>Ga0209164_1001659_pt1 | contig 27284 bp, 17 predicted proteins | sample MTBNYHSulfiMetaG_FD_187458 | JGI IMG/M metagenome (GOLD analysis project Ga0209164, IMG submission 187458) | Enrichment culture microbial communities from rom New York Harbor, USA that are MTBE-degrading - MTBE-NYH (New York Harbor Sulfidogenic)... | ecosystem: Environmental > Aquatic > Marine >... | reverse complement strand
CAGGTTCCCGCGATATGATACCAGGTATCCGGCTGAATGCCGCCGGGCAGCTTGGTGGAAATATACATTTCCTGCGTGCCGCTGCCCAGCCGCCAGTTTATGGTATCGTCGATTGCTAAGCTAAAACCCGTCATGTCGTTATCGTCGTATTGCTTGTCGATAATATATCCGGAAGGGGTATCGTTGAATTTCACCCAGCATTCCACCGATATGCTGGGATCGATACCGGCGGGAAACAAATTTACACTGTTCTGAACTATTGCTCTATCGTTACATGAACTGCCGCCAACATTATGCAAACCCCAGCCGAATTTGCCGCCCGCGGCGAAGGCAGCTGAACCCTCACACACCGCTTTTCGATAACTACCACTGATTAAATCCAGGGCTGAGCCGCCGTCGTCGATTAGCTCATCCTCATTGAACCGCCATATCGCTATGGTATTCCGCTCCGTCCCGTCATATTCATTCATCCAATCATAGTTGACCTGCATCCCCGATGAGCTTTCTTCGTAAATACCGACTACCACATCAGGCAGATAATTGGGATCATAGCCCCAGTTAAAACAGGGGTCGGCACTGGCTACCGTATGAGTGATGCTGGTGGTTTGAAAGCCTTCTTCAGCCGGATCATCAATGGCCGTTACCGTAAAGGAACATTGCCAGGGCAGGGAGTTTACCACCACTGACTGGGGATAAACACTAATCTGATCGGTATCATAACCGCCTACGGTTATCGTCACCGGACTGCCGGGCTGACTAAGGAGGTTTATCTTATATTCATCCGTGGCAGGTGCACCAAGGCCGCCTTCCTTGACATCGGTGGAGCCGTCGCTCTCCTCCACAATAATCAAGGTCAAAAACCCACATCCTCCCAAGTTTCCCGCGGTATATACCGCCGCAATCTGGTCCGCGGTTAATGCCTGGTCGAAAATCGCCACATCATCGATCAGACCATCGTGAGAAGAAGCAGCGGTATCATTTGTACCCCGCGGAGTATAAAGACTGGTGGCATAGATGCCAATGCTGGCCGCAGTGTTGCCGCTTTTGTCAACTATTGTTTTATCAGACAGAGTATATTGCTGCGTTCTGCTCACCTCAGAATTGAGATAAATGATCGCCAATCCCGCGGAGTTATACGTCGTCGCAATATGATACCAGGTATCCCAAATTGGATTATGATTGACATCCATAGCCAGGTGACAGATGTCATCGGTAGTGCCGGGTCTGATGGACATGGTACTGGTAGTACCAGCTGGGTGAGCAATCCTCCAGGCAAGCCGTTGAGCTGGTGAAGTGGTATTCCAGTTAGTTTGCACACTCCAATGAAGGCTGGCCCTGTCTTTGGCCACTAACGCAGCAAAAAAGCCCTGATTATAGGGGAGCATCACGGAGTTAAATTTAGCCCAGCACGATACGGTTATCTCATTGGTAAAATCAAAATAGGACTCATCCGGCAGGACCACGCCTTGTTCAATCCGCTCGCCTTGGCCGACGCCGTCAGTATCATAGCTGGCAAAGGCCCGGAGAGAGATCGCGTTGCCGCTTTCAGCTTTTGCACCCGCGACGAAGTTCGGCGTGGCGGAACTGCTGCCGGCACTCCAGTACACGCCGTTTTTGCCGTTGCCGGAATAGTCATTAGCATCCCCGTCAAATGGATAATAAGCTACCAGTTTCGCATGTACTACACCGAGGCTTAACAGGCTCACAATTAAAAAGAAGGTCAGAATTTTACCCATATTATACATATTTATACTCACAATAAAAAAATGTAACCGTTTATGGATTATCGGGGCAACCAACCAGTTCCTGTGTTATGTCAAAATCCATGAACGGTTACGATTTATTCTTCGCTGACAAAACCACCCGCGGTCGAATCGGGATTGCGGCGCTCATAGGCGGCATGTTGCTTGCCGCTGATCGGATCGCGCATAATCGCGTGCACCTGACCGACGGAAGCTGTATCACAGTGATGTCCCATTTGCGCCAGTCCGTTAATAATTGAGCTGGGCGTGCCCGATTCCAGCTCACAGGTATTAATCTCAACATGATAGCGCGGGGCATCAACAGCTTCCTGGATATTCATCCCCCAATCGATAACATTGACGATCATTTTCACGCAACTGGCCATGACCTTTCTACCGCCCACACTGCCGGCAGTAATAAAGGGTTTGCCGTCTTTCAGGATGAGAAAAGCACTCATGTTATTTAAGAGGAGTTTTCCGCTATCAACACGATTGGGGTGTTTAACATGGGCAGAGCCATAATTGAACTTTGACATACCATTGTTAAAGATAATTCCCGTCCCCGGAGCTATTATTCCCGTGCCCCAGCCGGCACTCAAGGTGGCGGTCAAGGCTACCATATTGCCGTTTTTATCCATAAGCGCGCTGGTCTGGGTGTCTGCCGAATCCGAGGTTACATTAGGTAAGGGCTGATGATTGACCGACTGGCCGGCATAGGATGGATCATAAGGCCAGGGATTGCCGGCGGTGACCGAAGGCATCGCCTGATTCGGATCAATCAACAGCCGACGCTCATCCGCGTACCCCTGCGACATAATGCCCGTATAGGGCACCGCAGACATCCAGGGATCTCCAACATACTCAAACCGATCCGCGAAAGCGAGGCGAGTGGCCTCCAAGATGATATGCATCGACTGAGCGGAGTAACCCATGCCCGCCAGATCGAAACCCTTTAAGATATTCAGAATTTCGATAACATTCTCACCACCGGTGCAGATAGGTGAAGTGTAAATATCATAACCACGATAGTTGGTATGGGCAGGAGACAGAATCCTGACACTACGCTGGCGCCAATCGGCCATGTCATCCATGGTAATGATTCCGCCTATCGACTGGACATAATCCACCATTCTCCGGCCCACTTCGCCGGTATAAATAGCATCGGCACCGTCCCGGGCCAGCAACCGCAGGGAATTAGCCAGGTCTTTCTGGACCAGCCGGTCCCCCGCGCGCCAAGGTCCGCCGCCAGGACGGGTGAAAATTTCATACCCCGCCGGCCATTTCTTTAACCTGGTATATGCACCACGAAGCTTAATCTCAAATCTTTCGCTGATAATGAAACCCTCATCCGCGTACCGGATGGCCGGATGAATGACCTCCTCCCAGCTCATAGAACCGTATTTTTCCTGTGCTATGTAAAGCCCCGCGGCGGTGTTCCAAATCGCGGTGGACAAGATCGACGCACTGCTCGGGGCTCTGCTAAACCTCTCGAAGTTCGCCGCCAGGGGGGCCCGGGTATTAAAATCGACAACGACCGGCCGGCCTAATTCCTTCAAATAAATAACCATCGCCCCGCCATAACCGCCCAGCCCGTTGGCTTGCTGGTTAACAACGCACATGGCCAAAATGGTAGCTACCATGCCATCAACGGCATTACCACCCTTGCGCAGAATTTCCAGCCCGGCCCGGGCCGGCAGCGGACCTAAGCAGGAGACCGTTCCCCGGCCATTTTCCAGCGTAACCTGAGGCTGAACCGAAATTAATCCGCTTTTTTCCGGTTCTGAAACACAATCGACATTACCATCGAATCGCGCATGAGCTACACCGAGGCTTAACAGGCTCACAATTAAAAAGAAAGTCAGAATTTTACTCATATTATACATATTTATACTCACAATAAAAAAATGTAACCGTTCATGAATTATCGGGATAACCAACCAGTTCCTGTGTTATGTCAAAATCCATGAACGGTTACGATTTATTCTTCACTGACAAACCCGCCCGCGGACGAATCGGGATTGCGGCGCTCATAGGCGGCATGTTGTTTGCCGCTGATCGGATTGCGCATAATCGCATGTATCTGACTGCCCGTTCCTGATGAAACACAGGGATGTCCCATTTGAACCAGTCCATTAATAATTGAGCTGGGCGTGCCCGATTCCATCTCACAGGTATTAACTTCGACATGATAACGCGGGGCATCAACGGCTTCCTGGATATTCATGCCCCAATCGATAACATTGACGATCATTTTCACGCAGGCGGTCATGACCTTTCTACCGCCCACACTGCCGGCGGTAATAAAGGGTTTGCCGTCCTTAAAGATGAGAAAAGGACTCATGTTATTTAAGAGGAGTTTGCCGCTGTCAACACGATTGGGATGGTGGGCATTGTCACTACCATAAAGAAATTTTGTCATACCATTGTTAAAGACTATTCCCGTACCCGGAGCTGTTATTCCATTGCCAAAGGCATTACTCAAGGTGGCGGTCAGGGCTACCATATTGCCGTTTTTATCCATAAGCGAGCTGGTCTGGGTGTCTGCGGACTCCGAGAGTATATTAGTTAAGGGGTGGTGATGAACCGACTGGCCGGCATAGGAGGGATCATAAGGCCAGGGATTGCCGGCGGCGAGCGAAGGCATCGCGTGATTCGGATCAATCAGCAATCGCCGCTCGTCGGCGTAGCCCCGCGACATGATGCCCCCGAATGGAACCGCAGACATCCAGGGGTCGCCCGCATACTCAAGCCGATCAGCAAAGCCGAGCCGCGTAGCCTCCAGGATAAGATGCATCGACTGAGCGGAGTAACCCAGACCGGTAAGATCAAAACCCTTCAGGATATTGAGAATTTCAATCAGATTCTCACCACCGGTGCAGATAGGCGAGGCGTAAATATCATAACCGCGGTAGTTGGTGTGGGCCGGGGCCAAAATCCTGACACTGCGCCGCCGCCAATCGGCCATATCATCCATGGTGATGATACCGCCAATCGACTGGATATAATCGACCATTTTCCGGCCCACTTTGCCGGTATAAATGGCGTCGGCACCCTCCTGGGCCAGCAGCCGGAGGGAATTAGCCAGGTCCTTCTGGACCAGACGGTCACCGGCCCGCCAAGGCCCACCGCCGGGACGGGTGAAAATTTCGTATCCTGCGGGCCAATTCTTCAACCTGCTGTTATATGCGCCACTAAGGACATCGGCAAATCTGTCGGTGATAATGAAGCCCTCATCAGCATAACGAATAGCCGGTTGAATCACCTCCTTCCAGCTCATGGAGCCGTATTTCTCCTGGGCGGTGTACAGCCCCGCGGCGGTGTTCCAAATCGCGGTGGACAGGATCGACGAACCGCTGGGTTCTTTGGTAAACCTGTCGAAGGCGGCAGCCAAAGGGGCCCGAGTGTTAAAATCAACGACGATGGGCCGGCCCAATTCCTTCAAAAAAATAACCATCGCCCCGCCATAGCCACCCAGGCCGTTGGACTGCTGGTTAACCACAGTCGCGGCCAAGATGGTGGCTACCATGCCATCGACGGCATTACCGCCCTTTCGCAGGATCTCCAGCCCCACCCGGGCCGGCAGCGGTCCTAAACAGGAGACCGTTCCCCGGCCATTTTCCAGCGTAACATGAGGCTGAATTGTAACGAGTTCGTCTTTTTCCGGTCCGGAAATATAAGCAATATTACCATCGAACTGGGCATGGACCACGCCGAGGCTGAACAGACCGGCAATTAAAAAGAAGGCCGGAATAAAATAAAGCTTACGAATGTTGATAGTCATGACAAGATAAATCCTTTTATAACGGTAAAAAATAACAACAACATAAAATAATATTTTACCAGAAATAAATGCCTATGATAAGCATAAATTATTCAAGCGACGATAACGGCAGCGATTAAAGGCAGGATAAGGGCGTGATTTAATCGTCTTGGATGAAGCCGCCGGTGGAGGAATCGGCATTGCGGCGCTCGTACGCCGCAATATGTTTGCCGCTGACCGGATCGAGCATAACCGAATGTACCTGACCACCACCACCAATAACACAAGGGTGCCCCATTTGCTCCAGTTCACTAATAATGGAACTGGGTGTGCCCGATTCCAGCTCACAGGTATTAACAACGACATAATAGCGGGGGGCATTAAGGGCGTCCTGGAGATTCCTGCCCCAATCGATAACATTGATGATGACATTGACGCAGGCGGTCATGACATGGGTGCCGCCCTCAGCGCCGGCGGTAAAATAGGGTCGGCCGTCTTTCATGACAATAATAGGATTCATGTTGTTTAAGGCTAGCTTGCCGCCATCAACGCGATTGGGATGGTCAGCATAGGCAGTGCCATAAACGAACTTTGACATGCCATTGTTAAGGACTATTCCCACCCCCGGGATCGTAATTCCATTGCCCCAGGCACCACTCAAGGTGGCAGTGAGGGATACCATATTGCCGTTCCTATCCATCAGCGAGCTATGCTGGGTATCTCCCGGCTCAAGCAGCATATCCGGTGAGGGTTGGGGATCGACGGTTTGGCCGGCATAGTATGGATCATAAGGCCAGGGATTGCCGGCGGTACGCGAAGGCATAGCCACATTCGGATCTATCAACTGCCGGCGCTCGTCGGCGTAACCCTGCGACATAATGCCCGCATAAGGCACCGCGGACATCCAGGGGTCTCCAATGTATTCGAGCCGATCCGCGAAACCGAGCCGGGTGGCCTCCAGAATAAGATGCATCGACTGAGCGGAGTAACCCAGGCCGGCAAGATCAAAACCCTTCAAGATATTAAGAATCTCAATTACATTCTCCCCGCCAGAGCAGATGGGCGAGGTGTAAATATCGTAGCCGCGATAGTTGGTATGGGCAGGAGTAAGAATCCTGACACTGCGCTGTCGCCAATCGGCCATATCATCCATAGTGATGATGCCGCCAATCGACTGGATATAATTGACCATACGCTGGCCCACTTTACCGGTATAAATGGCGTCGGCACCCTCATCAGCCAGCAGCCGCAGGGTGTTAGCCAGGTCTTTCTGTACCAGCCGATCACCGGCCCGCCATGCTCCGCCGCCGGGACGGGTGAAAATTTCATAGCCGGCCGGCCAATACTTTATCTTGCTTTCATATGAGCCACCGAGCACACCGGCAAATCTGGCGCTCATAATAAAGCCTTCATCCGCGTAACGGATGGCGGGCTGAATGACCTCCTGCCAACTCATAGTGCCATATTCTTCCTGGGCAACATACAGCCCCGCAGCCATGTTCCATATCGCGGTTGACAGGATAGACGTACCACTTGGTTGACTGCTTAAGCTCTCGAAGGTGGCAGCCAGTGGGGCTCGGGTATTAAAATCGACCACGACCGGCTGCCCCAATTCCTTCAGGTAAATAACCATAGCCCCGCCATAGCTGCCCATGCCGTTGGATTGCTGGTTAACTACGGTGGCGGTAAGGATGGCGGCTACCATGGCATCGACGGCATTGCCGCCCTTTCGCAGAATCTCCATCCCGGTCAGGGCGGGCAGCGGGCCCAAACAGGAAACCGCACCCTGATCCGCAGTCATGGTAACATTAGTCTGGACCGTAAGTAATCCGCCGCTTCCCCGCCAATTATCGGCGATATAAGGCCAATCCGCCAGGTCCACCGAGCCGTCCCGGCTCAGGTCGCTTGATAAAAAGACACCCATCGGAGAAGTTGTATAAACCGCGGTCACCGTTTTACTCTGATCCAAGGTGACGGCTGTCCTGCTGTTATCCGGGTTCTTTATCCCCTCACCCGACCAATGGTCGAAGTAATAGGTTACAGAGCCGTTAGTAAAAGTGTCCGCCTTGATGACGGCGTTGGCATCTCGCTGAAAAATGGTCTGGCTCAAAGCGGGACTAACCGTATCAATACCCTGGTCGTTAGGCTCAACCGCGACCGTCAGAGTAACCGGATCGGTGACCGACAGCAGCTTTACATTATCGAAATTCTCGCCCATTCCCTCTAATATTAAACAAATCCTTATTCCCTGGCCGACCGGCCCGCCGGCGGCGGGGGCAGTATAACTGAGGGTGGGGGTCAGATTGAAAAATCCCGGCGTAGGATGGCCAAAATCAGCCTGGGTCGCCTCGGCCCAGACGGTATCCGTCTCGGTGTCGCGCAATTGAATGGCATAATCGGCAGGGCAGGAATCATTGGGCAAGCCGATATCGACGGTTAAGTTATAGGTGGTGTTCGCCAGATAGGCGGCGGTGGTATCCTGCCGAAATTCGCTATTTTTGAAGGCGAAAGCTACCTGGCCGTTTTCCGATAAAATCTTCCACTGACGAATCCCGCCATCGCCGGATATCTGCCAATTATCGGGGTTGGCCATCCAGTAAGGGGGCGAGTCCTCAACATTGGGTAATTCAAAACCGCTGTTGAGAACCAAACTGCCTTCATCGTAAATGTTGACTACCACATCGGGCAGGTAATTGGCATCATGGCCCCAGTTAAAGCGAGAGTCGGCACTGGTTACCGTATGGGCAATGTTGGTGGTTTGAAAGCCTTCTATAGCGGGATCATCAACGGCCGTAACCGTTAATGTGTATTCCCAGGGCAGTGAGCTTACCACCATCGTTTCCGGATCAACACTGATCTGATCGGTGTCATAACCGCCCACGGTTATCGTCACGGGACTGGCGGGTTGGCGCATAAAGAGTATCTTATATTCATCCGTGGCAGGCACAATTATGCCCTTTTCGTTCACTTCGGTGGAATTTTGCGTCTCATCAATTAAACACAAAGAACCATTCTGGTAAAGCATTTCAATGGCTCGCGGCGACAAAACATGATCAAAGATAGCGACCTCGTCGATCAGACCATCGTGAGAATAATCCGAGCTAGTGCCTGTACCACCTGGAGTATAATCACTGTTGGCATAAACGCCAATGCCGACCGCTAAGTTATAGCCGCCGTCGCCCTTGTCAACTATTGAATGATCCGTCCCAGTATCCTGCTGCGACCTGTTAAACGCAGAATCGAGATAAATCGTCGCCAATCCCGTGGAGTCATAAGTCGTTACCACATGATACCAGAGGTCCCAGTTCGGCGTAACCCAATCACTTGGATCCATAGACAGGTGCTTGGCGACATCGGTAGTGCCGGGTCTGACGGACATGGTACTGGTAGTAGTAGCTGGGTGAGCAATCCTAAAGGAAAGCCGTTGAGCTGGTGAAGTGGTATTCCAGTTGGTTTGCAGACACCAATGACCGCTGGTCCTGCTTCTTTGCATCAGCGCAGCCCATGCGCCCTGATGTTGGCCGTCTGTACCAATGACTATCATCGGGGAGTTAAATTTACACCATAATGACAAAGTAATCTCATTGGCAAAATCAAAATAGGACTCATCCGGCAGGACCACGCCTTGATAAATCCGCGTGCCGCCGACGCCGGCGGTATCATAGCTGTCAAAGGCCTGGAGAGAGATCGCCTGGCCGTTCGCACCTGTGACGAAGGTTGGCGTGGTGGTACTGCTGCCCGCGCTCCAGTACACGCCGTGTTTGCCGTTGCCGGAATAGTCATTAACATCCCCGTCAAATGGATAATAAGTTACCAACTTTGCCCGTGCTGTGCCCGTAAAGCACAGGCACAAGGCAAAAACAAAAAACAACCATAGAAACTTTTTAATCATAGCCCTACTATTGTCATCGTCAATCGATAGTTCCCAGATTAAACTGCTCTGCTATGTTGCCGAGCCGCTTCCTATTATAATTATTATACTATATATATGTATCGGAATGATACTGGGATTTTCGACACGCGCGATTAGCTGTTTTGTGATGGATAGATATAGGTTGGCAATGATGTATCAGTGCGGCTATATCATCGCCCAGGCAAGAAGGCTGATTATCTCATAATCCCTTAGATCTAAACATGTTACAACTCTTGGGCCTATGGGTTAATGGGGTAGCAATTCGGAACATCCTTTTTATTGTGCAATAAAAGGGCTTTTTCCAGCGTTTATTGACTGTACAAGCGAAATTTTACTAACCAAACATTATTTTCAAGATGAAAGGAGTAAAAGATGGTTATGAAAAAAAATTGTCTAATAGGTACAAGTCTGGCCCTGATAATAGTGGGTATTATGTCAGTGGTTATAGCAGCTGTGGAAGAGCCGCAGCCGGGGCCAAGCAGGGATAACCCAGCGGCTGGGCCACAAGGCAGAGCCAGGACAGGCGAAAGGCCACAGCGAGTTGATTTTCAACAGCGTATGGTGGAAATGATGAAACGAGAGCTTGGCGCAGCAGACAAGGAGTGGACGGTAATTGAGCCGCGATTGACCAAGGTTATGATCCTTTCCCGCGATATAAATCCGAGAGGAATGGGGATGATGAGACCAGGCAGAGCAGGCGACGACATGGCAGGCCGCGGACCAAGAGGCAGGCAAGGGCAATCTCCCCAGGCAAGCCAGTCTGAAAAAAGTGAAATTCAGAAAGCAACAGATGCCCTGCAGGAAACGCTGGATAAAAGCGATGCCAGTCCGGATGAGGTCAAGGCTAAACTTCTGGCTTTGAGAAATGCTAAAGAGAAAAGCAAACAAGAACTGGCTAAGGCCCAACAGAATCTCAAGGAAATTCTAAGTGTTCGTCAGGAAGCCAAACTGGTTCTTTTGGGTTTGTTGAATTAAAACGCTCAACAAGCTCCTTGATTTGAAGATTGGTGAATGATGGATACCCTTGGGGAACCAAAAGATGCGCAAGTATATTCCGCGGGCATAGAATGTCTTCGCCGAGCAGCGCCTGACAGCAAAGATTGGCCGACTTTTCTTGCCGACAGCGGGATTTCAGAAGAAGATTTTCTGCGATATGTCAGCAGAGAGTATGGATATCCCTATGTTAACTTGGACGAGGTTACCGTCGATTCCGCATTTATCAGCCGATTTCCCGCGAGAATTCTGCTGGATCGTCAGATAGTGCCGATTCGCCAAAAGGATGGGACCATTTTGACGGTGGTCAGCAACCCGTTCATAACAACAGGAATTGATGAGCTGCGGGTAATGACGGGCTGGGATTTCGAGATTGGATTGGCGCCCCGGGCGGAAATAGCAGCGTTTATTAAAAAATCTATGGGGCTGGGGGCTGATACCATCCAGTCGATGTTCGATGAGGCTGCGGAAAACGGCCTGCAATTCTTGCAGGAGTCGCAGGAGGATGTCAATCTGGCAGAAGCAGCGGAGGGCACATCGATTATTCGCTTTGTCAATCAGATATTGACAGAAGCGATAGAGATGCGGGCGACCGATGTGCATATCGAACCTTTCGAGAATGAGCTGCGGGTGCGCTATCGTATTGACGGCGTCTTGAAGGCGGCGGCCATTCCACCGGAGGTTAAGCAATTTCTGCCCGCCATTGTATCCCGCATCAAGATACTCAGCCAACTCGATATCGCGGAAAAACGTCTGCCGCAGGACGGCAGAATCAAGGTTTATCTCTCCGGCAGGGAAATCGACATTCGGGTCTCGGTTATCCCCATGTTATACGGGGAAGCGGTGGTCCTGCGCCTTCTGGACAGGTCTTCGGTGCTGCTGGGACCAGGAAAAATAGGAATGGCGCAATCAGACCTGGATATCTTCCATGAGATAGTCAAAAGGCCACATGGCATCATCCTGGTGACCGGGCCAACGGGAAGCGGAAAGACAACTACGCTTTACGCGGCCCTTTCTCACATTAATGATATCGAACGGAAGATCATTACCATAGAAGACCCGATTGAATATCAGTTATATGGGATCAACCAGATACAGGTTTCCAACAAAACAGGTTTGACGTTTGCCAGAGGCCTGCGGTCTATACTGAGGCATGACCCGGATGTGGTGCTGGTGGGAGAAATTCGGGACCTGGAAACGGCGGAGATCGCGGTACAGGCGTCATTGACGGGTCACCTGGTTTTCTCGACGCTGCATACCAATGACGCACCCGGCGCTTTGACCCGGCTGGTCGATATGGGGATTGAACCTTACCTGGTTGCCTCTTCGCTGGAAGCAATTATCGCACAGCGTCTGATTCGGCTGCTGTGCCCGAATTGCAAAAAAGAAATGTCACAGAAAGAAGCTGATTTGCTGCGAAAGCGATATAAGGATTATATCCCCGAAAAGCTATATAGCGTCGGCGGATGCAAGAAATGCCAGGACAGCGGTTATATCGGCCGGTCTGGAATATTTGAGGTACTGGTCGTAACGGAAGAAGTCCGTACGCTGCTTCTTGAAAATGCTACGCCTCGCGACATTCGGTCACAGGCGATGAGCCAGGGAATGAAAAGTCTGCGGCAGGACGCACAAAGATATTTACAGGAAGGTAAAACTTCGCTGGAAGAAATACTCAGAGTGACCAAAGATGAATCCCTGACAATGCAAATGATTACAGAAAATTCCGAGGAATAAGCAGGTGCCGACTTATTGTTACAAAGCAATAGACCGCCGGGGAAATTCGGTCGAAGATATTCTATCCGCCGGCAGCAGGCAGGCTGCTATCGAGGAGATTTCCACCAAGGGTCTGGTGCCTTGCGAGGTCACCGAAAGCGGACAACCACACGCAAAGAGTATCAGCATACCCAGCCGGGTTTCGAAAACCGAAGTAGAGACCTTTACCCGTGAGCTTTCCAACCTCCTCGCCGCCGGTGTGCCGTTAAGTAAGGCGCTGCATATTTTAAGCCGCGAAACTATCAAACCAGCAGCGAAAAAACAATGGACATCCATTCATGACCAGGTAGTCGGCGGAACGAGTCTGGCTGATTCGCTGGCCCACTGGCCCAAACTGTTTCCTGCGGTTTATGTGGCAATGGTGCGAGCTGGTGAAACCGGAGGTTTTCTGGACCTGGTACTGGAGCAAATAGCTAATTTTCGCTCCCGGGAACAGGATCTCAAAAGCAGGGTCCGCTCAGCACTGGTTTATCCTATTGTGCTAGCGGTGCTTGCCGCGCTAATTCTGTTATTTTTATTGATTTATTTTATTCCACGATTTTCCTCCATATTTTCCGAATTTGGCGGCACGCTGCCCAGCCTGACACTGGGAATCGTCTCGGTCAGCCGATTTGTTTTACGCTACTGGATACTGATAGCCGGGGTGATGGTGGTGCTGATTCTGGGGATTAAGAATTTTCTGGCTCGCGAAGAAGGCAGACTGGTGTTTGAACGGCTGGTGCTGAAAACGCCGGTTATCGGCAGGCTCTCCGCCCGATTCGCGTTCGTGCGTTTTGCGCGAATGCTGGGCACGCTCATCCATGCGGGTGTGCCGCTGTTGTCGTCCCTGCAGGCGGCGAAGGAAGCTATCGGCAACGAGACCCTCGCCCATACCGTCAGCGGAGCTATAGAGAAGGTACGCAGAGGCATGCCACTGGCAAGGAGTCTAAGTGGCTCGCAGGTGTTATTCGGCGGATCTATTATCGAAATGATCTCGGTGGCGGAGGAGAGCAGCAAACTGGATATCGAGCTGGTCCGTCTGGCAGAGAGTTACGAGAAAGAGCTGGATAGAAATCTGAAAACGGCAGTCTCGCTGGCGGAGCCGGTTATGCTTTTTGTAATGGCGGCCCTGGTCGGCACGGTAGTAATCGGAATGCTGCTGCCGATCTTCAATCTTCAGGAATTGATTCATTAAAGACCAGAAAATGAAAGAGGTAAGCATGCAGAAAGAAAGCATAAATAAAAAATGCGGATTTACATTAATTGAATTGCTGCTGGTCCTGGTGATTCTGGCGGCGTTGGCAACTATTGTGGTTCCAAAGTTCACCAAGCGCAGTGAACAAGCAAAAGTTACTGCGGCTAAGACGGACATCGTCAATCTGGAAGTCGCGATAGACGCGTTTGAGATCGATACCTCCCGCTATCCCACAACCAGTGAAGGACTCAAGGCGTTGATCGAGCAGCCCAGTAGTGCCGACGGCTGGAAAGGCCCCTATATCAAACACGGAGTTCCCAAAGACCCATGGAGTAATGTCTATACATATAAGCAGCCAGGCCAGCATAATGAATCCGGCTACGATCTTTATTCGGCTGGTCCGGACAAACAGCAAGGCAACGACGATGACATTACCAACTGGACAGAGGACCAATAAGCTGATGTTTAGACGAGGATACAATCGAGCTCTGATACGCCGAGCTTTCACTCTGTTGGAATTGATCCTGGTAATGATAATTCTGTGTACGGTTTTAGGTATGGCGGCCCCATCCTTACGCGGTTTTTTTTCGTCCCGGCAGATCCAAGATATAGGCGAGCAGATGATAGCATTGGCACAGTATGCGAAAACACAATCTGTTTATAGAAGTCAATATTACCGCATGAATGTTGATCTCGATAAACGGCAGTACTGGTTGTCGGCTCTGGAAAAAAGTCAATATCAAAGACTGGAGAATGATTTTGGCAGCAAGTTTACGATCCCCGCGGATATTAATATCGAATTTGAAAACTTTTCCCGCGAGGGATCGCTATTTTACGTGGATTTCAATCCGGAAGGGTACAGTAAACAATGCCGGATCATGCTGGAGGACGATAAGCGAAATTATATTGATATAGTATGTTACGGCCCGGCAGAGAATTTTGAAATGGTCGAACGTATAAATGGGGAAAAAGATCAAAGGCAATAAAAATAGCTTTAGAAGAGCAAAGGGATTTACGCTGATCGAGATACTCGCGGCCCTGGTCTTGATTATGGTGGTTATCCCAGTTGTCATGAAAGGAATCTCAATCGTAACCGCGGCGGCTTCCGACGTTACCCATAAATCCGTAGCGGCTTCACTGGCGGAAAGCCAGCTTGCAGAAATTGTTCTACAAAAACAATGGCAAAGTAGCAGTCTTACCGGGGACTTTGGCAAGGAATATCCGGGGTATCGCTGGCGGATGGATTCGCTGAACTGGACAGAGCCGGGTTTGAATCAGGTGACACTGAGTGTCATGTGGGAATCGCGCGGATATGAGCGAAAAGTTGAATTGACTACGCTGGTATGGACTGATGAACAGTAACAATGAGCAGAATAAAAGTAGCGGCTTCACCCTGCTGGAGCTGCTGGCGGCGATGGCACTGATGGGATTGGTGGCAATGGCATTGTATTCCAGCATGTACATTGGGACAAAGGCTAAGCAAAGTTGCTCTGCGGCAGTAAAACCATACCGCGCCCTGAATCCTGCCCTGGAGTTTATCCGAAAAGACCTGGCTTGTGCGCTGAGGCCCGCCGGTATTCTCGCGGCACAATTTCAGGGAACCGATCAGATTGGGCCAGAGGGAAATGACGCTGATTCGCTTTTGTTTTATTGTAGTACTTATATACCGTCTGAGAATGAAATTGCCTGCGATGTTATAAAAACGGAATACGCCCTCGAAGAGCGCCAGGGCTGGGATGAGCTTGTCCTGGTTCGCAGGCGAACAACGAATCTGCTTTCCCCCAGGACAATCGAAGCGGAGGAAGAAGTCATTTGCCGAGGAATTCACGCCCTGGATATTAAATATTATGACGGCTATGACTGGCTGGACTGCTGGGATTCCACCACGCAGGATAATGCGCTGCCCCTGGCGGTCGAGGTAACCATGACGTTAGTTGATATGGAGAAAGCCTCAACAGGCAAATATCAAAAGGGCAACATCGGCATTACGATGAAAAATACCATTTTTTTGTCGTGTGCTGAAACGGGGCCATGATTTGTTTGTGAAAAATAAAATATACGATAAAGAATTTCGTAAAACGCCTGCTATTAACATCAGGCGCTGCGGTAGCGTTCTGATCATCACGATCTGGATTGTGCTGATATTGGCAGGCCTGGTGCTCGTTCTTTCAAGGTCTATGCGAGTCGATGCAATCGCTACCGCCAATAGTATTTCTGCTATGCAGGCGGAAGCTATAGTCAATGGCGCAATCGCCTATGTTCTTTCGAAAGTAACGGACAGCCGGGAATCAGAGGTTGACTACGGAGCAGCGTCGTATGAAGGAATGCAGGTTGGGCAGGGATATTTCTGGGTGATCCGGCCGAATCTTTCGGATGACAAATATCATGATTATGGCCTAACGGATGAAGCGGGGAAGATCAACCTTAATTCCGCCTCGCTGGAAATGCTTTTAAAACTGCCGTCGATGACTTCCGAACTGGCCAACGCGATTATCGACTGGCGTGATTCTGACAGTGAGATATCTCCGGGCGGCGCTGAAAGCGAATATTATCTGCTTTTGAATAATCCATATAACTGCAAGAATTCGCCGCTGGAAACCGTCGAAGAGGTATTGCTGGTCAAAGGCGGCCGGCAGGATTATCTCTATGGGGAGGATCTGAACAGGAATGGTGTGCTGGATTGGAATGAAAATGACGCTCAGCAAAGTCCGCCCGCGGATAACAGCAATGGAAAACTCGATCCGGGATTTTTGAACTATGTTACCGTCTATAGCTACGAGACCAGACAAGGCTCCGGGGATTTGACCAATGTGAATAGTTTTCAGAGTCAGGGAGATTTGCTGAAAATCATTCGTGAAGTTGTCAGTGTTGCGGAATCTTTTCAGATCATGGACAATATCAGAGGAGGCAGACCCTTCCGGAACCTGATTGATTTCTATTTTAAAAGTGGGATCCAATATGAAGCTTTTCTAAAAATGGAAGATAAGCTGACAACCGATAATGAAAGGAAACGCGTAGGCCGGGTCAACATCAGTACCGCGCCGGCGGAAGTATTGCTTTGTCTGCCCGGATTGGAGCAGAGTGATGTGGATGCCATCCTGGTTAAACGCGGCGACTCGGAAAATAACACCAACAGCATACTGTGGGTTACGAAGGTTCTTTCCATAGAAAAAGCCGTTGGAATAGGAAGCTACATCACAACCAAATCTTATCAATACGGAGCGGACATTGTTGCGGTCAGCGGAGACGGCAGGGCTTTTCGCAGGTATTATGTGGTAATTGACAATGCTGACAGCAAAGCCAGGGTGATCTATCGGCAGCCCTTGACCTATCTCGGTTGGCCTCTGGATGAAGAAATCCTTCAAAAACTTCGTACTAAGGGATGATACCACAAGCCCGGCTATAAAAAACAGGAAAAGAATGGCAAAAAAGAAAAATATTCTTGGGATACTTTTCGGAAGCAAAAAAATAGTTGTTTCCCAGGTGGAGCAGACCGGCAATGATTGCCGGCTTGTTAAAAGCGGAGAGTACACTTTTACCGGGGACATGCCGTCGGAGGAATATCCAGGGAATCTCTCCGGGTTCTCACAGTTTTTTCAAGAACATGGTTTCAAGGGCAGCAAAGCGGTTGTTGGGCTTTCAATCAAATATGTCATTCCAACTGATGTTGATCTTCCGCCGATAAATGATATATCTTCTCTGTCGGGGATACTTCGGCTGAATCTGGAAAAAAGATCAATGCTTAATGCCGCTGAAACGCTGATGGATTATTCCGGCAAACCCGGTGATATCCCCAGCCGGCTATTGGTTGTTTCTGTTCTCGCCAAGCAAATCAATGCCGTGAAAAAGATTCTGTCTTCTGTAAATATTAAACCGGTCTCAATCACCTTGGGTTTGTTGGCTGCTGGCGGTATGGAATCCAGCGGAGTGACCTGCACCATTTTTTTCGGGTCCGACGCTGCTGAAATTCTTGTTCAGGAAAATGGCAGCCTTATGAATCTGCGGTATATTCCTTTGCGATCGGACCCCGATTCAGATCAGTCCGCCCCAAGGAAAATCGCCATTGAGCTGCGAAAATTGATTATGGATGAAATTTCTTCCGGCGCAGCAGTTAAGATACAACTGATAGGCGCAAGTCGATACCGCAGCGTCGAAGAAGCTATTACCGGCATTTACGATAAGATTGAATTTATCCAACGCCAGGAAAAGGTCAGCGGCGATGATCTTACAGAATCATGTCAACTGGCGGAAGAACTGGGGCGAAAGTATATAGCGGACGAAAAATTCCCGATTGATTTTCTTAACTCGCATATAAATGGCAAAAAAGAAAGCCGGATCCGGAAAATGCTCCCTCGTTTTCTGACGGCATCGGCTCTCCTCGTGCTCTTCCTCGGATATTTAACTGTCGATTGGCATATGGATAGAAAAGCTATTGCTCTATACCAGGAAAAACTAAATTCGATTAGTGATAATGTCGCATCGGCCAAAGAAGTTATCCATCGGGTGAGCTTTGCCCGAAACTGGTATGAAAGGAGCCCCAGATTTCTGGACAGTCTGCGCGAGTTGACCCTCTTGTTTCCTGAGAAAGGTGATATCTGGCTCAGCAGTCTGGCGGTGGATGAGTCTTTTAATCAGGTCATTACCGGAAAAGCGGTAGAAGAAAGGGCGGTTCTGGACGTGCTGGATAATCTGGAAAAAAGTGAACGTTTCCGGAACGTGAAAATGCTTTATATCAGGCAGGCAGCGAAAAATTCTTCTATTGTTTCTTTTGCCTTTAATTTTCAGTATGTGGAGCCATAATAATATGGATCTGAAGCGACGCGAAAAACTGTTTCTGATAATTGCCATAGCTGTTGTTGCCGCCCTTGTTGTGGATAGGTATATCCTCTCGCCGGTATTAAAAAGACGATCCGATATGAAAGACCGCCGAGAGATGCTTCGGGGCGAGCTGGAACAGGCGTTATCCACCGTCCAGCGGTGGAAAATCCTTACCCCGCAATGGGGCCAGATGACGAAAGATGGATTGTCGGAAGATCCATCGGTCACGGAAGGAGTTGTTCTGCGATACATCAAGGATTTCTCTTTGAAAAACGGCGTCGTAATTGCTTCCATACAACCGGAACATCTGCCGCAGGAAACCAAAGTGCGGGAGATCGAGTTTCTTCTATCTGGTACAGGTAGTATGAATTCGATAACCGGCTTTATATACGATATGGAAACAGCCGCGATCCCCTTGAAGGTAAAAACAATGCAACTGGGAGCCGCCGATGAAACCGGCTCTCAAATGACTATCCAACTGAAGATGTCATCTATCTATTGGGAACAGAAAACTGAATGAGGCCGGTAAATATGACAGGTAATTTTATGCAGAAATATCTATTCTTAATCATTATTTTTATGTCTCTGCTGGCAGGAGGATATAGTCGTGCTGCAGAAAACACCGGCGGCGCATTTCAGATAAAATACCAAATAATCGTGCAGCGCAATATATTTTCAAGAACTCGGAGCCCGCAAATGGCGGCTGGTATGCCTAGAGATGCCGGGGAGCCGATAAAAAGTATGGAAGAAGTCAAAAGCATTCTGTATGTGCTTCGAGGAATAGCGATTGACAATCAAAGCAGACGGCTGTTTATCGAAAATGAGCTTACCGGCCAAACATTTCGGCTGGGAATAGGAGATGATTTTGCTGGGGTAATAGTAAAGGAAATTCAATCCACCTATGCCGTTATTCGGGTCGGCGAAAAAGATGTGCCGGTAAAGGTAGGCTCGGACCTGGCAGCCGAACAGGCAAATGCCGAGAGCCCGCATACGCCATCGAGCCTAAATTCAACATCCAATATCGAAAAGGCGGAACCCCTCAGTAACGAGAAAGAAAACGACACTCTAAAACAATTGATAGAAAGAAGAAAACGCGAGCTGGGCGCTGAAAAATAGGCAATAACCATTAATAAGCTAAGGAATAGTCACATATGAAAATCAAATATTTTATATCGGTCCTTCCGGCTGTTATGATTGTTTTGTCGGGATTCGCAGTTGCACGGGAAGAGTCAATCACTTTTGACTCAAACCAAAAAATCACGCTGAATTTCAGAGATGCCCAGGTTACGGACGTTCTGGAATATATTTCTAAGACGGTTGGGCTGGTGATTGTTTCAGATATGCCCATCGAGGGACGCATAACCGTAATCAGTGAGCAGCCGCTGGATGTAGATAGTGCGATCAACCTGATCAATACGATTATCAAGGAAAAAGAATATGCTGCGATTCGTGTTGGACAAACCTTGAAGATCGTCGCTCTCGGCTCTGCCAAACAGATGAGCATTCCGGTGCATTCCGGCAGCGATCCGGACAAGATTATCGCCGGCGATGAGGTGGTAACGCATATTATTCCCATTCGTTATGTGGATGCAACCAAGCTTAAGGATAATCTTGCCCCTCTGATTCCTGAGTACGCGGAATTGTCAGCCAACCAGGCTAGTAACAGCCTTATTCTTACCGATACGACGGCCAATATCAAACGAATGGTACAGATTGTCCAATCCCTTGATACGCAGATGGCAGCCATAGCTGAAGTCCGCGTTTTTCATCTTGTTTACGCCGAAGCGGAAAACACCGCTGATCTGATTAACGAGGTATTCAAGGAAAAGACACAATCTACCACTGCTGATCAACAAAGGAATCCTTTTTCGCGAATGATGGGTTTTAGAGGACAACGCGGTGGGCCGGGTGAAAATATTGCTAATGACCAGCAAAGCGTTTCTAGCGGTCCGAATCTCAGCGTTACTGCCTCTGCGGACACTAGAACCAATACTGTTGTTGTTAGTGGACCAGCCGACACCATGAATATCATCGAGAAAGTCATCAAGGATCTGGACTCCAATCCGCAGGAGGAACGTTCTATCTTCGTCTATCCCCTGGAGAATGCTCAGGCGGCGAATCTCAAGGAAGTATTGAACAATCTTTTTCAGCAGATGCAGCAGATAAATCAACAGAATATCGGCGGCACTTCCCGTTCAACTGCGCCGGGGAGGAGAACTACAGCTGCCGCTCCGAGCGCAGCTTCCAGTGCCGGCAATGCAAATGATTTTTCCGATGAGGTCTACGTAGAAGCTGACGAGGACAAGAATGCCTTATTGATTATGACATCTTCAAAAAATTATGATAAAATTAAAAAGATTATTGAACAACTGGACGAGCCGTCCCCGCAGGTTTTGATAAAAGTGCTGCTCGCTGAAGTAACTGTTACCGATGAGCTGGATTTGGGTGTGGAGTTTTCTGTTCTTAATATGAGGGACAGCGGCGGCCAGTCACTGTTTCAAACGGATTTCCCGCCGGTTAACGTAAGCGGCGGACTTAAAGCGAGGATATTGGAAGGAGATTTGGATCTCACCCTGAGGGCGCTCGCTAAAATTGGTAAACTTAACGTACTATCCCGGCCCTATATACTCACGAGCAACAACCAGACTGCCAAGATTACCGTCGGGCAGGAGGTGCCCTTTATTCGCGATACCCGAACCACGGAAACCGGTCAGACCATCAATACCATCGAGTATGAAGACATCGGAATCATCCTCGAAGTTACTCCTCATATCAACCCTGCGGGTCTGGTCATAATGGATGTCAAGCCTGAGATATCTACCACAACCGCAGAAACCGTACCGATTTCAGAAACCGTCAATGCGGTGGTATTTGCCAAACGCTCCTCCGAAAGTCGGGTAGCCGTAGTTGACGGCCAAACCATTGTTATTGGTGGATTGATGCAGAACAAGGATACCGATACCATTCAGAAAGTTCCGCTCCTGGGGGATATTCCCATACTGGATCTGCTGTTTAAGAGAACCATAAACAAAAAAGAAAAGACCGAATTGCTTATTTTTCTGACGCCGCAGGTAGCGAGCAAAAGTTCCGATCTTAAGAATATCTCTGAACATGAGCGGACCCAAAGCAATATGCTGAAAAACACCGACCAGAACCCGTCGCTTGAAGAACATATTGAAAATATGGAGTCATCATCCCCAAAGGATTGATTTGGTTTGGGCTGCTATAAATTTCCATTTACGCCAATCAGCCGCACATTGAGAAACTTCTTGATTGTTAAAAGATTAGTCTATAGTTATATTTGAGAAATGTGTGGTATTGCAGGGATAGTTAATTTTTCCGCTGGCCTGGCCACTGGTGCTCCGGCGGCGGCGATAACTGCTGGTGAGCTGCAGCGGATGGCGCAGGTGTTGAGCCATCGCGGGCCGGACGAGTCCGGGATATACCTGGAAAAGAAAACCGGCCGATGCGGTCTGGCCCACCGGCGGTTGAGCATTATCGATCTGGATACCGGTCAGCAGCCCATGGGCAATGAGGATGGGACGGTCTGGATCAGCTACAATGGCGAATGTTATAACTTCGCGGAACTGCGTAATGCGCTAATAGCGGCGGGGCATCGCTTCAAAAGCAAATCGGATACGGAAGTAATAATCCACCTTTACGAGCAGTACGATGGTAGCTGCGTCGATTACATTCGGGGGATGTTCGCCTTTGCCATCTGGGACGAGCGGCGGGGGCGATTATTTCTGGCCCGCGACCGGATGGGCAAAAAACCACTTTATTACGGCATACACCAGGGGCGGTTTATCTTCGCCTCGCAGTGCAAGGCTATTTTGCAGGTGGAGGGCTTTCCCCGCCGGCCGGATTTAAAGGCGATTGGTGATTACCTGGTATTGCAATATGTTCCCAGCCCGCAAAGCGGCTTTGCCGATATCAAACAGTTGCCGCCGGCTCACACCTTGACGGTAAATTTTGATAATTTTTCCGCGCCCGAAATCCGCAGGTACTGGTCGATTCCGCCGGAGCCTGTCTTTAAGGGCAGCCTGGCAGAAGCTGCTGAACTGGTGCGGGCGGAGCTTGCCGCCGCTACGAAAATGAGGATGATCAGCGACGTGCCTTTAGGGGCGTTTCTGTCGGGCGGATTTGACTCCACCATCGTCGTCGGCTTGATGAGCCAGGCCTCCGATCAGCCTATAAAGACCTGCACGATAGGTTTTACAGAGCAGAGTTATAACGAGCTGCCTTATGCCCGTTTGGCGGCGAGGCGTTTCTCCTGCGATCATGACGAGCATGTCGTAACTGCCGATTGCCAGGATGCGGTGGAAAAGCTGAGTTTTTATTACGATGAGCCGTTTGCCGACTCATCTGCTTTGCCGACCTATTATCTTTCCCACCTGGCCCGCTCGAAGGTGACGGTGGCCCTGACCGGCGATGGAGGTGACGAGTGTTTCGGCGGCTATGACCGCTATAAAGCCTTGTATTTATCGGAGTTAGTAGCAGCTAGTCGTGTATTTAGCCCCCTGGCGGGCCGGCGGTTCTGGCAGAAAATTCCCACCGGCGAATATCGCAGTTTTTGGCGGGCTATTAAGCGTTTTATGGCGGCGACGGGTTTACCTCCGTCCCAGAGGTACCTGCGCTGGATGGCGGTGTTCGATCCCGACGTGCTGGGTCATTTGCTTTCGGAATCAATGGCGCGAAGCTGCGATAATTTAGCCGGCCGGTGGGGGTATTTTACCGAATATTTCAACTCGACCAATTCGCCGGGTCGCAGCGAAGCAGCCAGGATTCGTATGCAACAAGCGATGTATGCTGACGGAAATGCCTATCTTCCAGGCGATCTTAATACCAAGATCGACCGGGCCAGCATGTCGATAGGATTGGAATTGCGCTGTCCTTTCCAGGATCACAAGGTGGTGGAGCTGGCTTACTCGCTGCCTGTCCATTATCGCCATAACGGCTTGATGAGCAAGGTTGTCCTCCGCCGAGCCTTCAAGGACCTTTTGCCGGCGAGTATCCGACGACGGCGGAAGATGGGTTTCGGTGTGCCGGTGGGCCGATGGTTCCGCAAAGAACTGCGTCAGATATTTATGGATACGGTTCTTTCGGCCAAGGCCTCGCAACGGGGATATTTTCAAAAAAAGGCCATCGAAACTCTGCTGGAGGAAAACGACCGCGGCCAGGAAGATCATGGGCAGCGACTCTGGGCGCTATTGATGCTGGAATTGTGGCACCGCCGTTATATTGACACCGTGCCGCAGGTGTAACTTTAAGCGGGGAAGATAATTTTATCGCCAAAGGAAGTCCCCAGCGCCCGGGCTGCCTCGATCAAAGGATGATCGGCCGGGACACGGCGGCTTTTACCCGCGATCCGGGCGAGATCAATGCTGCCAATCTCTCCCTGGTTATGAACGACTAATTTATTCTTCTGCCCCGCCATTAACGATTCCACCGCATAATAACCCAGTCCGCTGGCCAAGGCCCGATCGAAAGCGGTAGGAATTCCACCGCGTTGCACGTGTCCCAGGACCACCGCCCGGCAGTCCAGGTGGGTTTTGGTTTCGATCCCGTATTGTAACTTATTGGCGATACCACCCAAGCGGATAGGATCGGGCGAGTCTTTTATCTTTTTCATAACCGTCATTTTTCCCCCTTTGGGTCTGGCTCCTTCCGCGACGGTAATAATACTGAAGCGTTTACCGTATCGGCTGCGTTGGCGGACGCAGTTGCAGATTGCGTCGAGTGAGTAGGGTATTTCCGGGATCAGGATAACATCGCTGCCGCTGGCCACTCCGGCATGTAGAGCCAGCCAGCCGGCATATCTGCCCATCACCTCCACAATCATTACCCGATGATGACTGGAAGCGGTTGTATGCACCTTATCGATCGCTTCCGTAGCGGTGGAAACGGCGGTATCAAATCCAAAAGTAACATCCGTGCCGGGCAAATCATTGTCGATAGTCTTCGGCACGCCGATAAAATTAAGACCCTTTTGCGCCAGGCCCTGGGCGCAGGCCATCGTGCCGTCTCCCCCGATAACCACAATGATATCCAGACCTGCCCGGCGGGCATGATGAAGGCATCTAGCGCGGACGTCTGTGAGTTTGGTTTTTCCCTTTTTCCGAATAGGATATGCCGCCGGGTCAGCTTTGTTACTCGTTCCCAGGATCGTGCCGCCCAGGGTGAGGATGTTACTTACGTCACCCCAGCCCAGCTCCTGTAGGCGATTTTCAATCAGCCCTAAAAAGCCGTCTAAAATACCGACTACCTTTAAGCGGTGTTTATGGATGGCGGTCTTGGTTACCGCCCGGATAACCGCGTTTATTCCGGGACAATCACCGCCGCCCGACATAATTCCGATAGTTTTGATCTTTGCCTTTTTAGCCGTCATTTTTTCTTCCTTTTGCTCAATGGGCCTGAAATCTACGATCTTGCCCTCGTGAAAAGAACCACAATTTATTCGGCAAGTGACATTTCTAAAAAATCAGATTTTCCTGTCGAAGTCAAAGTAATTTTCTCTGGCTTTACCGTGGGTTGCGATTATAATATGCCCAAAATCAAATAGTAACAACAGGTGGAGGGCGATTTGCCGCCTGTTGAATGTTTGGCCGGTAATGCTTCTTGGTTTTTGGGTTTAGATTTCCGACTTGATATTTTTTGACAGGCGTGATTTCAGTGCAGCAAAGCGGGAAAAATATTCTGATATGCCCGAATATCATCCGTAAATATATTTTCTGGTCGGGCATCCTTTTTCTCCCATTTTTTCTGCTGATTTTGCCTGTCTGCTGCGTAAATGCCACCGCTGCTCCGTCGGGGGGCATCACCTTGGAACAAGGTGATGTTACCGCTCAGATGCGTGCCGGCGAAGCGGTTTACTATCAAAGCCGCGGCCCCGTTACGATGCGCCGCCTGCCGGACGGCTCGGAGATTCTTACCGCAACCGGCGGCGTTTATATCAGCCAGCGGCTCAAGGATGGCGTCTTTGTCGAGCTGCGCGCCCTTAACGCGGTTATTTTTCTCTCCTCGGAGAAAACAGCGGATGAACCTGCCGCACGGGCGGAATCCGAGGTTAAATTATCCGAGCCTAATCAATCAGCCGGCCCATCAACCCTGGAAAAACTGGGCCAATTCGTGCAAGAGGTTTACCTGGAAGGCGACGTGGTGCTGCAGACGAACCTTAAAAGCCTGGGCAGCGAGTACAAGATTAATGCGGAAAGGATTTACTATGATTTCAACCGCCAAAGTGCTTTGATTTTGGATGGCGTTATCAGCATTCTTCTGCCCGAACCGGCTTTGCCGATTTATGTTCGGGCCCAGCGTATTCGGCAGTTAAGTCTGGGCCGGTTTTCCGCCCGCCACATTAAACTCAGTAACGACGAGTTTAATAAACCCCACGTTTGGCTGGGGGCCAGGCAGGTGGACATATCCGCCTTGGACGAAAAGGGAGCAACTCCGGCTTCCATGAAGGATGTAGCCGGTTTCAGTTACGATCTGCGGGATGCCACCGCCAATCTGGACGGTTTACCCGTTTTCTGGTGGCCACGGGCCCAGGGTAATACCAGTCAGGCGGATATTCCCCTGGAATCCCTGCATGTGGGCAACGGTTCGGAATTTGGCACATCTTTTGAGTCGGAGTGGAACCTGCCCTGGTTATTGGGCCTGCCCCAGCCGGCCGGAGTGAATTCCGTTTTGCACGTGGATGAGTTCAGCAAGCGAGGCCCCGGCGGGGGGATTGATCTGGACTATACCAGTCAGAATTATTTCGGCGAGCTTAAGAGCTACCTGCTTAGTGACAGCGGCGAGGACCGCTTGGGCAGGTTCCCCTCGCGAAGAAATCTCGAACCCGAGGACGAAACCCGCGGCCGGGCCACCTGGCGGCATCGCCAGTATTTCCCTTACGACTGGCAGGGGAATTTCGAGATCAGCTATCTCAGCGATCCGTACTTTCTGGAAAGCTGGCAGGAACGCCAGTTCGATACCGATAAAGAGCAGGAAACCCTGATTTATTTCAAGCAGCAGCGGGATAATTGGGCCTTTGATTTCCTCAACAAGTTTCACCTCAACGATTTTGATTATACCACCACTGAGCTGCCCACCGCCGGGTTTCACCTAGCGGGCCAGGACCTGTTCGGAATTTTTACCTATTACCATGACGGCTATATTTCCCACCTGCGCGAGCGTGCCGGCCCACGGGAGGCGCCGGATTTTTCCTCTGAGCCTCAGCCGAGCATCTTGCCGGATAACATCGATCAGGACGATTTCGCCTTTGGCCTGAGCCGCCATGAGCTGACCATGCCCTTGCATTTTGGCACTTTAAATATTATGCCGACCGGCATTGGAACTATAGTATTCGATGAGTCGCGATATACCGGCACTATTTTTCCTGATCCCCGATACGGCCCCGACCGCCGGGAAAACTGTTTTATCCAGGGAGCCGGCGGCGTCCGCGTCAATACCAGCTTTTGGCATGTGGACAATAATATCCGCAGTCGGCTGTGGGATGTCGATAGCATTCGACATATTGTAACCCCGCAGCTTAGCGTCTTTGCGATGGACTCCAATCTAGAGGATATTCCCAGCCGAGATGTGGTTAACTTCGCCCTGCAGCAGCGCTGGCAGACCAAACGTGGCCCGGAGGGTAATAAGTATAGCTGCGATTGGTTTCGACTGGATACCTCGGTTACCCTGGTGGACCATGACGTGGATGATTTTCCCCTGCCCAACAAGTTTTTCTTTACCAGTCCTGAGCCGCAGTTTACCAATCCCGGCATTATCAATCATGACTTTGCCAACCTGAACCTGGCCCGCAGGGAGTTGGTAAATCAAAATCTTGCCGATCATGCCGATGCCGACTGGACCTGGCTGATTTCCGAGACCACGGTTCATAGCGGCTCAATAAATTATAATATTCACGATGGCGTCCTCAGCGAAACCAATATGGATATTGCTCTGCAGCGGACGCCCCGGCTGGGTCTCTTTTTTGGCCACCGCTTTCTTCATGACGGCGATCCGTTCCGCATGCGTAATGCGAACTTTTTGACCGCGGGCGCCAGTTATAAGCTCAACCGCAAATACACCATCGCCCTGGCTCACCAGCACGATCTGGAGGCAGGC
>Ga0209164_1001658_pt1 | contig 27291 bp, 21 predicted proteins | sample MTBNYHSulfiMetaG_FD_187458 | JGI IMG/M metagenome (GOLD analysis project Ga0209164, IMG submission 187458) | Enrichment culture microbial communities from rom New York Harbor, USA that are MTBE-degrading - MTBE-NYH (New York Harbor Sulfidogenic)... | ecosystem: Environmental > Aquatic > Marine >... | reverse complement strand
GGTAAGGGAAAAATTCAATCTCAGTCTCCCTGAAATATACCGATCGCACCTTCAAGAGGATTTCTCCCGTGCAGACGCCGAAGCAACAGTCGAGCAGAGGAAACGGTTGCGGGAGCAGATCGGGGAGGTCAATCTGATGGCCATCAAAGAGCTGGAGGCCCTCAACGAACGTCACGAGTTTATCGTGGGGCAGCGAGAAGACCTGATGAGTTCCATCGAGTCATTGAGGACCGCTATCCGAAAGATCAACCGGACCTCTCTCGAGAAGTTCAGACAGACCTTTCAGGATGTGGATGCCAAACTGAAGGAGATTTTCCCCATCCTCTTTAACGGGGGCACGGCAGGACTGCGGTTGACCGATGAATCGCGCCCGTTGGAAAGCGGCGTCCTGGTGGAGGTCCAACCCCCCGGTAAAAAACTGAGCCATATGGGACTCCTCTCCGGCGGCGAGAAGGCCCTGGTGGCCATGGCCCTCATCTTCGCCATCTATATGATCAAGCCGAGCCCGTTCTGTCTTCTGGATGAGGTGGATTCCCCCTTGGACGAGGCCAACATCGACCGGTTCAACAGTCTGCTCAAGGAGATTCGGCAGGCGTCTCAGATCATCATGGTCACCCACAGCCGGAAGACCATGGAGATTACGGATCGGTTGTATGGGATAACGATGCAGGACCAGGGGATATCCAAGTTGGTCACCGTCAATGTAAATGAACGCTCAGACCGGGGACTTGAGGCTGTTCAATAGAGAGGAACGAGACGTTGGCTTTTTTTCACCGGAAAAAGGAGAAGGAAGAGGAAATCGGAGAGGCGGATCAGGGGCCCGGCTTTTTCGGGAGACTCCGCCAGGGTCTGTCAAAGACCAGGGACTCGTTCACAGGGAGACTGGACCGGCTTTTCTTGGGAAAAAAAGAGATCACCGAGGATCTCTTGGACGATTTGGAGGAGATCCTTTTCACCTCGGATATCGGCGTGGCCGCCACCCAGGAACTGATTGATTCCGTGCAGGAGAAGATCGCCAGAAAAGAGCTGAAGGACCCTGACAAGCTGAAGGCGGCCCTCAGGGATCAGATGCTGGCATTTTTGGACGTGGGTGAAGTGGAGCATCCGTTTCCCAGTCCGGGAGAGCCTCTGGTCATTATGGTCGTGGGCGTCAACGGCGTGGGCAAGACCACCACCATCGGGAAGGCCGCCCATCGGTTCAGGTCCCAGGGGAAAGAGGTCCTGCTGGTGGCCGCCGATACCTTCCGGGCGGCCGCCGTGGAGCAGCTCACGGTCTGGGGCGATCGGGTGGGGGCCGCTGTCATCAAACAGGGGCCGGGTGCCGATCCTTCGGCCGTTGCCTTTGACGGACTGACCGCGGCGGTCGCAAGAAAGGTCGATGTGGTCATCGTGGACACGGCCGGTCGGCTTCATACCAAGATCAATCTCATGGAGGAACTCCAGAAGATCCATCGGGTGATCGGCCGGAAGCTCCCGGGGGCCCCCCATGAGGTCTGGCTGGCCCTGGACGCCACCACGGGCCAGAACGCCATCTCCCAGGCCCAGATGTTCAACAAGGCATTGGGGGTGACCGGCATCGTACTCACGAAATTGGACGGCACGGCCAAGGGCGGTATCGTGGTCGGTATTTCCCGTGAACTCGGCATTCCGATCCGTTTCATCGGGATCGGCGAAAAGATCGATGATCTCAGGGACTTCGACGCGGTCGATTTTGTGAAGGCGATCTTTGATTAGACGGCCTTCAAGAAAAAGAGCACCTCTTTTTGGGGTTTCAGTCGCGCATCATCTTGTTTTAAACGGGGTATTCAATCAACCCCGCTTTATAGCTGGACAAATCGACAATCATAAATCCTATAGGGCCCGCATCCATTCCGGACGGAGACCTATTTCCCCCCTTAATGCGCTGTCTATCTGATCCAGGGCCTCCTGTTTTCCCTTGGGGAGCCGTGCCTTGATGGGGAGATAGTTGGATGCGTGATTGGAGAAGAAAAGCCCCCGGCTCAAGTCGGTGCGGGCGATCATTTCCCGTAATTCCAGCAGCAGTTCCCGTTCGGACAGAAGCTCAAACGTCCCGTTGACGTATTCATCGTAAAGCGGGGTCCCCGGTATCAGCATCACGGTGAGCGCCCCCACATAGTTGGGGTCCATCCGGGTCAGGAGGTCGCCGGTGGCCCTGGCGTGCTCGAGGGATCGCCCTCGACCTGCAATCCCCAGTAAAACGGTCACAGAGAGCTTCATCCCGGCCTCCCGCACCTTCCTCCCCATGTCGATCAGGTTTTGGGCGCTGGTTCCCTTTCGAATCTTTTTCAGCAGGGCCTCGTCCCCGGTCTCCACGCCCAGGTAAAGGATGCCCAGGCCGTTTTCTTTCAGTTCCTTCAATTCCTCAAGGGTCTTCATCCGGATGCCCTTGGCATTGGCATAGGCCCCGACCCGCCTGACCCAGGGGAGGTGTTCCTTGATCCGCTCCAGGATCCACATCAACCGTTTCTGGGGTATGATGAGGGCGTCCCCGTCCATGAGAAATACCCGGTCCTGCCGTTTCATATATTTTGCGGCAAACAGGATATCGCCCAGAATCGTGCGGTCGTCCTTTATCCGGAACCGCTTTCCCGTATAGGTGCCGCAAAAGGTGCACTTGTTGTGGGAGCACCCCACGGTTACCTGGAGCAGGATGCTGTAGGCCTCGCTGGGCGGCCGGATGCAGTTCCCTTCATAGTGCATCTCGTCGCTCATCATCGCTTGTTCCATCAATTCTATCCTCCGATCCTATCTTGCCCTGGTGTGGCAGGGCCCCTTCCGTTCACCCCCCGCAAGTGGACCCTCATGGCCTTTATCGGGTGTCTTGCCGAGTCGATCACAGCCGTGGGCTCGAAGCCGCAGTGGAGCATACAGTGGGTGCACCGGGGGTCTTTTCCAACGCCGTATCTGGACCAGTCCGTGTTTTGCATCAGATCTTGAAAGGTGGGTTCATACCCGTCATTCAAAAGATAGCATGGCTTCTGCCAGCCGAATAGGTTGCAGGTGGGGTTTCCCCAGGGGAGGCAGCCGTACGCCTGATTGCCGGCCAGGAAATCGAGATAGAGGCTGCTGTGGTTGAACCGCCACCCCTTTCCTTTGCTTAATCTGAACATCGACTGAAACAGGCCTATGGCCTCGTCCCGGGTGAAAAAATTTTCCTGATCCGATGCCGCTTCGTAGCTGAAGGCAGAGGCGATGGTCATGGCCTCGACCCTGAGGGAGGTCAACACGTCGAAGAGCCTTCCTGCGCCTTCTGCGGTTTCTCCTCTGAAAAAGGTGGTGTTGGTGGTGACGCGGAAACCCTTGGAGACCAGGAGGCGGATGGCGGCCATGGCCCGGTCAAACACCCCTTCGAGACAGACCCGGTCATCATGTCGTTCGCGCAGACCGTCTACATGGATATTGAAGGTCAGATAAGGGGACGGATCAAATTCCCTGATCCGTTTCTCCACAAGGAGCGCGTTGGTGCAGAGATATACGAATTTTTTGCGCGCAATCAGCTGCCGGGCGATCTCGGCAATCTGGGGGTGGAGCAGCGGTTCTCCTCCGGCAACAGAGACGACCGGGGCCCCGCACGCCTCGGCCGCGGCCACGCATTCCTCAGGGGTCATCATCTTCTTGAGGATGGCCTCCGGATAGTCGATCTTGCCGCACCCCTTGCACCGAAGGTTACAGCGGAACAGAGGTTCCAACATAAGGACGAGGGGAAACCGCCCGTTCCCCGCGATTCTCTGCCTGATAATATACGCGCCGATGCGCGTCTTCTGAATCAAAGGTATGCTCACAATACGACCCCGACACCCAAAGTGACTAACGCGGCCTGACGGCCACAATCAGAAATTTGTCACACGGAGACACAAAGCACACAAAGGGCCTTACGTAATAAAAAACCCAAAAGAGCCTTATCTTTGTGTTATTGGTGGCTTTGTGTGAGTTAATAAAATGTACCATGAATAGAACCAAAAATTTCTTGTTTGTTTTGATAGAAGACCAGGAAGTCAGGCACAAAATTGAAAGTGACTGAAGTTAAAATACCCGTTCACGGGTTCAAGGTCCCTTCTGGGGCCCTTGGCTTCAATTTCTCAATTTCTCAATCCCTTTCCCTCAGCCGTTCTGCTGGAACCAGTAGACTGCGTCGCGGAGGGCATCACCTGCCGGCCGGTAGGTATATCCCAGTTCCCGCTCTGCTTTTCCGGATGAGAAAAACATCCGCTTTCTGGCCATTCTTGCCTCATCCAGGCTTACCCGAGGCTCCCCCCTGCAAGCACAGCGTGCCCAGGCCTCTGAGAAGAGGGCCGCGGCCAAGATGAGCCTGTGAGGAAGACGAACACGCGGCGGCATACGTCCTGCAATGGAGGCGACCTCCATGAGGATCTCTTTCAGCGTCATATTGTGCCCGCCCAGGATGTAACGCTCTCCTATCGTGCCATGTTCCAGGGCCAGGAGGTGCCCTCTTGCCACATCGTCCACGTGAACGACATTGAGACCGGTGTTCACATATGCGGGCATCCGGCCCGCCACGGCATTTGCGATGAATCGGCCGGTCGGCGTCGGTTTGATGTCTCCCGGCCCTACAGGCATGGAGGGGTTCACCACGACAGCCGGAAGGCCCCGGGTCTCAACCAGGCCCAGGACCGCGGCCTCGGCTAAAAACTTGGAGCGTTTGTAGTGCCCGATCATATCTCCGAGAGACGCGGCGCCCTTTTCATCCGTAGGAATCCCGTTGCCGTTGAGCTTCAGGGTCGCCACACTGCTGGTGTAGATGATTTTCCGGACACCTGCCTTGAGGGCCTCCTCCATAATCCTCTCTGTCCCCCGCACATTGTTTTCATACATTCTTTCGGGTTCGGGGACCCAGAGGCGGTAATCCGCTGCCACATGAAAGAGAAAACGACACCCTCTGAGCGCCCGTTCCAGGGAATGCCGGTCCGTGAGATCGCCCGTCACAATGTCGAGGGGGAGCTTTCTCAGGTTTCGAGGGTCGCTGGTGGGGCGAATAAGGACCCTTACCCGGTGACCGGACCGAACGAGCCGGCGAACAACGGCCGATCCTACAAAGCCGGCGCCTCCGGTAACCAGCGCCACCTGCTGCCCCTGCCCGGAAGTACTGTTCCCATCGTTCATTTTTTTCCCAACATAACCGATAAATTGGATATGCAGACAATCGTTTCCCGGTTAACAAGGGCTTGTTCTGTCATTTTGCATTTTTCGTGGCACACAGACGCTTCAACAGATCCAAGGCCTTTTGCCACGTCGCTTCGGACTCAGCGGCAGGCGGCATCTCTGCCAACAGCTCATGCAACCGGGTGCAGGCCTCTGTCGCCTCTTCTGCCTTGAGGAGGGCCTCTGCCAGGCCCAGCCGGTTTTCAGCGAAGCCGGGGGCGATGGTCAGCGCCCGGCGATAAGCGGCGATGGCCTCTTCCACATCTCCGATGCTGATGGGCATGCCCGGGGTTCGGAGATAAAGTTCTCCCAGCATCCTGTGCGGTCCTGCATGATCTATCGAGGGGCTCAACGCCGCGGCCAGCCCGGCCTCCCTCTCGATAACGGGCACCAGCTCGAGAGCATGGAGGGGATCGCTTTCAGCCTCCAGCCCGGTGAGATAGGCGTACAGATAATGTGCCAGGCCGCTTTCAGGCCATCGCTGAACCGCACTATCGGCCAGTTGACGGCCCTTTTTGGCGTCCGCAAGCCTCAATCCCTTGTCTTTTTCTTTAGTTACGAGGAATGCGTAGCAGTTGGCGGCCTTGATGGCAGCCCCCACATCCCCAGTTCCCTCTGCGGCCCATTGCCGGGCCTCCTCACGGGAGCAAGGGGCGCAAATCAACAGTTCCGACCCTTTGATGATCGGGACGCCTTTGTTCGCTGCGGTGCTCTGTGACGGTTTGGGAACAGGCGCGCATGCCCCTATGAACAAGATAACAACGATCAGGCTATGGAAAACAGACAGCCCCTTCCCGGCCCCGTCTGTATTTCGGCAGCTCCGCGTCCGCCGGTCCGAAACCGTCGGTCTGAAGGAGTTTGAGCAGGGTTTGTGCATTCCCATCCTCTTTCATGCCCAGGAGTATGGCGGCCAGACCCTGGGCCCTGACGTCAGGCTCTCCAAACCAGACCACCGGGCTGGCCGGGAGTTCCCCGGACGTGTGAATCACGTTGATTTCGTTTGCAAGCGGCAATGCCTGGACCGCCTCATACTGGATTCGGTCCAGCACTACGCCTGCTCCTTTGCCCCTGACGACATTTCGAAGCGAGCGAAGGGGTTGAAACGTGCCCTCTAACGCAAACGGGAGCCGGGCCGCCGGCATGCCGAACAGGAGGCAGGCCGCTGCCTCCCTTTCAAAGAGCATATTGCCCATGACCTTTCCCTGCAATCCCTTCCAGTCGACACATCCCTCCCTGGAAACCGCGAGGCGCCATATGTCTTTGACATATCCTCCGGGCCGGGTGGCGGCAATGGCGGTCATCTGAAAGACCGCGGCGTGCTCCGAATAGAATCCGAGGCCGACAATCCCCCATGTGGGCCTCTTATTATGCAAAAAATCAAGGGCCGGATCAAGTTCGTTGAAGTAACTCCCGTTCACTGTGGCCTCATGCCCCGCCTTTTTCCGGATATAGGCGGCCAGCGCCTCCATGACCGGCCGGGCATCTTCAGGAGAACCCGGCTGCCCCGGCTGGATCACGGCAAAGTCAAGGAGACCGCCTGACATGGCAATCCCCGGCCAAAAGAGCCCGGCTGCCACCGCAAGAAGAATCATCCATATTGCCTTGATCTGATTCATCCTCTAAACCCTCCGCTTTTTGCAATATGGCGAAAAAGGGGTGTCCACTTCGTCCATTCTAGAACCTCTGAACTTTGAACCTCTGAACCCTCGGCACTATCTGCGTCTCATCAGTTTCAGGGCCGGGGGGAGGACCAGCAGGCACGCCAGCATGCCCATGAGAGATCCGAGCACCATGACCCATCCGAGGCTGGCCAGCCCCCGGTGGTGGGCGAAAAGAAGGCCGCCGAAGCCGATCATGGTGGTGGCAAAGCTCAGGGACACGGCCGTGGGCGTGCTGGTATGAAAGAGCCCGATTCTCTGCTCTGGGAGGGTCCTCGCCATATACTGGACCTCTCCCCAGCGGGCCAGGAGGTGTATCCCCCCGTCTACGCCGATGGCAATGAGAATCGGGATGGCAAAAAAATTGGCCAGATTGAAATTAAGGCCCAGCCAGCCCATAATCTCCAGGAGCCACAGCATGCTGACCCCGAGAGGAAGCATGGTCAGAAACACCACGCGAAGAGAGCGCCAGTAGAGCCACAGGATCAGGGTGACCAGGACGACGGTCAGTCCTGCAGCCCAGAGAAACGTCCGGTGCATCAGGAAGGCCGACTCGAGAACTTCTATGGGAACGCCGCTCACCTCCGGATCGACGCCGCGCAACTGAGACACAAACTCGCCGAGTTCAGCAAAATCCCAGACATCTCTCTTTGGAATCACCTTGATCTGGTAGGAACCATCCTTCCCCACAAATATGTCCCTGAGGGTCGCCGGGAAATCGTCCGGCGTGACCGCTTCGGCAGTGAGCCATATCTTCAATTGCCTGAGCGATGTTTCCATATCCCTTGCCAGGCTGGTCTGAAGCGGCTTGAGGCGTTTTGCCCTTCCGGGGTCCTGTCTGAGAAGCGTGACGGCGGCATCCATGGACCCCAGGCCCCGCTCAATCAGGGCGATCTCAGACCCCGCGCCGGCTGCAAACAATTTTTCCTCCAGTCCCTCCAATGTCCGGGAAAGACCGGCAAGGGAACGGATCAATCGGTCGGCATCAGGGACCGGGGAGGGGAGGGCGGCAAAGGAGATCGGTTTCAGGTCCTCGGCGGCTTTTTGATAGAGAGCGGTTTTTGCGGTCTGATTCTCCGGAATCAGATCCAGGATGCTTTCCACCTTGCCTACGGAGGGAAGCGCCTCCAGGGTCCGGGTCAGACGTTCTAGCTCGTTCAGGTTCTCTGCGGTTAGGATCGCATACCAGGTCGATTCTCCGGACGACTCAATCAGGATTTTTTCGTATTCGACGGATTCGAGTCCCTTGGCCTGAAGCTCCAACAGATTGTAGCTGAAGCGCACCTTGAAAGCCCCCGGGAGCGCTGCCAATGTAATGATCAGAAGGATGAGCGCGGCCCACCCCGGTCTTGTGGAGAGGCGTTCCAGAAAAGGAAGGGCGGTTATCCTGGGAACGGAAGAGGGAAAAAGATCTCGCCTTCCGGCGATCAAGAGCATGGCAGGGAGAACGGTCAGCATGGAGACCAGGCAGAGGAGAACGCCTGTCCCGCCGATCAGTCCCAGTTCGGCCAATCCGACAAAGTCCGACCAGAGGACCGAGTAGAAAGCGCAGACCGATGTGACGGCTCCTAAGATGATGCCGGGGCCGGTCCTGAAAATTGAGGCGCGGACGGCATCGTCCACGCCTGTGCCGCTTTTTTTGGCTTCAACGTAGCGCATGATGATATGGATGCCGAAATCCACGCCGATGCCCACCAGGACCAGGGTGAAGACAATGGAAAGGAGATTCAATTCTCCCACCGCTACGGTGGCGAAGCCGAAGCTCCAGGCCATGGCCGTCATCAGCGAGATCAACAGGAGAAGCGGTCTGAGCCAGCCGTGCAGGATCAACATGAAGAGGAGGGCCACGACCAACATGGCAATGAGGGCGGCCATGGTCATGTCCCGGTCGGTCGTCGCCATCTCGTCGGCCTGGAGCACGGGTCTTCCGGTGAGCCCCGCCTCGATATCAGGATATTCTGCGCGTGTGGCATCAAGGGCATGGCGCATGGCCTTGAGCGGCTCTCCGATGACGTCCATGGTCCCGAAATCCTTGGCCGGCAGGACCCGCATGATCAACAGCCCGCCGGAGCGGGCAAAGAAATAGTCGTTTCCCGCCTGGGACAGATCCAGTACAGACCGGTATGGGGCTTTTCGGTCCAGGACGCCGTATATATTCTCGATCAGCTCATTCAACGTCTCAAGGAACCGACCCATGAGTGAGGGATCCACCAGAGACAGATCCCCCTCCGTCCCTCCCAAAAGCCTGGCCACGCTGTCAATGAACCCGGATACGGAACCGTCCCGGCTCCAGGCCTCCAGGAAAGGGACAAGGAAGCGGATTGTTCCGGACAGGGCCTTTGCCTCCTCCGGTGACGCAAAAAGGAGGACGCGGCTCCCCAGATCCGCCGGAGAGATTCGGAAGTGAACGGCATGAATCAGCTTCGGCTGCCGCATGAGACGGCGGTTGAGGTCTTCTGCAAATGCTATGGCCCTCTTTTTCCCTTCCTCGGTCCCACCCGTCCGAATGACCACGTAGAGATATTCCTGATCTCCGAAGTTTTTGAGATGCGCCAGATATCGTTTATGGAAGGCGGTGTTCGGGGAGACCAGCTTGTCCTGGTCGCTGTTCAGTCCCAGAAAGAGAAAGGCCGCAGCGGCCGACACAAGGCCGAGCGTCAGGCCAATCCCTATAACCGCACCGGCATGGGTGGATACGAGGCGCCAGATCGAGTATAACAGGCCTTCCTGGGTTTGCTTTAGAAAGCTCATGCGGTTTTTGCGGTGCGGAGGCCTAAATCCTTAACGGTTGTCCAGGCGGAACCCGGGAATCTATGGGCGTCTTTCAGGACACGATCCATTGCCCCGAGGAATCGGTCGGCATCGGCGGTTTCAATGATCAGCGGGGGGAGTATCTTGACCGTGTCCAGTCCGTGGCCTGCAACCTGTGTCAGAATATGGTGTTTTTCCATCAAGGGGATGGTAATCATCTGGCAGAAGAGTTCTTCATTCATCTTGTGAAGGAGTTTCCATCCGGTGTTGAGGGTAAAAGAGCGGGGGGCGCCAAACTGCATTCCGATCATGAGGCCTTTTCCCCGAATCTGGTGGAGCAGTTCATAGCGTCCGGCCAGTTCTTTGAGACCGTTCATGAGGTATTCCCCCATCCGGGCCGATCGCTCGACCAGGTTTTCCTGTTCGATCACATGAAGGGTGGCCAGTCCGGCGGCCATCGCCAGGTCGTTCTGGCCAAAGGTGTTTGAATGGGCAAAGCACCGGTCCATGCAATCAAAGACCTTTGAGTGGATCTCTCGTTTGGTGATGACGGCGCCTAACGGAATATACCCGCCTGAAAGGGCCTTGGAGACGACCAACAGGTCCGGCGTCACATCATAGCGATTGACCGCAAACATGCGGCCTGTACGACCGAAACCGGTCTGGACCTCGTCGGCGATGAAGAGGGCGCCATATGTATCGCACAGACGCCGCACTCCGGGGAGATAGTCGTCATCCGGGACAAAGACCCCCTTCCCCTGAATCGGCTCGACAATAAAGGCGGCTACGTCCCTTCCCGAGAGCGCGGCCTCCAGTGCGTCCAGGTCATTAAAGGGGACCGGGATACACCCGGGAAGGAGCGGTTCGTTGCGACTCCTGAATTCCTCGTTGCCGTTGACGGAGAGGGCTCCCAGGGTCAGACCGTGAAAGGCCCGTTTGCAGTAGACGACCTTGTGCCTTCCGGTGGCCTGGCGGGCAAACTTGAGTGCCCCTTCCACCCCTTCGGCCCCTGAATTGGTAAAAAATACCGCTTCCAGGTCGCCCGGTGCGATCGCGGCCAATGCCTCCGCCAAAAGGCCTGAAATGACCCCGACATCCATCTGAACCAGGCTCGGCCCGCTGCAATTGAGCATGTCTTGCAATACGCGGGCCACCAGCGGATGGTTTCTCCCTATGTTGAAAACGCCGAATCCTGCCAGGAAATCAAGTACTTCTCTACCCTTTTCATCGATGAGCCGGGCCCCGTGCGCCGTGCAGTAGTTCCGGTTGAAACCGATGACTTCCAGTACGCGCACAAACTGGGGGTTCACATAGCGTCGATGCAGATCGTAGGTCTCCGACGCTCGGTTTTTTATCAGTGATGCAATATCCATTTCCGTTTACCATGAAAATACCCCTGTGGGCAGTTATTTGTTATCGGTTTTCGGATGTTGGTTCGTGGGATTTTCTGATAATCACAACTGATGATGGGTGTCCCGCTCCCATTTTCGTCTTCATCTCGGGGATGACGAATTCTCTTCCTCTTTGGTGAGGGAGTTTAGATAAACGGGTGGTCCATGTCAAGTAGAGTTGCAGTGTCCATGCCGCGCTTATGAGTAGGTCTCGATTTTTTGCCACGGGGCACGGGGCGAGCGGGAAATATTGGCTTGACCTGAACCTCGCTCGGCACTACTATGTGCAAGGTCGTGAAAGGAGAGATAGGGTATGTCGCGTATTCTGGTCATTGATGATGAGCCTTCGGTCCGGGAGCTTCTGTATGCCATGTTGATCGACGAGGGATACGAGGTTGTTGAGGCGGCCGATGGGAAGGCGGGGATGAGGCTTTTTCGAGAAAGCCCGGCGGATCTGGTAATTACGGATCTCATCATGCCCGAAAAGGAGGGCATCGAGACCATCATGGATCTGCGGCGCAATTTTCCTGATGTGAAGATCATCGCCATGTCCGGCGGTGGCATTATTCAGGCCGAGGACTATCTGGGCATGGCCCAGGGAGTAGGCGCGCACCGCGTGTTTGAGAAACCGTTCGGAGTGAGTGATATGCTGAAGGCGGTGCATGAGCTTCTGAGTCCGCCGGATGCGGCGTGAGGGTGGAAATCATACCAAAGCATTCAACCGTCGCCCATTCTGTTTGTGAAAAGGATGCGACAGATTTTTGCACCGTTTGTAAAGATAATTATATCCATTAGTTGCCGACAATTAAGGACAATTCAACCATACACCGCCACAGGGCAATCGCACAATAGGGGTATTTTAGATGAATCTTGCTGTCTCTGTGTCTCCGTGTGAGGTCTTTTCAGTTCCGGTTCATCCGGGTCAGGTGATGGGGAAATGAAGACAGACGCGATCGTGATCAAGGAGACGGACAATGTCGCCACTGCCCTTCGGGATATTCAACCCGGGGAAGAGGTGAGCATCGGCATGGGTGAAGAGAAGAGACGGGTCCGGGTTGAGGGGCCCATCCCCTATGGCCACAAATTTGCGGTAAGAGATATCGCGCAGGGAGAGGATATCATTAAATACGGAGAGGTTATCGGACGGGCGACGAGTCATATCCCATTTGGGACCCATGCCCATATCCAGAACATTGAGAGCCTCAGGGGCCGTGGCGATTTGGGGTCGGGGGGCCGTTGATATGGAATTCAAGGGATACAGAAGGCCGGATGGCCGTGTGGGGACGAGGAATTACGTGGGGATTCTGTCAACGGTGGTGTGCGCCAACGAGGTGGCTGACGGCATCTCCCGTCAGGTTCAAGGAACGGCCTGTTTCATGCACCAGCAGGGATGCTGCCAGACGCCGATCGACATCCGGCGCGTGAACGATGCCCTGTCCGGTCTCGGGACGAACCCGAATCTCGCCGCGGTGCTTCTCGTCAGCCTGGGGTGTGAGAGCACGGCGGTAGAAGAGGTGGCCGGGCGCATCGCGGCTTGTGGAAAGCGCGTGGAAACGATCGTTATCCAGGAAATCGGAGGGGCCGCTCGCTCCATTGCCGAGGGGGTTTTGGCGGCCCAGGGAATGGTCCAGGAGGCGTCCCGATGGGAACGGGTTTCGTGCGGGGTTGGCGATCTCGTGTTGGGACTCAAGTGCGGCAGTTCCGATACCACATCCGGTCTGGCGCCCAATCCGGCCCTGGGCATCGCCTCGGATCGGGTGGTAGGGGGAGGCGGCACCTCCATACTGGGGGAGGTGACGGAGTTTATCGGGGCCGAGCATCTTTTGGCTAAACATGCCCAGAATCCGGAAATCGGACAGCAGATCCTCGACCTGGTCCATCGCATGGAGGAACGGGCCAAATCGGTGGGGGCCGACATCCGGGGGGGCCAGCCCACGGGAGGCAACATCAAGGGCGGGCTCACCACTATTGAGGAAAAGTCCCTCGGGGCCATTGCAAAGGCCGGAACCGCGCCGGTCCGGGCGGTGTACGAATACGGGGTGGCCCCTTCTGTAAAAGGGCTTGTGGTGATGGATTCGCCCGGCAGGGAGCCCGAGATCCTGACGGGACTGGCGGCCGCTGGATGCAATGTGATTGCGTTTACCACCGGCCGGGGCGCGCCCCAGGGCTTTCCGTTTGTTCCGGTCATCAAGATCACGGGCAACCGGCGGACCTGGGAGAAACTGCGCGACCACATGGACGTGGACGTCAGTCAGGTCATGGAGGGCGCGGAGACCCTGCCGGAGGCAGGCAACCGGATCTTTGAAGAGATTCTCGAGGTCGCCTCGGGCAAGCTTACCAAGGCGGAGATATCGGGCTACACCAAGGCCATGGACATCTATATGGTCGGGCCGGTCATATAGGTCGAATATCCCCGGGGTTCAACGGGGCGCAGCTTTTTACGGCAGTGTAAGGGTTCGGGGCTTGCCGCTGAAGGCGGGCGTCGCCAAGGGCGTTTTCAGTGGGCTTTTCGAAGGTCCTTGAACCGTTTGGCCTTGACCTCGTAGCGGGGCAAGGCCCCCGTTTCGTGGAATTCCAGGACATACCCCAGGTTCGTCTTGAGACGGAGCTGGTCCTTGAGACGGGGCTCTATTTCCTGTCGTCTTCCCCTGTATTCCGGGATCAGTTCCACCTTCAGGGTGATGCGATCGATATCTCCCACCTTGTCAACGATCACCTCGAATTCATCCCCGAGTCCCGTGGTTCCCCGAACCACCTCCTCGATGGCCCCAGGCGAGAGGAGGACCCCCTTTACCTTGGTGATGTCGTCGGCCCTCCCCTGGACCCCTCCCTTGATGAGCCGGAAGGTCCGTCCGCAGGGACAGGGCGCCTCGGCCCACTCGATTACGTCTTTGGAATCAAAGCGGATGCAGGGCTGGGCCTGGCGGTCCAGGGCCGAGATGATCATCTTCCCCCTTTTCCCTGGTTCCTCAATGATCCGGCCGGTGTCGATATCCTCGATTTCCACGAGAAAAAAGGCCTCGTTCACGTGCAGGCCGCCGGCTTGGGCTGTGCATTCATAACACCAGGCCCCGATCTCGGTGGCGCCCGCATGGTCGTAGACCTTTGCGCCCCAGGCATCTTCCATCCGCCTTTTGGTGGTCGGGATGGAGGCGCCGGGCTCGCCCGCGCAGGTAATCTTTTCGATGGTCATCGTTTCGGGGTCCAGTCCCATCTTTCTGGCTGTATCGGCCATCCCGAGGACATAGGTCGGCGTGGCCATCATGGCGGTGGCCCGAAGTTCCTGAATCTTAAGTATCCTTGCCTGGGTGTCGAGCACGCCCCCGGGAACGACCTCGCACCCCAATTTCTCCGCGGCATAGTGGGCGGCCCAAAAGGCGACAAAGACGTTGTATCCGAAGGGGAGGAAAACCCGGTCTCTGGGACGGTAGCCCTGGGCCCAGAGGATATAAGACCAACACTCCGCCCACCATTCCCAGTCCTGCCAGGTGTCCGGCTGATACACAGGCTGACCTGTGGTCCCGCTGGTCTGACGGAATTCCGTGACCTCTTCCAGAGGCACGCAGAGGGCGTCTCCATAGGGAAAGGGGTCTTTGCGCTGGATGTCCCTCATCATGGACTTTTCCACCTTGGGCACCCTGTGGACATCCTCCCATGAACGGATATCGTCCGGTTGGATCCCGGCCTGATCATACAGGGAACGGTGAAACCTGGAATGCTCATACCCCCACCGGAAGAGTCGCTTGAATTTCTTGAACTGAAGCGCTCGAATTGTCTCCCGGGACAGCGTCTCTGCAACCGGATTCCAGTATTTTTGTTCCGTATCCATGAAAGTTCCCTTCAAGGTGTAAAGGTCGATGGCCCGCGCAATAATCCCCTCGCCCTGCGGGTTCAGTACATAATATTGGGCAGAAAGAGAATAATCTGGGGAAAGACCATCAGAATCACGATGCCCACGGCCACGGCAATCAGAAAAGGTACGATCCCTTTGAAGATGACCTCCAGGGGGACCTCTCCGATGACGTTTTTGGCCACCCCGTAGACCACGTAGACATTAATGCCAACCGGCGGCGTGATCACGCCCATCTCGGTCACCATCACAATAATGATCCCGAACCAGATCGGATCGTACCCGAGGCTGGAGACCACGGGGAAAAAGATGGGGATGGTAAGCATGACAAAGGCGAGGGCATCCATGAAGCATCCCCCGAAGAAGTAAATCAGGATAATGATGGCCATGACCGCGGATGATGGGAGGTCCAGGCCTCCCACCCAGGTGGCGATCTCAAAAGGGATCCTCGTTACGGCGAAGAATTTTCCAAAGATGGTGGCGCCTGCAATGAGCATCATGACCATGCAGGATGTCTTCAGCGTCTCGTAGAGGGAGTCTACAAAATTCTGCCACGTCAACTGACGTCGCAGGATGGAAACCAGGAGGACGCCGAAGGCGCCTACGGCCGCGGCCTCGGTGGGGGTGAAGAGACCTGAAAAGAGCCCCCCCATTACCAGGACAAATACGGCCATGGTCTCACCGAGCTTGGTGAGGGACTTGATTTTCTCTTTCCAGGAGTATCGCTCTCCCCTGGGACCCTGATCCGGGTTCCGGGTGCACCAGATGAAGATGCTGATGATAAAGAGAATGGTTACGAGAAAGGCCGGCAGGATGCCGGCCACAAAGAGCTTGCCGATAGACTGTTCGGTCAGGACGCCGTAGACGATCAGGACCACGCTGGGGGGCATGATCATTCCGAGCCCCCCGCCGGATGCCACGGCCCCGGTGGAGAGTTCATCGGCATAGTTGAATCGCCTCATCTCGGGAAGGCCTACCGTGGCCATGGTCGCCGCCGTGGCCGGACTCGACCCGCAGACGGCCCCGAAACCCGTGCAGGCCGAGACCGTGGCCATGGCGAGCCCGCCCCGGGTGCTGCCCAGGTATTTGTTGGCCGTATCGTAAAGCCGGCTGCTGATGCCGCTGTTGAAGGCCAGCTGTCCCATCAGGACAAATAGGGGAATCGTGGTGAGGCCGTAGGAGGAAAAGACCTCGTAGAAATCCCTCGAAAGGAGGTTCAACCCGCCTTTTGTGGAGATCATGATGCTGAAACCGAGATAACCGATCATGGTCATGACATAGGCGACGGGCATCCTGGTGAGAAAGATGATCACCATGACCAGTATCCCGAGGATTCCCAGAAGGGTTGGATTCATCGCGCCCTCAGCTTCTGAATGTTGGCGAGGAGATCCCTGAGGATGGTCAGGGTGAAGATACCCAGACAAAAGGAGAGGGCATAGATGAAGACGAACAGGGGAAGGGCCAGGTTAACGGTCTCTTCTCCCGTGTTTTGAAGGGTTCGGGCATAGACGAACATGCGCCAGGTAACAGTGGCGAACAGGAGAAAACTGAGCGTGCTGGTACAGAGCTCGATGATGGTCTGTGCCCGCTCAGAGAAGAGCCGCACCAGGATTTCCACGCCCACGTGTCCCCTGTTCGCATGGGTGAAGGGAAGCCCCATGCCGATGGCCAGGGTGGTCATGGCGACCACCAGTTCCACGGCCCCCAGGATCGGGTAGCCAAAGATCCTTCCGATGACGTCCGCACAGGTAAGGCCCATCATGGCCACCAGGAGGAAGCCCCCTATTTTTTTCAAGATATTCGACAGTCCGTCCAACATCTTCATCTGTCCCTATCCTTGACGGCGGGGGCCGGAATGGTGGATGCCGTGCCGGCCCCCTGAAACATCGCGGCCTATTTCCCTCCCGCGATGTATTTGCTGGTAAATTTTCCCTGGGCCACGTCGTTGAGACGCTGATTGACGAAATCGAGGACCTCTTTGCCGGGGAGACCCTTGGCCGTGACATTCTTTTCGTACGATGCTATAACCGGTTGAACTGCCTTTTGCCTTCTTTCCGCCTCCTTGGGGTCGATGCCGTTCAGGGTGTTCCCCTTTTCCAGCAGAAACTGGACCCCCTTGAAATCGCTCTCATCCCATGCCTGACCGTGCTTGATGATCCATTCCTGGTTGATTCCTTCAATGGTCTTCTTAACGTCGGCAGGAAGCTTCTCCCACTTATCCTTGTTCATGACCACGAAGAACCCCAGGCCGTAGCCGGTGGAAAAACAGGCAGAGACGTAGCGGGTGACCTCGGCGAGTCGCCAGCCTTTGTTGGACTCGAGGGGAAATACGCCCCCCTGAACCACGCCTTTCTGAAGGGACTGATATAACTCGGGCATGGGAAGCGCCACCGGGGTCCCGCCCAGGCACTTGATCATTTCAGCCGTGGGACCGTGAGATCGGATCTTGATCCCTTTCAGGTCCTCCATTTTGAGGATCGGTTTGTCCTTGGTGTGAATGAAGCCCGGTCCATGGCTGTGGAGATACATGACCTTGGTGTCGCTCAGTTCCTTGGGCTGGAATTTGTCATTGACTTCATTAATGATGGCCGTGGCGACCTCCCCGCTGGGAACTCCGACGGGAAGATTGATCACGTCCATCAGTGGGAACCGGCCGGGGGTATACTGGAGGATGGAGAAGCCGATATCGGAGAGGCCTTCGACCACGCCGTCGTAACATTGCGCGGCCTTGGTTAGGGTCTGGCCGGGATAATAACTGATCTGAACCTGACCGCCCGTCCGCTTTTCAACCTCCTTGCACCATGCGTCGGCCAATTTGCTCTGGATATGGGTCGGCGGGAAGAAGCAGCTGTAGGTGAGTTTAACAGGGCCGGCCTGGGCGTTCCCGGCACCGACACTCATAAAAGCGATTCCAATCACTGCGACCAGAAAAAACAGAAACATCTTCTTCATCTTGGCATCCTCCTTGTTTTAACGGTTACCAGAATCTTTTCACACGACTCAATCGGCGAATGGTAATATGACTATGTAGGCTTGCTCCACCTCCCTTCCCTGTGTGGGCTGCGGCACGCGGGGTCTGCGCATGAAACACTCCTGATCCGCACCCAATGATCGTCAATATCTAACGCGGATACCTGCAACCAATCCCGCCCAGGCGGGACTCACACAAAGCCACAACGAGGTTTTATTTTGGGGCCTCAAAATCAATTATTTTTGTTGCTCTCGGTGTCTTTGTGTCTCCGTGTGAATCAATGAAATGGGCCTACCGAATTACAAAGAGATTTTCTTGCTTTTTGTAAAAGAAAATAAGGGAACAAGTCGCTAAAGCTAAAGAATCCTGACCCTTATGTAAAATACACATAGCTTGTCTTATGCTCGAGTGGAATTTTTCTGGATCTTTACTGGGTGGTCTAAGGATGAATACAATTCAGTCTTTAGTCTATTGAGGAGCCGCGTGTCTATGACGGCGGTCATGCTGAGGAAAAATAATCCGGAAATGTCTAAAGCCAGAAGGTGTCGCTGCCCAGATTCTCCAGTTTGTCCGGTTCAACAATGCGAACCACACCGCGGGCCGTTTCAACGATTCCCATCCTTCGCAGTCGCCCCATGGCACGGAGCGTCGATTCCCCTGTGGTACCGGCAAGCTCCGCCAATTCGGAGCTGGTAAAATTGAGTACAGCGCCAAACTTTTTGTTCAGGGTATAGAGGACCCTCAGAAGACGTTGGTCAACACGCTTTTCGAGCATATCGATCATTCGGCTGTTGGCGCCGTCCAGGGCGTGACCGAGAATAGAAATGATGTTGGTGATGAGCACACGATTTTTGAAAACCATGGCAGTAAAATCCTGCCGCTTCATGCAGACCACAACGGAATCCTCCATCGCCTCGGCCGAGAGCGTTCTCGGAGAACCGATGAAAGGGCCCACCAGGTTCAGAGGTTCACCGGGACGTGCAATGAGGTAGGTCATCCTGAAACCGGAAGGTGAGAAAATCGACACCTTGACCAGGCCTTTTGCCACTGCGTGGAAATGCTCGCATCGATCGTTCTGGTCAAAGATGATTTCGCCTTTCACAAAGCGCGTTGAAAAGGCCGCTTTGGCAATCTCTTCCAGCTGTCCCTCGGTGAGTCCCTCAAATCCGAGTGCCCGTTTGAAGAACGCTACTCTCTCAACAAAGTCCATGCCTGATGCTGTTCGGCCTCGAGATGCACGATGTCAGACAGGCTGATCTCCAGCATCTTGGCGCTGGAGAGGATCCGGGCCGAATTCCTGGCGATGGCCGGGAAGGCATCGGCCATCCGATGCAGTTCCTCTGCCGCAGATTTTATGGCGTTGATTTTGGCGTCCATTGCTTCCATATCGATTTCACGGGGCATTCTTTTCCTCTCTTTCTCGATGGGTTTTTCTCAGGCCACCTTTTTTCCTACTGGTAATAATGGTCGGTGCCGGATTTCTTCCTCTTCTCGTTCATAATTCCACAGGTTCCCCTGCTTGTCAATTCCCATTCTGTGTTACATCTCATTCTAATGCGGAAACCCGCAACCAATCCCGCCCAGGCGGGACTCACACAAAGCCACAAAGAGGTTTTATTTTAGGGCCTCAAAATCAATTATTTGTTGCTCTCACTGTCTTTGTGTCTCCGTGTGAGTCAATGAAATGGGCGTACCGAATTACAAAGAAGAGATTTTCTTGTTTTTTGTGACAGAAAAATTGGGAACAAGGCACTAAGGCGGGCGTAAGGCCGCGTTAGGAATTCGGTGGCGTGGAATTTCCCAATTCCTGTTTAACGGCAATCCCGATCTTTTCCAGGGTATACGGCTTTTTGATATAGGGACCTGCGCCCAGCCTCTGGGCCTCCTTGATACGCTGGGTCTCGGAAAAGCCGCTGGCGATAATCGCCTTCTGACCGGGATGGAATTGCAGAATTCTCCTGTAGGTTTCGAGCCCATCGATGCCGGGGTCCATGATCATATCCAAGACCATCAGATCCGCTGAATGGTCTTTCAGATAATCCACCGCCGCTTCGCCGCTTGAAACCGATGTGACCGAGTAGCCCAGCTTATTTAAGATCTCGGACCCGATTTCACGTTGCTCCTCCACGTCGTCCACCAGCAGAATCGTCTCCCCCTTTCCCACATATGCTTCCACCGGCAAGGGGGCTTGTTTTCGCATTATTTCCCTTTTGGTTACGGGAAAATAGAGGGTAAAGGTCGTTCCACTTCCCTCGGTGCTCTGGACATCGATGCATCCTCCATGGTCTTTCACTGTTCCCCAGACGACGGCCATGCCCAGTCCTGTCCCGCTTCGGCCCATCGTCTTTTTGGTATAAAAAGGTTCAAATATCCGCTTCACATCCTCCGGTGAGATGCCTACGCCTGAATCGGACACCCTGAGAACGACATAATCCCCCTCCTCTATATCATCATACCCCTTTATGGGCATGTCGATATACTCATTCCGGGTTGATATCCGAACGGGGCCTCCATCATTCATGGACTCCGCTGCATTGGAGACCAGATTCATGACGGTTTTGGATAAATGCACCGGCGAACCGATGATGTTGAGCAGGTTCTTCTCAAAATCGGTCTCAATTGAGACGCCGGGATGAAACTCTCTCAGCCTGTCGCACTCCGGAGATTTCAGATAGCTGCCTATGATCCGGTTCAGGTTCACAACTTCCGTGACGGCAACGCCTCTCCTTGCCAGCGTCAACAGGTCCTGCACAATGGCGGCAGCCCGTTCCCCGGATTTTTTTATGGTCAGAATCCGTTTTCTCAAGGGGCTGCCGTCGGGAAGTTCCATCAGGATCAGTTCCGGATAGCTGACAATGCCGGAGAGGATATTGTTGAGATCGTGTGCCACGCCGCCGGCCAGGGCGCCGAGGGCTTCCATCTTCTGGGACCGTACCAGCTGGGCCTCCAGCCTCTGTTGTTCGGATATATCGACGAATATGGTAAGAATGAGCTGTTTCCCTGCAACCTGGATGATTTTGGCGAACATGAGCGTGTTAAGCAGAGAGCCGTCTTTGGCCCTGAAATCCATTTTTAGTCCATGGACCTCTCCGGATGTGTGCAACGCCGTTATAAATTCAGCCCTGTCATGCTCGGAGAAAAGTCCTAACTCCGTTGAACTTTTTCCAATGATTTCCTCGGGTGAATAGCCCGTCCGTTCACAAAGCATCTTATTGACATCAAGGAATTTTCCTGTTTCCGCATCACTAAGGGAGATGGGCTGAGGAGACAGATCAAAAAAGCTCCGGAATTTCTCCTCGCTCTCCCTGAGGACCTCTCCCGCCCTTTTACGTTCGGTTATATCGCGGGCTACGCCGATCCTCCCTATCGACTTTCCCTCGCCATCCAGGAGAGAGGTCACCTTTAATTCCACAAAGAAAGTGCTTCCGTCCCTGAGTTTCACCGCCACCTCATAATTGGGGATTGCCTGGCCGGCAAGACCCCGCTGGAATTTCTCCATGGTTGGTTGTATGTATTCAGGGACCAGTATCTCGGTGAAAGAGCGGCCCAGAAAATCCTCTGCGGCATATCCGGTGATGCTCTCGAATTCAGGGTTCAGGAAGGTGAACCTTCCGGTTGTATCCAGGGTGAAGACAACGTCTGTCATGGTTTCAACAAGGGTGCGATATCTTTGTTCGCTGGAAATCAGGGCCCTTTCAGCATATCTGCGTCTTCGGATGTTGACGAGCAGCAAAATGATGATGACCGTCTGCGCCATGAGCGCCACGACGGCACCCCAGATGGGATATCGATACGTGCGATAAAAGCCTTCCGGCCGGTTGATGATCTCGCTCCCTGGGGGAAGTCTGTCAAGAGGGAGATGATGCACGGCGAGCCGGGCATGGTCGAACATGTAGCGATTGGGGGATTCCATGACCACGGGTATGTCTTCAGCCCGTTCGCCCTTCAGGATTCGAAGGGCCAGTCGGGCCGCGGTCATCCCCTGGATCTCGCCGCTGGTGAGCATGCCGCCGACGATCCCATGGCCCAGGTAAAAGGTCCAGGGGCCGTAAATGGGGGCCCTGCAATGGGCGGCGATTTCTGTGAGGCTGGCCTCGTGGGTGAAATCGCGGCCCTCCTTATCGCGGTTAAAGACGAATAGAAACACGATGGCGTCCGGTGAAAGCCTGGATACCTCGGCCTGAAGCCCGGCGAGCGTCATGTCGCTGACATAGCGGAATCGCAGTCTGTCGCGGAAGGGGTCGAATGCGCGGCGGGCCGTCTTTAGGATAGCCTGGCCGGTGAGGGTCGTATCGCTGATGACCAACACCTCACGGGCATTCGGCTGGAGACGGAGGGCGGCCTCCAGGGTGGCCTTGGGATCAATCGCCTCCACAACGCCGGTCAGGGGACGCCCGCTCTCTCGCATCCGGGGGGCGTACCCGTTGACGCCGCAGAAGACGACCGGAACACCGGGAAACAGCGTATCCGATCGTTTGAGCAGGAAGCCGAGGGCCTGATCATCGGAGCAAATGATGACATCGATCGCCTCCGGATCGGGATACTTCATTCGCAACAGCTCGGCGGTTCGATCCAGATAAGCTGTTTCAGGGTGCCGCTTGGCATCCAGGAATTCAAAGTGGATGAGGGCCTCATGCCGCCCGTCCTCGCGGAAGGCCTTCTGAATCCCCTGGGTGATGTTATCGGTCCAGGTAAAGGTGGGGTAATAGGAATGGATGACCAGCACCTGGGATGCCGGCTCGGAGAGGGCCGGCGCCGTGTTGCAGAAGACGTCCTGCGCTGTACCCAGTAAGGAGAAAATCAGATAAACCGTCAAATGGGAAAAGACGCTTGACCTATGCAACATGGCATCTCCCATAGGTTTGAGAAAGGCCTGCCGGCCGCTGCGGTCGGCAGGCGGGATCAACGGATAAGGCCTGTCCCCGCGTTTATGTGTAAACGAAGACACGACCGCGATGGCGCAGGGTCGGTTAAGGGCCTTTCATTTGAGGTCCATTTGCGGCGATACGGGACGAAGATACCTTATAAAGACGCCGCACGCAATGATATGGTTAAGAGAATAGGTCGAAGTCTTCATGTAAATCCCTCCGGTTCATGGATGCGGACCCTTTCGGTTTAGTCAAGGCGGGCGTCAAATGAGGCGACAATTGCCATATCCTTGACGTCTCCCTTTTCCCCTGCGCCCACAAGTGCGATCATATCCCCCACGATATGTTCCATCTGAAAGGCCTGGGCATTCATTTCTTCAGCGGCCGAAGCGGATTCCTCGGCAGTGGCTGCCACTTCCTGAACGACCTTGTCCATCTCGGCAACGGCAATATTCACCTGTTCGATCCCCTGTGCTTGTTCGCTTGAGGCGCCGGCAATCTCTGCAACCAACGCCTCCACCTTGCGGGCGATTTCCATATTTTCCGTGAAGGCGTTACGGGTGGACTGGGTCAATTCGTTTCCATTCTGAACCGCCTTGATGGTCCCTTCGATGAGCACTGCCGTGTTTTTGGCGGCCTCTGCGGCCCTCAGGGCCAGGTTTCGCACTTCATCGGCCACAACGGCGAATCCGGCTCCCGCCTCTCCGGCCCTTGCCGCTTCCACTGCGGCGTTGAGGGCCAGCAGGTTGGTTTGGAAGGCGATCTCATCAATGGTCTTGATGATCTTGCCCGTCTCTTCACTGGACCTGGTGATTTCGGTGATGGCATCGGTCATATCGCCCATATGTCTATTGACCTTTTCCACCACGCGGGATGTCTCTTCCATCATGGCCTTGGCCTCTTTGGCGTTTTGTGCGTTCTGCTTGGTCATGGATGACATCTCTTCCAGGGAAGAAGAGGTTTCCTCAATGGATGCGGCCTGTTCGGAGGCCCCCTCAGCCAGTTTCTGGCTCGATTGGGACACCTGGTCGGAACCCGCGGCCACCTGTTTAGACGCTGCTGTAAGGTCCTTAATCGCCCTTTTCAGGGGATGGGTAACGCCCCTGCTGATGATCCATGCGAGGATTGCACCGGCAAAGATGCCGGCGGCGATGATGGTCAGGAGAAGCAAAACGGTCGATTGCGAGGCGCTTTCCGTTGCGCGGTGATTCTCCTGGGCCAGATGGAGGTTGATTTCCGTGAGCTTGTCCAGGTAATCACGCATCTCCTCAAACTTGGCATTGGCCTTTCCCATGCTCAGTTCAATGGCCTCCTGTTGGGATTGCCCGGTGGCTGCCGCCCTTACATCCACCACCTTTCTTGAAATGGATTTCCATTCTTCTCTCGCCTTTTCATATGTAGGAATAAGGGCTTTTTCTTCCGGCGTGGTTGCCAGGGCCTTGAATTTTTCCCATCGTTCATCGGATTGTTTCAGATTCTCTTCATAGGCGCCCCGAAATGCTTTAAAGGCGTCCGAGTGGACGTCGGTGATCAGCATGGAGCGCTCAGCCACCAGGAGTTGTTGAAAATCCCTGTCCGCTTCGAGAATAAGATCGATGCTGGGGAGCCTGACGTTGAAAACCTCTTTGAATTCGCCCTTGATGTGTGTAACGCTCTGGATTCCGGATGCCCCGATCCCTGCAAGAAAAAGAATCATTACGGAAAAGCCCAGCAACAGCCTGGTCCCGATCTTGAGGTTTTTCATCCATTTCATGTCGATAGTTCTCCTTTTTCCGTCTCATTCCCCGCGGCCCTTCAGAGGGCCGCAAATTCCCCTTTTCGTGGATCCTCGCCGTGGGATATGATATGCAAAAAATGCGCCCAAAGATGTGCGGGATCCATGGGGGTAACACGTGGCGCTCGATTCCTCATAATCCGCTATTTGACCCGACGGTCGTAAACACGGTTGTCAAATCGGAGCTGGAGGTGTAAAGAAACATGCCGGAAACCATGCACAGGAGTTGAGAATGAAATGCTATCGAATTGCAGTGATCCCCGGCGACGGGATCGGAAAAGAGGTGGTGCCGGAAGGGATACGTGTGCTGGAGAGCGCGGGTGGGCAATATGGGATCACCTTCGACTGGCGCGTGTTCCCGTGGAACTGCGAGACCTACCTTCACACCGGCCGCATGATGCCCGAAGACGGCATGGAACAGCTCACACTGTGCGATGCGATTTTTCTGGGCGCAGTGGGATTTCCCGGCGTGCCTGACCCTATCTCCCTGTGGGGGCTTCTCATCCCGATCCGACGGGAGATGGGGCAATATATCAACCTGCGACCCGTGCGCATGCTGAAGGGAATGGTTTCGCCGCTACGGGACCGAGGACCTGAGGATATCGATTTTGTGGTGGTGAGGGAGAATAACGAAGGGGAATATTCTGAGATCGGAGGGCGGCTCTACAAAGGGACCGAGGCCGAGATGGCCGTTCAGGAATCGGTTTTTACGCGGAGAGGGGTGGACCGGGTCCTCCGGTATGCATTTGAATTGGCCGCGCAACGCAAGGCCGGGCACGTGACATCGGCCACCAAATCCAACGGCATTATCCACACCATGCCCTACTGGGACGAGCGTTTCAGGGCCATTGCTGCCGAATATCCCCATATCAGGGCCGATCAGTATCACATCGACATCCTCACCGCCCATTTTGTCCTGCACCCGGACTGGTTCGACGTGGTGGTGGGGAGCAACCTCTTCGGCGACATCCTTTCGGATCTGGGACCTGCGGTGGCCGGCACCATCGGCGTGGCCCCGTCCGCCAACATCAACCCGACCCGGGAATTCCCCTCCATGTTCGAGCCGGTCCATGGGTCTGCCCCTGATATCGCAGGGAAGGGAATCGCCAACCCGATCGGTCAGATCTGGTCCGGGGCCATGATGCTGGACCACCTGGGTCATCCCGAGGCCGCTGCAGCCATCGAAGGGGCCATTGAGACCGTCCTTGAGGAACCCCGTCTCAGGACCCCGGATATGGGCGGCAGGGCCACCACCGTGGAACTGGGGAGGGCCATTGCCGAGGCCCTCTGAAAACGCTGAGCGAGGGCCTTCACCTTGCCTGCCGAGGAGTTCCTCAATTGATTGGCAAGGGAGTTCTGTCGATGGATGCTCCGAATTTTCAGCAGAACATCTGCACAGTCTGTCTTCTTTGGACCTTTGGCCCGGGCCGGTCTGAGGCGACAGCCTGGACCGAACACCGCCATGTCGGGAATCGTGCATGGCCCCTGATAAATCGGATCAAATCCGTACGAGGGCAGGCCCGAAAGGGAAAGAGGATGCAAATATCGTCCATAGCACCCCGAAAACCCCGTCGCTCCATACAGATGAAGGACGGGGTTTTGCATTTGGCGGCCCCCTGAGACCTGTACCGGCAAAGACCCGCGTCCGGAGCGCACCCAAGGGATAGGCAACATAACCAGTCTCATAACAGAGGTAAGGCATATCCCTATATCCCGCATGATTGCGGCTATGGCAGATAACACAGCTTTTTGATGGTGCTCACTCTTTGAGATATCCAGATCGTAGCTCCTGTGGCACATGAAGTTGGCCGACTCTATTAGGACTCCACCCAAACGCTGATATTGGCGAGGAAAAAACGATCAATCTGGGGTTATCCTGAAGATACAAATGTGTGAATGATCTTCCACTGTCGCCCCAGCTGGTCTCCTCTGGTCATGGCAATCCTCCTGAAAATTCTCTCGCGCATCCTGGATCCCGCTTAGCGGGGCTCCCTCCGGTCGTTGGAGAACTTAGAGTCTCAGAGTTTGAGATGACCCTACATGGCTCCGTAGCTCTGTGAGACAATCAGTCTATATGTTATTTCGAGGCATGAAATCACTTTTCTCTTTCGGCTCTTTTGCGAAGCCACATGCCATAGGTTGGGTGTAAGGAATGTCTTTCTTACGGGTGAGTTGCTTAATCAGCGATAGAGCAAAGGGGACCATGCAGAGTGAGACTGGTTGACTGGCAGGGCGGTGATCGGTCCCGTGGGCCTGATCCAGAAGGAATGGTTCAAGGCCCATTTTGATCTTGCCGATGCGTATGGTAATCGCTTGTCAGTGCGGCGTCAGGCATATAAATCATCCGCCACGCGATCCATCCCCAGTTCCTTCAGCTTTTCCTTTTCCGGCTTTCCGGTCTTCGGGTCCCACCGGCTGACCTCGTAGAATTCTTTAAGCATCCTATCCATGTCCGGTTCGATGCCGGCTGTAGCGCCTTCGGAAAGGGACTTTCGGACAATGTCCGGAATGCGGTCGTCTGCGCTGGTGACCCCCAGCTTGTTGTTGATGGCGCGTTTTAAATTCAGGGACCGTTCGCCGAATGTCAGGAGGTCCATGCTCTTGAAATCCGTCCCTGTGATGTCGGCCATGATTTGGGCGATCATGGCGGCGGGCAGTGGGGAGAACTGGCAGAGGGTGAAGCTGTTATACAGTTCGCAAAACTGAAGCAGCTTGGCGGTCAGCGCCCCCTTCTGATCGGGATCGTTTTTGTCGGTAAAGGTGATGCCCAGAGAAAGCCCCACGTTAGTGCCCGGCGCATCCAGGCTGTAGAAGGCGCCTTTCAGGTGGCAGGCCCCCCGGGGCCCG
>Ga0209164_1001657_pt1 | contig 27326 bp, 30 predicted proteins | sample MTBNYHSulfiMetaG_FD_187458 | JGI IMG/M metagenome (GOLD analysis project Ga0209164, IMG submission 187458) | Enrichment culture microbial communities from rom New York Harbor, USA that are MTBE-degrading - MTBE-NYH (New York Harbor Sulfidogenic)... | ecosystem: Environmental > Aquatic > Marine >... | reverse complement strand
CGCGTTGTGCCCCCCGGATGCCTGGCCTCGGCGGTGTGGTCGCATCCCGGCCGCCCCCTGCGCCGCTCGGAGCGCGCCCGAGTGCTGGCCGCGGTGCAGCATCCGGCGACCTCGTAGCGCCACCCGCTCGGCCCGTCCTCGTCAGCCCGAGAGCAGCGCCAGCGCCTCCTCCAAGTCGGCGGCGATCATCTCCCGCTTCGAGCGCTCGATCAGGTAGCTGCGCCCGGTCTGCAGGTAGCTGGGGAACACCCGCTTGCCCTCGAACCGGTACTCCCCGCGGCGTAACTTGTAGGTGGGCCCCGCCGGGATGAGGCGCTTGCCGGTGCGCCGCCGCGCGATGGCGTTCAGGGCGCCGATGGCCACATCTCCCATCAGCATGATCACTCGAGCCTGGGGAAACAGGGCGATCTCGGCCTCCAGCAGAGAGGAACAAGCCTCCACCGTCGGCCGCCCCACCCCGTAGCCCAACTTGGCGCACTTCACCGCGGTGGTCAGGTAGATGCCGCGAGCGGCCAGGTCCTGCTGGGAAGCCGCCTCGACCCCCGCGGCCCGGAACGCATCCACGGTGGTCTCCAGGTGGAAGGGCATGCCCGGGGCATACAGGCCGTCGCCCGCCTCGGCCGCCGGGGCCTCGGCCACCATGATCAGCCGCACCGTCGCCGGGTCCATTTCCACATGGGGGACTTCATGTCGGCCGTGGTCCACATCCGAACAGGGGAAGTCGAAACAGGCCACGTGGTCCGCAACGCGCACGCTGCTCCCTTCAACGCAGACTCGAGCATAGGGTGCCGGACCTGCCCGGCGCCCGGCCGGGCGCGCCGAACACAGACCAGTGAACACCCCGCCCTCAGCTGCCGATACAGACCGCAGCCTATGACCATGACCGCCCCGCACCGGGGCCCGTCGCCGCTGCCTCCGGTGGCCGAAGCGACGCGCGGCGCCACCATCGGCCTCAGTGCCGGCGCCGCCGGGCTCGCCGCGGCCTACGCCGCCCTGCCCGCGCAGCGAGCCTGGCTGTCTTCCGACCACGGCCTGGTCGATCTGGCTACAGCCGTACTGCTGTTGGTCACCCTGGTGGTGGGATGGTGGGGTCTCCGCCGTACCCCAACCCCCGACCGGTGGTGCCGGCTCCTCCCCCTGGTCGCCTTGATGGGACTGCTGGACGAGCTGCAGTTCGGCTCCGGCCTCCTGGGTTTCGGCCTCCCCGAGGTCGGGCCGGTCACCCTCGACGGCCTCTCATCGCTGCTCGCCGCCGGCGAGCACCTGGCCTCCACCTACCTGGGGCTGGGCCCGCTGGATCTGGCTGCCGGAGCGGGTCTGGCGGTGGCGCTGGCCGCCTTCCTGCTGGCCCGCAACCACAGAGCCCAACGCATCGCCTCCTGGCTGGTCGACCACCCGCCAGTGTTCCACCTGCTCGTCTCCGCCGGGCTGGTGACCGCCGCTCTGGCTCTGGATCTTCTCGGCACCGGCGAGGAAGCGCGGTTCGTCGAGGAATGGCTCGAGTTCGCCGCGGCGGCGGTGCTGTTGCGCGGGACGCTGCTCATCCCCGGGCGCGAACCCCAGGCACTGGGCTGGCGGCAGCGGCTGCGTCCCTGGCTGGAGTCCGACGCCCCGGCACGGAGCGCCCCTCCGTCGGGTCGCCGCCGCGGTCCCTAGCCGGCGCCTCTGCGTTTGACCCCGCCGTACTTCATGCGGGTGTCTTCGATGCGGGCTACGAGCCGGTCTTCCCCGTCGCCCTGGAACCCGCAATCCACCACCTCGCCTAGGAACAGGGTGTGTGTGCCGCAGTCCACCACCTTCCACAGCCGGCAGTCGATGAAAGCGATGGCCTCCTCGAAGATCGGAGCTCCGGTAACCCCGAGCCGCACCGGCCGGCCATTCAAGGTGGCCCCCTCCCGCCGCGCCGGCTTGGAGAAGCTCACGAAAGGCCGGGTGTCGTCGCGGGACCACAGGTTCACGCTGAAACGCCTCCCCTCCTCGATGAGGTGGTGGGTCAGCGCGGCGCGGTCGACGGCGGCGGCCACCAGCACCGGCTCCATGGCCACCTGGGTCACCCAGGAGGCGGTCATGCCGTTCCACTCCTCCCCGGCGGAGGCCCCGATGAGGCAAAGCACATTCGGGATCCTCCACAGGACCTTGTTCACGGTCTCTATCGGCACACCGGTCACCATGCGGTTCCCTCCTCCCGCCGAGCGTACTGCGCCTCCGCCGGATAGTCTCTGCGCCGATGCGCATGCTCATCGCCACCGCCGGGGTGCTCAGCCCCGAATCCGTCGCCTTCTTCGCCGAGCGCCTGGCAGGCCGGGAAGGGTCGGTCCGGGTCATCACCGTCATCGAGGTGCCGCGTTCCTTCCTTGATGAGATACGCGGCGATGCCTGGCATCCTCTCAGCGAGGACAGCCCCTCCTGGAGCTCCGAGGAGGACGCCCTCATCGCCCGCTACGTGGAGGAGCGCGGTCATCGCCTGACCGATCCCCTGCTGGCCGCCTTGCGGGCGCGCGGTATCGAGGCGACCGTCACCTACCTGGAGGGGGAGGACCCGGCCGACACCATCCTGGCCGCCGCCGAGGAAATGCGGGCCGACGTCGTCGTTCTCGGGGCCACCAAGCACCTGTTTGCCGAGTGGGAGAGCGTCTCGGCCCGAGTGCTGCGCGACACCCGGCGGCCGGTGCTGGTGATCCCCGCCTCCCCCCGCCCCATAGACGAGCTGACCGAGTGAGCCTCGACGCCCGCCGCACTCCGGAGGAGCGCTTCGCCGGGCTGCCGGACTTCCCCTTCGCCCCCCACTACCTGGAGTGGGAGGGGCTGCGCCTGCACTACCTGGACGAGGGCGCCGGAGCGCCGGTGGTGCTCTTCCACGGCGAGCCCACCTGGTGCTTCCTGCACCGCCGCGTCGCGGCCGCCCTGGTGGCCGCCGGCTATCGGGTTGTCGCCCCCGACTACCCCGGGTTCGGCCGCTCCGACAAGCCGGTGGACCCCGCCTTCTACACCTACGACCGCCACACCGCCGCCGCGGCCGCCATCGTGGAGCACCTGGGCCTCGAAGGGGCGACGGCGGTGGTGCAGGACTGGGGCGGGCCCATAGGGCTGCGCCTGGCAATGGACCGGGCGAAGCGCTTCACCCGCCTGGCGGTGCTCAACACCTCCCTCTTCACCGGACCCCCGTCGGAAGGCTTCCTGCGCTGGCGGGCCTTCGCCTCCCGCACGGAAGACCTCCCGGTAGGGGTAGTGATGCGCCGTTCCATGGTCGCCCCCTGGAGCGAGGCGGTCGTCGCCGCCTACGAGGCCCCCTTCCCCGACGCCTCCTACAAGGCCGGGCTGCACCGTTTCCCCCAGATCGTGCCCCTCTCGCCGACCGACCCCGGGGCGAGCGAGATGCGCCGGGTCGAATCGGCCCTCGCCGCCTGGACCGGGCCGGCCCTCGTCCTCTTCTCCACGGAGGACCCGATCTTCCCGGTGGAGGTCGGTCGCCGCTGGGCGGCCGCCATCCCCGGGGCAGGACCGCTCGAGACCATCGAGGGCGCCGGCCACTTCCTGCAGGAGGACCGCGGCGAAGAGGTCGGTGCCCGGCTGGTGGCCTTCCTGCGGCGGACGGATTGAGGCTTCAGACCCCCAACCAGGCGGCGAGAGCAGCGTAGGCCACTGCCGTGAACTCCTGAGGCCGGTGGCCCAGCAGGGTGATCACCTCCTCACGCGGGTACCAGCGAGGCTCGGCCGTCTCCCCCGGAAGCGCCCGGGGCTCCCCGGCGGCTACACAAGCGAAGGTCACCAGCAGGGCCGGGTAGGCCCCTTCGGCTCCGACCACAACGGCGGCAGGCTCTGCCGCCCACACCGGCCAGTGGGGGTGCACCTCCATCCGCCGCCCGGCCCCGGCGATGGAGGTCACCTCGAGGCCGGTCTCCTCCGCGACTTCGCGCCGCAGCGCCTGTTCCGGCGTCTCCCCGGCCCGCCAGCGCCCGGTGGGGATTTCGCGCAGGCCCCGCACCACCTCGGGCTTGTCGCGCCGCTGCAACAGAATGGCCGAGCCCGCAGCATCGGGCAGCACGATGGCGGCGATGTTGGGCACGACCAGCGCCTCGCCCTTCATGACGGCCACCGGCGCCTGGATCCACTCCCTGCCCGACCAGATCCTGACCAGGCCTGCGTTCACCCCTGCCTCCTCATGCCGAGCCGAGCCGCCCCGGCTGCCGGATCCCCGGCGGCAAGCTAGCCGGGGCGGGGCCCGAAGGCGTAGAGTCGGGTCATGACCGAGTTCACCGTGCGCCTCGCCAACCGCCCGGGAATGCTGGCCATGCTGGCCGAGCGTATCGCCTCGGCCGGGATCAACCTGGAGGCCCTCGCCGCCTACGGGATGGGCGAGGAAGCCCAGGTCCGCCTCATGGTGGACGACGCCGCCACGGCGCGCTCGGTCCTGCGGCGCGCCGGCCTGTCCTTCGACGAACGCGAGGTCCTAGTCACCACCCTGCCGCACTCTCAGGGAGCAGTGGCGACCATGGCGCGCGGCCTGGCCGATGCCGGGGTGAACATCGATGCCATCTACCTGCTGCGCTGCTCGGCGGAGGGCATGGAGTTCGCCGTGGCCGTCGACGACCCCGATGCCGCCCGCCCCCGCCTGGCAACCCGCTGAAGTTGCCCCCGGCTACGGCCGCTGCGCCGCCATCCGAGCCGCCCGCCGCTCCAGGGTGTCGTCCAAGGGGGCCAGCGCGAAGCCGGCACCGTAGCGCCGCCGCAGCGCCCGGGACAGCAGTTCGTCGGCGAACCCCGGGTTCTTGGGCAGCAGGGAACCGTGCAGGTAGGTGCCGAAGCAGTTGCCGATGACGGCTCCCTCGTCGCGCCGGGTCTCGTTGTTGCCGTAGCCCTTCTTCACCCGGCCCAGCGGCTCCTGGCCGGGGTCCAGCCGGGTCCGGCCCGAGTGGTTCTCGAAGCCGACCAGGTCGCCCCACGGGGTAGCCACCACCACGTTGCCGATCATCCGTTTGCGCCCCCCCACGGTGTCCATGGCGAACACACCGATGCCGGGGATCTCCTCGCCCGCCTGGGTCAGGAAGCGGCGTCCGAACAGCTGATAGGTGCCACAGATGGTGAGGAACACGGTGCCCGCGGCTACCGCCTCGTGCACGGCGTCGCGCCGACGCTGCAGATCGCCGGCCACCGCCAGCTGGGAGCGATCCTGGCCCCCGCCCCCGAAGACGATGTCGGCGCCGGCGAGCTCGTATTCCTCCCCTACCGCCACGGGCTCGACGCGAGCCTCCAGGCCCCGCCACTGCAGGCGCCGGCATAGGGTGATGACGTTGCCCGTGTCGCCGTAGATGTTCATCTCGTAGGGGTAGAGGTGGGCGATGATCAGATCGCTCACGACCACACCTCCCGCTTGGCGGCCCCCGGGCGCAGCAGATCGAGGAAGCGCAGCATGGCGGTATAGGTGGGGACCAGGTAGCCGGTCTCCCCCTCCGGTACGCCGGCCAAAAAGCGCTCCAGGGCCGCGGGGAAATCGGTTTCGCTCCACGCCTCCAGCCCGGCGTATTTGAGGCGCAGGGCCATGTCGTAGGCGCGGATTCCGGCGGTGCCGAAGCGGTGCCCGCTCTGAGCCAGGTCCTCCACCCGGGCGTCCCACAGCCAGGACACGTCGCGACCGTCGGCGTCGAGATCGTTGATGGCCACCAGCACCTCGGCCCCGGGAGGCAGGGCGGCGAGGAGGCGGATGGCCTGGTTGAGCCCGGCCGGGTTCTTCACCAGGAGCAGCTTCACCCTGCGGCCGCGGTACTCCAGTACCTGCCCTCTGCCGAAGGCGGGCCCGGTGCTCTCCAGCGCCGCCGCCGCCCGGCCCAGCGGCACCCCGAACTCGGCGGCGGCCAGCGCCGCCGCGGCGGCGTTGTACCCGTTGTACGCCCCGGGCACTTGCAGCCGGACGACCGCCCGCTCCCCGGAAGCGGCGGCCAACTCCACCACCTGGCCGTCGCCATGCGCCTCCGCCCTCTCCAGGCTCAGGTCCAGCATCACCGACGGGGCCGCCTCGGGGAGATCACCGTAGAGGGACGAGTCGGACGGCATCGCCCGCCGAATCGGGGCCGCGGCCCCGAAGAACCGGGCTGCGGCCGCGCCGGCCGCCATCTCGACGACCAACGGATCGTCGGCGTTGAGCACCGCCACCGCGGCGTGGCGAACGGCCGCGGCAGCATGAGAGGCGGTGGTGGCCAGTTCGCCGAAGCGATCCAACTGATCACGAGCCATGTTGGTGACCACCAGCACCTGCGGCTCGAGGCGCGGGGCCAGCGGGCGCACCGCCGCTTCGTCGACCTCGAACACGGCGACATCGGCTTCCACCCGCCCCCGCCACGAGGCCACCTCAATGAGCCTGCTGGCGATGCCCCGAGCCAGATTCGAGCCTGTCGGGTTGGTGATCACCTCGAGGCCTTCGCCCTCGAGCATGGCCACCAGCATCTTGGTAGTGGTGGTTTTGCCGTTCGTGCCGGTCACCACCACCACGCCGCGCCGCACCGCCGCTACCAGCCGCTCGATGAGGTGCGGGTCGACCTTCTCCGCCACCAGGCCGGGCAGCGCCGATCCGCCCCGCCCGAGAAAACGGCTCAGCCGCCCGGTGAGGCGTCCCAGGGCACACGCCGCCATCAGCCGAAGCACGCCGGGACTCTACCCGCGAGGGTGCCTTGCGCCTCCCGGCCTGGCCCCCGCCGGTCGCCTAGCTTGGGCCCCGACCGCGGCAAGGCCGCGGCTTAGGCGGAGGTAACCATGGCCGAGAAGGAGGCCCCCGGGCTCTGGCGACGCAGCCCGCGCCCCTGGCACGGGATGACGCCGGCAGTGTGGTGGCGCCTGCTCGCCCGCCAGCGCTTCCGCATCTCTCCCGGCCGCTGGCCCCTGGCCCTGACCATCACCCTGGTGACGTCCGTGAACGCAGTCGGCGCCTTCCTGCAGCGAGCCCTGCGCGGCGAGCAGATCGCCCGCATCGAGATCGACCCGCCGCCGCTTTTCATCATCGGCCACTGGCGAAGCGGGACCACCCTCCTGCACGAGCTGCTCTCTCTCGATCCGCAGATTCACTGTCCCACGACCTACCAGTGCATGGCCCCCGGCCACTTCCTCCTCACCGAGAGGGCCCTGGCGCGGCGCCTCGGCTTCCTCCTCCCCGAGCGCCGTCCCCTGGACGACATGCGCCTGGGCTGGGACCTGCCCCAGGAAGACGAGTTCGCCCTCGCCAACCTGGGCGCCCTGAGCCCCTACCACGCCTGGGCGTTCCCGCGCACCAGCGAGGATTGGGAGGAGAGCCTCGACCCGCGTTCGTTCCCCCCCGGCGAGCGGGAGCGCTGGCAGCAGGCCCTGCTCACCTTCCTGCGGGCGGTGACCCTCTCCGGGCCCGGCCGTCTCGCCCTCAAGTCCCCGCCTCACACCGCCCGCCTCGGCCTCCTGGCCGAGATGTTCCCCCGGGCGTGCTTCGTCCATGCCGTCCGCCACCCTCTCACCATGGTGCCTTCCTTCCTCACCGCCTGGAGGCGGATGGCGGCCGCGGTAGGCCTCCAGAACGGAGAGCGGCCCGACCTCGACGCGGCTCTCCTCCGCCTGGGCGCCGGCCTGTACCGGCGCTTTGCCGCCGACCGGCAGGGCCTAGAGCCCGGCCGAATGGTCGAGGTCCGCTACGAGGACCTCGCCGCCGACCCTGCCGCGTCGCTGGCCCGCGTCTACCGCCACCTCGGCTTGCCGAATCCCCCCGACCTCCCCCGGCTGGTCGCGGCCTACCGGGCCCGGGTGGGCCCCTATCGGCCGGCGCGCCACCAGCCCTCCCCGGCGCAGTGTGCCGCCATCGCCCCTCAGTGGGCCGAATACGCGGCGCGTTACGGCTACTCGCTCGACGCGTCTCCCGCCTGAGGCTCGGCGCGCCGGGAGGGCCCTCATGGGCCCTCCCGCCACCAGCGCCGGGGGAGGCATCACGCGCCGAGTTCGCTCATTTGGTCGTCCATGCAGGGGCCGCCCATGCCGCCGCGGCCGTGCCGGAAGCCGGGACCGCCCAGCAGCGGGCGCTCGACCTCGCCGTTGACCAGAGCGGTGAGGCGCTCGCCGGCCCGCGCCAGCATGTCGGCTTTCTGGGACTCGGTGATCCGGCCGTCGGCGACGAGCTCGTCGAGGTGCTCTGCGGTCAAGCCCACCAGGTAGTCGATCAAGGCCTCGCCCGTCTTGCCCTGATCCGACGCGATCTCGGCCAGGGTCTGGCCGTCACGCAGCGCCTCGCCGATCTCCTGCGGCGTCAGGCCGAGGAAATCGGCCGCGGCCCGCACCGCCTCCAGCCCGCGGCCCATGGGGCGGTGAGGCCGGGGCAGCGCCTCGGCGAGGGTGTCGGCCACCGCGCTCGCCTGGCCCTGGTCGATGGTGCCGTCGTCCACCAGGGGGGCCAGCCACTCGACGATTTTGTCACGGAGCGGCGACACGTCGGTGCTCGTCTCCGCGAATACGGAGTCCTCCTCGGACTGCGCCAGGGCAACTCCCGTCATGGTCAGCGCCGCCACCACCAGCAGCATGGCGCCGATCTTGAGGGTCTGAGTCAACACAACCTCCTAGATTCGTTACGCCCCCAGCATGGGCCCGGCCTGTTCGAGAAGCGTAAGGGCCGCTTCAATCTTCCGCGGCGCGGAACTGGGTCTCATAGAGGCGGGCATACAGGCCGCCGCGCCCCAGTAGCACGTGATGGGTGCCCTCCTCGACGATGCGGCCGCCTTCCAGCACCAGGATGCGGTCGGCGGCCAGGATGGTGGACAGGCGGTGGGCGATGACGAACGAGGTCCGCCCCGCCAGCACCCGTTCCAGCGCCTGCCGGATGAGGGCTTCGGAATGGGCGTCGAGGTGAGCGGTGGCCTCGTCGAGGATCAGGATGCGGGGATCCTTGAGCACCACCCGGGCGATGGCCACCCGCTGCTTCTCCCCGCCCGAGAGGCGGTAGCCGCGCTCGCCGACGACCGTCTCGTACCCGGCAGGCAGGGCGGCGATGAAGTCGTGGATGTTGGCCACCCGGCAGGCCTGCTCCAGTTCCTCGTCGTCTGCCTGCGGCCGCGCATAGCGCAGGTTGGCCGCCAGGGTGTCGTGGAACAGGTAGGTCTCCTGGGTCACCACCCCGATGGCGCGGGTCAGGCTCTCGAGGGTCACGGTGCGCACATCACGCCCGTCGATCAGCACCCGCCCCGAAGTGGGGTCGTAAAGGCGGGGAATCAGCCAGGACACGGTGGTCTTGCCGGCCCCGCTGGGGCCTACCAGCGCGATCAGTTCCCCGGGGGCGACGTCGAAGGAGATGTCGGCCAGAGCCGGCGTGGAGCGCGATGAGGCCGGGGCGACCCCGTTCGCCGCCTCGCGAGGGACGTGCCAGGAGAACCGGCGCACGTGGGCCAGGCCCTCGGCCGCCGCCTGCCGGTAGTCGAAAGTCACCCGGTCGAAGGTGACGCGGCCCTCGAGGGAATCGAGAGCCATCGCGTCCGGAGCATCGGCGATGTCGTGCGGGAGGTCGAGAACCTCAAAGACCCGCTCGAAGGAGACCAGCGAGGTGGCCAGCTCCACGCGGGCATTGGTGAGAGCGGTGAGCGGGCCGTAGAGACCGGCGAGGTAGGCGGAGAGAGCCACCACGGTGCCCACCGTCAACGAGCCTCGGATGACCAGGACCGCCCCGAGCCAGAAGACCAAGGCGGTGCCGACCGCACCCACCACGCTCAGCGCGGTGAAGAACCAACGCCCCACCAGAGCGCGACGCACCCCCAGGTCGCGACCGGCGGCCGCATCCCGCCGGTAGCGGGCATCCTCGTCGGAGGTGCGAGCGAAGAGCTTGACCAGCAGGGCGCCGCTGAGGTTGAGGGTTTCGTTCAGCGTGTTGTTCATCCGGGCGTTGGCGTCCATCTGCGCCCGGGTCACCCGGCGCAGCACGCGGCCCACTTGGCGGGAGGGGAAGATGAAGAGCGGCAAGATGGCCAGCGCCGCCAGGGTGAGACGCCACTCCAGGCGCAGCATCACTACCAGGGTCGCCCCGGCGGTGAACACGTTGGAGGCCACGGTGACCATGGTCCCGGTGATGGCCTGTTGGGCCCCCACGACGTCGTTGTTGAGGCGCGACATCAGCTCCCCCGGCCGGGCTCCCGTGAAGAAGGCCAGCGACATACGCTGCAGGTGGGAGAAGAGCGCCGTGCGCAGATCGAAGATGATCCCCTCACCGACCCGGGCCGAGGCCCAGCGCTGCACCACCCCGATCAGGCCGTTGACCAGGGGCACCGCCACCATGCCCAGCCCCAGCAGCGTCACCCGGCCCAGGGCGCCGCCGGGTATCGCCCGGTCGATCAGGTCCCGCATCAATAGCGGCGGGACCAGGCCCACCAGCGTGCTGCCCACGATGGTGGCCAGCACCAGCCACAGCAGCCGGCGGTACGGCCGGGCGTAGGCCAGGACCCGGCGCGCCAGCCGCCGATCCATCGCCGGCCGGTCCTGCTCCTCGTCGTACTCGATGTAGGACCGCCAGCCGGCTCCTCGTCCGCCACCGGGCTGCATCACCGCCTCCTGGTCGCCCCCAGGCTATCCCTCGCCCGGGCCGAGCCCGGCGGCCCCGTCAGCCGCCGGACCGGGAGGGCAGAGCGGCGAGCAACTGCAACGAGGTCAGGGCGTCGGCCATGGCGAAGCAGGATTCCTCGCTGATGCCCCGCCGGCAGAACAGCTGGTACACGTAGTCGCCCGCCGCCCACGCCAGTTCCCGCCCATCGGTCGCCTGAAAGGTAGAGATGTCTCCCGAAGCGTCGCCGCCCAGGGCGGAGCGCAGCCCTACCCGCAGCACGACCAGCTGACCCTCGACCCGCGGCACGGTATAGGGCTCGGCGGTCCACAGCCCGAACGCCGCCGCGGTGCCCACGTCCAGGGTGCCGGTCTGGAGGTCGTACACCAACTGGCTCGAGATGTGGGTGACCTTCTCCGGGACGAGGCGGGGGAACTCGATACCCGGCAGGGCGGCGGCGATCTCGGCCCGCCCCGCCTGGATGTAGGGGTCCACCCCGTTGCCGCGCTGCCATACCCGCCGCACCACCATGTCCGACGTTTCCCCCGAAATCACCGGGAACTGGTCGTTCACCCAGACAACCTCCGAGGAGAGCCCGACCAGGGGGATGCCCCCGCCGGGCTGGGGCAACGTGGTCGTGGTGGTGCTGGTGGTCGAACCGCCGTGGACCACGTCGCGCGACAGATCACCCACCCCTTCGAGGATGTCGCCGCAGCCGGCCGCCGCCAGGGCGGCCAGCGTGGTGATGATGAGGAGGCGGCGCCGTTGCATAGTGCGGGCGAAAGGCAGGGCCCGGGGTGATTATGGTCCCCCGCCCGCGAAAGCCGGGGAGGGGAGGCGCACCGGCCGGCGCCCGGTAGCCTGCCGCCGGCATGCCTCGGCGGACGCTGCTGCTCTACGGCGAGGGCTTCCCCTCCCGGCCGGTGTTCGACACCGCGGTCTCCCGCGCCCTGCTCGAGGCCGCGGCCGGGGGCCGCTCCCCCGAGTCGTTTCGCCTGTTCGTGCCGGGACGGGTGCTGGCGTTCGGAACGCGCGACGTCACCCATCCCGGGTATGAGCGGGCTGCCGCCGCCGCCCGGGCCGAGGGCTTCACCCCACTGGAGCGCCTTGCCGGAGGACGGGCGGCGGTCTTCCACGAGGAGACCCTGGCCTTCGCCTGGGCGGTACCCGACCCCGAGCCGCGGCGCACCATCCACGACCGGTTCCGGGCGCTGGCCGCTCTCGTCGTCGAGGCGCTGCTCTCCCTGGGAGTGGACGCCCGGGTCGGTGAGATCCCCGGCGAGTATTGCCCCGGGGAGTACAGCGTCAACTACGGGGGACGGCGCAAGGTCATGGGAGTGGGCCAGCGCTTGGTGGCCGGGGCGGCCCACGTCGGCGGGGTGGTGGTGGCAGGCCGGCCCGAACTGGTCAACCGGGCCCTGGTCCCGGTCTACGCCTGCCTGGGTTTCGAGTGGGACCCGGGGGCCACGGGGAGCGTGGCCGACACCGTGGCCGCCGACGTCGCCACAGTGGCCGCCTCGCTGGCAGACGCCCTGCGGTCGCGCTACGAGGTCGTCGAGGCCTCGCTGCCTCCCGACATCCTGCTGCGCGCCGAGGCCTTGGCCGCTCCCGGCCGGCCACCCCGATAGCCTGGGGCCATGCGGATCCTGGTAGTGAACGGGCCCAACCTGAACCTTCTGGGGGAACGCCGCCCCGAGATCTACGGCACAGCCACCCTTGCCGAACTGGAGCAACGCTGCCGGGAGTGGGGAGCCGCCCTGGGTCTCGAAATCGAGACGTTCCAGTCCAACCACGAGGGGGCCATCATCGATCGCCTGCACGAGGCCCGCGACCGTTGCGACGGCGTGGTGCTCAACCCCGGCGCCCTGGCCCACTACTCCTACGCCCTGCACGACGCGGTGGAGGCCATCGCCCTGCCGGTGGTGGAGGTCCATCTATCCAACATCTCTGCTCGCGAGGAGTGGCGGGCCCAGTCGGTGGTCTCCCCGGCGTGTGCCGCCACCATCACCGGCCGCGGGGCAGACGGCTACCGCGAGGCTCTCGCGCTGCTGGCGCGCCGGGATCAGGCCTCGGCTAGGTAGGCCGCTACCCGTTCCAAGCCCGCGGTCAGGTCGGCGTCCGCCAGGGCAAAGGAGAAACGCAGGTAGCCGGGGGCCCCGAACGCTTCCCCCGGGACGACGGCCACCTTGGCGCGGTCCAGCAGCAGGGCGGCCAGTTCCGTGTCGTCGGCGGCCCGGTCGCCGTGGCGCAGAGAACGCCCGAAGAGGCCCGACACGTCGGGGAAGGCGTAGAAGGCTCCCTGAGGCTCGGCAACCTCCACACCCGGCATGGAAGACAGCAGGCGGAACATCTCCCGCCGCCGGCGGTCGAAGGCGGCCCGCATTTCTTCCACCGGGGCGGTGGGCCCCTCGAGAGCGGCCAGGGTCGCCGCCTGGGAGACGTTGGCGACGTTCGACGCCGCGTGGGACTGGAAGCGGATCGCCGCCTGAGTTACTGCGGTCGGGGCAATCATCCACCCCACCCGCCAGCCCGTCATGGCATAGGTCTTCGAAGGCCCGTTCACCACCACGCTGCGTTCCGCCGCCTCGGGAGCGGCCGCCGGGACCGAAGCGAACCGGGCCTCCCCGTACACCAGGTGCTCGTAGATCTCGTCCGTCAGCACCCAGATGCCGTGACGCGCCGCCCAGGCGCCCACCGCGGCCACCTCGTCCGGCGGGTACACCGCCCCGGTGGGGTTGGAGGGCGACACGAAGATGAGCATCTTGGTGCGCGGGGTGCGGGCCGCTTCCAGTTGCTCCACCGTCACCCGGAAGCCGGCCGCCACGGTGGTGGGGAGGGCCCGGGTGACACCTCCGGCCAGCGCCACCGCCTCCGGGTAGGTCACCCAGTAGGGAGCAGGGAGGAGCACTTCGTCTCCCGGATCCAGCAGCGCCTGGCAAGCAGTGAACACCGCCCCTTTCGCCCCATTGGTGATGAGCACCTGGCCCGGATCCACCGCGTAGCCAGAGTCGCGCTTGGTCTTCTCGGCCACCGCCCGCCGCAGTTCGGGGAGGCCGGCCGTGGGGGTGTAACGGTGATAGCGGTACTCCCGGGCGGCGGCGGCGGCGGCTTCCACCACGTGCGCCGGCGTGGGGAAGTCGGGCTCCCCCACCCCGAAGTCCACGACCTTCTCTCCCCGGGCGCTGAGCTCTTTGGCTCGGGCGGTGATCGCCAGGGTGGCCGATTCGACGATGGCCTCCAGCCGCTGTGAGACCCCGCTGCCCATGACTACCTCTCTGCTGCTCGAGGAACGGATAGGTTAGGGGCCGTGCCGTGCCCCGGGCCGACGATCGGGAGGTTCGCATGACTCTGGCTTACGTGCTCGCCGCCGTCACCATCCCCCTGGTCGGCCTGCTGCTCCTCGGCGAGCAGCGAGATGCCCGGTGGCGGGGCTGGGCTAAGGCGGCCGCTTCCTCCGGCTTCATCGCCACCGCGGCGGCCGCCGGAGCCGCCGACACCGCCTACGGCGCCTGGGTGCTCGCCGCCCTCTGCCTGGGGTGGGTGGGCGACATCGCCCTGGTTTCCTCCCAGCGACGCTGGTTCCTGCTGGGCCTGGCGGCCTTCCTCTTCTCCCACCTCACCTACATCGGGGCCTTCGCCACGGTGCAGCCCCACGCCGTGGTGGCGGTACTGGTGGCGGCGGGCCTGCTGGTGCCCGCCGGCCTGGTGGCTCGCTGGCTGTGGCCCCACCTCGGCGCCGACATGCGCGGCCCGGTGATGGCCTACATCGCGGTGATCACGGCCATGGTGGCCGCCGCCGCGGGAGCCTCAGCCGGGCCGGGGCCATCGCTGCTGCCGGCGCTCTCCCTCGCCGGCTGGAGAGCCACCGTCGTGGTGGCGGCCGCGGCTTTCTACCTCTCCGACGTCTCGGTGGCCCGGGACCGCTTCGTCGCCCCCGGGTTCGGCAACCGCATATGGGGCCTGCCGCTGTACTACGCCGCCCAGCTCCTCTTCGCCCTTTCGGTGGGGATGCGGTGAAGGAGCTCATCCTCCTCCGCCACGCCAAGTCCGACTGGGCGGCGCCGTTCACCGACGATGCCGACCGCCCGCTCAACTCCCGCGGCCGGGAAGCGGCCGCGATCATGGGCCGGGTGCTCACCCTGGCGGGGCGGGCCCCCGACCTGGTGCTCACCTCAGGGGCCAAGCGAGCCCGCGACACCGCCGACCTCGCTGCCGCCGCCGGAGGCTGGACAGCCCCCGTCGTCGTCGACCCCCGTCTATCCCCGGGGTCGCCGGGCGCGGTGGTCGCCGCCGTGCACGCCCGAGCCGGGGCGGCCGGCCGGCTCCTGGTCGTAGGCCACGAGCCCGCCTGGTCGCAGACCGTCGCCGTGCTCCTGGGCGGGGGGCGGGTGCGCATGACTACCGGAACCGCCGCCTGCCTGGGAGTGGAGGCTTGGGAAGCCCTTGCCCCCGGGGCGTGCACCCTCTTGTGGATGCTGGGCCCGCGCCTGTTCACCGATGGGGAGTTCCCTCTGCCATGAGGCCGGCCTCCCCACCCGCCGACCGGCCCCGGCACTCCCTGCGCGCCTCCCTGGCCTACCTGATAGCCGCCCGGCTCGTCCTGAACACGGCGCACCGCTTCGCCTACCCGTTCCTTCCCGCGATCAGCCGCGGCCTGGGAATCACCCTCGAGCAAGGCGGGCTGCTGATGTCGGCCCGGGCCCTCGCCGGGTTGGGCACTCCTCTGGCGGTGGCCACCGCCGGGCGCGGCGAGCGCCGGCGCCGCACCCTGGCGCTGGGCCTGGCGCTGTTCGTGCTGGGAGCAGCGGTCACCGCCGCCTCGGGCGTGTACGTCGGAGCCATCACCGGCTTCGCCCTCTTCGGCCTGGCCAAGCCCCTCTTCGACATCTCGGGACAGGCCTACATCGCCGACCGCACGCCCTACCGCCGCCGGGGGCGCTACCTCGCCCTCTTCGAGACCACCTGGGCCCTGGCCCTGCTGGGCGGGGCACCGGCGGCAGGATGGCTGATCGCTCGCTTCGGCTGGCGGGCCCCGTTCTGGGCAGTGGCCGGCCTGGCCCTGGCCGCCCTGGCGGCCCTCCCCTGGGCCCTGGACCCCGACGTCCCCAGGCTGCGGGGGGCGACGGTGCCTCGCCTTCGTCTCGACCGGCCGGCGGCACTGATCCTGGCGGCGGTCCTCGCCCTGATGTTCTCGGCCGAGGTCTCCTTCGTGGTGTTCGGCGCCTGGCTGGAGGATCGCTTCGGGCTCTCCCTGGTGGCTCTCGGGGGGGCGGCGACTGCCATAGCGGTGGCGGAGCTCGTCGGAGAAGGGGCCTCTATCGCCCTCACCGACCGTCTGGGCCCCCGCCGCAGCGTATCGCTGGGGCTGGTCGTCTGCGTCGCCGCCTTCGCCGCGCTCGGCCCGGCGTCGGGGAGCCTTGGCGGCGGGCTCGCCGTCATGGTGCTCGCCTTCTTGGGGTTCGAGTTCGCCATCGTGTCGGCCCTGCCCCTAGCCACCGAGGTTGCCCCCGAGGCCCGGACCCGCTTCCTGGCATTGCTGGTCGTGGCGCTCTCCCTCTCGCGCGCCCTGGCCGGGTTGGTGGGACCGGCGCTGTTTTCGTGGGGAGGATTCGCCGCCAACTCCACCGCGTCGGCCCTCTCCGGCGCCCTGGCGATGGCCCTGGTACTGGGGGTTCGCGAGCAGCCGGCGAGCCCGGCACCACCGGGCAGCCTGCCGCTGTGAGCCCGGACCCGCCGGCTACAGACGGGCGATCCGGTCGATGAGCAGGTCGAAAAAGGCTTCGGAGTCCAGGCGGCGGATCACGGTGCAGTTGGGATCCAGGCCGGTAGCCCCCCACCAGTCGACCACCGTCATGCCCATGGTCAGCTCGCTGGTGGTCTCGATGCGCACGTTGCAGCGTCGGCCGCTGAAGATCTCGGGATGGAGCAGGTAGGCGATCACGCACGGGTCGTGCAACGGCCCCCCTTCCAGGCCGTACTTCTCGACGTCGTAGCGCTCGAAGAACTCCAGCCATCCCGCCACCGCATCGCCCACCTGGGTGCCCAGCGCCCGCAGGCGCTCCAAGTGGCGCGGCTTGATGAGGGCCTGGTGGGTGACGTCGAGCGGCAGCATGACCAGCGGCACCCCGCTGGTGAAGACGATGTCGGCAGCCTGGGGATCCACGTAGATGTTGAACTCGGCCGCCGGGGTGGCGTTCCCCCCTTCGAAGAAGCCCCCGCCCATCAGCACGATCTCCCGAAGGCGCGGCACGATTTCCGGGGCGCGCCGCATGGCCAGGGCGATGTTGGTCAGCGGCCCCAGCGGGCAGAGGGTGATGGTCCCCGGCGCTTCCTCCCGAATCGCCTGCACCAGGAAGTCGGCGGCGTGCTCCGGCTGCAGCAGCATCTCCGGCTCGGGGAGGTCGGCGCCGTCGAGACCGGTGCGCCCGTGCACGTACTCGGCGGTGACCAGCGGACGGACCAGCGGCCGGTCGGCACCGGCGAACACCGCCACCTCGGCCCTGCCGGCGAGCTCGCACACGACCCGGGCGTTGCGTGCGGTCAGAGGCAGGGGCACGTTCCCCGCCACGGTGGTGATGCCCCGTACCTCCAGCTCCGGCGAAGCCAGCGCCAGCAGCAGGGCCACGGCGTCGTCCTGGCCGGGATCGGTATCGATGATGATGGGACGCCCGCTCATCTCAACCCCCCAGGGCTTCGACCTCGACCCGCGTGGGCAGCGAAGCCTGGGCCCCCCGCCGGGTGACCGCCGCCGCCCCACAGCGCACCGCCCAGCGAGTGGCAGCCACCAGGTCGGCCCCGCCGACCAGGGCGTCGGCCAGACCGGCGCAGAAAGCGTCCCCCGCCCCGGTCGGATCCACCGCGGTGACCCGCGGCGCGGGCACGTGGGCGGCCTCCTCGCCGATGACCACCAGCGCCCCGTCGGCACCCAGGGTCACCACTACCCCCTTCGGCCCCTGCAGCGAGCGCGCCAGCGCCGCCGCCTCCTCGATCCCGGCGGGAGGGGCGGCCCCGGCCAGGAGGGCCAGTTCGGTCCGATTGGGCACCAGCACATCGGCTCGCGACAGGAGCCCGGCGGGCAGGGGATGCGCCGGAGCGGGATTGAGCACCACCGTCCCGGTGGCGAGGGCGGCGGCCGCCTCGACCGTCTCGAGAGGGATCTCGAGCTGGAGCAGCACTACCTGCGCCCCGGCGATCACCGCGGCATCCAGGTCGCCCGGAGCCAGGGCCCCGTTGGCCGCCGGGATCACCACGATGGCGTTCTCGGCGAAATCGTCCACCATGATCAGCGCCAGGCCGGTAGCCAGCGACGCGCTCCGTCGTACGGTCGCCGTGCCGACCCCGGCGGCATCGAGGGCGGCCAGCAGGCGGTTGCCGGCATCGTCGCGGCCCACCATGCCCACCATCTCCACGGTACGGCCCAGCCGGGCGGCGGCCACCGCCTGATTGGCCCCCTTGCCCCCGGTGTCATGGGCGTGACCCCGGCCCATCACGGTCTCCCCGGGCAGCGGCAGACGCGGCACCCGCACGGTGGCATCCAGGTTGAGGCTTCCAACTACGGTGATATCGGGCATGGGGACACGATAGGAGTCGCCGCCTCGGGCCGCGCCGAGTCGGGCTGCCCGTAGACTCGGCCTCCGTGTCCAACGAACTCCTTGCCGCCCGGGTCGGCGCGCTCGAGGCCATGTTCACCCGGGCCAACTTCTTGACGCATCTCGGAGCGACCATCACGTTCGACGACCAGTTCCGTTCGATCGTCGCCCTGGCTCACAAACCGGAACTCGAGCACGCCATGCGGGGCGTCCACGGCGGCGTGCTGGCCACCTTGATCGACGCTGCTGCCTGGTGTGCCGCCGCCGTGCACTACCCCTCGTGGATCGCCACGGTCGAATTCGACGTGCGCCTGCTGGAACCGGTCGTCGGCGAGGACCTGGTAGCCGTGGGCCGCTTGGTGCGAGCCGGCAAGCGCATCGCCGTAGCCGAGACCGAGGTCCGCACCGCCGCCGGCCGGCTGGTAGCCGTCGGCGGCGCCACCCTCTCCACCACCCGCATGCCGATCGACTGACCCCCGGTCTCGGGGCGTATGGTGGGGCCGTGCGCCGGCACCCCCAGCCCGAGTGCCGCCCAAGCCGCCGGGGAGGTAGATCATGACCAACACCGAGGCGCTGTCGGACTCCGCCCATCCCACCGTGCGCCAGCGGGCGGAGGAACTGACCGCAGCGCAGCAGACCGCGCTGGGCAAGGCCCGGGCGATCTTCGGCTACGTGCGAGACGGCGTCCGCTTCGGGTTCCCGCCCGTTTGGGACCGGGTCAAGGCATCGGAAACGATGGAGCACGGCCTGGGGTACTGCAACACCAAGGCCACCCTATTCCACGCCTTCTGCCGTGCCGCCGGAGTCCCCAGCCGCATCCACGCGGGGCTGATCGACCTGCGGATCATGAAGGGAATCTTCCCCTCGGTCTTCTTCCCGTTCCTGCCGCCCGCGGGCGGGCACTCCTGGGTGGAGATCGAGATCGACGGCAAGTGGCGCCCCATCGACTCCTACATCAACGATCGGCCCCTCTACGAAGGGGCCGTGGAGCGACTGCGGATCTCCGGCGTCACGACCGGTTTCTCGGTATCGCAGGCCGGCGGGCCGAGCAGTTGCGAGTTCAACTTCGGAGAGATCGGCTTCGTTCACATGGGCGCCGTGATCGAGGACCACGGCGTTTGGGAGGACTTCGCCCAGTACATGGCCTGTCCCCACTACCTCCCGCTCCGGAGCTGGCAGCGCCGTGCCTATCCCCTGCTGGCCCGAATGGGCAACCGGAACGTCGACGCCATCCGGGGCACGGGCCGGACGCCACCAGCCCCGGGATGAGCCGGGACGCACCGGCCTACCCCTTCACCACCCCGATCGGCCGCAGGCGGGCCACCGGAGCCGCCAGGCCGGCCCGAGCACAGACGTCGACGACGGCATCGACGTCCTTGTAGGCGAAGGGCGCCTCCTCGGCCAGGAGCGACACCGACCCCGGCCGCACGGTGATGCCCTCGGCCTCCAGGTCGTGCATCACCTCGCGCCCGCCCCGGGTCTTCTTGGCGGCGCTACGGCTCATCACCCGGCCGGCACCGTGCGCCGCCGTGGCGAAAGCGGGGTTGCCGGCGAGGCCCCGCAGCACCCAGGAGGCCGTGCCCATGGACCCCGGGATCAGGACGGGCTGCCCCCAATCGCGCAGACCGGGCGGCAGGGCGGGATGCCCCGGGCCGAACGCCCGCGTCGCCCCCTTGCGATGCACGCAGAGCCGGCGCGAGCGACGGCCCACGCGGTGCTCCTCCACCTTGGCCAAGTTGTGGGCCACGTCGAAGACCAGTTCCATGCCGGTCTCTGCCGGGCTGGTCCCCAGGGCCGCCGCCACCGCCTCCCGGGTGGCGTGGGCCAGCACGTGCCGGTTGGCCCAGGCGAAGTTGGCCGCCGCGGCCATCGCCCCCAGATAGGCCTCCCCCTCCTTGGAATGCACCGGCACGCAGGCCAGCTGCCGGTCGGGCACGGTGATGCCGTGGCGATTCATGGCGCGTCCCATGTCGGCCAGATAGTCGGTGCACACTTGGTGGCCCAGGCCGCGGCTCCCACAGTGGATCATGACCGTCACCATCCCCGGGGCCAGGCCGAAAGCCTCGGCCGCCCCGGGGTCCTCCAACCGATCCACCACCTGGACCTCAAGGAAGTGGTTGCCCGCCCCCAGCGAGCCCAGCTGGCTGCCCCCCCGCTCCAGGGCGCGCGCCGACACGGCGCCCGGGTCGGCCCCGCCCGAGGTGCCCCCTTCTTCACAGCGCTCCAGGTCGCGCGGCACGCCGAAGCCGGCCGCGACGGCGGCCGCCGCCCCTCGCTCGAGCACGTCGTCGAGCAAGCGCTTGGCCGCCACCGCTCCCTTGCCCAGGCCGCGGGGAATGCGGGCATCCAGTTCGCCCATGATGTCGACCCGACGCCGGCGGAAGTCCTCCTCCCTGAGCGCCGAGGCCAGGAGACGGACCCCACAGCAGATGTCGAATCCCACCCCGCCGGGCGACACCACGCCGTCGGCGTCGACGTCGGTGGCGGCCACTCCACCGATGGGAAAGCCGTAACCCCAATGGATATCGGGCATAGCGAAAGAAGCCTCGACGATCCCCGGCAGATGGGCCACGTTGGCCACCTGCCGCAGCGCCTGGTCGGCCTCGGCCTTGGCGAAGAGCGACGCCGAGGCGAAGACCCGGCCCGGGACTCGCATCCCTCCCTCGGGGGCCAGCTCCCAGGTGACCTCACCGGTGCGCCTGAAGTCCATGCCCTCACTGTAAGGAGGTGGGGCGCCGGCGGGAAGCGCGGATTCTCAGCCCGGCGCGCTGTCGAAGAACCCGCCCACCCGGTGGGCGAATTCGTCGGGAGCCTCCACCGCCATGGCGTGCCCGGCTCCGGGGATGACGAGGACTGCCACCCCGGCCGTCTCCAAGCGTTTCCGATCGGGATCGGGCAGCGAATGCTCACCGAATACGTACGCCTTGGGCCCGGCGAAGCGGTACAGCTGCTCCCGGGCGGTGGGGACGATGGACGCCAGGAGGCCGACGGCGCTCCGGTGAACGGCGATCGGGTCGGCCAGGCGAAAGGCGGCGGCGTACGCACTCCACCCCGGGTCGCCGGTGCTGGCGGCGGCGTCGATCTCGGCAAGCATGACGGCGTGGCCGCGCGCGAGGTACTCCTCCTCGGACCAGGCGGAGATGCGGGCACTGCCGGTCCCCACCCCGGGATCCAGATTGCCTTCGGCCACCACCAGGGCTCCCACCAAGTCGGGCCGCCGGGAAGCCAGGACGATGGCCACCGTCCCCCCCAGGCTGTGCCCTACCACACGGCAGCCGCTCAGGCCGGCGGCGTCGAGCACTGCCGCCGCCGTTTGGGCGTGGTCCTCCAGGCGGTAGCCGAAGGTCGGAGGCCGATCGCTGTAGCCGAACCCCAGGAGATCGAGCACCAGACGGCGGTGCCCCGACAGGGGAGGCCGGCAGGCCACTCCCACGAGGTCCGAGGACCCGGCCGCCCCGAGGCCGTGGAGGAGCAGCACCGCCGGTTCCGACCCCGGCAGATCGTGGTATCGAATCGCCGCCGCAGTCTCGGGGAGAAAGAGTGTCCTCATCGGTAGTGGCTACACATCGAATATCACCCGCGCCTCCCAGCCGCCGGGGGTCTCCGCGACGGCCAGGCCGTGATAGGTGACGGCCTTGATCGGCGGGCCCCGCAGGAGAAGAGCGGCCGTCGCCGACCCGGCGGCCGCTCCCGTCAACCGACACGAGTGGAGCCCCTCTACCCGGAAGCGGCTGAAGGCCAAGCCGCGGATCTCGGCCTCGGTGAGCAGGGCCGATAGCCAGGCCACCAGCAGTTCCGCCGGATCGTCCCCCTCCACCTCCACGCGGCAGTCCTCCTCCGGCGGCACCATGGAGAGGTCGAACATCAGGTCGAACATGCCGAAGGCGGCATTCTCGAAGACCTCCTCCTGAGTGGCCCCGATGGCGGCGATCCCGGTGTCGGCAGTGTGGGACAGGATGCGGTAGCGGGACATAGGAGGGCTCAGCCCTCCTCCCACCACCACGACAGCCCCAGCAGGCCGGGCCCGGTGTGCACCACCATCACCGCCCCGAATTCGGCTATCAGGCCGGTGGCCGGCTCCACCTCGCGGCGCACCTCGGCCAGCAAATGGCCCGCCGCCTCGGGGGCCAGGGCGTGCAAGGCGATCACGTGCAGGCGAGCCCCTTTGACCCGAGACCGTCGCCACAGCCGCAGCAGGCGGGTGATGCTCGCTTCCCGGCTGAACGCCGGGCGCAAGCTGCGGATGTTGCCTCCCCGCAGTTCAAAGAGAGGGCGAACCCGCAACCCGGCGGCCATTCGCCCCACCACACTGTTCAGCCGGCCCCCGCGCACCAGGTACTCGAAGGTCTCCAGGGCGCCGTAGAGCCGGGCGCGCCCCAGCACCCGGTGGGCGGCCGCCTCCACCTCGTCGAGTGAGGCCCCCCGTCGCGCCACCTCGGCGGCATGCAATGCCGCCAGCGCTTGAGCCCCGGCGGCGGTGCGGCTGTCGATCACCCGCACCCGCCCGTCGGAGGACATCTCGGCGGCCAGTACCGCCGACTTGTAGCTGCTGCTGAGGTGGGCGGCGACCGTCAGCACCACGGCGCCCTCCTCTGCTCCTTCCAACGCGGCGGCAAAGGCGCCGGGAGCAGGGCCCGCGGTGCTCACCCCCTCGTCGAAGCGGTCCAGCAACTCGGCCAAAGGCAAGTCGCCGTCGTCGTAGGCAATACCGCCGAGCACGATCCGGGTCGGAACGATGGTGACCCCGAACACCGCCGCCGTGACCGCATCGAGAGCGGCGGTGCTATCGGAGACGACCCGTACGGTCATGCACTGGACACTTTCAGCCCCGACGCTACCGCACTCGCCTCACCTCGAGGTGGCAGGCCATCCCCGGTCGTTATCGAAGAGGAGCCGGCTGGCATAGACCCGGACAGGCTGGCGCCGCAGCGGGGCGTTGCCCATGAGGCGCTTGACCCACATCGGGACCACCAGCGCCGCGCCCAGCGCCCCGCCGACCAGCGGGTCCGCCACCGTCGAAGGCCAACCCGCGGTCGAGGCCAGCGCCGCCGGCAGCGCCGCTTGAGCTAGGAAGGAGCCCAGGCCGGTCTGGCGGAACAAGCGGCCGATCCCCAGGCCCAGGGCCAGCACCACTGCCCCGGGCCACGCCATGGTCAGGCAGACGCCGAGGGCCACCGAGATCGCCCGGCCGCCGGCGCCTCCCAGAAAGGCGGACCAGTTGTGCCCTGCCGCCGCCGCCCCGGCCCCGAAGGCGGCCAGCAGGGGATGAGAGCCGGCGAAGAGCACCACGGCCGCCACCCCCTTCCCGATATCCAGCAGGCCGGCCACGGCCATGGGGACGAAACCCGAGGTCCTCTCCACTCCCGTGCCCGACACGGTGCCGGTGCCCACCCGCCTCAGATCCACGCCGGAGACGGCCCGGGCGACGAGGTAGGAGAAGGGAACCGAACCCACCAAGAAGGCCCCCACCAAGTAGCCCGCGACAATCCACCACTCCATTGCCCGGCCACGCTAGCGCCCCCGTCCGCGCCGCCGGATGTGGTGCCGCGGATGCTGTGGCCCGCTACTCGGGCTCGCGGGTGGGCAGGCGGACCACGAGACGGGCGCCGCCGGCGTCCCCCTCTTCGGCCATCACCGTGCCCCCGTGGGCCTCGACCACCTCGCGCACCACGGCCAGGCCCAGGCCGGTACCCCCGGCGTCGCGGTCGCGCGCCTCGCCGAGGCGAGCGAAGCGCTCGAACACCTGCTGGCGCTCCGCCTCGGGAATGCCGGCGCCGTCGTCTTCGACCACCGCCACCACCTGGCCTTTCTCCAAGGTCACCCGCAGCACGATGCGGCTGCTGGCATGGCGCCGGGCGTTGTCGAGCAGGTTGCGCACCACCCGGCGCAGTGCCAGGGCATCGCCCCGCAGCCGGGCCTCTCCGACCTCGCCGGCGTCCACCGTCAGCCCCTCCACCCGCAGTGCCTCCTGCGACATGATCTCGCCCAGATCCAACTCCTCGGTGTGAGCCAGCACCACCCCCTCGTCGGCGCGGGCCAGGGCGAGCAGATCGTCCACCAGGCGCTCCATGCGCACCCCCTCCTCCAGCACCCCGGAGGCCACCCCCGACCAGTCCACCTTCTCCGGGTGCGCCAGGGCCACTTCGAGCTGGGTGCGCAACGACGCCAGCGGGCTGCGCAACTCGTGCGAAGCGTCGCTGATGAAGCGGCGCTGCCGGTCGGAGGAACGCTGCAGGCGGTCGAGCATGCGGTTCATGGTGGCGGCCAGCCGGCTCACCTCGTCCCCGGTACCGGGATCCGGCACCCGCTGGTGGAGGTCGAAGGCCCCGATTTGCGCCACCCGCGAGCGGATGGCCTCGACCGGATGCAGCGCCCGCCCCACCACCAGCCAGGTGAGGATGGCCACCACCGCGACCAGCACCGGCACGCCGACGGCGATCATCCGGCTGAAGCGCTCGACGTCCTGCTGCACCGTCTCCAAGGAGGGCAGCACCACCGAGCGCCCCACCACCCCGGTGAGCACCGAAAGCCCCCCGCCTTCTCCCAGGCCGGCCAGGGTGAGGTCGGGGTAGTCCGGCACCCCGTTAGAGCGCATGCAGGCGGCGTAGGTGAACAGCACATCCTGGAGGCGTGCCTCCACCGCCCCCCGGTCGAGCACGTCCACCCCGTCGAAAGCAGTGGTAATCACCCGATCACACAGGCCGACGGCAGCCGCCACGCGTTCTTCTACCAGCACCTCTCCGGTAAGGCACTCGTTGAACACGTTGAGGAACTCGTCGGAAGAGGCAATCTCCTCGAACTCTGAGAAGGTGACCACCGGGTCGCCGATCGCGTCGATGGCCTTGCGCTCGCACTGGCCCGTTGCCGAGTACAGCGGGCTGGCGCGCCGGGTGCAGGTCTCGTACGCCAGGATGACCGCCTCGTCTATGGCATCCCGGTAGAAGAAATCGCTGAAACGCCTCGGCCTCTCGCCGTAGGCCATGGCCAGCACCGGCGAGCAAGTCCGGTCGAGAGTCTCGGCGGTCACCTCGAACGGGTCCACCGCCACCCCCAGGGAGAGGAGAGCCAGTTCGGCGACCACACCCCGATCGAGCTCACTGCGGGCGTCCGCCAGACTGCGGGTCAGGGTGTCGCGTACGTCGTCGATGAGCGCCCGGCGGGTGATCACCAGCAGCCCCACTCCCCCGGCGACCAGGGCGGCGCCGACGATGAGGGTGGTGGCCACGGTCAGCCGGGAGCGCACCGAGCGGAAGAGCGCCATCAGCCCTCCGTCAAGAGGTATCCCACCCCCCGCACCGTCTGCAGGGTGTCGCGGTCGAAGGGGCGATCGATCTTGCGGCGCAGGTAGCCCAGGTAGACCTCGACCACGTTGGGGTCTACGCCGGAGTCGGGGCCCCAAACCCGGTCGAGCAGCTCCTGCTTGGAGACGACCTCCCCGGCTCGGGTCATGAGGGCTTCGAGCAGATCCACCTCCCGCGGAGTGAGGTGGATGGGCACCCCGCCCCGCTCGCAGGTGCGCGTGGCCGGGTCGAGGCGTAGGTCTCCCACCTGGCAGGGCACCGGCCGGGCCCCGCTCCCCCGGCGCACCAGGGCCCGCAGGCGGGCCACCAGCACCACGTAGGAGAAGGGCTTGGAGAGGAAGTCGTCGGCCCCGGTGTCGAGGGCCTCGGCCTCGTCGTACTCACCCGACTTGGCGGTGAGCATCAGTATGGGGGTCCAGTTGCCCGCCGCCCGCATCTCGGCACAGACCTTGTAGCCGTTCATCCCCGGCAGGAGGATGTCCAGCACCAGCGCGTCGTACCGGCCCTCCATGGCCATGGAGAGCCCGGTCAGCCCGTTGTGGGCCAAGTCGACCTCGAAGCCCTCCGCCTCCAGGCCCAGCTTCAGAGCCTGGGCGAGGCGGACCTCATCCTCCACTACCAGCAAGCGCATGAGGGCAGTATCGCAGGGGTGGGCGGATGGGTGGGGAACAACCCTCCCGATGGCCGCCCTGCCTCCCGGGTCATCGCCGCGAAAGGCCGCCGCTTCCGCTGGGCGGCCGGGCCGGCCGCCTCTGCCTCTTCCGCCCCGAAGCCGCGGTGCCGGCGAGTACACTCACCCGGTCGGGCTTTAGACCCACCCCACCCCGGTTTCCGCTCGAGCTACCTGCTTCGACCGAACCTTGCCGACGGAAGCGGCAATCCGGGATACCCGGCGGGTCTCGGCTGCTTCTTCTCCCCATCCCGGGAGAGCAAGCGACCGTGGGGCCGGCACGGCGGTTGATGCGGGGGAGGAGCACTGTCGCGGCCAAGGCTCAGGCAGCGTCTTGGGAGGGCCCGGCCTTCACGGACCGGACCCGGTTCCACGCTCGAGCCACCCCTGGAAGGAGCGCCGGCCGACGCCGCTTCGCCCGCACCACCGCCGCGGTTCTACCGGTCCCCGGACGCTCCCGTCCGCGAACTCGCGGAAGACGACCCTTGCAGTTCGTCCCCTACCCCCGTACGGGTCCCACCGGCGCCGACACGAACCGCTACGGCCGCTGAGGCCGCCGGGACGAACCGGCCCATTGCTCCTTTCCGCCGAGACTACGTCTACCGCGCTATCCGCGTGGTGGGCCGAGACCGCCCCTTCCTGACCGGGGCCGCCTACTTCCTGATCTCGTTCGGGAGCATCTACCTGCTCGGGTTCTTGACCGGGGACCTCTTCGGCTCGGTGGCGGAGGGCATATCTCCCTTCTACCGCAACGTCCCGGACAACATCGCCCTCGGCTTCCTGGCCCCGGTGGGAGCCGCGCTGCTCTGCAACCACTACAACGAGATACGCCGGACGTGGGCGTATGTAAGGGAAGGATCGGTCCTGGCCAATCCGGATCCAGCCGTCCTGGAGTCGCTGGAGGCGCGCGTCGATGCGGCCTACAACCGCTGGCTCTTCGTCGTCGTCCCCCTGGTCATCGCCGTCGCTTTCAACGCCCTCAACTACACACTCAAGACCGACACCTGGCTGGGCATGAGCGGCGGAATCACCGCCGTCTACGCCCGCCTGTTCATCACCGCCAACTTCTTCATGATCGGCCTCATCCTGACCAAGGGGATTGTCACCGCTTGGTCGCTGCAGCGCATCCTCAGCCTGCCCCTCACCGTTCAGCCTCTGCACCCCGATCGCGCCGGCGGGCTCAAGCCCTTCGGCTCACTTTCGCTGGCGATCTTCTACTTCCTGTCCCTCATTACCGTGTT
>Ga0209164_1001656_pt1 | contig 27337 bp, 23 predicted proteins | sample MTBNYHSulfiMetaG_FD_187458 | JGI IMG/M metagenome (GOLD analysis project Ga0209164, IMG submission 187458) | Enrichment culture microbial communities from rom New York Harbor, USA that are MTBE-degrading - MTBE-NYH (New York Harbor Sulfidogenic)... | ecosystem: Environmental > Aquatic > Marine >... | reverse complement strand
CGCTCGTATAGCGGCGTGCCTTGCCGGAGGGCCCGGGCGACGGCGGCCGCGGTGCCCACGTTGTTGACGACCACGCCAACGTCCAGGGGAAGGCCCCCCGACGGCACCTCGCGCATCAGGCAGGCCTTTATCAAGTGTTTCTCCGATCCCTGGGGGTACTTGGTGTGCAGCAGGACGATCTCGATCCTCTCGGCCGTCCCGCGAAGGGCCGCCCGCAGGGCCTCCACCGCGTCGGTCTTGTTGTCCTCGACCGCAATCAGTCCCCGCTCCGCGCCGCACGCCTTCATCAGGGCACGGAGCCCGTATACCACGTCGTCCGTCTGCTCCAGCATTACCCGGTGGTCGGCCGTGAGGTAGGGCTCGCACTCGGCGCCGTTGAGCGCGATGGTGTCGATCTTTTTCCCCGGCGGGGGGCTGACCTTGACGGCGGTCGGGAAGGCCGCCCCGCCCATTCCGACGATTCCCGCCTCCCTGATGACCTTGCGGATCTCGTCAGCGGTAAGCCCCTCCACGCTCCCGGACGGCTTGATCTCCGGGTCGAGCTCATCGCGGCCGTCCGATTCGATGACCACCGCGGCCGACTGGCCGAGAGCGGGATGCGGCCGCGGCTCGATGGCCGTGACCTTGCCGGAAACGCTCGCGTGGACCGGCGCGGAAACGAAAGCTTTGGCCTCGCCTATCTTCTGACCCAGCTTCACCTCGTCACCGACCTGGACGAGAGGGTCGCACGGGGCCCCGGTATGCTGGTGCAGAGGGATTACAGCGACGGACGGGGCGGCCGCCTTGACGGTCGGCTTCCCGGCGGACAGGGCTTTGTTGTAGTCCGGGTGAATCCCGCCGGGGAACGTCTTTACTGCTGTCATGGTGTGGCCTTGCGGCCTGCACCTCCTTGCGAGCATGAAGTCGATTGTAGCTTAGCAGCAGCCCGCGAAAACAAACCGCTCCCCGCCGGACGGGCGGACAGCCGGAAAGCCGGACAGCCTGCGCTGGAGCGCTGCACCGCCGGCGGACGGAGCTCTTAGTCCCAAAACACGGCTGTTTTCGACAGAGGCGTGTGGTGTCCTTCCAGGAAGGCCGGTATAGCCAGCAAAAGGGCAGCTAAGCAAGATAGATGCGGAATTCTCAGAAAGCGTTGGGCGGCCCGGACTTGGTACCCCTTCTAGACCTCTACCCAGAACTCAGGGTATTCGCCAGTATTGATGAAACCAAGCTTCTCTGCAACGGCGACTGAGGGCTTGTTTCCTTCGCTCGCCACCCAGACCGGGGTCAGACCCCTCTCTCCGCAACAGCCGGCAAACGCCCCGGCCATCGCAGTGGCCAGACCTTGATTGCGGTCCGCCGGATCGTAGACGGAGACGGAGATCTCTTGGAAGCGTGCCCACGCGTTGGCTGTGACGCAGTGACCGATGGCTCGCCAGCTGCCGCGCGTCACGTAGAAGCCAATCCCGCCTGCCAGAAAACCGTCTACCGACCGCCAGCGGCTCCGTATCTCGTGCCACACGGGCTCCACGGCAGCCCTTGACAGGGAACTCCGGTCAATGCGATGTATCTCAATCCCATGTGGGAATGAAATCAAGCCCGCTGCCAGGACGGGTCTGGCCGGCCTCAAGACGTACTCCAGCCTGCGCCGAACCTCGATCTTGCGTCCCCTGAGGACTACTTTCAATCTGGGCACCCAGCGCTCAAGGGGAAAGCCCTGAAACCCCACGCCGGGGCTGCCCAGGTCGCGGGCCAGACGGCTGATCCGGCTGCTGAAGAGCTCGGCCAGTGCCTCGATACCCGCGTCGTTGCTGTCATCTCCGGCCACGAAGCAGACCCGCGAGCCGGGCGACCAGAGCGCAACAACCTGGGGATCTGCTCGGCAGTCCACAAACACCCTGCCGTTCCCAGTCCCGGCGATGATCGCCTTAGCCCCCAGATCGCCGGTCCACGCATCAAACCAGCGCCTGACCAGCCGGTACCGGCGAAGCGGCAGTTCATCCATCGGGAGCCTCACCGGGGACCGCCCATAGCCGGCACCGCGGCCAACCGCCGTTTACTGCCAGCTCGAACACACCCGGCTGTACTCGTCGACCAGACGCATGAACTCGCTCATCGCCGTCACATACTTGGCCTGCGATCCCTTGGCGGCCTCGGCAAACTGGAGGGCGGCCGCGTCGGCGACGTTGACCAGCCCCACCAGGACGTCATGCCGCTCCTGGAGGTCAGCCGGAGGGGTCAGACCCGACAGAGCCGTCCTTATCTTGCCGGCCGCTGTGCTCACGGCCTGCGTGTGGGAGTTCAGGATCTTCAGGTCCAGCCCTCCCTGCGCATAGCCATCCCACGCTGCGCCTTCAGCCTGGATGAGCTCGCCGAGACCGCGTACGGCGTCGCGAAACCCGGCCAGGTAGAGGCTCGACGTGGACTGGACGGTGAGATTCACGTGCGGGGTGGTGAACGTGTTGATAAACGCTTCCGGGTACCCGGCGGCACGGATCAAGGCCTGGAGGGCCTCGGCGCCGGCCTTGGCGGGAGTCATCCCGCAGCGCAAGCGATAGAGCTTATCTCCTTCCGGGATCGGGGCAAAGATCCTCGCCGGCAGCCCCCGGTCGCTGGCCTGGGAGGCCACCTGCTGTGCCGCCGCCTGGTCGGAAAAAGCCCCTATCTGGACCGTATTGAACGTCATCGGCTGGATGACGATCTCGACACTGGTCGGCGTGCCCGTGCTACCGCCGGGGATACCCCCGGAGCCGCCGCTTGTGCTACCCGGGCCCCCTGTGTCGCCCGCGTAGCCGGACGGCGGATTGGCCCCGCCCCCGCTGGGCGTGGTCGCCTCGATCAGGGAACGGATGATGTACGTTCCGAACAACGCTCCGACGATCAGCCCCGCCAGGCCGAGACCGAGGAACAAAAGCACCAGACCCAACGACTTCCGGGTGGGCTGACGTTTCCGACCCGACCTGTGCACGTCGACGACCTCCTGGCAGATGAACTCTTGCGGCAACGCCACCGGGCCGCAGGTCCGCGGCCAGGTGCTTTTTTCGCGGAAGCGGGCAGCCAAACCTGCCGGCACAGGTTTCCTGGCGGACCTGCGCCCTGTGGACCAAGAGGAGCCTTGAGGTGCCGTGGGACCCAGGTGTGTCGGACCATCTGCGTTCGTACGCCCAGGTTTCAACCATCTATGGAGTCCACGCCGACGGATACCCACCACCCATCACCCATCACTGTGACCACTCTGCCTGGCGGTCAGCACGGAGCCGAGCGATCCTAGTGACAGCGGCGTTTCGTCTTCCGGCACGGGTCCTTCTCAGGCCGGCGGCAGATGAAGGCCGGGCAAGGCTGGAGCAACAGCAGCAAGAGAAGGAGGAGCACAAGGACGTTGGCCTTGGGCGGCTGAGGGCACTTATTGATAACCTTGTCGGCAAAGATGAACATGAAGACCTGCGGGCAGCAGCATTCGCTCACCGCCGGCGGTTCTCCCGGACGATCCGCGACCGGCTGTGCGCCGGTCTCAGGCTCGGAGTCGGCCAAAGCGTACTCACCTCTCGGCGCCCCTCCCGATCCCCTCAGTGACCATACTAGTCGCCGCACGGCCGCGCCGTTCAGGGCAGATGGCCTCTGGCTGGGTCTTTTTTCGGGACGGCACGGGATCAGCCCAGGAGCTTGCGGAGCTGACCGCGGGCGGCGCCGACGAGATAGAAAGAGCCTGTGACCAGGACCATATCGTCCGGGCCCGCCCTGCCCAGAGCGAAAGACAAGGCCTCGGGGATTGCCGGGACCGTTCTGACCGGCGTGGCGGGAAAGGCGGCGGCGATCATCGCGGCGAGCTCCCTGGCGGGCATCGCCCGCGGCGCAAAGTCCGGGGTGGTGATCACCGTCTCTGAGACGAGGGGCATAAGTCCGGAGAACAAGGCCTCCTGTGCCTTGTCGCCGAGGACTCCGAGCACGGCGATGATGCGGGGGCGGCCGAAGAGGGCCGGTATGGCCTCCGCGAGCGCGGTGATCGCGTCCTGGTTGTGCGCGCCGTCGAGCACCACAAGCGGATTGCGGCCAAGCACCTCCAGCCGGCCGGGCCAGACGACCCCTGCCAGCCCTGCGCGCACGGAACCGGGGGTCACAAAGAGCCCTCTCTCCGCCGCACACTCCACTGCCGCCACGGCGCAAGCCACGTTCGGCGCCTGGTGGGCGCCAAGCAACGGAAACCTCAGCCGCTCGTGCGTGTGCATGCGCCCGTAGACCGAGAGCTCAAGCCCCTCGCGGTCAGACCGGTGGAGCTGGTAGCCGAAATCCCGGCCGAGAAGATACAGGCTTGCGCTGTTGGCCCGGGCGGCTTCCGAAACTGCCTCCAGCGCCTCCGGCGGAAGGGTCCCGGCCACGACTGCCCCGCCGTGGCGGATGATCCCTGATTTCTCCCGGGCAATGTCCGCAAGCGTCGGGCCGAGGCGGTCCATGTGGTCGAAACCGACACGGGTAATAACGCTGACGAGCGACCCCAAGATGGCGTTGGTGGCGTCCGTCCGCCCGCCTAGGCCAGCTTCCAGCGAGATCACCTCGGCCCGCTCGCGCGCGTAGTAGAGCGTCGCCAGTGCCGTGGTCGCCTCGAACTCTGTCGGCTGCTCCCAGCCGGCGTCCACCATGGCGGCGATCGCCTCGCGGACCGCCGGGACCAGCTCCAGCAGGGCCCAATCGGGCAGCTCCTGCCCGTCAAGGACTATACGCTCGCCGTAGCGCTCGAGGTAGGGGGAAATGAACAGCCCCGTACGGTACCCGGCCGCGCGGAAGATCGCGGCAACAGAGGCCGCGACCGATCCCTTGCCGTTGGTCCCCGTAATGTGCACGGTACGGAGCCCGGTTTCGGGGTGTCCAAGCCGCCGGAGCAGTTCGCGCATCCGGTCAAGGGTCGGCATCGCACGCACGCCCGGGCGAAAGAGGCTGTGAAGGTAGGCCAGCGCCTCACCGGTCGTGGCAAACTCGGTGCGCCCGCCCGCGCCGCCGCCCTGCCCTCCCTCGCCCGCCAACCCTACCGCCCCTTCAGGACCTCAAGCCGCCGCTCAAGCCTGCTGACGGTGTCGGCAAGCTGGGCTTCTTTCTCGCGCTCCCGTTCCACGACCTCGGTCGGCGCCTTGGTGGCAAAATCCTCATTGGACAGCTTCCCGCGCGAGCGGGCCAGTTCCGCCTGGGCCCCGACCAGGGCCCGGGAGAGCCGCTCCGTCTCGCGCTCCAGGTCGATGAGCCCCTTCAGGGGGATGTGGACCTCAAGCCCGGGCAGAATGGCGGCTGCCGCCTGCGGCGGCTTGACGGGAGTTACCGGTCCGACCTGCAGGCCGTCCACCGAGGCCAGCGCCGCCATGTATCCTGCGCTCGCTTCCAGCAAGCCGGCCAGGGCGGGCTCGTCGGTCTGCACGACTACCGCCGCCCGCCGGCCGAGCGGCACGTTCATCTCCGCGCGCACGTTGCGGATCGCGCGGATGGTGTCCATGATCCTGGCCATCTGGTCCTCGGCGGACGCGTCCTCCAGATGTGCCTGCCTCTCCGGCCACGGAGCGACCATCACGCTCGGGCCCTCGTGGGGCAGCGACTGCCAGATTTCCTCGGTTACGAAAGGCATTATCGGATGAAGCAGGCGCATCAGCCGCTCAAGCACGTAAACCAGGGTCGCCCGGGCGGTTTCCTTGGCGCCTTCGTCCTGGCCGTACAGGCGGATCTTGGAGATCTCGATGTACCAGTCGCAGAACTCGCCCCACGCAAAGTCGTGCAGCAACCTCGCCGCCTCGCCGACGTCGTATTGGCCGAGCAGCTCCGTCACGCGAGCGGTCACAGCGGAAAGCCGCGAGAGAATCCAGCGGTCGGCCAGCTCAAGGTTACGAGAGGGCGCCGCCGGACCGCCGGCGGGGGAGCGTACCGGGGCTGCGGCATCCCCTGCCCCGTCGAGGTTCATGATCACAAACCGGGCGGCGTTCCACAACTTGTTTACGAAGTTGCGCCCGAACTCGGTGCGGCTCCACGAGAAGCGCCCGACGTCGCCAAGAGTGGTGACCGACAGCAGGGCGAAGCGCAGAGCATCGGCTCCGTACCGATCGATGGCCTCAAGCGGGTCGATTCCGGTGCCGAGGGACTTGGACATCTTGCGCCCGTAGGCGTCGCGCACCAGGCCATGGATCACCGCATCGCGGAACGGTTTCTCCCCCATCAGGTGCAGGCCGCTAAAGATCATTCTCGCGACCCAGAAGAAGATGATGTCATAAGCGGTGACCAGGACGCTGTTTGGATAGAAGTAGCGCAGGTCCTCGGTGTCATCCGGCCAGCCCAGGGTGCTGAAAGGCCAGAGCGCCGACGAGAACCACGTGTCCAGCACGTCCGGGTCCTGCTCGAGGGCCTGGCTGCCGCAAGCCGTGCACTCCACCGGGGCCTCGCGGGCGACAATCACCTCCCCGCAGTCCTGGCAGTACCACACCGGTATGCGGTGGCCCCACCAGAGCTGGCGGCTGATGCACCAGTCGCGGATGTTCTCCATCCAGTTAAGGTAGATCTTCTCAAACCGCTCGGGGAAGATGCGGATGAAACCTCGTTTGACGGCCTCGACCGCTGGACCGGCGAGCGGTTTCATCCGTACGAACCACTGCCGAGACACCAGCGGCTCGACCACCGAGCCGCAGCGGTGGCAGTGGCCCACCGCGTGCCGGTAGGGCTCCACCGCCCGCAACAGGCCCAGGCTTTCGAGCTCCTGGACGAGCAGGGCGCGGCAGTCGTAGCGGTCCTTGCCGGCGTACTTGCCGGCCTCGGCGGTCATCTTCATATCCCGGCCGATGACCTGCACCGCGGGAAGGCCGTGTCTTCTGCCCAGCTCGTAGTCGTTGGGATCGTGAGCCGGGGTGACCTTCACGGCCCCCGACCCGAAGCTCGGGTCCACGTACCGGTCGGCGATCACCGGCAGGCGGCGGCCGATCACGGGGAGCACGGCGAACTTGCCGACCAGGCCCCTGTAGCGCCCGTCATCGGGATGCACGGCCACTGCCGTGTCGCCGAGCATGGTTTCCGGCCTCGTGGTGGCGACAACGATCTCGCCCGACCCGTCCTCCAGCGGATAGGCTACGTGCCACAGGTGGCTGTCCTCGTCCTGGTGCTCCACCTCGATGTCCGAGACCACGGTGTGGCAGTCCGGGCACCAGTTGACGATGTAGTCGCCGCGGTACATCAGCCCCTCCTCGTACAGACGGCAGAACTCCTCGATGACCGCCCGCGACAGCCCCTCGTCCATGGTGAACCGCTCGCGTGACCAGTCGCACGAGCAGCCTAAGCGCTTGAGCTGCTCGAGGATGATCCCGCCGTACTTGTCCTTCCAGGCCCAGGCCCGTTCCATGAAGGCCTCCCGGCCGATCTCGAAGCGGTTGGTGCCTTCGGAGGCCAGCATCTCCTCGATCTTCGCGTGCGTCGCGATGCTCGCGTGGTCGGTCCCCGGCAGCCACAGGGTGGGCTGGCCGGTCATCCGCCGCCACCTGATGAGCACGTCCTGCAGCGAATTGTTCAGGGCGTGCCCGATGTGCAGGATGCCGGTGACGTTGGGCGGCGGGATGACTATCGCAAACGGCTTGACCCCCTCGCGGATCTCAGCCCGGAAGTAACCGGCGTCAAGCCATTCCTGGTAACGCCTGGTTTCCACCGAGGCCGGGTCGTAGACCGGGGCCAGCCGGTTTGGTCCCGGCGGAGTGGCCCTGCCCTGCGCCGCGCTCTGGTTGCTGGATCGTCCTGACGTCCTCCCCATCACGGTGCACGTCCTCTCTTTGCGGCGGCCGCGCGTGAAAGAGCGTTAAAACCGGAACGCCCTCGTCCCAAAGGACGAGAGCGAGCTCCCGCGGTACCACCTTTATTCCTGCCGCCGGTCGCCGGCGCAAACCCCAGCCGGCCGGCCGTCAAGCACTCGACGCTGTAACGGGCTTCTCCCGTCCGGCCCTACTGCCCGCCGCCCACTTCAGTCGGGCTACGGCATTCGAACCGGCTGCTCCAGAGCGACCTTCGCCCCGCCGTCCGCCGGGCGGCCTCGCAGCCGGTGAACCGCCCTCTCTGGTGCCCGCACGGGACTACTCTTCCCTGTCATTGCCTTTCGGGCTGTGAGATTACACTAAATCTAGCAGCCGGACGCTCTTGCTGTCAAACCCGGGTTCTGGTCCGGGTTTTGGTCTGGGTTCTGGTCCGGATCGTGGTCCGGATCGTGGTCTGGATCGTGGTCTGGATCGTGGTCCGGATTTTGCTCCGGATTCCTGTCCAGGTTCCCGTCCGACCACTCGGCGCGCATCAGCTCCATCAGGAGCAGGGCTTCGGTGCGGTCGGGCTGCCGGGCGGTCACCGAGAGCCTTGCCTTGGTGTGGAAACCGCAATGCCGGTAACAGCGGCGGGCGCGGGCGTTCGTCTCGCCAACGCGCAGGAAGACCCGTTCGAGGCCCAGCCGTCCGAATGCGGTATACAGGAACTGGCGGAGGGCGGCGGTACCGTAGCCGCGCCCGCGGTCGGCCTCCTCCCCTATGAGCATGCAGAGCTCGCCGGTCCGCGAACGCCAGGCGATGTTGACGAGCTCGACGTAGCCGACGAGGCGGCCGGGATTGACGACGATAGCCATCCCGTGGCGGCGGCCCCGGACGAGAAGATGCCGGTACCGGCTATAGTCGACGAGTGAGGAAAAGGTCTTCCCAAACTGGATGTCCACGGTGGGATCCGATTCCCAGGCGACAAGGCGGGGAAAATCGTGTTCTTTGACCGGTCGCAGGGTCACCTGTACCACAGCGCTCAAGCCATTTTTCGCCTCCCCAGAACTGGTCCGGGCGCGCCGTGGGTGGGTGGGAAAAGGCGATCCAGCGTCAGGACGCGTCGTGCCGGAAACCTGCTCTGAAAACAGAAAAGCCCCTGCTCAGCGTCTTTCTATCGCCGGGCCGGCGCTTCCTGCAGGCAGCGAGATGGCTATTTGTGGCACCGGGGGGCGGCAGGGGGACGGCGGGGACGTCGCGGGGACGGCGGCGGGATCCCAATCGCCGTGAGGGCAAGGGGCCCCGTCACTGGGGCCCCCGCCTGATGCGTGCTTGATTATGGTTGTGCCCGCGGCCGGTCAGGACACGCGGCCACGGCCGGCCAGGACGCCGTCGCCGCGGGCTGCTAGCTAGGACGCCGTCGCCGCGACCACGGACCGCTGCTCGACTATCCCGTGCCGCGCAATTGCGGTCTTCAGAACGGCCAGCACCAGTTCGGCGTGCGAGTACCCGCCCACCTCGGCCATTCTTGGATAGTCGCTGAACCCCGGCGACATCCCCGGAATGGGGTTGATCTCCAGGACGTACGGCCGCCCTTCGGCATCGCAGCGGAAATCCACGCGTGCGAAGTCCTTGCAGTCCAGCGCACGGTAAGCCGAGAGCGCGACCTCCTGCAGCCTGCGCCTCTCGAAATCGCCGATCGGCGCGGGGCAGTGGTAGTAGTCCCAGGTGTACCACTCGGCCTTGAACTGCCGCGAGTACACGTCGTGGCCGTCCGGGGCTGCTGTGAAGTTGATCTCCATCTCCGGGAAGAACACCGGCTCCTCGTTTCCGAGTATGCCCACGGTGAACTCCCGGCCCGGCAGGTACTCCTCAACCAGGGCCGGCTGGCGGTATCCCAGGTGAACCGCCCTCACGGCCTCGCGGAACTCTTCTTCGCTGTCAGCCTTGGACCTCAACGAGATGCCCATGCTCGATCCCTCGCGCAGGGGCTTCACGAACAAGGGGAAGCGCAGGCCGCGCGCGTTCATCTCGTCGCCCGGCCGGACGACGCGGAACGGCGCGGTCGGAACCCCCTCGAACGCAAACACCCGCTTGGCCATGCTCTTGTCAAGCGCGAGGGCCAGCGTCAATACGCTCGAGCCGGTATACGGGATCCCGAGGGCGTCGCAGACCGCGGGGATGTAGCTCTCACGGCTCTCGCCGCACAGCCCTTCCGCGATGTTGAAAGCAATGTCCGGCCGGCAGGCGGCCAGCTTCCCAGGTGCCTCACAGTCAGCTTCGATCAGCACCACCCGGTGTCCGGCGCCCTCCAGGGCGCTCCGGATGGCGCTTACGGTCTTCTCCGAATCCAGCTCACAGTGCAGATCCGGAGGCTCATCATCTCGGGGGACGAGGTCCGTGCCGAGATTGAAGCAGAGCGCTACGGTCAAGCCCACTTCGGAAACAGCTCCTTCAAGATAAGGTGCAAGGAGATAGGGCAAACCACTCTGCCTCGTACTCTCGGTGATCACTCCCTCGCGCCCGCCGGCCGATGCCGGGACACCGGGCGACTCGTGGACCTCGTGTTACATCGAGACCAATTATACGTTGGGCGGCCTGGGTGTCAACGAGTTGCGGCCAAGTTGCAGTCAAGTCGGGCTGGCGATTTCGCGCGCCGATTGCACCAGCTAAAACATCTTTCCCCGGGCGGGCTGGCGTTTCAGCCAGCGCCTGTGCTGGAAGAGCTTGCGGAAGCCGATCGCCAGGTAAAAAGGCTGCCACGAGCCGACGTAGGCTGTGGCTGCTCCACGCTCGGCGCAGCGCCGTATACCCTCGAGGACCGCCGCCCGGCCAAGGCCGAGCCTGCGGTAGTCCGGGTCCGTGGCAACCGGCTCGACGAGGGCGATCCTGTTGTGCGGCTCGTACCAGGTTCCAGCGTACGATGCGAAGCTGCCGTCCGGCGCCTCGACGACGATGTTCAGGTCCGGGGCGAAGTTGGGACCCGACTGCATCTGACGACGCCACGCTATCCCCTCGGGGGGAGGTTCTCCCTCGTGGTTGAAACCGCGCCACATGACACGGTGGATTTTGGCCAGGTCGTTGTCGTCGGCAAGGCTCTTGAGGCGGAAGCCCGGGGGGACCGGCGGGACTTGGACCAGGCCGGCGATTTCGAAGGCGGCCGTCGGGCGCGGGGGGTTCGGGCCGGTCCGGAGCAAAACCCGCGGCCTGGGCTAACGCGGCCAGCTCGTGGTCGTACTCAAAGATGTAGGCGCAAAGGACCATCTCTGGCGGGCTGTCGTGTGCCATGACGGCCGCAGCCGTCTGGGCCGCCAGGCGCTCCTCGGCGTAGCGCAGCATCTCGGGCCTGAGACCGGCGTGGCGGCGGCTGACCTGGAAGAACGCCTCGCCAAGGTCTCCCTCGAAGTTGACGACCGCCGCGACCTCGCCGCCGTCCTCCCAGATACCGATGTGGTCGAGCACGGCGGCGTTGAGGCCCGGGTGCGAGTGCATGTACTCCCAAACCGGCTGGCGAGCTCGAAGTCGCCTGGCCGGCCGTAGGGCCGGACCGTGATGGACATCGTGGGAACGAACCTCCCCGTGTACTACGCGCGGCTTGCGTGGAAGGTGTCGTGGTGGAACCGGTTGACGTCGCCAGGCCGCCGACGTTGCGGGTGGACGCCGGTTACGGCCACGAGCAGGACTCTGGCCTGCGAGTTTGCGCCTTCCCTGCCGACGGGTGACAATGAAGGAAGAAGGACCCGCCGCTTACGTTCAATTCGCGGGGAAGCCGTTTGAAGGATCTCCAAACGAAAGGGGGGACAGAGATGAAGAGAAGATGGTTCAGCCTGCTTGGGCTGGTCTTGGTGTTGACCTTGCTGGTCCTGGCTGTGCCCAAGGCTCCTGCCGGAGCGACGGTCGTGGATTCCATGCGGATCTTCCTACTATTAGAAGAGCCAGACGTGTCGGGCGAGTGTGACCATCAAGGACACGAAGACGAAATTGATATCCTATCCTCCAGCTACGGAATCGAGCACCGCCCAGCGGGCAGCAGCCGCCGAAACGCTCTTGACATCGGCGAGGTCGTCCTGACCAAGTACCTCGATAAGTCCAGCCCCAAGCTCCACGAGGCCTGCTGTGAGTACACGAAGTTTGGGTCAGCGGTCCTCACGTTCGTCCGCATGGCCGGCGACTCGGAACAGGAGTTCCTGAAGATGACCATGGAGGACGTCGTGGTGACATCTCTGACGCAGTCTGTCGGGCCGCGCGATGAGCAGATGCTGGAGCAATTGTCGCTAAGGTTCGAGCGGATCGTGATTGAGTACACGGAGTACGATGACCAGGGCAAACCGCTCGGGGTAGTCAGCACGACGTGGCCGCCGGACGACGAATAAGCAGGGCGGGCGTTTCGCCAGACAGCGCAGAGCCGCCGGGCAGCTCCCGGCGGCTCGCTGTTGCACTCTGAGGTACCTGGGCACCTGCGGCTGCGGCTGCGGCTACGCGGTCACCGTCGCGCCGGGCTGCGGCTGCGGCGGCTCCTCAAGGGCGCGATGGGCCCGGGGAGCCCCCGGCATCCCGCCGACGAGGGCCGCATCCAGCACCTCGTCCATGTGTTCGACAAAGACGAAATCCAGCTCCTTGCGAACCTGAGCCGGCAGGTCGTCGAGGTCCTTCTGGTTGTCCGCCGGGACGATGACCGTGGCAATCCCGGCCCGGTGTGCGGCGAGCACTTTCTCCTTGAAACCGCCGATCCCAAGGACTTTGCCGCGCAGCGTTATCTCGCCGGTCATCGCCACGTCGTGGCGGACCGCCAGGTGAGCCAGCGCCGAGACAACGGCTACCGCCATGGTAATTCCTGCCGACGGGCCGTCCTTCGGGATTGACCCCTCCGGGATGTGAACGTGCAGGTCGTTCTTTTCGTGAAAACCTTCCTCGATGTCGAAGCGGTCGGCGCGGCCGCGGATGTAGGACAGGCCTGCCTGGGCGGACTCGCGCATCACTTCGCCGAGTTTGCCGGTCAACGTTACCGAGCCCTTGCCCTTGAGCACGGTGACCTCGATGGGCATGACCACGCCGCCGAAATCGGTCACGGCCAGGCCCTGCGCCACGCCGACCTCATCGTGCTTTTCAGCCTCGGTCGCGGTGTAGCGAGGCGAGCCGAGATAGGTCCGCAGGCTGTTGACCGTTACCCGCACCCGCTTGTGCTTGCCGCTGACTACGTCCCGGGCGACCTTGCGGCAGATGGACGCCATCTCGCGTTCGACGTTGCGGACGCCTGCCTCCCTGGTGTAAAAGCGGATCAGATCACGGATGGCGTTGTCCGAGACCTCGAGCTGCTTAGGCTCAAGACCGTGCTCCTTGAGCACCTTGGGCAGCAGGTGGCGCCGCGCGATCTGGATCTTCTCCTCCTCGGTGTAGCCCGGGAGGTGGATGACCTCCATCCGGTCGAGCAGTGGCTGCGGAATCGTGTGCCGGTTGTTGGCCGTCGTGATGAACAGCACCTTGGAGAGGTCAAACGCCAGTTCAAGGTAGTGGTCAGAGAAGGCCTTGTTTTGCTCCGGGTCAAGGACCTCCAGCAACGCCGATGCCGGGTCGCCTCGGAAGTCCACGCCGAGCTTATCCACCTCGTCCATCAGGAAAACCGGATTGCTGCTGCCTGCCTGACGTATGCCCTGGATGATCCGTCCGGGAAGCGCCCCGACGTAGGTGCGGCGGTGGCCGCGGATCTCGGCCTCGTCGCGAACGCCGCCCAGAGATATGCGCACGAACTTCCGCCCGAGGGCCCTGGCCACGCTCTTACCCAGGGACGTCTTGCCGACCCCCGGCGGCCCGACCAGGCAAAGGATCGGACCGCGCAGATTGGCCGAAAGGTGCCTGATGGCCAAGAACTCGAGGATTCTCTCCTTGACCTTGGTCAGGCCGTAGTGATCCTCGTCGAGGATCTTCTGGGCGTGATCGAGGTCCAGATCGTCCTCGGTGGGTTTGCTGAACGGCAGGGCCAGAATCCAATCGATGTACGTCCGGCAGACAACTGCCTCGGCGGCCATCGGGGGCATCTTCTCCAGCCGCTCAATCTCCTTGAGGGCCTTTTCCTCCACCTCAGCGGGAAGCTTGGCTTCCTTCACGCGTTGGCGCAGCTCCGCAGCCTCGGTGGCCCGGTCCTCCCCGCCGTCGCCCAGTTCTTTGTGTATCGCCTTGAGCTGCTCGCGCAGGTAGTATTCGCGCTGGGATTTCTCCATCTGCTTGCGAACGCGGTGACTGATCTTGCGCTCTAGCTCGCCTATCTCGATTTCGCGGTACAGGATCTCGGCGAGCGTGGTCAGCCGCTGGTTGACGTCCGGAGTATCGAGGAGAGCCTGTTTCTCCTCAACCTTGATGGTAATCAGCGAGGTTATGTGGTCGGCGAGGGCACCCGGCTCGGTGATGCCCTGCAGCGAGTTTAGCGCATCGCTGCCCAGCTTGCGGCTAAGTTTCACATACTGCTCAAACAGGTTGCTCACCGTGCGCACCAAGGCCTCGGTCTCGGGGCGCTGGTCTGCGGGGAGCCGCAGCTCCTCGACGCGGACGCGGTGACTTGGATCGGTACGGGTGAAGTCGATGATCCGGGCTCTCGACAGGCCCTCGACGAGCACGCGCAGATTGCCGTCCGGCAATCGCACCAACTGCTTGATCTCGGCCAGAGTGCCGATCTCATGAATATCCTCCGGCCCCGGTTGCTCGACGTCGGCGTCTTTCTGGGTGGCCAGCAGAATCCTGCGGTCCTGGCCCATAGCGTCCACCACGGCGCTTACGGACTTCTCGCGGCCGACTTCGAGGTGCATCATCATGCGTGGAAATACAAGAGTGCCGCGCAACGGCAGGAGTGGCACTTCTTTTCGTGACGGCAAAATCGGCCTTCGGCGCAGGGGCATTCTGGCCAACCTCCTTTCTTTGCCCCGCTAGACAAGCATCCAGGGATCGTCAAGAGACTTCGACCTGCGAAGGATGTTGTCCTTCAGCCGGCGGTCCGACCAACTTCTGGCTGGCCGGGAGAAGCAGCGCCGCCCTTACCCCGAAGGGACGGGGGCCTGCATGTGTCTAGGGGATTGTTATGCGCGATGGAGTGCGGGACTGAACCCGGTTGAGCTTGGACAATGATTACCCACCGTCTTGGAGCCGGTTCGATCGGGTCCAGTCGAGTGCGCGGGCGGCCCGGTTTCTCCTATTTGCCCGTCGCATCAACATACATAGCGCCTTCGCCTGAAGCACAGGAGAAGCCCGGTCGCGACCGCCATCGCCACGCCCGATGCGGCGAGGCGAAGCGCACCGGCACGCGAGGACGCGACATGCCTGCCCGGCAGCATGCCCGCTGGCCCGGGGAGGCCGCCCTGGCCCGGAGCAAGCTGCCCGGGCTGCTGCCGCTGGCCGCCTTGCGCCCGGGCGCCTGGACGCTGCTGACCGGCGTCGGCAGGGTCGGGCACCCGCGGCTGACCCTGACCCGGCCACGGCGGCTGACCTTCACCCGGCCACGGCGGCTGGTCTTCGCCCGGCCCCGGCAGCCGCCCCTCGCCGGGAACGGGCATTTGGCCGGCCCCCGCCGGCGCTCCCGGCACGCCACCGGCCAGGCCTCTGCCCCCCAAGCCCGCCATCCCGTTGCCTTCGTTGGTCGACGGCAACTCGCCCGAGAGCTGCTTCATGATCGTCTCGGACATGGCGGAGGCCAGCTCCAGGATCCCAGGCACTCCGCCTGAAATCCCGCCGCCGCGGTTTCCGCCGATACCGCCGCCCGTCGCGGAGACGATGTTTTGCTCGAACTGCTCAAAGGTGTAGAACGACGTCGGATCATCGCGAACATAGTCCGCTATCAGGGCGTAGACCTTGGCCGTGAGATCCTTCAGGTAGTCCCCGCCGAGATAAGCCGTCGCGATTTCCTCGAGATATGAATGGTAGCGGGCCCGGTACTCGTCGACGGCCAGGAGCGTGGCGATGAGCGGCCGTTCGGTGACCTTCCCGGAGGTGGGCTCGTCGACAGGTACGTTCAGCATCTGCTCAAAGCCCGCGCCGACGCCGAAACCGCCAAAGGACATGTTCAGGTCCCAAGGCAGTACAGTGAACACGCCGTCCTGCTCGTAGAGGTAGTAGTTGTGGGCGAAGTTGCCCTGGTAGCTGTCGAAATTGAGCAGCGCCGTGCTGACGGCCAGGTAGCGGAGCGCGGCATCCACGTCGAGATGGGTTTCCAGATCCTCGCCGGTCTGGAGCGCGCGGAGCATGGCGATCAGCTTGGACCAGTCCGAGTTCTTGCGCGTGCTCTTGACCTCCAGTCCTGCGTAGTTGGCCGGGTCGGGACCGCTATAGGCGAGGGTGCTCCCTGCGCCGCCGACGGACTTATACAGGTCGCCGGTGAGGTCCCCGAAGCTGCGTTCCAGGAAAGGCTCGAGGATGCTCTCGACGGCCAGGTAAAGCCCATAGTACTCCCCGTTGACGTGCAGGGCCGCGTAGGCGAAGGCCGGCACCGCGACGCCCATTTCCTCGAAGATCTTGTACGAAAGAAACTCCCTCATGTAGCTGGGGTCGCTGAAGCCGTTGTTCAGGTTGAGCTGCGTCACTCCGGCGAGCGTCTGACCTCTCACCAGCTTGCCGAAGTTGATCTTGAAGCTGAAGCGCTTGCCGCCGCTTCCTGCCACGGACCGCAGGCTGGAGTTGCCCTTGGTTCTGACCTGGACCGACGGGTAGACGTCCCCGTTGACGGTAACCGTCGCCGGTTTGAACTCTTCCTCCAGGGCGTTCTCGATCATGTCCTGGAAGTCGGCTTCGTCGATCTCGATGTTGATCTGCATGACCCGGTTTCTATCGAAGTACCTGGCGACGTAGGCGTCACCGAATACCGCGATGCCGGCCGGTGCCGAGGAAACCGAGACCGCAACGAACGCCATCGCAAATGCGGCCATGGCGCACGAGAGGACGGCTATGCGGACGTTGGTCGACATGGCGGCCAGCCCTCCACGTCAGGAAGCGTAGTCCCCGTTGTAGCTCACCAGGACTGCATTGGAAACGCCGTCCAGGGCGCAGATCTCGTTGACTATGCCGGTCAGGGCGCTCTTCAGGCGGACCTCCAGGACCAGCTCAATGCCTTTGCCGGCCGTGACCGTCTTGGACTTGAGCATGTACCTGCTGATCGCGCTCCGCACCAGCGCGATGACGTTGTCCTCGGCCGCGGGCCCGGCGCAGTCAACCATCAGGATGTACGGGGTTTCGAGGGCCGTCTTGGCGGCGAAGAGGACCAGCAGCAGCCCGATCGCCAGCGCCCCGGCGACCGCCAGGGGGATCAGCCCCGCACCGACGACGATGCCCGTTCCGATCGACCAGAACAAGAAGACCAGGTCCAGCGGGTCCTTGATCGCCGTGCGGAACCGGACTATCGAGAGCGCGCCGACCATCCCCAGGGACAGGACAACGTCCGAGGTCACGGCCAGGATAACGAAGGTGGTCAGCATCGTCAGGGCGACCAGGCCGACATTGAACTGGCGGGAGTACATCACCCCGCTGAACGTCTTCTTATAGACGGTGTAGATGAACAGCCCGATGAGAAAGGCCACGCCGAGGGCGATGATGCTGTCCGTGAACGAGAACGCCTTTACCCGGTTGAGAAACTCCGACTTGAAGATGTCGTTGAAGGTCATCGGTTTTCCCTCTTTCGTCCTCTCTTGTTCTTCGGTCCGCGGGCGGCGCCGGGCGGCGTCCCGGGCCGTCGTCGCGGTGCTTGGGCCCCGGTGGCCCCTCCGTTGTACCTAGAGGTACCTCCGGCATATCGCGTACTTTGAGGCCGCGGTCGTGGCGCAGTTGTTAAGCTGGATCAGATCCCAGACCAGGTCCGGCAGGAAGGCGTCGCACTTGACCTCCAGGATCGCGAGTTCGCGGCCGAGCGCCGGGGTGGTCGGCAGGTCCGGATCGAGGACGTCCAGCGCCCCCACTGCGGTCCGGACGTCGCTGTCCAGCGTCACGCGCACGTTCCCAGGGCGGAAGGAGTACGCCTCGCGCGTGTAGTCAACGATGACCTTGGGCCGCAGCCTCTCGATGCCGTACTTCAGGTACAGCTCCCGCAGCAACGGGTCGGGCGCCTCCTTCAGGAAGGCCACGTCTCCGGCCAGGATCCGCTCGACCTGCCCGGCGTCGAGCCGCGCCTGGACCTTGGCGGTCATGCCCGTGTGCTTGACCTTCTTTTCCAGGCGGATGAAACCCGGATCGAGGTTGTAGAGGCGGATCCGGAACTTCTCGCGCATTGGCGTCCCGGCGAACTTGTCCCGCAGCGCGGCGTCTTCAGGGGTATCGAAGTACAGGCTCCGGACCCGGTAGGCGCCATCCGGGCCGGCATGGGGATCGGCTTTGAGGACCGGGCGGATGCGGCGGCTGACGGCAATCGCGTCCCCGCGGCTGATCACGTGTTTGTGCTCGCGGCGGTACCTGAACTGCTGCAACGCGCCACCTCCGGGCGCTCCGCGCGCGTAACCTCGGGTAGGGCGCACGCGCGCGCGGCACACGACTTCGGTACGCCCTAACCTTAACCGAGGCGGCATAAAGGAACCATAAAGCCGGCTCCGGCAGGCGCGCAGGGAAAAAGCAACCGGTGGGCAAAACCGCCCTGCATGGGTCGGACGTTCAAGGGAGGAAACCATCGTGACCACCGAGCACGCCTGTTCGCCATCCTGTCCTGATGTGCCGCCAGTTAGTCTCGTTCGCATGACCGGGGGGCAGTACGAGGAGTTCATCAAGATTTCATGTGAAGACCAGGTTCGAAACCGGGTCGGGGCCGGGCTCCTCGAGCCAGGTCAGGCGGGCGACAAGATCGCAGTTCAATTGGCAAAGATGCTCCCACAGGGGATCGAGACCCCAGGGCATTTCTTCTATGCCGTCGAGTCGACTGCCACCGGCGAGCCCGTTGGGGATCTCTGGTTTTGGATCATGAAGCGGGGGGGCAGGGAGATCGGCTTCATTATGGACGTTCAGATTCGCCCCGAGCATCGCAGGCACGGATTTGGCACCGCGGCCCTGAGAGCGGTTGAGCGTCTGGCGCAGGAGAAGGGTCTTGATGAGATCGGCCTGGAGGTCTATGGCCACAATAGTCCAGCTAGAGCGCTGTATCGTAAGCTCGGGTATCAAGAGATCGGGGTGTCGATGTCAAGGAAATTAAGCGGCTAGGTGAAGGGCGCCGCGAGGGGGCAAGCCCAGGGATGCTAGAATATGTATTCAGGGAGGCCTCCCAGGATCGGCGGTCAACCCCCTCCAGAACGTGCGTGCTCGTAAGGAGGTGCCCTCATGAGGGTCCCCCGGGTTCGCAATGTGGTGGTGACGTTTGGATGACGACGGAGCTCTTTGCGGCTCTGGAGCGCGATCTTTTCAGGAACGTCGAGGCCCTGCGCGCCCTGTCAAGAGGGCAGCCGACCTTGACCGAGGTCCGGTCGCTGGACCCGGTCACCGGGCTGGTCGTCTTTCCTTCACGAAGGCCGCGGATGCCCGAGACCGCGCTCCTGTGGGGTCCTGACCCGGTTTCGTGTGAGCAGTTGCTCGCCAAGCTGGTTTCCGGCGCTGACTACTGGGTCACCACCACGGACGTGGCCGCGGCGGAAGCCGTCCGGCGGTGGGCCGCGGAGGTGAGCTGGGAGGCCGAGGAGACCGACTACGAGGTGACGGGGAAGAGCTTCAGGCCCGCGCCCCATCGCGAGGTCCGGGTGCTCGGAGCCTGCGACGTCAAGGTCCTGGAAGGCCCGCGGCCGGGGGTCGCGCGGACCCTGCAGGCGCTGGTCACGGCACCGGAGCCGGGGGCGGCCACAGGGCACGACCAGGCACCGGTGACCGTGCAGGAGCGGGCGCCCGTCAACCGCGTCTACGGCGTGGTCAGGGACGGCGAGTGGTGCGGAGATGCTTTGTGCCTGCATCTCCACAAAGATATTTGGGAGATTGCGGACGTGGCCGTTGGGGAGCGTTTCCGCCGCCAGGGGATGGGAAAAGGCCTGGTGACTGCGTGCACCGAGTACGTGCTGGGCCTCGGCGGGCGGCCGCGGTACGGAGCCAACGTGAAGAACGAGGCGTCCAGGCGGACGTGCGAGGCCCTCGGCTACGTGCCGGTGGACAGGGTGTTCAGGTTTGTGGTGAGGGCTCCGTAGCAGCGGCCGGCGGGCAGCTGGCCGCCTCACGGAAGGCGCCGGAGAATGTATCCAGTGCCGCCTGGAACTGCCACCCGCCCTCGCCAGCTACCATGACCTGGCCGCCAGCGCCGACCAGGACTCCGCCGGCGTGTGGGGCTAGGCCCAGCAGGCCCCGGGCGGCCGAGGCGCCGGCGACGAAAACAGCTGTGGACAGAACGTCGGCCTCGAGGGGGTCCCGGGTAACCACGGTGACCGAAATCAGGCCCGACCGCGCCGGACAGCCTGTCCGGGGGTCCACGATGTGGTGATACCTGACGCCCGCCTGTTCAGCGAACTGCTCGTAATCCCCCGACGTGGAAACGCTGGCATCGCGCACGTCCACAGCCCCGATGCACCGCCCGGGGCGTCGCGGGTGGCGGATACCGACGGACCAGGGGCGGCCGTCGGGGCGGCCGCCAAAGGCCAGAACGTGGCCTCCGAGGTTGAGCAGCGCGGACGTGATGCCGTGGGACTCGTACACCTGCCGGGCGCGGCGAGCCGCGTAGCCTTTGCCGATGGCGCCCAGGTCCACTGACGCGCCGGCGGCCAGAAGCTCGGCCGTTCCCTGACCGGGGTTGAGGCGGAGCTGCTGGCTGCCGGCGAGGGAGAGCGCAGTCCGCACCGAGGCGGGGCCCGGAACCATTCCCCCGGCGAAGGCCTCCTTCCAAAGCCTCGAAAGCGGCCCGACGGTTGGACCGAACGCGCCGGCGGTACGGCCCGACCACTCGAGGGCCAGGGCCAGGAGGTTGAGGGTTTCGGCGGCGATCTTGACCGGGCCGGCGCCGGCCGAGCCGTTGAGGCGGGCGATGTCGCTCGCCGGGTCGTAGAAACTCAGGAGGCGGTGGACGCGCAAGAGCTCGGATGCGGCCGCCTCGGCCGCGTATGCGGCAGCGCGGCCTGAGACGCGTTGATCGACGACGGTGCCCAGCATGAAATCACGGCGGGACACCGGACGGCGGGTCGTGGAGGCCAGCCGGGCAAGGGTTGCGAGCGCCGCGGAGCGCCGGACCACGAGCCTACTCTGGTGGGGCTGGCGAGTTCCCCGTCAGCGCGTTGTCCACAGCCTTGAGGAACGCCCTGGTGCTGATGCTCGCCCCGCCAATGGTATCGATATCCAGGCTCTGCTCCTCGACGACGCGGCCGACCATCTTCTGATTGAGCCCCTGATAGATGTGCGCGTTGATGCATTCGGTAATCTCGATGTTCTCAATCCGGCCGTCCTTGACGGTAACGACGACCGTATAGCCCCACCGGTTCCGGGAGTAGCGCCCGGTGTACGTCCCGTCGGCTACCTTCGACAGGTCCAGGTCGCTGACGGTAGTCGCGCGAACGGCGCCCATCCCGCGGTTGAAGAACAAGACGAAGGCACCGGCCAAAACGGCGAGGCCAGCGACAGAATAGAGCACGTAGAGCAGGTAGCGCATGCTCTCACTCCTCTGCGGGTTACCAGGAAGATGTCCTGCACAAAGCCCTGGACAACTTCGCGGTGTGGGCTCGCCGGGCCTTCAGTGAGCGGATGGCTGGGAGGCCGGGGCCGACGTTGGTCCGCCCGGGGACGAGTCCGCCCTGCCGGGCTGGTTTGGACGGACGAGTCAGGTGCGGGCGCCTCGTACGTACGAGTGGATGCCGGCGCCGCGCGCCGCGGGCTGCAGGCCGCCGTAGTCGCTAGCCTCCAACCAGAAACTCCCGCACCATCTGCCGGAACTCCGCAGCGTGCAGCAGGGCCGGGTGGTGGCCTCCGGCCTCGAACATGTGGAAACGCGCCCTCGGGTACGCCCGGCGCAGGGCCTCGCGCCAGCCGGCGCTGCCCGCCTGCTCGTTTCTGGTCGTTAGGATCAGCACAGGTTTTGCCCAGCCCTGCCTGGCGATCCGGGCGGCATAGTGGTCCACGTAGTCTAACTGGGTCTCGATCAGGCTGACGTAGTCCTCGTAAGTCATGTACCGCTCGTAGAGGTCGTCGAAAAGCGCCTGCCAGAAGGCACCGGACTCCCCATCGTCGGCCAGCAGCCCGAGGGCCCGCTTCCGGAAAGCCTCCACAACCTTGACAGGGTCGCCACGCCGGACGGACGACAGGTGCAGGCGCAGCATCAGCGAAATGGCCTTTCCACCGCTGAGACCGGTGTTGGCGAGGATCATCTTGTTCACGCGGTCGGGGTACTTCAATGCCGCGACCTGGGCGATCTGCCCACCCCAGGACGAGCCCGCGGCGTGAAACCCGCCGACGTCCTCCCGGCGGAGTATCGCGTCGACGCCGGCGAAGTACTCGTCCAGAGCTGCGCACGGGGGGTGGGCCGGGGCAATGACCCGGTTGCGCTGCATCAGGGCCTCGATGACGGCGAAGGAGTATAAAGGCAGCTTGATGCCTCCCGTAAAGAACAAAACGGGGTCAGCGGCGCCGGGCCCCGCCGTCGTTGCTGGGGCTTCCTCAGGCGCGAGGTCCAAGTACTGCCACAAGTGGTCCCCGGCCTGCAACTCCTTGAACTCGGCACGATCGCAGAACGCGAAAAGTCTCTGCCTGAGCGCTGGCGAGACGCCGCCGTACTTGGACGGGTCCAACGCGATCTTCATAGCTCCTCCCTCCCGGTTTCGGCGTGGTAGATGCCGCAGCCCAGCATCCGCCTGAGCAGGTCAAACGTTCTCATTGTATAGGATTCCAGGCCGGCGACGTCCGCCCGGTCGCCGAGCGATTCGAGCACGCCCTGCCGCAGGCCGCGGTCAAAGAGCTCCAGCAGCTCGATGACCTCTTCTCGCGGGAACCGGTAGATGCTCCAGTCCACCCCGTCGTAGAGGGCGTTGCCGCTGGCCGCGGAGACTTGCGCGCGGAGCCTGACCAGCCCCGGATACACCGGCGAACGGGTATCCAAGTATGCGCGTAGGACCATGCGGTAGCGGTCCGGATGCGTGGCGGCGTACTCCAGATGGCGGCGAAAAAGCTCCTCGGCGCGGACGAGCAAGTCCGGCGACCTGTAGGTATCGGGGGAGGCCTGGATACGGCCGAGTTGCTCGAGGGTCTGCCCGATGAGGTGCAGGAAAACTTCTTCCTTGGACTCCACGTACTTGAAGAAGCTGCCCTTGGCTATGCCGAGTGCCTCGACGATGCGGTTGGTGGAGGCCAGCTCGTACCCGTACTCGGCGAACTCCGCGGCGCAGGCGGCGAGAAAGCGATCTCGTTTGGCCTGCTTGAGATTGTAGAAGGTGCGTTTCATGTGAGCGCCTCCTGGTATCGCTGCTGGCTGCGGTGACCACCTGGTCACCGCCATCATCGCACGGCGGGGTCGAGGCCGTCAAGACAAGTAGGCAGGCACAAGGCCGCCAGGCACAGGGCGGGCAGGAGGATTAACAGCCGTGAAGCCGTACTATACCCTGGCGGTTGTTCGTTAGATATCTAAAGGTCTGGGGACTGCTCTGTGGAGGTGTCCCACCGGGTTGCCAGCCACCGAGGATCCGCAACCTGTATCGGAAAGAGAGAGACGAGACATTGAGCGATCGGCAAGCCTTCAGTGGCCCATCGCCTGCGGTTGAGGCACATGGGATCCGGAAGAGCTACGGCAGCGTCGTTGCCCTTGACAGTATTTCGTTTGCGGTCCGGGAGGGCGAGATCTTCGGCATGGTCGGGCCGAACGGGGCGGGCAAGACCACCGCCGTCGAGTGCCTGGAGGGGCTTCGCCGGCCTGACGCGGGTAGCGTCCGGGTGCTCGGGTTAGACCCCGGCAAGGAGCGACAGGCCCTTGCCGACCGGATAGGCGTGCAGCTCCAGGAATCGGCCCTTCCGCCGCGGCTGCGCGTGGCCGAAGCTCTGGCCTTGTTCGGCTCCTTTTACGAGCGCCGGGCCGACGGAGGGGAGTTGCTCGAGGCGTTGGGCCTGGCCGAAAAGCGGTCCACGGCTTTCGGCAAGCTGTCCGGCGGCCAGAAACAGCGCCTGTTCATCGCTCTGGCTCTCATCAACAGGCCCCGGGTGGTCTTCTTTGACGAGCTGACCACAGGGCTGGATCCACAGGCCCGGCGCTCGATGTGGGATCTTGTCAGGCAGGTCCGCGATCGCGGCTGCACGGTGTTTCTGACCACCCACTTCATGGAGGAAGCCGAGAGGCTCTGCGATCGAGTCTTGATTCTGGACCGGGGCCGGATCGTCGCTCTGGACACACCCGAGAGACTGGTCCAGTCCCTGGGGGTCGAGCAGCGGCTGGTCGTCTCAGTCCCGCAGGACCAGTCGATTCCCGCACTGACCGACCTCCCCGGTGTCCAGCGGGTGGAGCGCTCCGGTGAGCGCGTCACCGTGCACGGCCGCGGGGAGCGGTTTGTCAGCTCGGTGGTTCGGGCCCTGGAGGATGAGCGGGTGCCGTTCCGGGATCTTCGCACCGAGCAGCCCTGCCTGGAAGACGTATTTCTGTCCCTCACGGGACGCCGGATGCGGGAGTAGCGTCATGAGAAGCTTCAGACAGCTGGCCTCCGTCAACCTCAAGCTGTACCTGCGCGAGCCGGTCGCAACGTTCTTTACGCTGGCGTTTCCGCCGATGATGATCGTGCTCTTCGGATCGATCTACGGGAACAGTCCGACTCCGGTTCTGGGCGGCTACGGCTGGATGGACATCTGCATGCCCGCCTACACGTCCATGGTCTTGGGCACCGTCGCCCTTATGGGAATCCCGATCACGATCAGCGGTTACCGTGAATCCGGGGTGCTGCGCCGGTTCAGAGCCACGGCGCTGAAACCGCTGACCTACATCGCGGCGGACATCGCTACCAACCTGGTGATGACGCTCGTCGGCATGGTGGGACTGGTGGCCGTCGGCTGGTTGCTCCACAGAGTGCGTTTCGACGGAAACGCGGCTGCGGTCGCCTTGGCCGTGGTCTTCAGCGGGCTCGCGATGTTCGGTGTAGGTTACCTCATCGCAAGCGTCGCCCCCGGGGCGCGCACGGCACAGGTCGTCAGCATGGTGATCTTCTACCCGATGCTGTTTCTCTCCGGGGCCGGAATTCCAATCGACGTGTTGCCGGAATCGATCCGCAGGCTGTCCGGGTTTCTGCCCTTGACGTACGTGGTCAGGCTGCTGCGCGGGCTCTGGTTCGGAGACGCCTGGGGCGACCATCTTGTTGAAACCGCGGTTCTGGGCGGCGTGCTGGTGGTGTCTACCTTGCTGGCGGCGCGTTTCTTCCGTTGGGAGTAGTGGCGGGCACTTCCGGGAGGCCGTAGCCGCGGGGATCGACCCGGGCTGCCCTGCCTTTACCCCGGCCGGCACCTTGCTACGGCCGGTCTCCCCCGGACGCCGGCCGGCCGACGATCAACACCTTTCCGGGGAAATCGACAGCCACGATCCTGCCGCGGAACATCTCGTTGCCCGCAATGGCCTCGATTTGGCCTTTAGTCGAATCGTAGAGCAGGTCCATCAACTCTATGGTGTAGATTTCCGACAGCCGCAGGATCTCCTTCCCGACGATCAAGTCAAGCTCGATGCGGGCGCCGCGCAGGTCACCCACGCCGCCAGCCACCGTCACCGGCAGGGTCCAGCCGGCATCCGGGCCGACGAGGCTCGCGAATAGCTCCGGCCTGCAGACCAGCCCGAAGGCCGAGGCGCCGGTGTCGTACATTACCTGGAGCGTGACTGCTCCGTCGACCTGGAAGACGGGCCTGCCGCCGACCAGGCTAACCGGGACCTTGACGCCGTCGAGTCTCGGAGCGTGCGCGGAGAAGGCCGCGCGCCCCTCATGCAGATCGAGGACCAGGCACCCGCCCTGAAACAGGTTCACGCCGACGGAGCCGGCGACGGCCGGGACATCGGTACCCATCTTGCTCTCGACTTCCACCCGCGCCGGGTCGTCGGGCGTTTCGACAAGGAGCATCTCGGTTCTGGCGAGGCGCAGGTCGCTGAACCGGAAGTCGCGGACAATCGCGCGCCACGCCCGGCCCTGCTCAGGAGGCCACTCGGGTATCTCGGCCGCTATCTCATAGCGGAGGCCGAGCCGGTCGGCCGCGTCCTTGTAGAGCTCCGAGTAGACGGCGCCGGTGTCAAGCTGCATGAACGCCTCGGCCCCGCCTATTGACACCGGGATAAGGAGTGCGGCGCGGTCGTAGGTTCCGCGGGGGTCGGGCGCTGCTTCGAGCGTTGCCCAGCGGCACTCTACCCACGAGACCTTGGAGACCTGCGGGGCGCAGGCCGCGGCCAGAAGCAGGGCAGTTGCCGCAACGCCGGCAACAATGAGGTGCCGCTTGCTCCTGGTCAGCAAGGTTTCCTCCTGATACGGAACGCATCTGGCATCGCCGGGGACCCCAAATGGACGCTGCTACAGGCTTCTCCGCGGGCGGCGCGGTGCCCTGTCGGCGGGGTCTCAAGGGGCGGGGCGAGGGGCGGGGGCTGAAGTCGGGGCCGGGGCCGGGGCCGGGGGTGGGGCCGGCGAGCTCGTCCCTGGAGACGAGCCCCACCCCCAACTCGTCTGTGGAAACCAGGTACGCCGGGCCGGCTCGTCTCCACGCGCCAATGGCGTGATCCACATTGGTTTGCACGATCGAATCCCGGAACGGGGCTGGACTGCCAGGCCCTCAAGAGCCCCCGAGCGAACACCGGACCTCGTCCTGTAACGCCTGCGGCAGGCCTGTGGTCGTCATCCCTCTCAGAACGAAGCTCAGGTCATAGCTCTTGCCCCGCATATGGCCCAGGAGCGGGCGGTACCGGTCCTCCCTGCCGCGGAGCAGCTCAGTGATCAACCGCAGTTCGAGAGTCACCGCCGGCACGACGTACGGACCACAAGGCAGCAGCACGAAGTGCTCCCACGGTCCCCGCCCGAACGTCTCTACGGTGTCGAGTTCCGACTCGACCTCAACTGTGCTGATTCCCACTTCCACGCCGTTCACGTCGTAGTTGGCATAGTACTGCCTGGCTGCGGGCAGCCATGCGGGGGTATCCAAGCACGGGAATGAGGCAAGGGCCTCAGCGAAGGCATCGACATCGGGCCGGGTCTTGACGAGAAGATCGACGTCCGCGGCCGGGAGGACGACCCCGTGGAGCAGCGCCGCTCCGGTGCCGACGAGGCGGTAGTCGAGCTCTGCATGTGCCGGCAGGACATGATCCAGCACGGTGACTAGCGTCTGCCGCAATCGTGATCCACTAAGCGAGGCCGCAGGGTGTGTCACGGGCCGCACCTCCGTTCTCCGACGAACCACGGCTGATCGGGACCATGGACTCACACCAAGTCGTTTTCGGGGCCGTAGACCGGTCGTCCTTTGGGCCGCGGGAGGTCTAGATGGCCCAGACATGGCCACCACCAAAGGATACCGCCGCCGCAACAGGGAATTCGCGCCCCAGGGCTTGACCTTCCCCCTGGGGCAATGTTCTACGCTTGGGCCAGGCAACGAGGAGGACGTGTCGTGTTCAGGTATACCGTCGGGCAGCTGGCGAGGATATGCGGGGTTTCCGCGAAGACTCTGCGCCATTATGACGCCGAAGGGCTGTTCGGTCCGGCGGAGGTCGGGCAGGACAACCG
>Ga0209164_1001655_pt1 | contig 27340 bp, 20 predicted proteins | sample MTBNYHSulfiMetaG_FD_187458 | JGI IMG/M metagenome (GOLD analysis project Ga0209164, IMG submission 187458) | Enrichment culture microbial communities from rom New York Harbor, USA that are MTBE-degrading - MTBE-NYH (New York Harbor Sulfidogenic)... | ecosystem: Environmental > Aquatic > Marine >... | reverse complement strand
CCTTGAACCCACTCTGGTTGTCCCAGGGGTCCCTGGTGGGGGGACGGTAAGCTTGGGAAACATGGTAGCGGTTACTCCTAACGGAGGCACGGTACTGAATACCATTGGTTATGACGAGAATCTTTTGAATTAAGTCATGCTTTATGAGTCGGACGTAAAAAAGCCCGGTCTACATGAGCACTTTGTTCAGTGTTTTAGTATTTCTAACGGCTGCAGGCGGACCATAGCTTACAGCCAATGTTCCTTCTGGCCCCCAATAGGTTCCTTGTTTCACTCGATAAAAGCGCCTCCTCCAGAACCGGTTGGTCCCTCCGTCTGTCAATACCATTAGATCTGAAGGTGTCGTCTCTTGGATTTCCGACCCTGACCGTCGATCCCTTTTATTGAAATAGGTCGTCGTATCGACAAGATAGGTCGGTCATGCAGTCAAGGAAGCGATCGAAACAGGTGAACAGGTTTCCAAAGCTTTAGAAAGCGGTCGTTGGGTGGTATGGGGAACCTTCCTCGTCAAGGGAAAAAGGCTTTCAATGGGGTTTGAACCTGTGGTGCCAATCATTTAAAGGGTTCCGCTCTCAAGCTTTATCGACCTGTCCATCAGTTTTAAAAAGTGATCGACGGTCAGTTTCCGACCTACAGTTTCCGACCTACTTGACATTGTTAAAAAACCATGCTAAATGATGGAAAGGGATTCAATGGAAAATAAGAATGATGTAAATCCGTCGTATAGGAAGGAGATGAAGGGAGGAAGAGTGAAGCGGTGTTGCCTGGAGAGACACATGATGGCCTGAGGATCTGATAGGGCTGGAGCGGAAAGACTGGACATTAGGTCGCCTTCTCGAGGAGAAGGCCCGAAGGAATAAAGGAGAAACCTTCCTTCTATTTGAAAATGAGAATATCAGTTTTGGCCAGTTTAATGCGATGGCCAACCGCGCGGCTAATGGTCTCTTGAGCTGCCTGCTTTTTATATTTCTTATCAATATACGGACTCATTTAAAATCAACAATGGGCCGATATACTCAATCTAACAGAGATAAGCAGAAAGGAGGAGGGTATGCCACAATTCGGAATAGAGGATAGGGTGAATCTTGGCCGCATGAGGAGCGAAAGGGTTGAGAAGGTTAGAGAGCAAATGAAAAATGACGGGATAGGTGCGATGATATGTTTTTCGCCAGACAATATCAAATACCTGGTCGATGATATCTGGTTTCCGGGAGGTATGTTGGAGGGTGTGCAACTTTCCCGAAATGTCATTATGACAAGAACGGGCGACCCAATATTATTTGAGTGGGGCCAAGTAGATAGAAGAGTAAACGCAGAATTGGCTCCTTGGCTTAAGGGCAATGTCCGGCCTGGCTTTCGATTGGGATTTTTCTTGGGAAGAAGCCTATATCCTGAGGCGTTCATGAAAGACCTGAAAAAGACATTGGCTGAACACGGCCTCAGCAATGAGCCTGTAGCAATCGACATGCCGGTAGTCACTATAGATTTGAAGCAGGTATTTGAAAAGGGTGGCATCAAGCTGGTGGATGGACGCCACTGCATGGCAAGGGCAAGAATGATTAAGACCGAGGATGAAATTAATTGTCAAAGAAAGGCGTCCGCCATTTGCGACGGTGTTTTCGCTTCCCTCAGAGATGCAATAAGACCCGGGATCCGTGAATACGAGTTGCAATGCATCGGTATTAAGGCAGCTCTGGACCGCGGAGCAGATGCAATTGCGCCACACTCTGTATGTTCGGGAGAGAAAACAAGTCCGCTTATGGGAGCGGCGACTAGCCGGGTAGTCAACAATGGTGATTTGCTGTTTTTTGATCTGCACCCGGTAAGATGGCATGGCTATAAGGTGTGTTACTATAGGACGTTCTGTTGCGGTAAGGCGAACCAGAGGCAAAAGGAGTTCTATAAGGAATGTCTTGAGTTGACCTATAAACCTATCCGCAAGGTAAAAGCGGGTGTTTCCACAGCCGAACTTTGTAAGACTTGGCCTGGGCCTGAGCACTGGGGTGCAAAAACATGGTGGGAGATTTCAGAGGCTGCTATAGGCCATGGTATCGGGCTTACTACACAGGAACCGCCGGGAATTACCCCATTGTTTTCACCGGAATACCCAGCCATACTTGAAGAAAATATGGTCATCGCCCTCGAGTCATGGTATGGTTCTCGTGAAGAGCCTCCGTTAGAAGGGTGCAGATTTGAAGAGACGGGGGTGGTTACCAAAGACGGCTATCAAATATTAACCAAGTGGCCCAAAGACGAAATTACAGAATGTTATTAGAAGTGAAAGCCGGATGAAAAACGTATCCCACAGAGTTCAGCATTCGTATTGATTTGAGTCATCCAATTTAAGGTCTTCTTTAAAAAACAGCGTTTCGAAGTATAAAGCCAAATTTAACAGGTAAGCAGACAGATTGTCTGCTTACCTGTTAAATTCTCTACTTGAGCATTCCCTTTTCCTTAAAGTATTTCATGGCCCCTGGATGCATTGGGGAGGGCCCAGGAACATTCAATGTCGTCTTGACAGTGTCTCTACATTCACCAAGAACCTTGGGATTTATTGTTATGGTTTTATTGATATCATCCCAGAAACATCTTGCCACCTCATAAACTATCTTATCAGATAGTCTCTCGGTTGCCACCATATAACCACCTTTCGCCTGGCAAAGCACTTCAGAATCTTGCAGTCGGTATGATTTTGCAGGAATCGGCAAGCGTACATAGCCCAACTCTAAAGCCTCTAATTTCTTCCAAGTATCATCATCCATGGGAATAAAGTAGCAGTCATTGATGGTAGCAAGATCTACCATAAGGGGAGCGCCTATTGAATAGGTTTGTATGACTACATCTACGGTCCTATCCTTCAACGCGGAAGCCATATCAGTATACGCCATGTGTATTATCTTCTTGGGCTCAAACCCTAATGCATCAAAAATCGCTCTGGCATCTGTCTCCCCTGAAGATCCCGGCAGGCTAACCGCTACCCTGGCATTTTTAAGATCCTTAAGGCTACGGAACGGAGAATCTTTCACTGTAACAACAGAGGTTCGAGGAAACATAAAAGGCCATAACCACCTGAGTCCAGTGTACTGCTTTCCTTTAAAATATCTTGTCCCCTTCGTCATGGAATTGATTTCTATCGATCCCGTTCCGGCAATATCGGCCCTTTTTTCACCCACCATCCTGCAGGCATCAATCCAACCGGGAGTGGGAATTGGAGTTGCTCTCAGCCATTTGGAATACGCGGCAATCATTGCCGACATGGCAGTTATATTGACATAAGTCCCTGAACCAACTGCAGCAGACACTATCTTAATGTCTACGATCTTATCTTCTGCGGGTGCTAGCTTAGCAGAACTTAGGAGCAAAGACAATATTAGTGTTAAAAGCAAAAGCACAGCCATTATCTTTCCTTTTTCCATTTTAATCATCTCCTTTCTTTAAATAAAACTATCTCGTCCTATCTTGTATTGGATTGCTAAATTTATATCACCTCCCCTCAGTTAATTTATTTTATAATATTAAACTTTTAATCATTCTTCAACTGCCAACGGCCAAAAACTTTCTTTTCCCTAATAGGATATGAGAGGCTAAAGCAAGTACGATGCTTAGAATCCCAATTGTATCCGTCAATAGACCAGGGTAGATCAAAAAAAGTCCACCAATACCGAAGAGAACCCTTTCGGGTTTATTTGTTGTTTTTAATAGATACCCCTGTAGCATGACAGTAAAGCTAATCACACCGATGATTGCAGTCGTAAAAGCCAGTGCAATTGTACCTATGCTTCCTTTGGAAATAAGGGCTGGTTGATAAACGAAGAAGAATGGTAAAATAAAGGCGACGAGAGCCAAACGCCAAGCAAGAAAACCGGTTTCCATCGGCTTGCTGCCAGCCAAAGCCGCTGCTGCATAAGAGCCTATACACACTGGCGGGGTAATGGCAGAGAGGCATCCAAAATATAGAATAAAGAGATGAGCAGCCATCGGCACGACCCCCATTTCAATGAGAGCGGGAGCGGTAAGAAGGGCAAGAAAAATATAGCAAGCAGAAGTCGTTAACCCCATACCAAGGATAATAGAAGTTATCATGGTCAGTATCAAGAGGATCAAGAGATACCCTCCGGAGATCTCGATAAGCAACGCAGACATTCTGACACCAAGTCCTGTCATATTGATTATGCAAATCATAACTCCAGCAGCAGCACAGACAACTGTTACTAAAACGGCATCCTTTACGCTCTGTGCCAATGCATTAAAAATCTTCCTTGGTCCCATTCTCGTACCCTTGGAGGCCTGGGAGACTATAACAGTCAGCACTAATGCAACGAAGCAAGCCTTCATAGGGGACCATCTCCCTGCCATAAGGAGAATGAGTGCCATGACTGGGATGAGTAGAAACCAACCGCTGGCGAGTATTTTCCTGATGCTCGGCAGTTCGCTCAAGGGGATTCCCTTGAGATGTGTTTTTGCTGCCTCCAAATCAACGACAGAAAATAATGAGACATAGTAAAGCAATGCGGGAATAGCAGCAGCAACACATACACTCCAGTAGCTTGTATTTAGAAATTCTGCCATGATAAAGGCAGCTGCTCCCATAACCGGAGGCATAAATTGGCCCCCAGTTGAAGCCATTGCCTCAATAGCACCCGCCATCGCCGGTCTATAGCCAGTACGTTTCATAAGTGGTATGGTGAATGCCCCTGTGCCTACAACATTGGCGACCACACTTCCTGTCAGCGTTCCTAATAGGCCACTGGCGACCACTGCCATTTTAGCAGGCCCCCCCCTCATCCAGCCAAAGAGTGCATGGGGGAGGTCTATAAAGAAGAATTGAGCTCCTGAGAAACGTAGGAAGGCACTAAAAATTAAGAAGATGATAATTACCGTTGAAGCAACGTGTAAGGGCAAGCTGAAAACACCACCTTCTGTTGAATAAGCGGCGATCGTGATCAAGAAATCCCAATCAATGCCAGCGTGATGTAATACGCCTGGAAGATACTTCCCTAAGAGAGCATAGATGAGGAGGGAAAAGGGCAGTATCACCAGTATCCAGCCTGCTACTCGTCTCGTCGCTTCAAGAATAAGCAATAAGAAGGCAATTCCTACAGCGAGGGCTAAAGGATGAGCTATTGTCATCTGGTAGGCAATTGTCGTCTCGTTTAACATAATATAGATGAGGATGCTGGTTGATAACAGAGCGAGTCCACAGTCTACATAGAATGTCCAGTCCCGGAGGGCTCTTTTACGCATAGGATAGTAAAGGAAAGTAAATACCATGCAGACAAGGAGAATGATAGCCCGTTGCTTCAGCGGGGGAAGCAATCCCCACCATGCCGTGTAAATGTAAACAAGTGCAGTAGCGGCAGCTAAAATCTTCAACCCTATCTCTACCCACTTGCCAAAGCTTCTTTGAGTTGTTTCGATGGCCTTTGTTTTTAGTTTTGGTTCATCATTCATAAGCAATTTTTAAAAAAAGTAATAAAACTTGCAAAAATTAAACGATATCATTACTCATTTACCTTTCAGTGGGTGAAGTTCCTATTTTCAGAACCGATAGCCATCTTATCACCCCAATCCGCAGCACCCCATCCATCCATCCCCAATCAATGACCTAATTCATAATGTCTTTATTCAACTGTCAACTCAAGTCTGTCTTCTCACATAATGAAGTATTTCCACCATTTTTTACTTTTTTTGAATCCTTATACATCGTAGCGATTGGAATGTCAAGAAAAAAAACTCATAAATTCTTCGGTAATGAAGGTGGGGTGCAGAAGAAACGCTTAGGTTCTTCTTCACGATGTGTTAACCAGGGAGATGAACGGACAGGTCAGATATCGGAGAAAGACTTATACCTTAAGAGAGATCGATAGAATCAGGGAGTTAAAGCGACCCATCGAGGATGTTAACTCCCCGAATCTGGACAATTGGATCAGAATACTTTACAAAATAAATGTCTTTCATAATTCAATGTGTAGTATGATATAAACTATAGTGACGACCCAGAAAAGCAGTCATTGCGAGGAGCGAAGCGGCGTGGCAATCCCTTGAGATTGCTTCACTTTGTTCGCAATGACACACGGTTAATGTCAACTGATTTATGTCGTTCCCTGTAAAATTGACTTACCTCTTAGGAAGAAATATGAAAGCAAAGATCCAGGCATGGTTGAGATTGCTTTGGTTCGGCATAGATAAAAAGTACTCAACCAAACCAAAGGGGTGAAGATTGAAACCGGAAGGAAAACGGTGGCAAGGCAACTTAATAATAGCAATGTTTATCTTCGGCCTCTCACCGGCTGAGAATGATTCAAGAAAGGAGGTGGATCAGTATAGAGACTTTCGTGAAGGCTGTGGGTTGATCGAATCCAAAAAAAAGTCTTCATGATCAGACACCAGATATTTTCATTTCTGAGGTTAACAATAGAAGAGATCACCTATTCGGATCGCCATGAAAACAAAGGGATTGAGATAAGATTAAAATCTAATTCTAAAGAAAGCGAGGATTAGAGATGAACAAGAAGATTTCGGTCTATGCTGATAAGTGTACAGGATGTCGCTTATGCGAGTTAGCATGTTCCTTCAAGAAGATAGGAGAGTTTAATCCAGCAGCTTCGAGGGTGAGAGTTTCCATCTTTGGCGAGGACGCATTTTATACTCCTATCGTTTGTACCCAATGTGACAGGGGCTGGTGTCTAAAGGCCTGCCCGAGTGGCGCCATTTCCAGAGACGATGGAGCGAGGGTTGTTAGGGTCAATTCGGAACGATGTGTGGGGTGCCGTATGTGTACGCTGGCCTGCCCTTTTGGAACGATTACGTATTTCACACCTGAAGGAAAGGCGATTAAGTGTGATGAATGTGATGGCCGACCTGAGTGTACCCTTTTTTGTCCTACGGGTGCTTTGGTTTATGAGGAAGAATCCACCTCGACAAGGTTGAAACGGACGGAAGTTGCAAGAAAACTTGAATCTTCCTCAAAAGAGATGCAGCCATGGAGGGATGAATTGGGAAACTGTTAAAAGTCTATCTCACCAGAGCTGGTTTGAACACAAAAGAGTTAGACCGGGATGCGGCAGTAAAATTTATCGGTGGAAAGGGACTCGGTGATTGCGCGATTACCGATGAATATAAGAGCGAAGATTTGAAAGGCTGAAGATGATAAGGAAGAGAAAAAAGCGAGTTGTGATTATTGGGAATAGTGCAGCAGGCCTTTCAGCATTGGAGGCCTTTAGAAGGAAAGATCAGGAATCCGAAATATTATTGATAGACAGAGAACCGGTTTTAGCTTACTCCCGCGTGATGACTCCTTACCTCATCAGGGGAAGAATCAAAAATGAAGAGGGCCTTTTCTTAACGACAGAGGAATTTTATAAAGGAAGGGGTGTAAAAACACTCTTTGGGAAAGAGGTTCAATCGATTGATATTCAATCGAGAGTGGTAGCTTTTTATAATGGAAAGAGAGAGCCATTTGATCTCCTCTTGATTGCAACGGGTGGATCTCCCGTTCGTCCAAAGATTGGAGGAGCCCGCCCAGAGGGCATCCTTGTCCTAAGGAGCCTATCGGATGCTATGAAGTTGAAAGGGATGAAACCAACAGTTCAGAAAGCCCTTTTTCTAGGGGCAGGTTTGGTGTCACTCCAAACCCTTCAAGCACTGTACGGGGCAGGGGGCCAATATACCCTTGTGGTTAAGTCAGATCGGATTTTCTCTCAAACACTCGACCGTGAAGGGTCCGAGATCGTTGAAAGGCATTTGAAAGGAATGGGAATTAAAATCATTAAGGAAAGAGACGTTGTTCGATTGGAGGAGGTAAATAGCTCAAAGATAGCTATTCTCGATAATGGGGAAGAGGTGGAGACCGAATTTATTTTTGCGGGAAAAGGTGTTAGGCCCAACATTTCTCTTCTTGATGGGAGTGGGATTAAAGTTCAAAACGGAATTTTGGTTAATGAGTATGTCGAAACCAATGTGGAGGGAATCTATGCAGCTGGCGACGTGGCCCAAACCAACGATTTTTTCTCTAATGAAAAGGTCAACTACGGACTCTGGCCATCTGCGGTGGAGCAGGGGGAGGTCGCCGGCAAGAATATGGCAGGATTAAAAGAAGTCTATCCTGGGAATTTAAAAATGAATGTGACACAAATATTCGCAATGCCCATTGTCTCAATCGGTGATTTTGGATCGAAGAGAGTAGCTGAGACTTTAGTCAGAAAGGATGAAAAAAGAAATATTTATCGCAAAATCTGTCTTGATAAGAAGGGGATCATGATCGGGGCCATCTTGATCAATCATGTGAGTGATTTAGGGGTAATCCACGGGCTCATCCGAGAAAGAAAGGACGCTGCGGTTTTGAAGACAAGTTCGATTTGGAAATCTTCTGTGAGTTATGGATTTGTTTATGATAATATTCTTCAAGGTAGGCTATAAAATTTTAGAAATCCAAGTTTTCACCTTCGAAGGAACAAAAAACAACTGATCAACAGGTCTCCATCGTGAACGAATTTTGCAACTTTCTAACGAGCAGAAAATCGGATATTTTGACAGAACAACTAAAAGATTTTTAGCATAGTCCTCTTTGGTGATTCATTCCAAAAGTTGCTCAGTGATCTGTCTTCTTCTCATCATCATTTGTATTTAGGAACCGCGTGCTCAAGCAGGAATGAATTGATAACGAAGTCATCATCGTTCTCTTAAAATTTCTAATATTTTGGGGTCCGCTGGAGCCTTTGCTTCTAAGGAGATGGTAGGCCTCACCCCTTTACGGCTAACTGAATGAGGCATATCAGGCAGGTTAACTACCGCTTCGCCATCTTTGACCACGCGCCCGTCCTCATACTCGAGATGTCCCTGGATAAGATAAAGGATTTCTTTTTCTGGATGTTTAATACCTTGAAACGTCGATCCGGGTTGGCTTTCTATCGTAACAATGGAAAAGGTTTCTGTCGCCGCCCATAATCGACGGGTGCTCATAATCCGAGCGTCATAAAACGTCTTAACATTTTCCTTTCTCATGACTTCACGCATTAAATCTTTGCGAAGAACAGACCTTCCTGCTTCCGGAAAAGCCCGGATGCAGAGTAAGCGTCCATTATATCTGCCCGGATGTTTTATGTCGGGCAGGTTAAAAACTGCTTCCCCGGCCTGGGCAACTCGCCCGTCCTCATATTCCAGGTGTCCCTCCAGAACGTAGATAAGCTCTTCTTCCTGATGATAGAAAGATGGAAACTCAGCCTCTTGTTTAGTTTCTAAAATGATAACTGATAGATTGTCCACCTTGGTTAGCAACCATGCTGTATGCCCAGAGGGTAATGCCTCGAATGGTTCAATATCTGATATTCTGAAGACCTTCTTCATCAACGCCAGTTCCATTCTGTGCTCCTTTGTTGTTGAGATGAAATTTTATTATCTATTGACCTTAACTTCTTAGCACTTAATATACGAGTTAAGCAAAGTACGCATCGTGCAGGGCTACCGCTAAGTCCTCACCGTGTTGGGAAGCAGGCGCGATGGACGAGGGAAGAATTTTAGGCCTCGGCTGCATACCTTATAAGAGTTAGGCTCGGCTTGATCGCACATTAAGGATTACCCGCCCTATTGAAAATGCCATCGCTACTTATGCGCCATTGCAATATTCGTCTCATCAGGAACTGATACGCCTTCACCGTCGGCATAGGATTGCAATACCATGCTGACCTCCTTGGCCAGGGCTGCGCGCACCTCCTCACTCAATGCAGCGACGACGCCAGCCACCGGTGTGGAAGCGAGATGATTCAGGACAAATGCTTCGACTGGGGGCAAGCGGACTGTCATTGCACTCGGATAAATATGCACATCCACAAACCCTGCCACGACCAGAAAGTTACGCAGCTCCTCGGCATCCAGAGCTACCCGTGCAGTACGATACCGCACAGCGGCCTCAACCCCCACATACCGCTCAAGTGCCGTGCCAACGGCAATGCTATATGGACTTACGGTTTTCCAGACACTGAAGAGCAAACGTCCGCCAGGCACGAGGACCCGATGCATCTCACGAAGCGCTGTGAGTTTTTCGGAAAAGAACTGGAGACCTTGCTGACACAAAATGACATCGAATGACGCATCTGGGAAGTCCATGGCCAGGGCATTCCCTTTGATCCATGTGATGAGCGCTCCAGAGGGTTGCGGAAGTTCGCGGGCAAATGCCAGCATATTGGTATTCAGATCTAGGCCCGTCACTTGGCCTGTCGGTCCTACTTTTTGGGCAGCAAGACGGGCGACCACCCCGGTTCCACAGGCTAAGTCTATCACCCGCTCCCCTCTCTGTAAGGCGGCCATCTCAACAAGGATAGGCGTCCATGGCCCTAATATATATGGGACCACATATCGCTCATACGACTCTGGCGCATTGTCACTGAGCTGCCATCCCGATTTTTCACCCATTGCCCAGCCCTTTGTTGACACTCAAAATTGGAGAGAATATCAGAAGACGTAACACTTAGTGATGAATTAATTTTTGGAATTTTACTTTATCACCCTGTTACTGCAATACCCCTGCAAGAATTTAATATTATTTTTTAAGCAGCGTCAATAAATTTTTTTACCGGTTTTTAACATCACAGATGCATTTGTCCTCCTGCAATGTTACCGCTACCGAAAAAGAACGGTGTTGGATCGCTCGTCATTGAATTTGAAGAACATAATCACTTGGCCTCTGTTGCCGATTGCCTCATAAAGATTTTTAAATACTGCTTTGACATCTTATAGACCTGCATCATCTGCTCTTCCGATCTTCCCCGATCTTTAATTCATTTGTATTACTATTTTTATCTTTGGAAATTATTTAATATATTTAGGAAATACATCCGAAAAATAAATTGAAATCATAGATCAAAAATTATAAGATTCCGTTATGGTGGCAAACAATATTTTCCACATCCCCGGGTCTTCAGTCCTTCGCTCAATAAAAAATCGAATATTCTATGGGTGGTGGATCGTTATTTTGGGATCACTTATCCAGGGAATTGAAGGGGGTATTCTCTACAATTGCTTTACAGTTTTTTTTCTTCCTTTGAAGCGTGATTTCGGCGTAGACAGTGCTACTATATCACTCCTTTATGGCGCTGCTCGTCTTGAAGGAGGAATTGAAGGCCCTATTGCCGGTCATCTGATAGATAAGTTCGGTCCTCGAGCCACCATCATTGGTGGAGGAATTATGGCTGGGGTTGGTCTTATCCTTCTATCAACCGTACACAATTTTTGGGCCTTCTTCTTTATTTTCATTTTTGTTGTTTCATTAGGTTACAATGCAGGATCTTTTCATCCAATAACCACTGCTGTAAACAATTGGTTCATCCGCCGCCGAGGCATAGGATTTTCATGCATCATGGCTTCGATGAATGTAGGTGGGATGATCTTTGCGCCGCTCTTAGCTCATATTATATTGAATTTTGGCTGGCGAATGGGCGCTCTTTCAGCGGGAATTCTTATTCTCATTGTGAGTATCCCAGCGGCAATCCCTATTCACCGATCTCCAGAAGTACTGGGTCTCTATCCAGATGGGAAATCTTACAATGATATCTCCCATCAAAAGCCTGGTTTAATGCAATCACAAACTATAGCTTCTGAAATTACCGTAAAAGAGGCCATTAAAACAAAAACTTACTGGATGCTCACAGTGGCGATTTCTCTTCGGTTATTTGTAACGATGGCATTGAATGCCCATTTAATTCCCATTTTAGTTTGGAGAGGAGTCAGTGAGGAAACCGCCGCCTATTTTGTTAGTCTTTTTGCTTTTGGTTCTATTATTGCCACTCTCGGAATGGGATGGATGGGAGACCGGTGGCCTAAATCTCTTCTTTGTAGCTTGGGTATTTTCCCTTCAATTATGGTGACGTTGGGTCTTGCCTTCAGCCAAACACCACTTTTTATTTATCTTTTTCCGATCAGCTTAGCGATTACAATGGGAATTGCTCCCCTAAACTGGGCCCTTATTGGCGACTTTTTTGGACGGCAAAGCTATGCCAGATTACGTGGAATAATGGCTATGATTTATGGGACAGCCACCTTCTTCTCTCCAGTTTACGCTGGATGGATATTCGATATAACCGAAAATTACACCATCGTTCTCATTACCTTCTCAATTATCCTTCTTATTACAGCTTCCATTTTCGTCTTTTTGTACCGTACTCCTTTGAGAATTTTTAAAAAAAATCTTTAAATACCCAGGACGGAAAATTATATTAAAATAATTTTGAAGAATTGAGATGATTGATAAGGAAAATTCCATAGGTGATAGCTAAGACAAAAGGGATGTTAAATGAAAGATAGAAATAACCGAAGCTCTGAGATCGATGAGCTCCGGGCTAATACCAGCAATTAATGTCACTGAAGCGGTAAAGAAAAAGGCTAATACCAATACTTATAATAATGGCGAGAGAGTTATATAAATAGCGCAAATGATTGCAGTGGTTATCACTCCAGCCACACAAGGGCCCATAGCGTGAGGGAGAATCATAATAGTTTCGTCCACTTCCATGGCACATTTCTGAGCAATTTTGGCCGTTGTCGGTACGCAAGAGACTGCGGCGATGCCGATCAGCGGGTTAATTTTTCCTCCTGATACCTTGCATGCAATTAAACCCCCAATTAGTCCACCCACACCAGAGAGAAGTAGTGCTACTATTCCCAGGATCATGATCAAGAAGACTTTTGGATTCATGACCGTGGTTACGCTTAACAGGGCTCCCAGGGTAATTCCGAGGAACATGGTGGACCCTGAGAGAAGGATATCTAAGAATTCTCGGAAACGGCCGATATTTGCTTCCTTGACAGCTACGCCGAAAAAAAAGGAAGCGAAGAGAGGAGCAGCGACAGGAAATAACCAACATAATAGCACCCCCGCCACAATAGCAAAATAAAATTTCTCCGAAGCAGAAACTTCCCGGATCTCCATCGGATCCATCGCTATGGCAATTAATTTTTTAGGTATGAAAAGCTTAATTAAGTAAGGGTAGACGGCATAGCATATTCCAAGATAGACATAAGCGACCACGGAAATGGGTACGAAGAGGTGCTTGGCTAACATGAGTGATGTAAAAAGGACCATCGGACCATCGGCCCCTCCCACGATCGCAATAGATGCAGCCTCTTTGAAATCAAATCCTAATGCCACGGCCAGTGGGAAGGTCAGGATGGTCCCCAACTCAGCGCATATTGCCAAAAAAAGGCTTAAAAAGGGGCGGGCGATAAAGAAATCTAAGTCCGTGATCCCGCCGATCCCCAAAAAAACGAGGCAGGCGATCAAACCATTGGCAAACGTAAAATTATAAAGAGGCTGAAGAAAATTAACTTGTAACGATTCAAGCAATTGAGTTGGTTCGCTCACGAGAGGGTCAACGAAGAGGGAACCCAGTTCGTTGCCTTCCATGATCAAAATGCCCCCGTTGACGACTGCCATCATGAATCCGATGGGTACCATGAGAAGGGGATCGAGCTTCCCTTTGTAACCCATGTAGACAAGGAACACCCCAAGAAAAACAAGGAAGAGCCGAACGGATGCCTGGACGGAATCCATCATTGCAAAGGATGAGAATCCTGGAAAGATATCCCAGATATTGACAGGCATTCTTACTCTTCCTCTTTTTGTTGTTTAGATATTATCTTTCCCATTATGATAATGAGGACCGCTATCAACATCGATACGAATAATGCAAGACAATAAGTCCCCGCAGCGACCTGTAGAGAGAGAATCATTTTTTCCACAGAGTATTTCCTCAAGAGATGACTGCTAAGACATGGCCTTTGTTCAATACTTGCCCCACCGTCCCGTTCAACTCTTTGATCGTACCCTCCACTGGGGAAAATATGGGGACTTTCATTTTCATACTATCTAAGATAGCGATGATATCTTTCTTGTGCACTAAATCTCCAACTTTCGCTTTCACTTCCATTACTTTTCCCACCATGGGAATTTTGATTAATGTGTCTGCCATCTTTCATGCCCCAATATATTTTTTAAGTTTAATTTTGGTAATTCTGAACTTTATTGATTAAATTGTATCTTTAGGTTAAAAGCAAAATAATTTTAATTGCAATTATAAATATTGTCAATGATACATTTCACATTATAAACATTTTGCCGAAGCTGCTTCAGAATTTTATCCAGTTTGTATTAGTAAATTTCTCTTATTTTCTCAAGAGTTATATTTATTTTCTTTTCTTTTTGAAAAGAAAATCTACCGCGAGAACCTCCTGCTGTCTCAAAGAGCGAGCAAATTGGGAAAGAGTCATGTTTTTCATTAAAATATTTTTTATTGACAATTGTCAAAAATGTTATAAATATTTGATGAAGATATTTTTTTACTATAAAATTTAAAGATATTATTTATCGGGAGATTGAAGAGTGAAAAATAAAGAGAAGATAGACCTTTTAAGAGCAAGGCGGGAAGAGGCCAAATTGGGTGGCGGCCTTGATAGGATTGAGAAGCAACATAAGAGTGGAAAGCTTACCGCTCGCGAGAGATTGGATCTTTTATTAGATCCGGGAAGTTTTATTGAGTTGGGTATGTTCGTTACTCCCCGGGCCACTTCCTTTGTTAAGGAGAAGGAGAAATTCTATGGAGATGGTGTCGTAACCGGATCAGGGTTAATTGATGGGAGAGAGGTTTTTGTGTTTTCACAGGATTTTACCGTGATCGGTGGGTCTTTAGGTGAAGAGCACGCCAAAAAGATTTGTTTGGTAATGGATAAAGCGATCCAAACAGGGAGTCCGATCATCGGACTGATTGATTCTGGCGGGGCAAGAATCCAGGAGGGGTTAGGATATTATGGGTCAATATTTTATAGAAATACTCTGGCAGCAGGTGTTGTCCCTCAGATTTCTGTTATTTTGGGACCATGCGCAGGGGGAGCGGTTTATTCTCCAGCCCTGAGTGACTTTGTGTTTATGGTGGAGGGAATCAGCCGGATGCATATAACGGGCCCCGAAGTGATTAGGGCAGTAACAGGAGAAACCGTCAGCTCTGAAGAATTAGGAGGAGCCATGGTTCATTATACCCAAAGCGGTGTCGCCCATTTTGTATCCAAAGGGGAAAAAGAATGTATGGACCTGGTCAGGGAACTTCTCAGTTTTCTCCCTTCCAATAACTTAGAATTTCCTCCACGTAAACCAACGAATGATCCTGTTGGGCGAATGGATATGGACTTAGAGAATCTTATTCCCACAGATCCGAAAGATTACTACGATATGAAGGAATTGATTCGGTTGGTGGTTGATGACGGTGTTTTTCTTGAAGTCCAGGAGAGATTTGCCGAGAATATCATCATCGGTTTTGCCCGGCTCAATGGCTATCCCATTGGGATGATTGCCAACCAACCCCTTATCTTTGCCGGGTGCCTCGACATCAATGCCTCAGATAAAGCAGCGCGATTTATCCGGTTCTGTGATGCGTTTCAAATTCCGATTGTCAATTTTGTAGACTGTCCGGGGTATCTTCCTGGAACAGACCAGGAGTATGGAGGGATCATTCGCCACGGTGCCAAAATGCTCTATGCTTATTGCGAGGCCACCGTGCCACGGATATCCGTCGTGACAAGGAAGATCTACGGAGGAGCCATGTCAGGGATGGCGGTCAGCAAGTTGGTAGGGACCGATTTCACCGCTGTTCTCCCTACGACCGAAATGGGCCTTATGGGACCTGAAGGGGCGGCTAATATTCTTTTTAAAGAGGAGATTGAAAAGGCGAAAAATCCAGGAGCGATGCGGGAGGAGAAAATTAGGTTGTATCGGGAACAATTTGCAAATCCTTATAGAGCTGCTGAAAGGGGATGGGTTGATGTGATTATTGAACCCATTGAGATTCGCCCTTTTCTTATTGCCTCTCTTGAAAGGTTGAGAGGAAAAAAAGAGATCAGACCTAAAAGAAGACATGGGACGATTCCATTATAAAGTCAATACATTTTTTATAGAGAGAGGAGAAAAGAATGATTGAAAAATTGGATCATATCGGCATAGCTGTTAAAGATCTTAATCAAGCGATAGCATTATACCAGGAGATTTTAAAAATGGAGCCAAGTTTAATCTATGAGTCTCCCTATACCAAGGCAAAAATCGCCTTTTTCCCTATCGGAGAGTCGAGAATTGAATTAATTCAACCCACCGACCCAGGGAGTATCATGTCGAAATTCCTTAAAAAAAAGGGAGAAGGAATTCACCACCTTTCCATAAAGGTAAAAAATATTGCTGAGAGCTTAGCGGAATTAGAAACAAAAGGCATTCAGCTGATTGATCAGAAGCCGAGAAAGGTAAGAGAGAATGAAGAGGTTGCTTTTTTAAATCCAAAAAGTACCCATGGTGTTCTTATAGAATTGATTCAAGAATTTTAGCAAGCCCTTTCTATTTTTTAAAGTCTATCAAATCGGATTCGAAAGGGTAAAAACGAGATATGGGGTTTCCTCTCCGTCATATACGTGTTATCGACCTTACCCGTATGATTGCAGGGCCTTACGCAACCATGCTTTTGGGTGATCTAGGTGCCGAAATAATAAAGGTGGAAGAGCCGGAACGGGGAGATTTAAGTCGAACTTCCCCTCCCCATATCATGAAGGGGGAGAGTGCCTATTACATTTCCTTTAATCGAAATAAAAAGGGGATTACCTTAGACATTAAAGATCCCGAACAACTTGAGATTTTTTACTGCCTTGTTGAAAAGTCAGATGTCGTCATCGACAATTTTCGGCCCGGGGTTCTGGAGAAACTAAAGATTGATTATGAGTCTCTCAAAAAAATTAGTCAAAAAATTATATCTTGTTCGATTACAGGTTTCGGGGCAACAGGACCCTTAAAAGATTATCCCGCCTTAGATTTAATCATTCAAGCTCGAGGAGGAATCATGAGCTTCACGGGAGAACGAGACCGAATGCCTGTGCGTATTGGGGTTCCTATCGGAGATTTGACAGGATCCCTCTTTGCAAACCAAGCTATTCTGGCCGCTCTCTATCAGAGAGAAGTGACCGGGAAAGGCCAACAGATCGATATCAGTTTGTTAGATTGTCAAATTTCTCTTCTTACTTATAGGGCACAGTACTATTTCTTGGCTGGGGAGGTTCCCGTTCCTGTTGGAACAGAGCATGTCTCTCTTGTTCCAATTAAGGCCTTTTCAACGCAAACGATTCCCATTGTCATTGATGCCCATCAAGATAACTTTTTCTTCCTTCTTTGCTCTATCATTGGTAGAGAAGATTTAATAAAAGACCCTCGTTCATTCAGCCAAGAAGCACGCTTCAATCATCGAGAATATGTGCATCACGAAATTCAGAATGAGTTACTGAAGCAACCCGGGGAGAAATGGCTGGAGCTTTTTGCTGAAAAGATTCCGGCTGCGCCGATCAATACAGTGGATAAAACCTTTTCCGATCCTCAGGTGATATATCGTAACATGATTGTCGAAACAGACCATCCACTGCTTGGAAACATTAAATTAGTTGGAAACCCAATGAAGCTAAGTTCTATCGAGAAAGAAAATTTTAAACCTCCTCCGCTTCTTGGTGAGCACACGGTGGAAGTCCTTACTGGATTGCTTGGATTATCTACTGAAAAAGTAGAAAAGATTCTCCAAAGACAAAACCGAAGAAAGTGAATGGAAAGGAGGGAAAAATGATTCTGTTGAATTAAGGTTTCATAAGAGAATTAGAAATGAGAAATTATTGTATACGGATAGGAGCAAATTGGTGTGAGGTACAATTTTGGTTTTAAAGTTTTGGATTCAAATTATTAGACAAGGAGGATGAATAAATGAAAGAAGTTCCCTTTCCTGAAATTCCCTACGAGGAATATAAGATGAGGATGGATAAATTGAAAAAATTAATAAAGAAACACAACCTTGACGGTCTTTGTCTCTTCTCTCCTGTTAATCTCAGATATTATTTTGGATACCGGAAAGCAAGTTATGGGTCTTCAGAATGGTGGCGGCGCGCCGCCATCATTGATGCAAATGGGAACGTCATTCTCATCGTTCCTCAAATTCATTGGATCCTTATTCAAAAGACGACATGGGTGGAAGACATCAGACCTTGGGGGGGGCCCGAGTATTTGAACTTTCCAAAAGGGTTTATGAAGCTTTTTACCGATTCCTTAAAAGAATTGAAACTGGATAATGGAATGATTGGATTTGAATTGGATTCTCATACACAACCTGATCTTTCTTTCCAAGAATTTAATGCTATCCAGCAGCAGCTTCCAAAAGCGAAAATGGTAGATGGTTCACCCGTGTACTGGGAGCAGAGACAAATTAAGACAGACTACGAAATTGGAATCATCCGAAAGCTTTGTGCCATCACGATCAAAGGAATTGAAGCTGGGTTCAATCAATTGAAAGAAGGAATGACAGAAATAGAAGTCTATACAAAAATTTGGGAGGCATGGATCAAAGAGGGTATTCATGATTGTCCTATGGCGGGCAGATTGATGATGCGATCAGGCAAAGATAGGTATCATTTCTTGAATCAACCCCCCACGAATAGAAAGATTCTTCGAGGAGATGCTCTTTACATCGACGGAGGTCCATGCCACTTAGGCTACTTCAGTGACGTTCAAAGAGTCATTCATGTTGGGGAACCAAGTCCGCTTCAAAAAAGACTCCATTCAGCAGCGAATCAGGCCTTAGACGCAATGGTCAGCATCATCAGAGAGGGGACAAAGGTATGCGATCTTTATAGAGAGGGAGTCGAGACTCTGCAGCGGACCTTCCCCGATTCTAAACATACAATATCGTTTGTGGGCCACGGATTTGGTTTGCAAACCCATGAACCTCCTTATTTTACAGCCAACAATGAGGAAAAATTGAGGACGGGGATGTCGCTTGCCCTGGAAATTTATGCATCGGATCATCCTGATTATCGGGAAGTAGGCGGGTTTCCGGAGGATAATGGAATCGTTACAAATGCTGGGTTTGAAAATTTAACAAAAGGATTAACTCGCGATCTGTGGGTGATACCTTAAGCTGTAAGGAAATAACATCTTATCTCAGAGTAAATATTGCGTTTTGGTAACTGGGATCTCTCCAGTTATACTCCTAATGCTTTCACAGGCAAAGCATCAGATTCCTGGTTTGGGGTGCCAATTTCATTTGCCTGACTTTACCCCCTTTTTTTTGCTTTTTCCCAAAAAAGCAAAATTGAATTCACCACTAATTCTTTTGTAAAAAGTACCGAACACTCCAAGAGCGTTTCCGATTGTCTCATTAAAATTAACTTTAATGATTCAGAAACATTTAATCAGAATGACACATTTTTAAAAAGACTTGACATTAAGATTAGGTTGGTGTAAATTTGTCCAATAAAGAAATAAAATGGTGGTAATCCGTCATTTTTTAAATTCAAACATCAAAATCTTAATAAAGTTTGGTCAAACTCATCAAAGAATTGGGGAAAGGGTTTTTGTCACTCGAATTGAGTGAAAATATTTTACAAAAGTCCTTTGACTCCCCCTTGCTATAAAGAGGGCCCCGTTCCCATCTTCCTTTCATAAAGGGATATGATGCGTAATCAAACAATTTGCTACAAATCGATATGAAAGATTGTATAAGGGGGTGGTGATTATGAAAACTTAAATTGATCGGCTGTCATTTTTAAGAACCTAAAGGTCTATTGGGTAGAGAGTTTGTGAAAATATTGTGCAAAGGAGGTTATCCAATGAAGATTAAAAGATCTATATTAGTTCTTGTAGGCGTTTTCCTTATTTTAACGTTTTCAGCGGAAACTTTTCCCCAGCAAGTCCCACCTAAGCCACAAATTATTCGTTGGGCCAATTATGATATTGGGGCATCAGCTTACGTTATGGGCATGGCAATCGCCGAAGGGATGCTTAAGAAACACAATATCAAATTAAGAATGTTGCCATTGGGGAGCGGTATAGGGAGGATGATGGCAGTCAGGACAAAGACGAGCGATATTTTCATAAGTGCTGCGGATGCTGTTTATGCGAGAAGGGGTACGGAGGACTGGGCAGTCCGTGAGTGGGGGCCACAACCTATCCGAACTGCGTGGATGGTTAAGCGCAGGTCCACTTTCGCAGTAGTTACAAGGGGTGATAGTGGAGTGAAAAAACTGGAAGATTTAAAAGGAAGAAAGGTAGCTTACATTGTGGGTTCACCATCTCTAAATGCCGCTGTGGAGGGTGCCCTGAGTCTTGTTAACCTTACATGGAATGATGTCCAAAAGGTCGAATATCCCTCACTTACCGCCGGGTATAATTCAGTTAAAGATGGGAAGACTGATGCTGTAGCTATGGCTAGCGCCTCACCTGTTGCTTATGAGATGGAAGCGAGTCCCAGTGGGATATATTGGATCCCTTATCCGAAATATGAGGAAAATAAGAAAGGGTGGGAAACATTTGAAGAAATATATCCTGGTACCTTCCCAGGCTTGGTGACAAAGGGGGCAGGAATCTCAGAAAAAAAACCTGTTTACACTTCAAACTTCCCCTTTCCCAACCTTTTCACCTATGATTTTGTTGATGAATCTTTAATTTATTGGCAGGTGAGGTCCATCGTCGAGTCTTACGAAATATATAAGGATATGGCACCCGATATGCCTTATTGGTCACTTGATGATTGCCTCAGTTTACCACTTGGATGGGCCCCTTGGCATGAGGGTGCGATAAGATATTTTAAAGAGATTGGTAAATGGACCAAACAGATGCAAGCGGCCCAAGATAAATTGATGGCTATAGATAAGAAACACAAAGAAATCTGGGAGGCTGCCCTGGATGAGTCCGTTGAAAAGAAAATAAAGGGAAAAGACTTTACAAAGTTCTGGCTGGAAAAACGAGCAGCCGCAGGGTTTAGGTAAATCAAAAATAAAAAAATGACGGAAGCCTGCCCAAATCTGAAATATTGAAAAAGATTCAGTTTGGGTAGGCTTTTCAGTATGAGGGGGCTGATAGAATGACGGCCGAAGAGTCCAAAACTCCAGGATCGAAGTATAGAAATGCTCATTTCCTCTGGCGGGCCATATTTATTGGCTTTACTCTTGCTGGTACTATTTTAGCGGTACTTCAGATCTTTCTTATATACCCTATTCTTGAAAACGCTTATCTCTATTGGCTTTTAGTTTTTTATTTGTCTCCAGTTTTCATTTTTTTCCCTGCGACAAGCAGGTCACCTACCGATAGAGTTCCTTTTTATGATATCATATTGTTTTTTTTAACGATCTTTTTTTCTGCATACCTTTCTCTCCATGCATGGGAAATTGCCCATGAGGGATGGGCATTTTTGGCTCCTTTGCCTGTAAGCATCATGTCTGCTTTATTTTGTCTCATCATTCTTGAAGCGGTTAGACGTGCCGGTGGGTTTCCATTATTTTTATTCACTTTAATCTTTGCTACTTATCCATTATTTGCTGAATTTATGCCAGGAGCCCTGAAAGGGAACGCATACCCCTTTTTACAGGTAGTGAGATACCATGTTTTAAGTACTGAGAGTATCATTGGGATTCCTATGTTTGTGGTGGGAACACTCATCATAGGTTTCATGATTTTAGGATCAGCTTTGGTTACCACTGGCGGTGGTAAATTTTTTCTCGATTTCGCATTTGCATTACTGGGTTCTCAGCGGGGAGGACCTGCTAAGGTAGCCATATTATCAAGCGGAATCTTCGGAAGTTTGAGTGGGAGTGTAATCTCAAATGTACTGACGACGGGTTCCGTTACCATCCCCACCATGAAAAAAATTGGCTATCCTCCTCATTATGCAGCAGCGGTCGAGGCGTGTGCTTCCTCGGGCGGTTGTATTATGCCTCCTGTCATGGGCGCTGTGGCTTTTGTGATGGCGTCATTTTTAGGAATCTCTTATGTTGATGTTGCGATAGCCGCCCTAATACCAGCTGTTTTATTTTACCTGGGATTATTTGTCCAGGTTGATTTTTTTGCAAGAAAGACTGGGCTCGAAGGGCTTCCCAAAAAAGATATACCACGACTCTCAACAGTCTTAAAGGAAGGATTTCTTTATATTTTTGCGTTTTTAGTTTTAATTTATTTCTTATATTTACGAAGGGAGGCACAGGCTCCATTCTATGCTACGGTCGCACTATTAATATTGGCCATGATGAGAAGTAAGACGAGACTACATCTAAAACAATATATAAAATTTGTTGAGAGCGTCGGACTTATCCTTTCTGAATTAGTGGCCATCCTTGCTGCCTGCGGTTTCATCATCGGAGCCTTTTCCTTAACGGGTGTGGCCAGCTCTTTCTCACGGGAGATCATTCTATTAGCTCATGGAAATGCTTTCTTTATGCTTGTTTTTGGTGCCATCGCTAGTTTTATAATGGGTATGGGGATGACTGTTACAGCTTGCTACATCTTTCTATCAATCATATTAGTGCCGGGATTGATAAGCGCAGGAGGATTCGACGTTTTGGCTGTTCATTTATTTGTATTATATTGGGGGGTCGTCTCCTTTATAACGCCTCCCGTAGCCCTTGGGAGTTACGCGGCTGCTGGTTTGGCGGGTGCGAGTCCTATGCAAACCGGTTTTACCTCCATGCGTTTAGGGGTTGTTAAGTACATCATCCCCTTCTTCTTTGTTTATTCTCCTGCTCTCATCATGCATGGCCCCGCACATGAAATCATCTATGAATTAATAGGGGCCATTATAGGTATATTTATCCTGGCAGGGGGACTCGAAGGATACATACCAAGACTTGGAAAATTACCACATTTGCTACGATTGTTATATGTCGCCTCAGGCCTTCTTATTGTTATGCCCCAGCTAACAACAGACATTATAGGAATTGGATTATTTTTGATATCCACCTTTTTCTACTTATTATTGAGACATTATTCCAAAAAAGGAAATTCCGATAGCGGAGGGAGGAAGCTTACTGACAAGGGTTTTTAAATTAATAAATTCAAGATTGTTCACAGGACATCGAACCCTTCTTTTTACAGTTGTTGATGGATGGAGTGAAAATGAATTCCACTAAGTATAAAAAATTGCATGCATTTATAAACATTCCACCTGAATCCCATTTTCCAATTCAAAATTTGCCTTATGGTGTTTTCAAGCCAAAGTCGGGCGGAAATGCCCGGGTAGGAGTTGCCATCGGGGATATGGTACTTAACCTTTCAACCTTACAGGACGCGGGTTTGATGAAAACAACTTCCCTTGATATCGGGAATGTTTTTTCGCAGTCTTCTTTAAATCAATTTTTTTCGTTAGGGAGAGAAGCTTGGGCAGAGGTGCGATCATTAATCCAAAACTTACTGCAGGCAGATAATCCCGTGTTGAGAGATAATGACAGATTGTGTTCCCTGGCGCTATTACCCATGAGAGATGTCGAAATGCTTTTGCCTGTAAGCATCGGTGACTATACGGATTTCTATTCGTCAAAAGAACACGCCACCAATGTTGGAATGATGTTTCGTGGCAAGGATAATGCGTTACAACCTAATTGGGTGCATCTGCCTGTAGCCTACCATGGACGTTCAAGTTCGATTGTGGTAAGCGGTACTGATATTCGACGCCCAAAGGGTCAAATCAAAAATGCTGATAGAAGTTTTCCAGATTATGCCGCCAGCCGTTTATTGGATTTCGAATTGGAGATGGGTTTTTTTGTAGGAACCGGAAATACCATTGGCGACCCAATTCCTATTGAGAAGGCAGTGGATCATATTTTTGGAATGGTGCTTGTTAATGACTGGAGTGCGCGGGATATTCAAAGGTGGGAGTATGTGCCTTTGGGACCTTTTCTCGGGAAAAATTTCGCCACCTCTATTTCTCCTTGGGTGGTTACGATGGAGGCGTTAGAACCCTTCATCGGGACTGGCCCCAAACAGGATCCAGAGCCCCTCCCGTATCTAAAAATTGATGGAAATTGGACATATGACATCCATCTGGAGGTCTATTTACAAAGTGAGCGAATGGAGATGCCTTGCCGGATCTGCCGAACCAATTTTAAATATATTTACTGGTCCATTAACCAACAAATAGCCCATCATACTATCAATGGATGTAATTTGCGTCCCGGAGATTTATTGGCGACCGGAACGGTTAGCGGACCCCGACCGGAATCCTTTGGCAGTATGCTCGAGCTGGCGTGGCAAGGCACAAAACCGATTCAGCTTCCTAATGGAGAGGCACGAACATATATTGAAGATGGCGACCGAATCACCATGACCGGCTGGTGTCAAGGAGATGGTTATCGGGTAGGATTTGGTGAACTCACAGGGAAAATTTTACCTGCTTTATCCAGGAATTAATTCCGGAAGTTGAAATTTGATGTAGTAAATAAACAGTTACTTAATATTAAAAATTTGAAAAGGAGGGGTAAAGATGAAGAAAAAACTATCATTAAAATTAATTGGCAGTATTTGGCTGATCCTATTATTGTTCATTCCAGCTAAAGCGCAAACTCAAACTCCTCCCAAAATATATCGTATTGAAGTTAGGACAGCAACATTTGGGGGCTCAACCTATATACTCGGATTTGCCATCAGCGATATATTGAATAAGAAATCTACTTGGGTTCGCGGTTCGGTTCTTGAATCTACCGGTACCACCAGTTGTATTAAAACAGTTGGTGGGGACCCTGGAAAAAGGAAAAGGACTATAATCAATTGTGCCGCTGATACATTTTTTAAGGCAAAAAATGGTGAACCTCCATTCGAAAAAAATGCAGAGTTATACAAAGATGTAATGATCCTGATGTTTCAACAGTATCTTGGAACTATGTTTGTTACTATTGACCCTAATATTAAAACCCTTGCCGACTTGAAGGGTAAAAGAGTTGCTACGTGGCCTAGAGGTACAACAAAGTTTGAACATGGCTATAACTTAATAGCCGGAGCGGGCAAAGAAGTCCTTGATTCAATTCAGTGGCAATATACTGCCTATGCTGGATACGAAGATCTGATAGTGAAAAAGGTAGATGCAGCTTTGGGATATTGCTCTGCAATGGGGCCTGGTCAATATAGTCCCTTACCACAGCTGAAAGAGCTAATGACAAAAAGGAGGATTTATTTTATTACAGCAACTCCAGAAATGCGTCTTAATTCAAGAAAGCTGTTTGGCGATGCATATGGTGCAACGGTAAAACTGAAAGCCAATATCTTTGGAACGGGGATACCAAGGCAGGACATTCTTTGTTTTAATGCTGTACTTGCCTGGGGGATTTATCCTAATGTACCTGAAGATGTAGTTTATGAAATTATCAAAACACTCAATGAAAACCATGCTATGTTTAAAGAATATCATAGCTCAGGAAAAAACGTGCTTCCAGAGACTTATGGCCTATATCCTGCCCCCAAGGAGTACTGGCACCCGGGTGCGAGAAAATATTATGACGAAAAGGGGATTGGATACGGGACAGATTATTTCTTTAACGTCTTTAAAACAGATTAAAACTCAATATCTTCCATTTAAATAATGAAATACGACCCTAAGTGTTTATGTGTTTATGCATGTGTTATGAAATAAAATAGACCTATAGCCATCTCTGCAGCGAAGAGAGAAGCCAAACCGAATATCTTGATGAATAAGGGAAAGAAATCTATGAAATAGCCAAAAGCATTGGGCGTAATAAAGCCGTCTTTTCACATGGACTTAAGCGTTGCAAATCGCCCACCGACAATTTTTAACGTGATTAACAGGGTACATCAAAGAGCCATAAAACGTAAATGTGAATCCTTTAAATGACGACGAAGAATACGGAGCCCTTTTATCTTTAGGTAATATCGTGCAAAAACTCAAAATCGAATTGTCTCCCGAACCGATTTCAAACAGACTCCCCTTAAAATATCCCGGACTTTATATCAGCAATGAAGTTATTTATCAGTCAATCTATGATAAATCCACCCGTGCGGAGCATAATATTGTGCTGTATCATGCCAGGAGGTCACAATAAGCACAGACTCCGGAGCCATTCGCACCTCCATAGAGCTTTTTCATATTCCACAACGGATCTCCATCAAGGAGCGTCTCCCGGGAGGATAGACCCTTCCTCAACTGAGCCACTGGGAAACGGAAATGTTAATCTCCAGCAGCAGTCAAGTAGCCTTAGCGATGATTCTTGAGAGGACAATCAGGACCAGTGACTAACCAACAGGAGCTCTATCAGCCGTTTTCCCCCCCTAAGAAAACGGATTTTGCTTTGGTGATCGAAGAAAACAGATAAAAAAGGTCGAAAAGTTACTCAAGACTCAGCCAAGAAAATGCCTCAATTACCGAACGCCCAATAAAATTTTGGGCTTACATGTTAAACTTCACTGTTGATTGTAACGTATTCAATTTGGTGAAAAAAGAAAAATTAGATCTTGTTATAATAATTTTGGCAATTGGTATGGCTATATATCACCTTACCAATTGCTATTTTTCTATTGTGGGCACTATAGAGCACAGAATGGTTCATTTGGCTTTTGCCATTGTACTTGTTTTTTTTACTGCCATGAAATCCAACAAAAGGGCCTTACTTATAATATTAATATTGCTTATGCTATTAAGCTTAAGTGCAATTGGCTATTTATGGCTTAACTTGGAACGCTTGTTATTTGATATGGGGTTCCCTTTGCCGACTGATGTAATTGCAGGTGTAATTATTCTTGCTGGAACATTTGTGGCATGCGGACTTAGTTTTGGAATAGTCTTGCCCATAATGGCAGTTATTCTTCTCCTTTACGGCCTGTTGTGTCGTTATCTGGGGGGCCCCATTTTATCAGTCAATGAAATAATCACTACTGTTTGTTTAACTTTCGGTAGCTATGACATATGGGGAGAAATTCTAGTTATCTCTGCTAATGTTATATTTTTGTTTGTTTTTTTCGGTGGTATGCTCCAAGGCCTAAGGGCAACGGACTTCTTCATAGAAGTAGGTAAGGTCATCTCGAGATATACCAGGAGCGGACCAGCTATGACGGCGGTAGTAAGTAGTGCTTTTATGGGAATGACCACTGGGCAAGCAACTCCTAACATCGCTGTCACCGGCGCCTTCACCATCCCTTTAATGAAAAGGGTCGGATACAAACCATGGATTGCCGGATCAATTGAAGCAGCAGCCTCAGGAGGGGGACAGATTATGCCACCCATAATGAGCGCAGGGGCATTTGTGATGGCTGACCTTCTCGGTGTTTCTTATACAAATATAATTATTATGGCTATTGTCCCCGCAATACTATACTTTTATTCTGTCGCAATTTTTGTTCATCTTCATGCCTTAAAGAGCAATGTTACATCTTTTAAAGAGAAAGTGGATATAAAGAAAATTTATGCCTTTGGACCTTTATTTATAGTACCTTTGGTAGTTATCTTAGCTCTCTTGTTCTTTGGGTTTCCTTCTATGTTCGCTGCCTTTTGGGGTTTAGCTTCACTTATCTTACTAA
>Ga0209164_1001654_pt1 | contig 27344 bp, 25 predicted proteins | sample MTBNYHSulfiMetaG_FD_187458 | JGI IMG/M metagenome (GOLD analysis project Ga0209164, IMG submission 187458) | Enrichment culture microbial communities from rom New York Harbor, USA that are MTBE-degrading - MTBE-NYH (New York Harbor Sulfidogenic)... | ecosystem: Environmental > Aquatic > Marine >... | reverse complement strand
CCCCGCGTTATCCTTATTTTGTCTTTTAACCATTTGGGTTACCTCCTGTAATTTAAGATTCTTGCTGGAATCCTTTATTTTACAGGGTAACCCTTATGGTTTATTCTTTTATAGTGCAAGATTCAGGTAATAGCCTTTTCCCAATACCCTTTGCGACATACACCCAAAATATCCTGCAATTGAATTCAAACAAACTGTAGATAATTGTAGCAAATTCTTAGAAATATCATAAATAACAAAAATGAAGAAATCGATGTTGTCGAAATAAATTCGCCATTTATTTAAGAAATTGCTCTGTCTGGTGATAAAGCAAACTGGATAACCTAATCGTTTTTTTCCCTCTTGCCCTGAATGTAGCGGGCAGATAGGGATAACTCACCTGCAGGAAATTTTCCGCCTGCTGACAAGTATATGATATCTCCTTGGATTCGAGGCTCTTTGATATCAGGTAGAAAAACCAATCAGCCGTATGTATATATTCTTCCAGTGTCATGATGGGGCCGCCATGTCCTATCAGGATGGAAAGCGCTGCTATCCCATGAGTGAAATGCTCTTGGCCAGTCTTTCTGCTTTCTCCCAATATCAGCTTTTTCAGACGACTTATATAGGTTTCATGAAAAAGCTCATTCTTGAGAATTGGGAGATCCTGAGAAAAAAATTCAGGATAGAAAGCATAGAACCAGCGCAGCAGGAAGAAATTAGCAAAACCATGTCTCAAATCATGGAAAACCATATTTCTGATTCCCATGTATTTAAAAACAGTCTGTATTCTTCCGGCCATATAATTTGCATTCAAGCGGCTGCCGTCGTAATCAGGGAATAGCCAATCGTCGCCTGAGAACACCTCGGATAGTCGCTTCTCGAAATAAGCCTTGAACTGCTCCTGATACAAATCGGGTACAAGAGCAAAGATGGGTATGTTTCTCCTGCCATTATTGGACTTGCTTTCTCTTACGCATATTATCATTCCATGCTCGTCAAATATGACATTGCGAATCCTGAGACCGGTGAATTCGGACTCTCTGAGGCTTCCGTAAAAGCCAAAATTTATCATATGCCGCGCCATGGAGGCTTTGTATCTTTCCTTGCTGAGTTCTTCTTCTCGCTGCTCTTTATTTTTCATGCTTAATGCTCGTTTGCATAGTACCTCTTCGCAAAGCTTAAGAGCGCTATCAACATGGAAAGGGTAGATAAGCGGCACCGGATATTGGAACTTCTCTTTCGTAAATCTGATTGAGTTTGAATTGATGACAGGAAACCGGTCCCCGAGATACGAGTGGAGGAAATCACAAAAAGCCCGGCAGCCCTTTTGTATAAAATCACTTTTATAATGCTCAGCAGTTCGTCTGGCTGCCTTGGCAATTTCTTCTGCTGTCAAATCATAAATGGGGATGCTATGAGGCAGGTTAAGAATAAGATTCCTGACTGCAATCGACTGATTCCTGATTTTGGATTTTGAATTATCTTTTTTGATCACTATCATTCTGCAAACGAATTCGGTTGACAGCCGGAGGTTTTCAAAAGCGCCGAAAGGAAGCTCCCCCTTCATTTTTAAGGCAGTTGAGCGCAGATCCTCTGCCATGATCCTTCTTTCATTTAATGTGCTTTCCTTTGTCAGGTGCTTGAAAATCGCATATGTCACCTTAAAAGCCCTTGATAATGTTGAGTCAGATCTATCACGGATGCTCTTGGCACTTCTGCGTGGAAACTCGTAATCAGGTTTTCCCGGTTGATCGGGATCCAACATGAAATGGCTGGGCACACACGAGTCACTCCTGATTTTTCCTGACTGGATGGAAATAAGGAATGGAGGATAAGAAGGAAGTGCATCAGAGTTATTAATGGATTCAAACAAGGTAAGATCGATAACGGCACGTCTGAATGCGTTCAGAGTCAAGTCATCCATAACCTTTACACCAAGCGATTCAAATTTTTTTCCAAGCCACCGGCGAAATATTTCTGGAAATTTCCTCAGTCTGGGAAGGAAATGCTCAAAAATGAATCCGTTAGGGTTACTCAGGTTCCTGATACTGAGTTCTTTGGCGTTTCTTTTATAAAAGAGGAGGCATCTCAAGAGGTATATCGAGGCAGGACATGGCAGGAAATACCTGTAAAATGCTCCGTGCTCCTGATTTTCACAGCCTTTCAGCGGCAGCGTGACAAAAACGGGGTCAAGTGAGAAATTTTTTTGCCGTATCGTAAGCAGCTTTGAGTAGACGTCATGAAGGAGGACTTTTCCAAAAATTACTGCTGAAACTACATAAGAACATACATATTCAATCTCTTCTTCGTCTCTCGAACTGAATACCGTGGCAGTTTCAAGAGATAGTAATTCTTTCGTTAATATGCTGATAGATGCGACATTTTCCAGATTGGTCTTTTCGACGTATGTTAATAGCTTGCGCCTGATCTGTTGCGGGACATTAAGGTATTTGCTTTGCTCGTGAATTACTTTTTGATTTATCAGTTGTTCGATAAAGTCATTTAGAATGGTCCAGTGCAATAATGTTTCCGGTGATTTTCTGTCCCGTATAACCAGGTTAGATGCAATGTCTCTGGAATCTTCGGCTGATAATTTTGAAAGGACATTTCCCCCTGAAGTTTCTCGAAGAGGGTTTTGGGTGTCATACAATTTATTTAATATGGCGTCTTTAACTCGTTCGAACATCATTTCAGGCAGTGGTTTCCTTTTCAAGATGATCTGGGATGCCTTTTCCAGTGCTCGCCTGACAACTTCTTCTGAACGGCTCCTGCTAACCATAATTTGTCCTTTGTGGCAAATATTTCAGTTCCTCAAATCCTGTCTTCTCCAGAAACATCTCTATCTTGATAAGACACTCTTTCATGGCCCTATCTGGGATGGCTGCGGAGGTGATATTTGTCATCTCCCTCCCGGCATGCTGATGACCGAACCACGCGTCGATAATATCGTTTGCAATCCCTTCATGATAAAGGTAGTTTCGTGCGAAATGACGGGGAAAGTTCGGAGGCAGGTCTAAGGAGATTCCCATATCCATGAAAATCTGCGCCATTTTCTTAATCGTGAAATCCTCTACAGAGCCGCTTTTTTCGTCAATGAAGAAAAAGGGTGTGATCCATTTGTAAAGGATAGCGGAAGGGCATAAAGACCTCGCAATATTGAATTTCAAACTTTCAAATCCGTTTTTCAGTTCCAGCATTAAGGAAAACAGTATCTTTGGGAGGGGCAGCACACGCTGCTCAAAATACTTGACGCTTTGCTTATCACTGATAACGGCGGTACGAGTTTCATAGCAGATAAGCAATGCCGGCCTGTTGCGCGGCCTGAGACCAAGACTGAATTCTGCGCAGAGATAGGTATAAACAACAAACAGATTATGCCTGGCTATCAGATTGTTTCTCTGCAAGATATTCTTTATTATTGTCAGGACAATCTTCCTTATGACGTCGGGAGGACAAATAATGGATGAACCATAGCCGTTGGGCATCGGCATGGAAGTCTCGCCCGGGCCAACCAGGCCTATCTCTGATGACGGAAAAAGAGAATTCAGTGTGATATATCCTTTTGTGCAGCCTTGATTAGACCAGCTTCAAGGACTTTCTTTAATGTTGCATCGATCCCTTCAGTTACATAATTGAATGTGGATAGGTATTCCTTCTCTAACTTTTCATGGGTGATAAAAGTGTAGTGCAACTGCGATTTAAATAAACGGTGACGGTCTCTGCCTGAAACCAGCGTTGCGACAAGTGGGTCCATCCCGAACCTGTGGCAATAAAGTGGCAGAAAGGAATTGCATATGATCGCACGGCTGATACTGCAATGTTGATAGATGCAGCTATTGTTTATCTGTGTCTCAAGGAAATTATCCACGTCATACAGAGATAGCTGTTTCCGAACTCCTGCCTGATCCAAGTAGTTGAAAACATGCGTGCTCCCACGGCTCAATACAGCATCAAACAGTCGGCTAATCGGTTCGGGAACAGGAATCCACACGGCATCTGACTTTTGTAGACATATGTCCGAACTGCAGAGGGCTGTCTGAATTACAGAGGGTATGATAATATGGCGTCTTCCCCTGTTTAACCGCAGAGATGGTTTTACAGCAATATTGTCTGAGTCAACTGCGAGAGAGATCAGACAGCTCTCGTCAATCCCTGTATGAATCAACAGGTAGAGGAAAACTATTATTGCATTCCAGTAGTCATTCTTGCCCCATAGCATCCTGAGGCGATAGTGGATAACGGCATAATGAAATAGCTGAAGGAATTGGGCAGCCCAGGCAAATTTGAAGCTCCTCAGGTTGATTATTTCCATCCAGCTCTTTTTCAAGAAGGGCTTTCTTGTACCATCATGCTGGTGAACTGTGAAAATCGGTACCTGAAATGGTGCCTCGAAAATCTCCGAGTCAATATCAATATCCGGGTCTTCATCCTGAAGTTCAATGGGAGTAGAGGATACGAAACTGATATGAATTCGCTGCATTTGCGAAGAATCCTGCAGATTTTCCTGCAGATCATCCGGAGGATATATGTTCAGGATATCCATGTCTGGATCTATATCCGGATATGGCAGCCTCTTGCCTTTATGGCCTGCATGAGGTCGAGGCACGATAGGATTGAAGTTAATAAGCCTTTTCAGGCACAGTCCTTTATCTATTGCGGCAGGCGTGAGTTTACTGTCAATGTTCTGATACTCTGCGATATCATAGCCACGCGTAAAGGCATTGATGTATTCAGCGTTAATATGATCAGGGTGAGTTTTCCTACCTTTGTACTCTGGCAGGATGCATCTGAAGAAATCCCTGGCTACCAGACCATAGGTATTCAAGGTATTGATATCAGCATGTTGAGACTGTTTAAAACGCAGTGCAATATGAAACGGGAAAGCATATGACCTGTATAAGGAAGAGAAAAGTTCCCCCTTATATGCAGATGACTGGTGTGCGTCAATGTGGAAACGGAATATAAATGATTCTTTTATATGAGGTCTTTTAAGATATTTTTTTACATCCGGTGAGTGCCTCAGCACGTAGAACCAGTCACGCACCATGAAAAGCCAGAATTTCATTTCAGACCATGGCAAGGCGAGTTCTGTAAAAGTCCTGTGTAGCAGACATTTAACCGGCACTTCCACCCGAATGAGCCCTATGAGGGATCGCGGGGTTTCCACAAGCCTTAAAATAAAATCAATAAAAGAAGCAATTTGTTCGTCACTGAGCGTACGATATTTTTTCCTCGATCCCAAACACAAAAATGAGGATACTCGTGCCTGAACCTCCTTATTCCCAAGAAATGAGTCGCTTTCTCCATGAGGTGTGCACGTGATGGTGAATAATTCTTCAAGAAAAGTGTCGAAATTCATGGCAGCACTCATTTTTTCGCCTCCGCGCCGTTCCGCTCGTTTTTTCCCGGATTGTGGGGCTTATTCTCAGTGATTTTTTTGTAGTGTTTGCAGGAGCATTTCGGGAAAACAGAAAAATAATCCCGACATCTTTCGTCGACTTCTATCTTGTCTCCCCAACGTAATGTTCGCATGTAAAGTTGTCGCCCGTTTCTGCATCGCTTTCCCTCGAGAGCTTTCATCATTTCGTCGATGCGAAGGCCTTCAGACGCATGTAGGCGATATTCGTAAGGGGTCAACTTAATGCGAAAATCACAGAGCTTTCCGTAATTTGGTGAGTTCTTATCAATAATATTCCGATCACAATGCAGATAGCGACCACCTCTATCAGCGAGCTCATTTGATTTATCCCGATAAACCCGCACATAGCTTCTGCAAAATGGGCATATCCCTCCTGCTGCCTTGATCGCCCATCTTCGTTTCGTGCTCCGATGAGGTGTTTTTGTCTTCATATGAGAAAATCTGTGAATCTCCTCACGGTCCTGCTCCAGTACCTTTTCAATGTCTTTCTCCGATATAATGATCACTGTTATCTTAAAATCTTCATGTTTGAGAGCATTCCAGAAGGACCAATAACGTCCTATCAATTCATATCGATTTTCAACGGAAAGAAAATAAGGTGGATAATTGACATATAAGGGTACCGGAGGGTCACGGAAGAAGTTTAGAACATTCCTTATTAAGCCTTCCGGCCTGTGAAGACGTCCATGGAATCTGGTGTTCGCAACGATGTCTATTTGTCTGAATTCAACCCTAAAAGAATTATCCATTTCGTCCTCCCGCATGACTTTTCACTCTGATTCTGATAAGCAAATAAGGCATGTATTGTCTCTTCAGCTCCCGCTGAACAGATATAATCCGCAGAATTCCATGCCTCATAAAGTCATATTACCCTGACATTTTCCAATCTTAATATTTCTTTTATTACAACCAGTTCCAGCTTTTTTAAAAGGAATTTATGGTTACAATATGTTACAATTCTTCATGCATTATCAAAGCTGGAAGTCTCTCTCCGACATTCAAGAGGCAGAAAATATTGAGAGAGATTTGACAATACGCCTTGGCCGGAAACCCACCAGAAAAGACTTCAAGGATGCTGACCTGTACCATGTTTGGATGGCCCTGTACAGATACCGGAAAAAATTGCAGCACAATAGATTTCAAGATGGCTTTGAAAAGGAATACCTACTCGCTATCAGAAAAGAGATTATTAAAGGAGAAAATCGAAAGTTCATTAAGATGATTTTCAAAGACATTGTTTTAACTCTCGGGCCAGATAAAGCCGATATACTTTTTGAGGCAATTTGGAGAGAACATTTCGACAAGAGATGGCAGAAATATGGCAAGGCTAAAAAGCGCAACTAAATATAGTTGCATTTCTTGATGACAGTTGATAAAATAATTCTGTAGTTTATAAGAGCGCCTTAAAGGAGGATCTACCTGAGCAAGCGCAAGAAGATTATCGATCGGTTTCTGTTAAGACCAAGCGACTTTACTTGGCAGGAACTTGTCAGCCTGTTGACCGGATTCGGATATACACTGGCAAAGTCTGGAAAGACCGGGGGCTCAAGGGTCAAGTTTATGCACAAAACGCTTCCTCCGATAATCCTTCATAAGCCGCACCCAACACCGGTACTGAAAAAGTACCAGTTGGAACAGATCGAAGAAACCTTAAGAGGAGAGGGTTTGATATGAAAGATATGATGAGATACAAAAATTATTACGGTTCTGTTCATTACAGCGATGAGGACAAGGTATTTTACGGAAAGGTCGAGTTTATCCGTGCTCTCGTCAGCTATGAAGGCACCGACGTTAAATCACTGCGCAAATCTTTTGAGGAAGCTGTAGACGACTACCTTCAGACTTGCATGGAACAGGGCAAAGAGCCGGAACATCCGTTTAAGGGATCGTTCAATATCCGGGTAGGCTCAAACCTGCACCAACGCATTGTACTGGAAGCAACGAAAAAAGGGGTTACACTTAATAAGTATATCGTCGATGTCCTGGAAAAAGAGACCGCAAAGCAGAAAACAGCTTAAGATATAGACATTCGAGATTTCGAACTACCCACCAAGTCAGCCGATTGTCCAGACTCTTACGGGTCACGATTTCTCTTAGACGGTAAAGAGAACATCTATATAGTTATCCTCTTCCTTGATTTCCAGACCAGAGGATAGTTTTTTCCATTGCGTATTAGAGACGGTTGTCGGCCTTGCGCTATCATCCGGCCAACCGTTATCAGAGCGAAGGATCCTTCCTTGAGTCTTCTCAAGTAGCCTATCGAAAAGTTTTTGAGCGGGCATCGGCCAACGCTTGCTATGCGCCACTTGCTCATCAAGTGGAATCAGTGCCACAAGTGCTTTATTGGTCATCATCTCCAGCCCATGCTCGACGGCAGTAGCGTTGTGACTCGAATGGTGACCAACCTTGTATACTAATGTGCGAGATAGCAGGTCCTTAGCTTGTATCTTTCTTGTCGAGTCGTTTGACCTGGGAACCTCCCATGTGTAGTCGTGCCAAGATAACCAGCTGCCGAGTTGGGCGTCGGCGGCCATCAGAATAACAGGTCCATCTTCGCCGATCTCAAAAGCCAGAACAAGACTGGTATTGTTGGTCAGATTATCAAGTTGAAGCGCAAGGTCGGCAGAAGCGAAAAGCCAGTCGGCGTCGATACGCCGCCACGCGTTGGATCCGTCAAAATAGGAACTAAACCGAATATCTGAATCCTCTGCGAAAATACGGAAACGCTGATCAAAAGGTAGACTTAAATCAAGATTGTCAAGAGCTATCGGAGAAAGAGATTCAGAATAGGACTTCCAATCGCCCTCATATCCGAACCATTCCGCACAAGCGCCGAACCCCTCAACCGAGCGTGAGTACAATTCGTATAATTCGGGATTGCCATGCTCTCCCATGTTTTTAATTTTTGTCTTATCGCGCGGAGGCCCAAGAACATAAACCGTGACCCCCGGTAGCCAAGCCGGCTGAAGGTATGTTCCGGGCTTGAGGTACTCAGCAGTTTGCTCGGAGGCACGCGAGCAGACGTACTTCATTGCCTCATCCACGCCCTCGGCAAAGGCCGCGCCCAGCGTATCTGCACCGCTGAAAAAAGACAATACCGCTCTCATACTCTCAGCCATTCCCTGTGCAGCAGAATCTGTCTCAGAAGATTTCTTTAAGGCCGACAAAGCAGCTAACGCGGCAAGCTTTAGGTCGCCACTGTATTTTTCAAGTTCCTTGGCCAAGGCATCATCTGGGTCCTCTGTCCAAGCTACCCAGACGTGACCGACCTCTATCTTGTCAAAAGCCTTTTGCTGAGATTTGAATCCAGACAGATGGTCCAAGTGCTCGTGAGTAGCAATGAGCAACGAAAGCTTGTGCTTCGTTGTCTCGGAAATATCCTTGACCACATCAGCCATTTTGACACCAGTTGTGGTCGCCCCAATGGTTCCGCAATCGATGAGAACATGGGAGGCGTCAGAGAAGTCTTGGTTATTGCTGAAGCTCAGGAGGAAACAGTCGCCTAACCCTTGGCGGTACATGCGGATACGAACCGCCTTCACCGACTGCATCAGAGGCTCCGTCTTCTTGGACCGAGAGGAAGTTCTCTTGGTGGCCTTCTTCTTAGGCATAACTCAATCCCGATGGATCATGGCAAACGGCTCGCCTTGATCTGTAGAATTAAAGTACGTGTCGCGAAGTGAATGCTTGGAGCCGGCTGTGCGGAACTTGACGTAGCGGTCAGTTCGAGTTTGGCTCCGAACATCCTTCCGGATACAATATTGGATCTGCAGCGAACGAAGATCGAAGATGATCGTGCATCCACCCCAGAAAGGTTCCTCGGTTGAATCATCTATAGCCAATTTGCGCTCCTGCAGCAGTTCCATAATGAATTGAGGAAGCATGTTACCGTCGGGACCGATGCGGTAAGCGATCCTGCCTGAACGAACTTCGAAGATAGTCTTCTGCTCTCCTGGACGAAGGTCAAGTCCCAGATATGATCGATCAGCAGATCCTTCCTGCGTATGGTCGAGATGATTCTGAAGCCAGGCATGAATCATGCGTCGCATATCACGCGCCAAATAAAATATCTGTTCGCGTGATTTAGCGTACAGATGCAATTCCGCGTAGTGGCGAAGCTGGCCAAGCCCCTGTACAAAAGCATTTGAAACCGGACGATCGTCTTGTTCCGGACCGCGCCATACAAGACTTTCTTCCGATAAGGTTCGTATATCACGCGGATAAATACCACGGCGCCGGAACGCTTCAATGAACGCGACACGATAGTGAAGATCGTCGTCCGCGACCAGATCCCGATCAGCGGTAATCAGCGCCCGTAAGTACTCGCCAAAGGTTAGATCAACTGGTGGGCAATAATCGAGAGCACGGATACATATGTCGATAACATGATTAGCTGTGATCGAGACCTCCTGACTCAATCGGTTGACGAGATCCGGATGCAGTGCTCCCATAGGGAGAATGCCGCTACCCGCAGTAGCAACACGAAGCAGGTCAGCAGTACGGTTGCTATAAATCGAGAGAAATGCCTCAAAAACAGCCGCTACTAGGATTGCACCACGCTCATGTGGCTCCGTGGCCTTTACATAATCGTCCGGGCTGGGCGTGCGAGGCTCCCACTGTTTGGTCTGCCGGTTGTATGTCCCGATTGCATCACGTAAGGCGGTTCGTTTTCCCGTGGTTCGACCGAATTCGGATGCCAACTGACCGAGAAAGTTCTCATGTCCCCTGAGATCGCCCCGAGTCTGTGCGACTTGATGTCGCACGAGTTCTGGGTATGTGAAATGCTGAAACAGCGCGACGATATCGGCGAAGGCTTCGTGGAAGGCAGCCATATCCGGATTCGTCGGCTTCGCATAAGAACGATGCATCCCATCGAGCAAGGCATGTGTTGTCTCGTGCGCAATCACGTCATGAGAAAGACAGGTAAACACGGTCCCACCAGGAATGTGGTCGGCAGGATCGTCGTCCGACGCTGCGTAGTATCCGAATAACAGTGCCTTTTTCGGTGGGCTGTAGTAAGCATTCGCTTCTCGAAGCGCATGCGGATAAATTCTAAGCCGGCGCTCAAAATGAGAGTCGTCAAATTCATTCTTGGGATTGGGACTCGGTCCCGGCGACCAGAGAGCAATACGGCCTAGCGCGCGCTCAAAATGATTGATGGTAAGGCTCGCCACTGCGTATACCATCTGCTGATGGAACTGAGGCGCACCCTCCGATGGAGCATATCCATCCTGCGCCAACAAACGGTGATCATCTAAATCGACAGGTTCGTAGAAACATTTGCTGGCAGGGTCGTAATCGATTACTTCAAGATACTCACCAACAGGGCCGGGAGCCAATGGTTCCCAAGGGACCTTGAACATCAGCGTACTGATGGGAACGGTATCCAGACGGTTTTGCAGGCTGGGATCCAAGGCGAAACCGCGCAGGCAGCGGAATGCCGGCTGCGGATAGGTAGAAGTTGTCCTGTTTGGAGGTGGTCCAAGCCCACCACTCGGAGAGGACTGTGCCAGAGATAGTAAATGTGTGTCGGATGGTTTTGGCGTTATCGGAGGTTGAATAGAAGTCCCAGATTGACCGCCGCCAATTGCCACATAGGCAGTTTTGCAACGCGTCTTGAACGCTTTCGACGCATATGGATGATTTATGAAACGATCAAGGAGTAGTCTTGTCTGCGTAACTGAGATAGCATCGAGCGGAACATCGGGATCAGGCAGAATCGCCTCAAACGGGTTTGCCTCGCCTGCTATCCAGCGCTGAATCAGTTGAGCCGCTTCGAGACTAAACATCCGCTCTGTTGCGCTGTCGATCGCTGCCATGCCAATGCCGGTCAGGATTTTGAAGACCGCAAGGAAAGCGGAGTCCGGCGGTGTATAGACTAGTGATTGTTCGGGTAAAACCGGCACTTTGATTGCGGCGAGGGCACGTAGTGCGCCGTTACCGAGCCTTTCGCGATCGAGTGCCTGAGCGCTACTAAACAACGCATGTCGTACGGCTTCTACCCGCTGCCATCTGGCGCTCAACTTACTGAGGTCTTTTTCATGGGCCTGCAGCCAAAGCGCTGCTGTGGCTGCAACCTGTGGTGTAGCGGAAGAAGTCCCCTGGCCGTTCATGTCCACGATGTCTGGATAACCGATCTCGGCCCAAGGCATATTCGGTGTATATGCTGCCATGGCGGTTGCCATCTTGCTCGAAGGACCGAAATTCCCCTGCATCTTGCCGAGCGGAACCCCGTCGTACGGACTGTAATTCGCCATGATCCCGCAGGCAGCGATTACTCTTCGGAAGCGCGCCGGATACACAATGAATCGAGTTGGAAAGTGTCCGATTCCTACTGAGAAATTATTGCCCGCAGCTGCCACGATGCATACACCGGATTCGTAGGCCCGATTCACCGCTTCCGCCCAAGCCTGGGAGGCCACACCACCCATGCTTAGCGTAACCACATCTACTGCTGGAAGTATCTCTCCCGAGTCTGCACGGGGTTTTAGGATGTAATCAAGTGCCTTAGCTAGAGCACTCGTTCGAAACAAGACAACAGAATTCGCGATGCGAAGCGGTATTACCTCTGCATGTGGTGCTCCACCGAGATAGTCACCACCTAATTCAGCAACACGATTTCCCGCCAATATACTCAGCGTTCCCGTGCCGTGTCCCGGATTTTTAAGTATGCCGTCAATGCAGCGATCCGTGGCATCACGTCCTATTTCCACGAAGTTCCAGCCGAAATTCGGGAGAAGATGCTCGGGTTTCGTTCGGTGATTTGGATCATAACCGGTATCCAGATGGGCAATTCGCACAGGAATAGTCGCGTCATTAACTGATCCAAACGTAGTTTTTAATTGCGAATATTGGTCGCCGAGAAACCACGCGAATCCAGGTCCCGTAGGAAAGCTTGGATCCTGAGGATCTTGCACTCCGATACCGCCAGTTGCAGCAAGAACAGTCTCGTTCGATGACTCCGTGATAAATTGCTGCTCGATATCGGGTTCGATGAAGACATCGCTTTCTGACAGACCAGCCATACCAGCCACAAGGGAACGTCTGGCGTCGTGAGCCATATCCCACGCATTTCCCTTACTCAATGATGTGGCCGGCTCTGCCAAGAACCAGCGAGAGCCTGGTAATATTCCTAATCGTTCCATCTCGGAGGTATTCTTGAACAAAGGCTCAAGTTGCAGCCGAGTCTCACTGACGTTGAATGAAAGGGACAAATTTTCAGGAACAGCTTCTCCGCGAACGCGAATGAGCAAACCTTTTACAACCATGTTTGTATCTCCCATATTAATAGCAGATTGCTATCATGAGAAAAGAGAGCCTTTTTATAACCTAACTTATATCACACAAGTCTGGGCCTGTCAATTTGATTTTCATTTGATTTGAAGGGGTGTGTCAGTAATATCCGGATAATGCGAGAATTGTTAGGAACTGTATCCAGAATCATCGGGACCCACTGTTTCAATGAAATGTGCCTGCCGTTTCATTGAAACATTTGAAACATATTTGAATCACTACAAACATTTGAAGATTTTCACACTTGAAGGCGAATCAAAAAGAAAGGTTATTGACTGGGTTAGAAAGGTTTCTTGCGATATTGTCTATTTCTAACTTATTGATTTAATTAGAAATATGTAGAGCTCATAACCCGAAGGTCAGAGGTTCAAATCCTCTCCCCGCCACCAAGGAAAACGGCAGATTTTTCAATAGCTTGAGGCTGTCAGGGCGATAAGCCCTGACAGCCTCAAGTGTTTCAACAGGACACTAACAGGACAGTGGGTTCAAACCTCCTCCTGCCACCACAGGAATGGCGAAAGAAAAGATAGAAAAGAGCAACCAAAGACAAGGTTCTTTCTGCACCGTTTGAAGCTGCTGAAGGAAACGACTTTGCGAGGATTCTTTGCAGCTTTCTTAAATTGGGTGGAACTTATATTTGATAAATCAACTAATAATAATCGTACGAAATTCTAAAATGCTTTCATATAGATTTTTGATGAGGCAACGAATACCCATTTCGCACAGATTCTTACGTGAGGCAACAGGGTAGGCAGTCGCTATGATTCTTAGAGACAATAAAGAGGACACACTTCTTTATTCGTTTGTAGTTCTGCTTATTTCTTTCGCAAAAATCGACAAGGGTTCATTTTTCAACATCTGTCGAGTTGCAGGCGGAGAGAAGATTCAGGATCAATACTTTGCTACTTCTCGAATTGAGTTATGCGGACACCTATCAGCCGAACTTTCATTTTAAGTTCAATCCTTTTAAGACAATCAAAAGCTGCTTTTCTTATATCATCGATTGAATCGGCAGGCTCATCAAGTGTTTTTGACCTTGTATATGTTTTGAAATCACTGAATCGCACCTTCAGCGTGATAGTCCTGCCTTTGTACCCTTTTTGCTTGATATCATCGACAACGTCCTTTGTAAGTTCTGCTATTGTCTTCGCAATAGTTTGCCAATTATTTGTGTCAATCTGAAAAGTTGTCTCTCTGCTTACCGATTTTGGCTCCCAATGAGTAACGAGAGGACTTTCATCTTTTCCCCTTGATGCTTTATAAAGATAATGGCCGTATGATTCTCCATAACTTTCAACCAGTCTATTAACAGGCATTAAGGCAAGCTCTCCGATGGTATTTATCCCTATTTTTTTGAGACTCGCCTCTGTCTTTGGACCCACGCCCCAGAGTTTTCTGACCGGCAATGGCCATATACGTTCTTCTATGTCCTTTTCCTCAATTATGGTAAGTCCATCAGGTTTCTGGATGTCAGAAGCTATCTTTGCCAGGAGCTTATTTGAAGCTATTCCGATAGAGCAGGTAAGACCTGTTCCCTCCATTATCCTCTTTTTAATTTCATGTGCGATTTTCTCTGATGGTTTGTCGATCTCCGATATATCGAGGAATGCCTCGTCAATACCAACGTCTTCCATAATGGGTGATATTTCTCTTAGGGTATTTTTGATTATCCTGGAAACCCTTGAATACTCGTCATAATCTACGGGAAGGAAAACGGCCTCAGGGCAAAGATTATATGCTGTTCTCAAGGGTAAGGCTGAATGTATTCCCCATTTCCGTGCCTCATAAGAGGCCGTTGATACCACGCCTCTTTTTGTGGGATCTCCTGAGCCACCTATTACTATAGGCTTGCCTTTTAGTTCAGGATGCCTTTTTTCTTCGACAGCGGCAAAGAATGCATCCATATCTACGTGAAGAATCCGCCTCATGTGTGTCGGTAAATGCATATGGCAGGTATGAACTGAGTTCTCTATTCCTCTGTTCCCTCTTCAAGAGCCGGAAAACCGAGCCCCTCTATCTCCTGAAGGGTCTTCCCCGCAATCCCCTGCAGATCCCCGTACATGCCTACAGTTGCCTGCATGACGCGGTCAATCTGCTCCTCGCGCTTGGCCCATTGTTTCAGTATGGCCTTCTTCTCCCTGTCGAGGTCTTCCTGCATCGAAGAAAAAGCTTCTACAATAGCCTGGACGCGTTGGCGGAAGCGCTGGCCGGTGAGATACTGATAGACCATTTCCATTTTGGTTTGCTGTCCCTCGGTAGCCTGTCGGGCGCAGGCTACTTCAATCAATGTATTGCGAAGAGTCACCGCGACTGGCAGCGCGGCCCGTGGATGGGTCACCCACACGCCATCTATCAATTCAAAAGTCTCCACACCCTTCGGAAGAACCCGACTGATGATCACGGCTATTTCAGCCTTGGCGGCACGCTGATCTTCACGGAGTTTCCCAAGCCAGCTATCACTCCAATTCTTGGTGCGCTTGGATTCCCATAAGATTGTGCCGCATGTCTGCCCGGACGGGCCGGAAACGCGGTGCAATATATCGCCGCCGTGCTCGCCCTTGGGCACCGGCTCGATCACATCGCGCGGAAATTTCGCTCCAAGAAGTTCTTCGAGTGCAAGCTCCTGAACTTCCCCCTGGAGCTGCTGCGACCCCTGTTCCGCCCTTCGCTTGAGTTCTTCGATCTGCTTCTGCATCGAGGCAATGGTCTGTTCCTTTTCCATCACCTTGAGTTTCAGTTGCTCTTCAGCTTCCTTGCGGGCCTGTTCGCGGACAACAGTCAGTCCCTCTTGAATCCTTTTTTCCACAGTCAGGTCGAGTTCGCGTTTGGCATCATCAAGCTCGCGCTGTTTCCGAATAATTTCCGCCTGTGCCTTCTGTGCTTCAGCAAGCTTCGCATCCCGCTGTTTGAGGACTTCATGCAGGTCGTTAATCTCCTTGCTCTTCTGATCGAGATCGTTCGCCAGTGCGAGTTTGGCCTTTTTAGCTTCCTCGGCAACAATTTTAGCCCGCTCCAGCTCCAGCTTCTCGACGACTTGACCGTCGATAGTCTCCTTTGCCCTGGCCAAAGCTTCTTCGCGCTCGCGGAGTGAGGTCTCACGCTTGGCGATGTCCGCGTCCTTTTGTGCCAGTTGTTTTTCGAACTCCCGACGGGTCGATTCTATCAGAGGGGCCGCAAGAGATTCGGTGAGCTTAATTTCGGTCTTGCATTTCGGACATGCGATTATCGGCTCTGTCATATCTGCCTCCTCTCTAATACAACATTTAAGGTCTGTTCGCGAAATACCTGGAATATATTAATTTCATCAATTCACAAATGCCTCATGGTTCCGATAGATTCTTCCCCCCTGTTTTCCGCCTTGCAAATTGTTTTCCATTATACTATAGATATCGTATGCTAACAACGGAAAGGAATCAGCGTGCAAAAATCCGGCATTATGGGTAGGGTATCCAGTCTATGAAATTTATGCCGTCACAACTTGCCTTCTTTCTGAGAAGTGCGGGCGCCAAGAGAAACGTCAAGCTCCTGTATAAATTTTTCATCATCCTCTTCCTGCTGATCACACTGTACAGCACGCTTTTCCATTTCATAATGGAATATGAAGGCAGGAAGTTCAGCTGGCTGAGCGGCCTCTACTGGACGTTTGTGACCATGACAACGCTCGGGTTCGGCGACATCACTTTTACAAGTGATCTCGGGAAAGTGTTTTCGGTAGTGGTCCTCCTCTCAGGGGTCATTTTCCTGCTGGTCATGCTCCCTTTCACCTTTATCCGGTTCTTTTATGCGCCATGGCTCGAGGCAAAGGAGAAGGCAAGGGCGCCACGGGAGTTGGCTGCAGGAACGGGAGGACATGTTCTCCTTACGAATACCGATCCCATTTCGCTCAGCCTCGTTGAAAAGCTCACCCAGTATGATTACGGCTATGCGATTGTAGTTCCTGATCTGCAGCGTGTGCTGGAACTCCATGACATGAACTACAAGGTCGTCCTTGGTGATCTCGACGATCCAAATACCTACAGAAATCTCCGCATCGGGAGTGCGGCCCTTGTGGTCGTAAACAACAACGACATGATCAACACTAATATAACCTTTACAATCAGATCGCTCTCGAAGGATGTCCCAATTGTAACTACTGCCGATGCTGAAGATTCTCTCGATATCCTCAAGCTCGCGGGAGCTTCATATGTCTTCCACTTTGCAAAGATGCTCGGCAGCGCCCTTGCGCGGCGTTCCCTTGGATCAAATTTGAAAGCAAATGTAATAGGAAGGTTCGGCGAACTCCTTATTGCAGAAGCATCTGCAATGCGGACTCCTCTGGAGGGCCATACATTGAGGGAAACAAGACTGCGGGAGAAGACGGGTGTTACTGTAGTCGGCATGTGGGAGAGGGGGAAGTTCGAGATCCCGCTGCCTGACAGCCGTGTAAGCCCTACGAGCGTCCTCGTACTTGCCGGTTCCGAGGAGCATCTTGGCAACTATGACCGTATTGTCGGCGCTTCATATGCCTTTACATCTCCTGTCTTAATCCTCGGAGGAGGCCGTGTAGGCCGTGCCGCGGCAGAAGCATTAAGAGAGAGGGGCATCGCCTGCAGGATAGTGGAGAATGACAGAGAACTTGCCAAAAAGAACGAAAACTATATTCTCGGCAGTGCTGCCGACATAAATACCCTTAACCATGCCGGAATCAGGGAGGCCCCGAGCGTTTTCATTACTACACACGATGATGACATCAATATCTATCTTACGATCTATTGCAGAAGGCTGAGGCCGGATATTCAGATCATCAGCAGGTCCACGCTTGACCGTAATATCAGCAAACTGCACGCGGCAGGCGCAGATATTGTCATGTCCTACGCCTCACTGGCAGTAAACACCATTGTCAATATCCTGAAACCCGATGAAGTTCTTATGCTTACAGAAGGGTTGAATGTTTTTCGTGTTCATTTGCCGGCCACGCTGATAGGAAAGAGCCTTCAGGAAACAGGCCTGCGGGAGAGAACCGGTTGCAGTGTCGTCGCCATACATTCCGGGGGAACCATGAATATCAGCCCGAATCCGTATGTTCCCCTTAAAGAGGACAGCAAACTCATCCTCATCGGTACTGCCGATTCAGAGAAGAAACTCCTTCAGGAATTCTCGATGAACAGATAGTGTTTTGGAGCCGGTAATTCCTTCTTCCTCACCCCTCGAAATATCGCGGCGTCACCCTTTTGCGGCCGGATACGCGCTGATAGACTTCGTCGGGATACCCGAGGACGATGACCGTGTGGACCTCCTCTTCCGCTGGGATTCCAATGGCGCGCCGGACCGAAGGATCCCTTTTCATCGCTACAACGGCAAACCCGATGAGACAGGAGCCGAGCCCCATGCTGTGGGCCGCGAGAAGGATATTCTGCGTTGCGAGCAGAGCGTCCTCAGCCGGGCAGCTTGCTCCCGGTTTTGATCCGACAACAATGGCAGCCGTGCTGCCGTGAAAGAGCCGGTCTTTTCCCGATCCGTGCCATTCCTCAAGCCCCTCCTTAACCCTGGGGTAATAGCAGCGGTAGTAGGCGTCGAGCTCTCCTTTGCCTATCAGTTTAAGAAAAGAGCGGAGCAGGGTCTTCTCCGCAGTGGCGTTAAGCCTGCTGTAATAGTTTGCGACGTGTCCGGCAAAGGCTGTGACCGCCTTCCTCGTTGGCAATATGGTAAATGTCCAGAACTGACAGCTGGTTCCGGATGGGGCAGTGATACCTATCTTCACGAGGTCTTCAAGCACGGCACGTTCCACGGGCCGGTCGGTAAAGTGACGGCAGGAGCGGCACGAGGCCATAAGCTGCACCAGGAGGGATGTATTGTAGTTACCCGGAGGAAGCCACTGTTTCTCAGCGGTGAAAGTCTCATACTGCGACATCTTTTCGTCAATTGCGGTAACACGGATTGCCTCTTGCGGACATACTGCCTCGCAATGTCCACACAAGATCGACTCCTCTGCCGAGGCTGTCGCCTTTCCTTCCACGATCGAGATGGTCCCCGTCGGGCATACAGTTTCACACAAGCCGCAACCGGTGCAGAGGTCTCTGTCAATCTCTATCCTGTTTTCTTCCATTCCAGTCTCCTGAAAATTATAGTAAGTACACAATTATAATAACACCGGCATCAGATTCGTTGTAACCTTTTGTGTTCAGCCCGGATTATCCATAAATTATACGCCGGGGATAGAGTTCTTGAGTTCATTCTCAGTCCAAAAAGCATTCGGGACCTCTGAAGGCTTTTGCCTCTTCCCGAGGGATATCCGCCGAGACCTGAGCCAAGACCCGTTATGTGCAATATGTTCTTGACAGAGGCATGCATATTTGAGAAGATGACGTATATTGGATAATAAATGCACAAAATTCAGAGTGATTTTTGGTATACTTTAAGGCAATCAAAAATATAAAGGGGGTATTATATGACAAAGGCTGATCTGATCGAAAAGATGGCGGACGAGGCAGGCATATCAAAAGCTGCAGCGGGTACGGCACTGGATTCCTTTATTGGAGGTATCAAAAAGGCCCTTAAAAAGGGCGTCAAGGTTACCTTGGTAGGGTTTGGAACTTTTTCGGTTTCCAAAAGAAAAGCCCGCAAGGGAAGAAACCCGAGGACAGGGGAGACGATAAACATCAAGGCAGCCAAGGTGCCTAAATTCACGTCCGGCAAGGCTTTAAAAGAAGCGATAAAGTAGCGCGCGTACACAATATAATATTTTCAGGGTGGTGGGAATATTCTCACCACCTTTTTTTCTATCAGACTGCATTTACCTGATATGAAGACATTACTCACACGGCTGCCTGCATGGAAAGCGCTTCGTGCGCATCATAAAAAAATGCGTTTATTGCACCTGCGCGATCTCTTCGTTGCAGACCCCGACAGGGGCAGGCGTTTTGCATTCGAAGCCGCCGGACTCTACTTCGATTATTCGAAGCACCGCATCACCGTCGAGACCTTTAAGCACCTCTTTGCCCTGGCCCGTGAGTGCGGACTGAGAAAAAAAATCAACGCCATGTTCAGCGGCAGGAAGATCAATATCACCGAAAACCGGCCGGCGCTCCATGTGGCACTGCGTGCACCTGAAGGGCAGCGGATATTGGCGGACGGCAGGGACGTTGTCCCTGAAGTTCACAGAGTCCTCCGGAAGATGGCTGATTTTTCCGATAGAATCCGCTACGGCAAATGGAAAGGACATACGGGAAAGCGTATAAGGAATATTGTCAATATCGGGATCGGCGGCTCGGACCTGGGACCTGTTATGGCATATGAAGCGCTGAGGTATTACAGCGAGCGTAATATGAATTTCCGGTTCGTCTCGAACGTGGATGCAGCCGACTTTGCAGAGGCCACCGTTGATCTCGACCAGGGGGAGACCCTCTTCATAGTCTCCTCAAAAACCTTCACCACCCCAGAAACCATGATGAACGCAAAAACTGCCCGTCAATGGATTCTGAGAAAATTGAAAAACAGGAAAGCGGTCGCCAGACACTTTGTCGCGGTATCGACCAATCAGTCCGGAGTCGCGGCCTTCGGAATCGATCCAGCCAACATGTTCGAACTTTGGGACTGGGTGGGCGGCCGCTATTCGATGGACTCGGCAATCGGCCTCTCGACAATGGTCGCAATCGGTCATGAAAACTTCTACAGGCTCCTCTCGGGCTTCCACGCCATGGACGAGCATTTCCGGACGGCGCCTTTCAGGAGGAATATGCCGGTCATTATGGGTCTGCTCACTGTCTGGTACAACAATTTCTTCGGTTTCCGGACAACTGCGGTGCTTCCCTACAGCCGGCATCTCAGGCGCTTTCCCTCATACCTCCAGCAGCTCACGATGGAGAGCAACGGGAAGTATGTAACGATTGATGGAGACCGCGTAAATTATGAGACGGGCCCCGTGTTATGGGGCGAGCCCGGGACAAACGGCCAGCACTCCTTCTACCAGCTCATCCACCAGGGCACGAAGATCATTCCCTGTGACTTTATCGGCTTCTGCCGCAGCCTGCACTCCTCCGTCACCCACCACAACACGCTTATGGCCAATCTCTTTGCCCAGAGCGAGGCCCTTGCCTCCGGCAAAACATTTAAGGAAGTCATTGCGGAAGGAACTCCGGGGTGGCTCGCCCCTCATCGCGTCTTTGAGGGAAACCGTCCTTCGACCACAATACTCGCCGACCGGCTGACACCGGAGACGCTGGGCAAACTCGTGGCCCTGTACGAACACAGTGTCTTCACCCAGGGCGTAATCTGGCATATCAATTCTTTCGACCAGTGGGGAGTTGAACTGGGTAAAGCGCTCGCGAAACGCATCGGTAATGAACTGGAAAATGCTTCCAGTCCAAGGCTGACTCACGATAGTTCAACCAATGAGCTTATCAGGAGATACCGCAAGCTCCGCTGACGGCAAAACCTGCCCCTGCGGAGACTTGTGATCGGCGAACTCGTTCAGATCCTTCATTTCCAGAAGAACCCCGGTCACTGCAACCGCTACAGCTAAATATTGTAGTAATCTGATCTATATCATTCACAAATTCTATTTACATCCTGTCTCTTGAGCCACTGCCCGTAATACATTTCACCAAGAACGATCGTTATTATTGTCAGTACGAAGCCGGCCAGTACATCCACAACATAATGGTACCGACAATATACAGTTGCGAACACCAGACCTGTTACGAGCGGAAGTGTAATCCGGAAAAATCTCCGGCGAACCTTATATGCGAGATACAGAACAGTAAGGGTTACGGCGGTGTGGCCGCTCGGGAACGCATCCCTTTTAGTTCCCTCGATCTTGTTTAACAGTTCCTGTATCGGCTCTGCGATAATAAACCCCCGGAGTTCGACGGTCTGTAAATGGTCTATGTAGAATCTCGGGCCGAGCGCGGGGAAGAGTATGTAACCGAGATAAGAGAGGTAAAAACAGAAGAGGATCATAAATAACGACTTTTCGAAATCCTTCCTCTGATCGTTAAGCAAAAGGACGACGCCGAAGCCTATCGGAATGAAATAGTATGTTGTATAAGCAATCTGCAGTATATCGGTCAGAACCGGGTTCATAATTCTCTCGAGCGCAACCGTAGGATGGGCTCCGAAAATCATATAATCAAGTTTTATCAGGAGAGGATCCATGTCTTCCGGATTAACATAATGTACGAGCCATTCGAGGCTGTCAAAGATCAACAAGACACAGACCACCGGGAAAATGATGTCATAAAAAAGCCCTGAAAACTTCCCGTTATTATTAAATTTAATAGAGAGAATCTGAACGATGAAGAGGAGAGAGTACAGACTGAGCAGAAAAGGCGCCCTTGGCAGTGACTCATGAAATATAAGGGTCAATCCCGAGAGGAAAAGAAGAAAGATAATCGTCACTACGTCAGCCGGCCTGAGTTTGAAGAGCATATCGGTTATCTTCGGCATCAAAGCTTTAGTAAAGCCCTCTTGAGGGCTTTCTCTTTTTTGGAAGGCTTTCTTGGATTTCCTTTGCTGTGAGGACCGCTAAAGTCTTCTTCACCATATTGTTCACTAAAATAGGGATTATATGCCCTTTCCAGGATATTGGAGAAAACCCCTGCAGGAACCGGGACCGAACCCGCTGCCCATGCGTGATCGGCGATATCCCTGTCCGATGTGATTACAATCCACGCGCGTTTCTCTGATGAGACCATGCGCTTGATAACAGCGTCGGCCCTCTCGCCGATCATCGAATAGATGACCCTTATACCGCCAACCCCGGCCTGAGTCTCCTTCCCCTGCCCCGTCTTCCATCCGTCAAAGACAACAGTTATGTCATGCCCTTTCCGCTTCCTGTACTGAACGAGCGAATCTATAAGTATCTCTCTTTGTTTTTGGAGATCCTTGTGATGAACACCGATAAGGTTATAGCCGTCAATGATGAGAAAAGAAATGGCCGAATCCTCCTTACCTATTATAAACCAAGAAAATAGAAGGATACGGAAATGAAATTAAAAAAAAAGTCCGCTATTTGTAATCAGAGGGATGCGGATGAGGGTTCGAGAGGTTGTCTTTGGAGAGTTTGATGAGTAGAAAACAATTTTGTAAAGAAAGTCGCCTGACGGACAGTCTGATACCTTCCCGGGCAAATGCCGCTGATACGAAATATTTTTACTGCTGTGCAGCAAAGGCCTCCAAAACCTTCAATCTGCTCGGATGCCTCAACCTCCTCAGCGCTTTTGCTTCCAGTTGCCTTATTCCCTCGCGAGTGATAAAAAGACGCTTCCCGATTTCCTCGAGTGTAAAATCCCTTTCAAACCCTATGCCGAACCTCATCCGGATGATCTGTTCTTCCCTCGGCGTCAGTGTACCAAGGATCCCGGCTATCTTTTCATCTATTTCTTTTCTTTCCAGATAAGAGCAGGGCGAGAAAGCATTCTGGTCCCCGATCATTTCCTCGAGTTTTGTGTCTTCATCTCCAACGGGCACCTGCAGTGACACGGCATTCTGCACAGCCCTGAAGTGTTCTTCTACTTTCTTTGTGGAAATTCCCAATTTCTCGGCAATCTCCTTATATCCGGCTTCCCTGCCTAATTCTTGAGACAGCTCCCTGGATATCTGGATTATCGTCCGGTGGAATTCCATAATGTGGATAGGTATCCTAATGGTCTTTGACTGATTGATTATCCCCCTCGTTACAGCCTGTTTTATCCACCATTTGGCGTATGTACTGAACTTGCACCCTTTCTCGTACTTAAAGCGGTCAACAGCTTTCATAAGTCCAAGATTTCCCTCCTGTATAAGGTCTAAAAGCGGCAGACCCCTTCCTATGTAATGCTTGGCTATGCTGACCACAAGTCTGAGGTTATGGGTAATCAACGCATTTCTTGCTTCCAGCATATTTTTCAATTCTCTGCTGATCCCGATCCATATTTTTTTCAAAGTACCGATTGACATGCCGGTTTCTGCTTCTATCTGTTTATATTCATCTTCTATCTCCATAACGAGAGCAGCATGTGCACCGTTTCGTCTCTTTTTGCTTATCAATTGTTTTAAATACTCAAGTGAACCGTACTCAGCAATCGCTTCTTCTAGCGCCTCAATTTTCTTAATAAAGCCTTCAAGCATCTTGATACTCAAATTTAGCGCCTGAAGAGGTTTTTCTTCATCCTCATCCCCCTGTCCACGGGAGCCCTTCTCAAATTTTTTGTATAATGGCATTTCTGAAATCATCGCCCGTATTTTCTTTCTTCGTCTTTTTAGAATTTTTGCCAGTTCGGTCTCCTCGTCCCTGGTGAGTAGAGCTGAGGTCCCGATTGAATGGAAATACGTCCGGACAATATCCTCTGTTTCCCTGTACTTTACCGCTTCTTCCCCAGTGTCTTCTTCGAGGCCATAAGTTTCATGCTTATCTTCAATATCTTCAACCTCTGTCCAGATATCTCCGGACATATCAATGCAGTCTTCATATTTATCTGCCGCACACGGCAGAACCTGGGCGCCGGTAGTGTCGTTATAGGAAAGAATATCCCAGATATTTTGAGTATCGGTCTCCTTAATTAAATTGCTTTGCCTCATATTTTCCTCCGGTTATTCAATAATCACCTTTAAAAACAAAAAAGCCTGTTTCCTCAAAGGGGAAACAGGCTTTTTCTCGAAAAGATAATTTCCGGGCAAAGCCGTGTTTCTTCGGCAACCCGGCCGTCCTTCGTGCAGAATATAAGGACCCGCTGGCTTTGTGCCCCCTGGTTACCCAGAGTTTACCTTTTCGGAAACATCCGAACTTCAAATTGTTAAAGATCTTCTACCAACTAGAAATACTTTATAAATGTTTTAAAGATTTGTCAAGCCGAAATCAAAGGAAATCAAAGGAGTAAGTATCTCGTTCTCCGCAAGTGAAAAGAAAATTGATTTATTACTCTCCTTTTATAAAGGATCCGCACGATTAGAAAAAAATATTTAAACCGAAAAGCGCACGATAATACCTGATATCTTGTTCTTCCGTAAAATCCTTGACGGAAGGCGGCTTAAAGGAAAAAAATGCTTTCAAACCGCTGCTCAGTGAAATCTCGGCCGAAGACAAAAACTCTTCATCGCTGCGGTTGACTGTGTCAGTCTCTTCGTCCTGCACATATGAACTGTCTGCAGGGAGATCCATCTCCGATGCAAAATGTTTTACCGGATCACCTGCTGACTGATCAGCGGCCGCTGCTGAACCTACGAAAAGAAGACTCATGCCTATCAAAAAAAAGAAGAAGATATTGGAAAAACTTTGCTTGTTCATTAGACTTCTCCCCTTTACAGATAGTTATATATAATTTATAATTAATTCTATAAAAATACAAGGCTTTTCCTGATTACAGAAAAATTAAAAGAAATTTCCACTCCGGCAGGACAAACTGCCTGACGAAATTCCGTTTATGAATAATCTAAAAAAACAATATGTTATATTCCTGCACCCCTCCTGCCCGCAATTTAAAATAAATCTTTCATGAGCTATGATCACAATAAGAAAATTGTCGCGCACAATAAGCCTGATGTCGACCCTGTTTCCGAGGAAGAGCGGGCAAAAATCCTAGATGCCGCACTCGCGAGGACTGTAATGATCGATGGGAAGGTTTACGGGCTGGAGGACGACGCAGAGCCGGAGGCGTTCGTGGATTGTGCGGCGAGGATCGCATCATGCCGGGCTAACTGTTGTACTTATGTGTTCGCCCTTACTCAGGAGGAAGTGAAAAAAAACTTTTTCAAATACAACGCCGAACGGCCTTACTACATGGCGCGGGATGCGGACGGATACTGTCCTTACCTCGACAAAACGACCTTCAAATGCACTGTCCATGAGAGGCGGCCCTTGAGGTGCAGAAAATATACCTGCTCGCAAGGCAGAACGTGATATTTCCGGTAGCCGGTTCAAATCAGTGGCCATGATACTTAATGCCTTCTTCTAAAGGAGTCCGGTTTTGGGTAATTAAGTCCTGATTAACACCCCGTATTCGGATTGCGGGAGGTATCTTCGCATTGTATTCTGTTTGACCCTGCCCGTCCGATGGATGCCTTTTATTAATCCGCTGAGCAAATTAAGTATCTTTAACTGTTCTGGAATATCCATGCCCGCTATAGAAGCGCAGGTTCTAAAATCATCTCCAGAGAAAAAACTGATGGAGTCCTTTCTGTAGTTCTCATCCCACAAGTCCTCAATACACTGCAGTATAATAGCTTCTGCAAGATGCTTGCTTTTCATATGGTTCTCCTTTCTGAGAAATATCAATGTAAATAATTATGCAAGATTGATACCAACTTTTAACTTGTTGATTTAATGATTAAATTTAATTATTACTCTTTCATTAACCAGCAAATTTCCTTTCATCAGGACATATTTCCCTCTGCCCGTTGCAACTTTGTAAGAAGCATGTGCAGAAACATTATGTTTACTGCCGCCCTTGAAAAAGTTTTAATATATATCCATGGCTACAGGGACAACAAATGCTGTATTACAGTTAGACCTGTTTTTTACATACAACAGAGACAGTCTCGAGTACTATTTGACAAAGAATACAGGGGAAACGGTTTCTCTTGTTGTGACCGATAATTCTACAAGCATGCTTTCAGTGAAAAAGAAAGGGAAATCGGTTTTTGTAAGACTTCACTGGATATTTCTGAATGCAGAAAATGATGTCATCCGGGAGATAGCAGAGTTTATAAAGAGCAGAAGGGGCGGTACTCCATTAATCAGAAAATTCATCAGGAACAATATCCATTTCCTCAAAAAGAAATCTTCAAGACCGGCAAACATCATTCACAGGGGTGTTTATTATGATCTTAGGGAGATTTTCGATTCTCTCAATGATAAATATTTTAGAGGGAGGATGACATCCCCGATCAGATGGGGTAAAAAACATTCCCGGAAGGCGGTAAAGAAACGCACTCTCGGCAGTTACAGCAGCTCAACGGACACCATAATAATAAATCCTTTTTTAGACACAAGAAATGTCCCCCGGTACTTTCTCGAATTTATCGTATACCATGAAATGCTCCACAGTGGAATGTACATGGAAGAAACAAAGAAAAACAATAGGAGATCGGTACATTCTTCCGAATTCAAAAAGCGCGAACGGCTTTTCGAACATTACGACAAAGCTGTTTCGTGGGAGAAAAGACATTGAATGAGAAGGCTCTTAAATTATCTCTGAATTGCACTATATTTCAGAAGGACAATAAAAAAAGGCCCGGCAAATGCCGGGCCTTTTTTTATCTTTAATCCGGCAGCAACCTACTTTCCCATGACCTTAGCAATCATAGTATCATCGGCCCTGGAGGGCTTAACTTCCGTGTTCGGAATGGGAACGGGTGTTTCCCCTCCGGCATCACCACCGGAAAACATATTTCTCAAAATAATACCATCAAAGAACAATTTTTGCAATATGCCCTTGACAACAGGAGGGAATTAATAAGGGTCAAGTCACACGGTCTATTAGTACTGGTCAGCTGAATGCATTACTGCACTTACACCTCCAGCCTATCGACGTGGTAGTCTACCACAGACCTTCAGAGGGATTGCTCCCTGGGAGACCTAATCTTGGGGTGGGTTTCACGCTTAGATGCCTTCAGCGTTTATCCCTTCCAGACATAGCTACCCGGCATTGCCACTGGCATGACAACCGGAACACAAGAGGTCTGTCCATCCCGGTCC
>Ga0209164_1001652_pt1 | contig 27363 bp, 30 predicted proteins | sample MTBNYHSulfiMetaG_FD_187458 | JGI IMG/M metagenome (GOLD analysis project Ga0209164, IMG submission 187458) | Enrichment culture microbial communities from rom New York Harbor, USA that are MTBE-degrading - MTBE-NYH (New York Harbor Sulfidogenic)... | ecosystem: Environmental > Aquatic > Marine >... | reverse complement strand
CCCTGCTCGAGGGCCTTCTCGGCGACCTGCCGGGCGGCGTCGGCGTCGGCCTCGATGATCGCCTCGGCGGCCTGGGAGTAGAGGTCGGACATGGGGTGCTCCTTGTGCGAAGGACTGCCGAAGACCGAGAACTGCAGCCGAACGGCTCCACGACGGGTGGATTCTACTTGGCCGGCCGAGGCGTGGCCACTCATCTGGATGACTTAAGTGCTCCCTACGTGGCCGCCCACTGAGATGAGAGGCGACGCCGGCCGCCGTGTGGTTCGCCGAGCGTCGCCCCTCCCCCGAACGGTAGCGGTCAGCCGATCGCCAGGATGGTGAACACGAGGACGAAGATCGCGACCGTCTCAACGATGCCGATGACCGCGAGGTAATTGCTGAAACCCTGACCGGTCTGAGCGAGCGCGTCGGCGCAGTGCGCACCGGCCTTCCCCTGGCCATAGGCCGACGCTCCGATGCCAAGCCCCGCCGCGATTCCCACTCCAAGCAGTGCGTAGGGATTGTAGCCGCCGTCCGCGGCCCCGAGCATCGTGATCATGAGGATCATGCCGTAGATCGTCTGGGACAACGGCGCACCGACGAACGTGAAGAGAGTGAACGGAGTCGGCTTCCCTTGTGCGATGAGTTTCTTCCACGCACCGACCGCCGCGGCGCCCGCCGAGTACGTCCCCAATGCGGATCCCACGCCGGCGAACCCCATCGCCGCGACTGCTCCGATCCGACCCATCTCGATTGCGGCTTCTGGAGTCATCGGCTTCCCTTTCCTTGCTCCCTCGACTCGAGTGTCACGATTCTGTGCCTTTCCTCATGGAGAACGGCGTGTACAACGTATGACCGGCCCACGTGAGGCCCTTGTGGTTGGAGAACTCGAGCGTATTCAGCCGTACGGCATGGACGAGCACTCCGAGACCGATCAGGACGAGATTGAGCATGTGCGCGAAGACCAGCAGCAGGACGGCGCCCACGGCTGTCCAGGGGGTATCGAAGCCGATCGACGCTGCCATGTCCGTGAAGGCGGCCACGACTGCGATGGACGCATACCCCACAGCGAACAGGCGGATGTACGACAGGACGTCCACGAAGTTCGAGATCATGTTCAGGGGAAGCAGCGCATGCTGGATGAGGCTCTGCTTCATCTCCTGGGGTGTCGCCATGAACGCGACGATGAGCAGGAAGCCCACCCCGAGCATATACAGCACGAAACTCGGCATGCTGAGCCCCAGCACCGTCTGGCTCGCCAGGAAGAACATGCTCCACACGACAAGCAGGTTGCCGAACTGCGCTATCGCCTTGCCGCGAGAGCCCATCCGGACCAGTGTCGCCATGTTCCAGATGTGGGCGATGGACAGGTGCACGGCCCCGATCACGAAGCAAAGAAGGATCACATTGTCGCGATCCGCGAGCCAGTCTATCCGCGGCGCCTCGAGGAAGCCCGGCAGCGACGGAATGCCGAAGTAGTTGGCCGTCAGCACACCCCACACAAGCGTCATCGCTCCCACTATGTAGAGCATGTGGAAGACATACGAAGGGATCTTCTTGAGACGCCACTGCAGCACGGCGGTGGCCGTCAGCAGGAGGAGTGCGTATCCCGCGTCTCCTGCGATCATGGCGAAGAAGATCGCGAAGAAGACCAGGAAGGTCCAGCCGATATCGGCTTCCCAGTAGCCTGGGTAGATCTTCAGGAAGTCGAACACCGCGCGGATGGGAGCCACCAGCTTGGAGTAGCGCAGGTCCGTCGGCACATCCTCTCCCGGCACGGGATCGGCCAGCAGCGAGCCCCACTGGTGTTCTGCCGCCAACTCCCTGATGAACGGCTCGTCCTTCGCCGGGACGTATCCCTGCAGGTAGGCGATGTCTTCCGACAGCCCCATGCCGGCGCGAGCAGCGGCGAACTCGGCCTCCTGTTCGAGTCCGGCGATGTGCTCCTTCAGCACCTCGGTGGCCCCGGCAAGCCTCGCGAGATCACGATCGAGCTCCGCCGCCTCGCTCTCGGCCGCCTCGCTCTCGGCCCTCATCCGGGATGGGGAAGCCTCCGGCAGCCGCACCTCCGTACACGCTGCACCGAGGTCGATCTCATCGACATCGAAGTCGGCATCCAAGACAACGGCCAGGAACAGGCCCGTCTTGTCCCTGCCGAGGGTCTCCACGATGAAGCCGTCAGGGGTGGTCAACGTCTTCGTCGACGCAGCCACCTGCACGATCCGCACGTGCACACCCTCGTCAGCCAGGGCAGCCAGCGCTGCAGGATCGAACTCGCCCAGCGGTGCGACGCGCGCCAGCTCACGGCGCAGCGCTTCGGCGCGATCGCGTACCTCCCCGCGGCGCTGCACCAGCGTCTCGATCGTGGCCACGAGGCCTTGAGCATCCGTGCCGACGCCCGGCGCAACGGGTGTCCCACCTTCAGCCGGCAACGGCTCTTCGACGTCCGGCGTATCCGGGCGCTCAGTACGTCGCCGTCTCTTCTTCGGTTCCGTTCTTGCGACGGCTTTCTCGACTTCTCCAAGAGCGTTCCGCGCAGACGACAGCCGCGCGCGCGACTCATCGACGTCGGTCCCGTGGGGCTCCTGCACATCCGTGATGTGGACGACACCCGCCTTGCGCAACTCCTGGAGGGTGGCGTTCCGTTCCGTCGCCAGAGTGAGGATGGTGACTCGCTTCATCGGGACGATCATCCGGTCGCCCCCGAGACGAGTTCCTGCGCCTTGCCCTTGGCGATCTTCGCCCGGACCACTCCGGCCGTCTGCGCGTCGCCGAGCGCGATCTGGATGATGCGGATGTTCTCCTCGGTGCGCGGGATCATCACCTTCTCGAACAGGTTGACCCGCTGCGAGGTGATCCGCAACTCCTCGGCCAGCAGCCGCCGCTGCTCCTCGAGGACGACCTGCTGCCCACGTACGGCGGTCAGCTCGCGCAGAGCTGCGACCGCCTCCTCGAACCAGGGCGGGGTCGCGTAATAGTCGATGTCGGCGTCGGCGAACGTCACGTCGCGATAGACGGGCACAGTCACGCCGGCGATGTTGGTGGTGTCGGTCCCGACCTCCGTCAGACGGACGTGCGGCGCCAGGTCCTCATATGAGTCCAGCAGCTTCACCCACGGGCGCAAGCCGGCCCACGCGTCGGTCTCGCGCTGCGCGGCCTCACGCAACGTGGTCTCGACGCGCCGCACCTCTTTCTGCAGCTGCTGTTTCTTCAGCTCCAGCGTCGGCAGGAAGCGATGGAAACGCTCCAGCGCTTCCCGCTGGCTCTTCAGTTCGCTCTTGGTCTTCTTGATTTTCGCCATGGACCTCAGACCGATGTGTCGGCGGCGCCTTCCGCACCCGCCTCGACATGGGACGCCGCGGCCTCACGCAGCGCGGCGTCTTCGGCTCTCGACACCCCGGCGGCCACCGTGGCCGGCTCCGGCCGGGTCCCGTCGCCGTCCTCCGACGGCCAGAAGCGCTCGACCAGGTCCGAAGGCATGCCGGTCTCGGCGGGGGTGAAGCACTCGGCGAGGATCTCCCACCCCAGGTCGAGCGCCTCCTCGAGGGGGATGTTGACCGACAGGTCCATCATCCGTGCCTCGAAGATCTCCCCGTACTTCAGCAGCTTCTGGTCCCACGTGCTCATGCGGAACCCCATCGACTGCTTCTCGAGCGTCTCCTTGTAGCCCGCGTAGAGCTGGATCATGGTGTTCATGATCGTGCGGTGGTCGTCTCGCGTGTCCTTGTTCACCTGCTGCTTCAGACGGCTGAGCGAGCCGAACGGCTCGATGCGCCCGTTGCGCAGGTAGAACTGCCCCTCGGTGATGTACCCGGTGTTGTCGGGGATGGGGTGCGTGACGTCGTCGCCGGGCATCGTCGTGACCGCCAGGACGGTGAGCGAGCCGGCGCCCTCGAAGTCCACCGCCTTCTCGTAGCGGGCCGCGAGCTGGCTGTAGAGGTCGCCCGGGTACCCGCGGTTCGAGGGGATCTGCTCCATCGTGATCGCGACTTCCTTGAGCGAGTCGGCGAAGTTGGTCATGTCGGTGAGCAGGACCAGCACCCGCTTGCCTTCGAGAGCGAACCGCTCGGCGACGGCCAGACAGGTGTCGGGGACCAGGAGGCACTCGACGACCGGGTCGGCCGCGGTGTGGACGTAGAGGACCGAACGTGAGAGGGCACCCTGCTGTTCCAGGGTGTCGCGGAAATAGAGGTAGTCGTCGTACTTGAGGCCCATCCCGCCGAGGACGATGATGTCGACCTCGGCGTTGAGAGCGATGCGGGCGAGCAGCGGGTTGTAGGGCTCGCCGGCCACGGAGAACACCGGCAGCTTCTGCGACTCGACCAGCGTGTTGAACACGTCGATCATCGGGATACCGGTGCGGATCATGTTCCGCGGGATGATGCGTCGCGACGGGTTGACCGGCGGCCCGCCGATGGCGATCTGCTCGGCGTCGATCATCGGGCCGGAGTCGCGCGGCACGCCGCCGCCGGTGAAGACCCGGCCGAGCAGCGCCTCGGAGAACGGCGTGTGAAGCAGCTCTCCGAGAAACCGGACCTCGGCGTCGGTCGGGATGCCCCGTGTGCCCGAGAACACCTGCAGGGTCACATGGTCGCTCTCCAGGCGGATGACCTGTGCCAGGGAGGAGAAGCCGGGCGCCCTGACTTCGGCGAGCTCGCGGTTGCCCACGCCCGTCGCCTCGACGGTGATGATGTTCCCGGCGATCTGCGCTATCTCACTGTAGACCCTACGCACGGCTGACCACCTCCTTGCCGGCCACCTCGGCCAGCATCTCGTCGAGCCGCGTCCTGATCCGGGCGAACTCCTCGCTCTCCATCTCGGCACGGTTCCAGTCCCGCGTCGTCTGCGTGAGCCGCTGGAAGAACCCCCGTGCCTCGTCCTTGCTCTCGAAGTCCATGCGCTCGTCGAGCACCCCGCTGATGAAGCCGAAGACCTCGCGCTGGCGCTCGGCGGGGGTCGCGCCGTCGACCGGGTCGAAGGCGTCCTGCTGCAGATACACGGCATCGACGTACTCGGCCTTCAGATACGTGACGAAGTCGGCCATGGAGGTCCCCTCCTCCTCGACGACCTTCATCATCTCCTGGACCTCGTGCCCCTTGGCCAGCACGTCCTTGGCCCGGGCGAGCGCGTCTGCCGGGACGATGCTGGAGTACTTGCTCCAGCTCTCGAGAGGGTCGATGGCGGGGTAGCGGCGGGCGTCCGACCGGGCCCGCGACAGGCCGTGGAACGCGCCGACCACCTTGAGCGTCGACTGGGTGACCGGCTCCTCGAAGTCGCCGCCGGCGGGGCTCACCGTGCCGCCGATGGTGACCGAGCCGACGTCGCCGTCCCCGAGCCGCACGATGCCGGCCCGCTCGTAGAACGACGCGATGACCGACTCGAGATAGGCGGGGAAGGCCTCTTCGCCGGGGATCTCCTCAAGGCGACCCGAGACCTCGCGCAGCGCCTGCGCCCAGCGAGACGTCGAGTCGGCCAGCAACAGGACGTTCAGCCCCATCTGGCGGTAATACTCGGCGATCGTGACCGCCGTGTAGACGGACGCCTCGCGAGCCGCCACAGGCATGGAGCTCGTGTTGCAGATGATGACGGTCCGTTCCATGAGGCTGCGCCCGGTGCGCGGGTCGACGAGCACCGGGAACTCGCGCAGCGTCTCGACGACCTCGCCGGCTCGCTCGCCACAGGCGGCGATGACCACGATGTCGGCGTCGGCGTGACGGCTCGTCAGCTGCTGGAGGACCGTCTTGCCGGCCCCGAACGGTCCCGGGATGCAGTAGGTACCGCCCTTGGCGACCGGGAAGAACGTGTCGATGAGCCGCATCTTGGTGACCAGCTGCTCGGACGGGCCGAGCCGCTCGTCGTAAGCCCGGATGGGCCGCTTGACCGGCCACCGCTGCATCATGGTGACGGAGCGCCGGCGGCCTTCGCCGTCCTGCAGGACGGCGATCTCGTCGGCGACCGTGTAGTCGCCGGCCGGCGCCAGCTCGACGAGCTCATGACGGGCCTCGAGGTCGAACGGCGCCATGACCCAGTGCTCGAAGATGCCCTCAGGCACGGTACCGAGCCTGCCGCCGGCGCGGACAGGTCGGCCGACCTCCGCCGTCGGCGTGAACGTCCACTTCACGTCGCGCGGCAGCGCCTCGAGGTACAGGCCCCGCGGCAGGAAGAAGCCGCACTGCTCGGCTATCTCAGGCAGCGGGTTCTGCAGCCCGTCGTAGACCTTCGCCAGCAGACCGGGGCCCAGCTCGACCGACAGAAGCTGATCCTCGAAGTCGACCCGGTCACCGACCTTGATGCCGGAGGTGTCCTCGAAGACCTGCGCGTCGGCGTAGCGGCCCCGCACTCTGATGACCTCCGCGATGAGACGGACGTCCCCTGTCGCCACGTACGCGACCTCGTTCTGGCGCACCGACTCATCGAACTCGACGGTCACGAGGTTCCCGTTGATCCCCACGACCCTTCCCTTACGCTGGCTCATACGCTGATCTCCGCGATGTTGCTGTCGATGATCTGCTCGGCCACGCCCATCCCTCGTTCGTCGGTGAGGCACTGCCACTTCTCCAGCAGACGAAGCTTGAGTGCATAGGCATAGACTGCCTGCACTCCGTATTCCGGAATCGCGGCCGCCTCGTCCAGAAGCCGCCAACGAAGATGATCGAGCATCGTCTCCCGCTCCAGTGGATCGGTCGTCACAACGGCCTGGTCGACAACGTCCTCGATCTCCACATCCCATCCGTCGTGCGGTCGAAGATAGCGCGCACTGTCGACACCCCGGCGACCGGCGCGATATCTCGCCAGTGCGTTCCGCAACTGCCTCTCGCGACGCAGGAGGGCGTAGGCGGCCGGATCATCGACGTCGTCGATACGACCCTCTACCACCGAACGAAGCGTGACGAGATCGGTTTCCGCGAGCAGTCCCTCGCAGAAGCCCACCATCTCGTCGGCTGACATCGGCGGCTTCCCGCCGAACTCGAGCAGCGGCAGGCTGGCGACAACGTACGGGTAGTCCCTCGGCACAGCGGGGACCTCAGGCCGTCTCGTGCTCGCCGTCGCCCTCCGCGCGTGCCGCCTCAGCGGCAGCGACTGCGGGAGCCGATGCGTCGTCCTCTGCCGCCCGCAGGACGATCTCGTCGAGCGGCGGCTTGAGGAGGCGGGCGAAGACCTCGGCGATCGCCTCCAGCGTGAAGTCGTGGTAGAGGCGATAGTCCAGGAACCTGACCTTGAAGCCCTTGTGGATGCGGTCGTCGACGTGCACGTCGAGACCCTCTCCCAGGAGCTCCCGATAGCGATCGAAGACGGTGTCGACGAACGCCTCGCGGTCGTGCTCGCTGAGGAGCACGTCGACCCGATGCTCGTTGAAGTCCCTGTCGGCGTAGGCGCCGGCCATGCGCTCGAGCATGCCGGCCATGGCCTCCGGTGTGAGGGCATCCCCCAGCGACTGCCTGGCGCTCTCGCGCAGCACGTTCTCGATCGCGGTGCGCAGGTGCAGCAGGAAGTCGCGACCCGCCTGCTCAAGGGTCGTCGTCGAGCGCTCCTCGAACACCTTGGCGTCGCGCTCGGCTCTGGCGGTGTGTTCCGCCGCCTCGCGACGGGCCTCGTCGACGATCCGCGCGGCCTCTGCGCGCGCCTTCGCGACGATGTCCTCCGCTTCCGCCTCAGCTTTCTCGACGCCATCCTTGCGGATCCGGTCGAGCAGACCTTGCAGCTGCTCCTCCATGATCTCCCTCTTCGTCGCCTCCCCTTCGGGGCGATGCCGCAGCGCGAACAGCCGCCCGGACGCACAAGGGCGACCGTGCGGCCGTGTACATGCACATGGCGGCGAACGGAGGGAAGAGCCGGACGAACGCCGACGGGCGGACGGGCCGGCCACCGTCAGACGGCGCCGGCTGGTCTCTGGCCCCCAGAGCGACCGACAGGCCGCCTCCCCCGGACGCGGCCGACTGCCGGTAGAGCCTATCCAAGGGCTCATCCCCCTTCAAGCCACGCCCGTGGAAACCGGTCAGGGCGCACGCGCGGCCGACAGCCGGCCGGCGAAGTCGAGCGGGCCGGTCGACCCCTCGTCGAGGTCGCACCCGGTGTCGGCGGCCCGGACGATCCGGTTCCGCAACACCCCGACGTCCCCGATGTCGCCTGCCAGGACCGCGCCGACCGGCAGACCGTCGTTCATGATGATCCTCCTGTAGGCACCGGCCCGGGCCGCGGCTCTGGGAGCCTCCGCCACTGCGCTCACGTCACCGCGCGGTCGCACGGCGCCTATCGATGCGACAGGGAGCCCGAACAGCGTCGTGACGTTCTCGGGCACGGAACCCGGGTATGCCAGATCAAGACCTGCCATGTTGAGACCCGCGACGCGGCCCTGCTCGCAGGCATCGATCCAGTTCGCCACCAGCTCCACGCCGCCGGTGATGCGGTTGCGCCCCTGGGCGACATCGCCGGCCGCGTAGACGTTCGGGACGCTGGTCCGCAGGTGATCGTCGACGACGATCGCCGCATCGACGGCTATCCGCTGCCGGTCGACGAACCCCATGTTCGGCGCCACACCCTTGCCGACGACGACCATGTCGGCCTCCAGCCCTTCCCCGCTCGACAGGGTCACGAGCCAGCCGTCACCGGCGGAGCGTGTGCACCGCTCGACCGCCGCCACCGAGCGGCCGAACAGGAACTCGATGCCGCCCTCGCGCTCGACATGCTCCCGCACGATCGCCGCGCACTCGGCGTCGAGGTTCTGTGACAGCACCTGTCGTGAACCGACGACACAGGTGACCTGCAGGTCCGGGCGAGCGACCGCGCTCGCCGTCTGCAGGCTGACCAGCCCCGCGCCGAGGACCGCCACGCGCGTCGCCCTGTCGGCCAGTCCCTTGATGCGGCGTGCGTCTTCGATGGTGCGCAGATAGCACATCCCGGTCGCCACGTCGTCATCGATGCCCGTCGGCCGCGTCGGAGCGGCGCCGGTGGCGATGAGCAGCGCGTCGTACTCGAGGACGCTGTCGTCGTCGAGGGCGACGGTCTGCGCGTCGACGTCGAGGGCGACGGCCGAACGACCGAACCGGCACTCGATGTCGTGATCGTCGTAGTAGCTGTAGTCGCAGAGGAAGAGCCGTGCCTCCGGGATGGCGCCGCGCAGGTAGTACGTCGTGAGGACCGGCGAGTACGCCGAGCACTCCTCCCGCGACACCACGGTGAGGTGATCGCCGCCGCCGCGCGAGCGGATCGCCCTGATCGCGCTCAGCGCGGCGGCGCTGTTCCCCAGGATGACGAGCCGGCGCGCGGTCGGTGTCACCAGCTCGCCCCTCAGGCGGGGGTCGGGAGCTCCAGCCCGAGCTCCTCGGCCTTCTCCGATGTGATCTCGCCCTGCTCGTCCCAGCCGCGCGCCCGGTAGTAACCCGGCAGCATGCGATCGAGCTCCGCGACGTGGCCCCTGGCGGGGCCGTCCGGCAGCGGCTCCTCGAGCATGCGTGGCGGCAGAGTATCGGCGGCCGACGAGACGCCCGCGCCACGGTTGAACAGCACCTCGAGGTTGAAGATCCGCGCCCCGATGCGCATGAGACCGGGATAGCCGCCCATGTCGACACCCGTGGCGGCCTCGATCAGGTCGCGCAGCTGATCCTCGTCCATGCCGAGGTAGAACATGAAGTTGCAGAGACCGCCGGAGTCGATGATGCGGAACCAGTCCTGCAGTTCGGCGACCATCTCCGGCTGGGACTCCACGTCGAGCGGGTCGAGCGGCTCCTCGATGCCACGGTCCCTGGTGATATGCCAGTGGACCACGGAGTAGATCGCGTAGTCCTGCGCTTCGCCGCGGATATGGCAGGCGCCGCGCGGCTCGGTCGCGTAAGCCAGCGCCATGCTCTGGATGGCGCGGCACTCGTAGCTTGCGAATTCCTGCTTCTTGACCCCCATGGAGTACTCCGGATGCCCGTAGTGCTCGGCCATCCGGTAGCCACCCTCGGCCAGCAGGTCGCCGAAGCCATCGCGGTCGGCGATCATCTGCGTCAACCTGACCATCGCCTCACCGTCGCCGAACGGCAGCGGGAAGCCGATGTCCTCCTCGGGGATCAGGCCACGCTCGTACATCTCCATGGCGCAGGCGATCGAACCACCGGTCGAGATGGTGTCCATGCCGGCCTTGTTGCAGATGAAGTTGGCCCTGGTCACAGCCTCCAGGTCGTTGGTGTAGCAGCTCGAGCCGAACATGCCGACGGTCTCGTACTCGGGGCCGGCGCCCACCAGACCCTCGCGTTCGATGCGGGAGATGCGGCCGCACGCCACCGGACAGGCCGGGCAGCCCATGCCCATCCGCGTCCGGGCGGACAGCGTCTCTGCCAGCCGCTCGCCGGAGATGTCCTCGTGGTGCTCGTTGGTCCCGTACTGGAAGTTCCTGGTCGGCAGCGCGCCGTACTCGTTGACCAGTTCAAGCACACCGGGCGTGCCGTGCTTGTGGAAGTGGTCCACATAGGGATCGGTCAGAGCCTCGTAGCAGCGCTCGACCGCCTCCATGAAGCGAGCGGGGTCGGCGACGGTGAGGCCGGCGGTACCGCGCACTGCGATGGCCTTGAGGTTCTTGGAACCCATCACCGCTCCGACGCCGGAGCGACCGGCGGCGCGACCCATGTCGTTCATCACGTTCGCATAGCGCACCAGCTTCTCGCCGGCCGGCCCGATGCAGGTGACCTTCGCGTCGGGCGCCGTGGCGGCGATGACCGCCTGCTCGGTCTCCTCGGTGTTCCCGCCCCAGAGGCCGGAGGCGTCGCGGAACGTCATTTCACCGTCGTCGATGAAGACGTAGACCGGCGTCGCGGCACGACCCTGGACGATGATCATGTCGTAGCCGGCGTACTTGATCGCGCAGGCGAAGTCGCCGGCCGCGTTCGAGTTGGCCACGCCGCCGGTCAGCGGCGACTTGGTGACCAGCATGTACCGGTTGCCGGCCGGCGCTCCGGTCCCGGTAAGCGGGCCCGTCGCGAAGAACAGCTTGTTGTCGGCGCTGAGCGGGTCGACCGCCGGGTCGACCTCGTCCCAGAGGTACTTCGTCCCCAGACCGAGGCCGCCGATGTACTGCTCGGCGACGTCACGGTCGAGCTCCTCGACCGATGTCGTCAGGTCGCTCAGATCGAGGCGCAGGATCCTGCCCGTCCAGCCGTGCATGGTCACTCACTCTCCCGATAGGCCTCAGCCAGCGCCGCCGCCAGCTTCTGGCGCTTCTCCACTTCAGGACGGTCGGCCTCGACGAAGTGCAGCGCCCCTCGTGGACAGAACTTGACACAGGTGGGGTCACCCCCGCAGAGGTCGCACTTCTCTGCGTGCCCCGCATCGCCGACCCGGATGTTGCCGAAGGGACAGGCCAGCATGCACATCTTGCAGCCGACGCACACGTCGGTGTCGACCCGGACGACGCGGGCGCCGGTCTCCTCCATCACCACCGTGCTGATGGCGCCCGACGGGCAGATGCGCTCACACCATGCGTCATCGCACTGCGAGCAGACGACCGGGACGGCCAGCTCATCGTGCAGGAAGACCGTCGTGTGGATCCGCGCCTTGCGCGGGTTGAACTCCTGGTGGTGGTGGAACGAACACATCAGCTCGCACGTATGGCACCCCGTGCACTTGCTGATGTCGACGGCCAGCATCTTGCTCACGTCGCCATCCTCCTCACTCGATACCTCGCCGTCGCCAGGCCCCCAGCCGGCGACGGACCGTTCACTCACGGCCTGCGCTCTGCCTCACGGTCACCCGACGCGCGACGCGCCGTTCTTTTCCCGGCCCCGTCAGCCACCGTACACCGGAGGGAAGATGGCGACCACATCATCCTGCTCGAGCCGGGTGCCGAGGCCGTCCAGGAACCGTATGTTGCGGCCGTTGACGAGGAACACGATCTCCCTGCGCAACACTCCCGGCTCGCTGAACAGCGCCGCCCGCCGCACCGGGGTGTCGCAGACGACCTCAAGCAGCTGACGGACATCAGGTGCCGCCTCTCGCGGCAACTGCGCCTGCTTCTTCCCGAACACCTGCCGCAGGTCGGCGAAGAAGCGGACGGCGATCGTCCCGTTCCCGCTGGGCTCGCCATTCACGGCGAGCCACCTTCCGGTCCGTCGCTGCCGGGCCCGCGGAGTCCCGACCGCCCGGCGTCCCTACGACGGATGCCCTCGAGTGGATGGGCGCGCCTGAGCGCGACGTCCCGCCGCTTACGCGCGCTGCTCTCGTCGACCGCCACGTAGCGGATCGCCCCCGGCTCGCAGAGCTTGACGCACTGAGGGTCGCCGTCGCAGCAGTCGCACTTCACCGTCACCCCGGCCTTCTCGTCGTACGACGGCGCCCCGAAGGGGCAGGCGACGATGCACGTGCGGCAGCCGATGCAGCGTTCCTCGTCGATCACGACGATGCCGGTGTCGTCCTGCCGATGGCAGGCCGTCGTGGGACACGCCTCCGTGCAGAAGGCCTCCTCGCACTGCTGGCAGGTCAGGGGGACGAAGCGGCCTTCCTCGCCCCCGGCGAAGACGCGGATACGCGAACGGTCCGGGTCCATCTCGCCGGTGCGTGCGATGGCGCAGCCGAGCACGCATAGCATGCACCCGGTGCAGAGCTCCTCGTCGAGCAGCAGCACCCTGCGCTCGCCGACCGCCTCCGATCGGCCCGATCCAGTGTGGTCCCCGGAGGCGGAGACGGCATGGCCGGTGGGCTGACTCATGAGTCGGACCGCCCTCTCATGACTGCGTCCTCGTCGCTCTGGCGAGTGGCGCTCCGCCGTGCCAGTCGCTGGCCCGCACGAGCGGCGCCTGCTCCTTGATGCCGACCCCCAGCACGAGCTGGCGGAGGACGAGACCGCCGGTGAGAACGGCCACGGCACCGACCGCAGGCACGGCCGGCGCGCCCGGCGCGAACGCGTAGACGATCTCGAGACTGAGGGGGAAGAGGAGGCCGGCGGCCACGACCACGAGCCAGAACGCGACCCGCCGCTCGCCGTGCAGGAGGAGGTCGGCCGACAGCGCGGCCTCCGGCCGTCCGCGCCGCAGGACGCCCACGTACGCGGCCAGCACCAGCATCTCCAGCGGCAGCAGCACCCGTTCCACGTCGCTGAGGGCGTGCAGCGTCGGTTCGTTGAGACCGGGCACGCCGGCCAGCACACCGTGGATCATGACGGAGAGCGCGAGCGCCATCGCGCCGCATGAGAGCGCCGAGACGACGAACAGCGTCGGCAGCAGCATCGTCCGCCAGGCTGGGATGTACTTCATCGAGCGCAGCAGCAAGCCGGTATAAGCGGCGGTCGCGAAGGCGAGGGCGACACCGATCGCCTGCAGGATGCGCCAGCCGGCACCGCCCCCCGACACCCAGTCCGGCGCGAAGACCGCCAGAGCAAGGCAGACGACGCCGATGACGATGAAGGCGCTGAGGATGAGGAACCCGCGCGCCAGCCACGAGCCGCGCGGATTGAAGCAGGCCGTGAAGAAGAGCCGCCAGTTACGGCCGAGATGGACGATCAGCAGTGAGGCGCCGAAGGCGACGATCAAGGGGCCCCACAGCGTCCAGACTGCCGCCCAGTCGACGCCCGTCCCCGACCAGGCCGCGGTCAGCGTCGGCAGGCGGAAGCCCGCCCAGTCGAGCACGACCGCCAGCAGGAAGGCGCCTGCGCCGAGGCCACCGAGGTACAGGTAGCCGGCGATGATGAGCCCCCACTCGGTCTGCGGCGCCGGCGTCTTGCGCTCGACCCGCACCTGGGCCGCCAGCTCCGGCGGGATCGACAGGGTGCCACCGAGTCCGACGACGCAGCCGCCGGATGATCGTGCCTCCACGTTCGCCACCGGGGCCGTCAGTCCGCACCCTCGCGTGACGCGCGGGTCACGGCCTCGGCTCGGGCCGGCGACCGGCCGGTACCGGTTCCTTCTCCGACGCCGTCCGTGACGCGTCCGCGCCCTCGAGCTCGAACGGTTCGAGCCCGAGGCCGAGCTCGGCCAGATCGTCAGCGATGTCCTGAAGACCGCACTCGACCAGGGTCTGATGCAGCGGCACGCCGGTCCTGAGATCCCAGCCGCGCAGCGTGTAGTACTCGTCCTTCATCTGCTCGAGCTGCTCGCGCGACACGCCGTACTTGCCCTTCATCAAGCCACGCGACACCGGCTTCGAGAACTCCTTCTCGGGGATGGTGTCGTTCTCGCGCCGCCGCCCCATCTTGACCTCGATCGCCCGCTCGACGTTGCGGATCCGCAGCGACGCCTGCTCGATCTCCTCCGGCGTGACGGTGCGTCCGAGCCCGGCGGTGAGCGCGTTCGCGTAGTGCTCGGGCATCAGATAGAGGAAGAGCCACTTCGTGTGCCACTTGCACGACCCGGCCATGTCGGAGACACCCGTATGGATGCCCATGTCGTGGACGATGTCGGCCTTGCCCTCGGTGGTGTCCGGGTCGGCGGCGTTCTCCTTCCCCGTCAGCTCGAAGGCGAGCTCCTTCTCATGCTCGACGGCGGCATCCCGGTCCTCCTGCGACCAACCGGGGTAGATCGGTGCCGTCACCGTGTCGAACTGGTGCATGTCGAGGTCCTGGATGCAGTCCGAGCGACGGCCGATCGCATAGCTCAGCGACATCGACGTGAGCCGCGGGTTGATGCCGTACATGGGGTTGTTGTTCACCTGCATCGCGTACCAGTAGGTGCTCCGGCCGTTGCGCCGTTCCTCGGGGATGCGCTCGTCGAAGTACTCGGCCGTCGCCTTGAGCCCCTTCGCGAGGACGGCGCCGAAGCCCTCGTTGGCGATCGTCCTGTCCATGATCGCCTCGATCGCCTCTTTGCTGCCCCACTCCATGGCGATGCCGTCGGTGTCGTCGGCGGTGATGATCCCCTGGCCGTGCAGCTCCATGAGCCACTGGATGGTCAGTGCCATCGACGTGTTGTCGATGCCCATCTCCTGACACTGCCTGATGAGCTTGTACCAGAGCCGCATGTCGTCGTTCTGGACCTCCCACGTCAGCTGCGTGTAGAGCTCACAGGAGATGACCGTGGCACCGATGCCGGGGACGTTGTAGTTCTCCATGCAGTGCACGGGGCAGCCCATGCAGCCGGTGCGCTTGTACCCGTGCTTGTTCCAGAACGCGTTGTAGTCGGTCTTGCCGTCGGGGTCGAAGTCGAGGCCCTCGTGACCGTCGCCGCCGGCCTCGATGCCGGAGAGCACGTAGGCGTACTCGGCGTTGGTGACCCCGATGGTGTGCACCTCTTCGTAGTAGTCGGCGCCCTTGACCTGGTCGTGGGCGGCCTTGCACGCCTCGAGGAAAGCCTCCGGATCGGCCACGGAGACACCCCTGGTCCCTCTCACGGCCAGCGCCTTCACGTTCTTGGAGCCGAGCACGGCACCCATGCCCGTCCGCGCCGCGGCGTTGCCCACGCTGCTGTGGATGGTCGCGAACGAGACCTGGTTCTCACCGGCCGGCCCGATGGAGAGGATCTTGGCCTCGGGATCGTCGAGCTCGTCCTGAAGGAGCACCCGCGTCTCGTAGGTCGTCTTTCCCCACAGCTCACGAGCATCGCGCAGCTCGACGTGGTCGTTGCGGATGTGGAGGTAGACCGGGTGCTCGGACCTGCCGGTGAGCACCACGTGGTCCCAGCCTGCGTACTTGAGCTCGGCCGCCCAATCACCGCCGACGTTGGCGTTACCGAGCAGGCCGGTGACCGGCGACTTGCTCATCACGTCGGTGCGGCTGCAGCCCGGGTAGGCAGTCCCCGAGAGCGGCCCGGTACCGAACGCGATCACGTTCTCCGGGCCGAGGGGATCTGTCTCCGGCCCGATGGTGTCGTACATGATGCGGGCGTTGATGCCGCGCCCGCCGATGTAGTCCCTGGCGTAGTCGAGGGTCGACCTGGTGCTGATCTCGCCCGAGCCCAGGTCGATCCAGAGGATCTTGCCGCCGTAGAGATTGGTCATCTGAGACTCCCCTTCGACCGAGGTCGCGCTACTCGCTCTGCGTCTTCAGCAGCTCCAGATACTTCCTGACACCGTCGCGCCGCCGGCGAAGACCCTCTTCGTCGGCGGGCACGAAGTGGAGGGCGTCGTTCGGACACCACTTCACGCAGGTCGGATCGCCGTCGCACAGGTTGCACTTCTGACTCACCCCTGTGCGCGGGTCGACGAAGGGGGCGCCGTAGGGACACACCTGGACGCAGGTGCGGCAGCCGATGCACTTGTCCTCGTTGACGACGACCGCATTGGTCTCGGGGTCGCGGCTCAGCGCCTCCGCCGGGCAGAGCTCCATGCAGAGTGGTTCGACGCACTGCTGGCAGACGACCGGGATCGTGGAGATGAGTCCGTCGCGTTCCTCTCTCACGACCGTGATGCGCGCCCGCGAAGGGTTGCACTCACCGTAGTTCTTCAGCGAGCAGACGATCTCGCAGGTACGACAGCCGGTGCATCTCTCGACGTCGACCGTGATGATCGAGTACACCCGCATCCCTCCTTCCCCCAAAGGTTGGGACGACATGGTCAGAGAACATCCTACAGGTCTGTAGCAGTCTACCATCCGGTTGGTTTATCAGGAATCCCCATCTTCCCCTTCAGCCGCTCGACGCAGTTGATGCGGATGTCGAGCAGCTCGGCGATACGGGCCTTGGCCTCAAGGCCCTTGGCGGTTCCGGGCACGGCGGTGATCACGCCGATGTCGAGCTCCTCGCGCAGGTCGCGCATCACGGTGCTGTCGGCGAGGTCGAAGACACTCACGCCGAGCCTGTCGGCCACGTAGGCCTTGGCCTCTCCAAGCCTCATCTTGCGGGCGAGCTGCATGCGGGCCACCAGGTCTCCGGTGGTGCGGATGCCGCCCATCGAGGAGGCGAGGGCGTGGCCGACCGACATCCCGGTCGGGTCGCCGGTGCCCACCTACAAGCCGTCGGCGCCGCCGAGCTCGACCATCGCGGCGCTGCAGCGGGTGACCACGTCGGGCGGCGGGCACTCGAACATCGGCACCCCGCCGACGCCCATCCCCACATTGGGATGGACGGGGATCTCGGCGACCGCCGTACAGGCCTTGACGAAGGTGAGCGCCCGGGCCAGGTTCCAGGGGGTAGAGCGCCGGGAGTTGGTGTTGACGACCGGCCCGAAGAGCGAGGCGCCGGCCTCGGTGACGACCTCGAGCTGCTGATGGGGCCACATGCCGGCCAGGCGCCGACCGCGCCAGGTGATCTCGCCGTGGAAGCCGAGCACGTTCTCGGCCGCCATGCCGACCTCGATCGCCAGGTCGGTGTGTTGCGCGGCCCACTCCACCGCCCGCAAAGTAGCGTGGAACTCACCGTCGCCGGTCGAGGCGGTGGTGTCGTAGTTGATCCCGTCGGCCCCGACCTCGGCCATCTTGCCGGTCATCCAGACGAGGTCCTCATAGCAGGCCTCAGCCGCCTCCTCGGTGGCGCTGCGCGCCTCGGCGATCTGACCGCGGGGCAGCAGGTCGGAGGGGTTGGGGAACGGTCCGTCGGGGCGGAAGTAGAGGCCGAGGTTGGGCATGAAGCCGTAGAAGACGGGGATGATGGTGGTCTGCAGGGCCGCCTCGACGTGACTCTGTTCGAGGGTGACGATCGGTTTGGCCGGCTTGACCGAGTAGTCGGTGTGGCCGACCTCGATGGAGTCGAAGCCGAAGGCCCGCTCGAAGGTGCGCACGCACTGCTCGCGGGAGAGCGGCAGGCCGACCCCGGAGGAGAGCTGGGCCGAGTAGAGGGTGTTGGTCGAGCCGTCCTTGGTCAGCACCGCCTCGTTGCCGCGCGCAACGCCCCAGAGACGACTCGGGGAGGCGAACATCTCGAGAAGGTAGTCGTAGTCGGGCTCTGTGAGCGGCTCGATGCCGCCTTTGGCGACGGCGTCGGCGCATCCGTCCTGCAGGTCGGCGCGCAGCTCGTCGAGGCTCATCTCGACGGTGTGACCGTCGCCCATGCGGGTGGTGATGGTGGTCACTGCAGGTCTCACGCTTCGTCATCCCTTCTGCACGGATCCTCGGCCCGCTGCCGCCGGCCCCAGTAGTCGGGCCGGCAGCCGCAGCCGTCCCACATCTTCTCGTAGACGGCCAGCCTGTCGTCGATGAAGGCGTCGACCTCATCGGCGTCGGCCAGAGGCCGCACGGCCACATCGACCGAACGCCGCGGGAACTCGACCACTGCCCAGAGATCGTCCACGTGCACGACGTGGATCGGCCCGGCGAGGCCGGTGTCGACAGTCCGCTCGTACGCGAATGCCGCCGACAGCGTGTCGAACTCGTCTCTCGGCACGGCGACGACCTCACCGACCCGCAGACGCTCGAGCAGTCCGTCTACGTCCATCAGTGCCTCCTTGCCTTTCCACCCGTGGGCGGCCGCGCGCCGACATCGCGGGGCCCGTGGCCGGTGTCACCAGACACCGGCCACGGGCCCCGCAGCCCGCGGTCCCGCCCGGCGACTACCGCCGGACCTTCGAGATATCGATGTTGAGCTGCTTGATCTCGGTCAGCTCGTCGAAGCACCAGTCGGAGAGCTCGCGCCCCAGACCGCTCTTCTTGATGCCGCCGAACGGCGAGAGCTGATCCCAGCAGTTGTTGGTCTCGTTGATGAGCACCGTGCCGCACTCGATGCCCTCGCCGAGGAGGAACGCCGTGCGCAGGTCGCTCGTGAAGGCGGCACCCTGCAGGCCGTAGGGCGTCTCGTTGGCGATCCGCAGGCACTCGTCCATATCCTTGAACGTCATGATCGGCGCCACCGGCCCGAACGTCTCGTCACGGGCCATCAGGAAGTCCGAGGTCACACCGTCGACGATGGTCACGTCGGAGTACATGCCGTCGATGTTGCCGCCCATGAGGAACCTGCCGCCCCGCTCGCGGGCATCGTCATAGTGCGACTGCACCTTGGCGACGTTGGCCGGATTGTTGAGCGGACCCATGTCCGTGCCCTCGTCGAGCGGGTTGCCGACTTTCACCTTCTTTGCCCTCTTGACCAGCTTCTCGACGTATTCATCATGGACGGCCTCATGCACGAGGATGCGTTCCGAGGCGGTGCAGACCTGGCCGGCCAGGTAGAAGCAGCCGACGATGGTCGCCTCGACCGCCTCCTCGATGTTGGCGTCTTCCCAGACGACCAGCGGGCCGTTGCCGCCCAGTTCCAGCATCAGCCGCTTGATGCCGGCGATCTGGGTGAGGTACTCGCCGGTCGTCGTCTCGCCGGTGAAGTGGATGGCGTTGGTGCCCGGGTTGCTGACCAGCTCGGAGCCGACCGTGCTGCCTGGACCGGTCACCACGTTGACGGCGCCCGGCGGGAAGCCGGCCTCCTCGTAGATCTCGGCCAGCATCAGGGCGCTGAACGGCGTCGTGGACGCCGGCTTGACGATGACCGCGTTTCCGGCCGCCAGGGCGTGAGTCCAGGCGATGTTGGGGATGTCGTGCGGCCAGTTCCACGGCGAGATGACGCCGATGACGCCCATCGGCTGACGCATCACCAGGATGCGCTTGTTGAGCGTGTCCTCCTGGATGGAGGGGTTGATCTTGCCGCGGTACCGCTTGATCCCCTCGGCGGCTTCGATGAAGTGCGGGTTCGAGTAGCTTCCGATCTCGTCACGCGCCTCGGTGATCGTCTTGCCACACTCGCGGCACAGCACCCGCGCGTCGTGCTCCAGGCGACTCGCGGAGATCTCACTGGCCCTGTAGAGCAGCTTGGCGCGCGCCGGGATCGAGAGCGACGCCATCGCCTTGTGCGCCTTCTTCGCCGCCTCGATCGCCTTCTGCACGTCCTCCTTGGTCCCCTTCGGCACGGAGCCGATCCGGCTCCCGTCACCAGGCGAGTAGACGTCGAACCGCTCGCCGCTCGCCGACTCGACCCACTCCCCGCCGATGAACATCTTCTTCTCCAGCGGCGGATCGTCCGGCGCCGGGTACGGGGTCGGATAGGGGCTCTTCTCCTGGGCTGTCGTCGCCATCGGCACTCCCTCCACGTGCAGTACACCAACCGGTTGGTTTGCCAGCTTCAGCACCATATAGTCGGCGTCACCAGGCGTCAAGGATTGCGCGCAGACAGGGGCCACGTATCATCTCCATGAGCGGCGGCTTGTCGGCCGCAGCGCCGTGCAGACGTCAGGAACGCGGCGACGGGGGCCGCGCGCGGGACGAGACTGGAGGGGCATGGGCACGGTACCGGAAGAGGCAGCGACGGCCACCCGGGCCGGATCATCAGATCCGGGTCCGGACCCGGATCTCACCGGGCACCCGACAGCCCGACGCATGGTCGAAGCGGCCAAGGAGATCCTCGTCCGCGACGGCTTCCCGGGTCTCACGCTCGAAGCTGTCGCCGCCGCTGCCGGCGTGAACAAGGCATCGACCAGGTACTACTTCGGCGGCAAGCGCGGACTCATCGACGCGGTCATCAGGGAGATCGTCCTCGACGAGTGCGCCGACTCACAGGCTTCGGTGTCCCCCGACGCGACTCCTCAGGAACGCGTCGATGCGTTCATCCAGAACGCGAAGCGCATCGCCGGACACACGGAGTCGTTCGGCGGCTTCTTCGAGATCTTGCCGCACGCGCTCAAGGACGACGAGTTCCGGCAGCACTTCGTCGAGCTCTACCGGAGCTGGTTCGAGTGGAACCTCGAGTGGCTGGGCATCGGCGACCGCGACGACATCCCGGACCAGAAGCGACGTGCGCTCGGCACACTGATGGCGGCCGTCGTCGACGGCCTCGCCGTCCAGGCGACCATCTTCCAGCCCGACTACGACGCCGGCGAGACGCTGGAGCTCTTCCGCGATCTGCTGCTGAGCATCGTCGACGACGGGTCCCACTGACACGACACGCTTCGTGGACCGGGCCCGCCGGACTGCGGACTGGGGACTTCGGGCTTCCGACTGCGGATGAGGGCTTGGCGGAACGCTCACGGCAGGCCCTGCTAGACTCGTCGGCATGCGTTACCACGGTGCCGTCATCCGTCCACCGAGCGAGGCGGACAGCCTGATCGTCCAGGTCACGTACGGCTGCTCGAACGCCACCTGCGACTTCTGCGGCACCTACCTCGACAAGCCGTTCGCCGTGCGCCCGCCGGAAGAGGTCGAAAGGGACGTCGCCGGCCTCCCGGGACGAGCGAAGCGGAGCGTACGCCGGGTGTTCCTCGCCGACGGCGACGCGCTGGCGCTCTCCACCCGCCGCCTGCTCGACATCCTCGCCCTCCTGCGACGTGAGTTGCCGGCGCTGGAGCGCGTGAGCTCATACGCGAACGCCGGCAATCTGCTCGGCAAGGGCGTCGAGGAGCTCGCCGAGCTCCGGACAGGCGGCCTGGAGCTGGTCTACCTCGGTCTGGAGTCGGGCGACGACGAGACCCTGGGCGACATCCACAAGGGGCTCACCGTCGCCGAGCAGGTCGAGGGCTGCCGCCGGGCCTCCAACGCCGGCCTGCGACTGTCGGTCACCGCCATCCTCGGGCTCGCCGGGGTGGCGCGCTCGGTCATCCATGCCAAGGCGACCGGCCGGGCGCTGAGCGCCATCGACCCTCAGTTCATCGGCGTCCTCAGCCTCATGATCGAACCCGGCACGGCGATGGAGCGGCGCGTGCGGTCGGGCGAGTTCAAGACGCCCGACGCTATCGGCATGCTGCGCGAGCTACGGGAGATGATCGCCGCCACGGACGTGACCGACTGTCTGTTCCGCTCCAACCACGCCTCGAACTACCTGCCGGTGGGCGGCCACCTGCCCGAGGACAAGCCGCAGATGCTCGCCCGCCTCGACCGGGTGCTCGAGGCGCCGGAGGACGCTCGTCTGCGCCCCGAGGGCTGGCGCCTGCTCTAGACGGCGAGGTGGGACTCAGAGCGGCGGTCCCGTGCGTGGCGAACGTCCCGCGCACTTGTGGGCTTCCACGTCGCGATGGCCCGGCGTGGCCTGGTCGCCCGGCGCGCCGTCTCTGGTCGCCTGCTCGTTCCGCCGCTGCTGCTGATCGGCGTGCGACTCCTCCAGCGACCGGCGCGCACTGCCGCGCGCGCGCCAGTAGAGGACGAGCAGCGCCAGCAGCGTGAAGATGAGGATGCCGACGATGATCCCGACGATCAGCCACTGACCCGGCCGCCAGCCGAGGACGATCGCCGTCAAGAAGACGGTGACCACAGCGACAAAGCCGATCGTGACGGCCGCCACACCCAGGCGCTGCCTCATGAGCCTCACCCCGGTCCCCGCCGCCGGCGCCGCGCGCCGCCGGGCCGGTCTGGCCTCCCCGCTACCCCCCGTCGCGCAAGTGCGAACCATACTTGCGCTTGAAGTGCGTCGCGTTGTACTTCTCCAGCTTCCAATCGGGGATACGGCACTGCGGACAGGCGGTCACGAACCACTTGTTCCGCAGCCAGCGGGCCGCACGACTGTGCTTGGAGTCGTGCACGACCATGTGCATGTTGCAGTGTGTCGTCAGGTACGCATAGGAGCCCCGCACCTCGAGCTCCTTGATGCCGTGCAGTACACCGCGCCGGGACGGCCAGAGCTTCATCTTCTCAAGCAGTCGGAAGAGCGGCACCTGCTTGCGGTAGTAGCGCGTCTTGGAGGGGTCGGTCGGCATGGGTCGAGTCTAGCACGGGCGACATGAGGAGGAGGTCGTCGCTCTCACCGCGGGATCGCGAGAGAGGAGACGTTGCGACGATCGCCGCGGGCCGCCGAAGAAAGGGCGTCGCGACCGTCGCCGCGAGATCGCCACCGAACCGACGAGGACTTCACCGAACGACGACGAAGCACCGGGATGAGAGTCGGCCCGTACGAGAGGGGACGGAATGAGCTGGCACTCCCTGTCGGCAGGACTACGGACGGGGGCGCCGCTCGCGTTCGGCGCCCTCATCGTGGCCGCCTTCGTGGCGCTGGTGGTCATCGGCGCCGCCGCGACGCTCCTGACGGCACTGCTCGTCCTCTGAGGGATCCGCAGACCGTCCTTCAGAGCCGGAACGCCGCGCCGGACGCGCGTCCGGCGGGAGACGGACGGCCTCCACGCGCCTCGCCGCCGCACCAGGACCACCCCGACTCCGCTACCCAGGCTCCGCCGTCACGCCTCCACCCTCCATCTCTGTGGCGCACCTCAAGCACCCCGACTGCGCCCACCGGCGGTCGGGGCACAACGGCTGAGCGGGACGGGTGATCGGTCGAGGAAGAGGGGAAGAGTGGCGGGGAGTACGGGAGTTACACCCGTCTACGTGGATTTAGAGTCCCTGAATCATTGTGCGCGGACCCTCCGAGGACGCCGTTTCCGAGCCCGGCTAGGCGTGATCTGTCGCACATTGTCCCGACCGTTCCCAGAATCCGGGAGCACCTCGGGAGCACCTCGACCGCCGGCCGGGTGAGGCCTTGCGAGCAGCTCCAGGAGAGCCGACCGCAGGAAGCGCCGCTGAGATCCGACCTTGAACGACGGCAAGTTGCCGGCATCGGCCTGGGCACGGATCGTCGTCTCGGAGACGCGGAGCAGATCCGCGGCCTCGACAGCGGTCAGGACTTCATGAGGAGCAGTGGTGCTCAGCGCTCCCGCTCCTCATAGCGGCGGGCGAGGTCGGCGAGTGAGTCGGGATGCGCGGCGTTGTGGAAGTTGTCGGTGTGCTCCAGCATCCACTTCATTCGCAGGTAGGCACCGGCTAGCGCCTCGGCCATCTCAAGCATCTTGAACGCCCGGCGCTTCCATCCGGGCCAAATCGCAGGCAGGTCGGGCATCTTGTCCCCTAGCAGGCGCTGAAGGTCACCCATCGTTCCGCTCCCTGAGGATGGGGCAGGGCTGCCCGGTAGGTGTCTTGGCGTCCAACATGGGGCAGTAGCCTTCGTCGTCAGCCGGGCACTCCTCGTAGCAGATGCCCTTGAGGAAGAAGGGGTGGGCGTCGGCGAGGTTGCTGATGATGGTGAATGACACCATCCGCTCTGCATCGACGGGTATGCTGTAGTTCCACAACTCATCAATCAGCGCCATCGTCGTCCTCCTTGCGCTGGCCTTCTGTGCAGCCGAAGTCACGCAGCTTGTAGTCGTGCGGTCGCTGGATGTATTTCGCGCAAGTGACCATCTTGTTTCTGTTGTGTCGACACTCCCCACACCGCACCGGGCGCTCGGCGTAGTAGAGGGCGGCGAGGGCGGCAAGGGATGCATCTGCGCGTTGGAGTTGCTGCCGAACCATCGCAGTCGCATAGGCGGCGCTCGTGTTCTCATGTACGGTGTCCATCATGTGAGGACGAGCAAGTCCCCACTCCTTCACCTCTTCCGGGCACTTCTCGTCTTCCAGCAGGCGCTGAAGGTCATCCATCGTTCCTCCAGTACGGCGTCCAGCGGGATGGGGTGAAGTGGCAGGGGTCGGTGATGTGGATTTCGCCGATGTACGCCTGTTCTTTGCCAGAGGCATCCCGCGCCTCGCACATCTGCTTGCGCCAGTACGCCCAGTCGCACGTCCCGCACACCTTCAGCCGCTCGACCTCCGCCTTGAGTTCCACTACCCGGTCGTTCTGACGCTGTGCCCACTGAGCATTGATGTCGGCTTGGCGAATGGCCCCATCCCGCTCTGCCTCAATCTCTGCGATGCGCTTGCGCTGCCCGATGGCCTGCCCAGCCATAGCGGCTTCGTAGTGCCACTGTTCGGCGTTCCAGTGCTGGACGTCGCGCACCAGTTGCTCAGCCTCATCCCGCTCCGCCTCAGCGCGGTCGACCTCGTTCTCAGCCGCCTTCAGTTTGCGATACGTCACCTTATAGTCGGCCTCGGCGCGTTCGGCGCGGGCAATACCATCCCTCGCCATCGCTTCGAGGGCGGCGTCGGCCCTGTCTTTGTCCACGTATGGCCGCTTGTTCTCTCGCCGCCATATCGTGTCGGCGTGCCCATAGTCCGCCACTTCCGGCAGGTCCTTGAACTCATCAATGGCGCTCATGCCACTTCCTCCCCTATCACCCCCGTCCCGTCGCAGGTCGGGCAGGTACCATGGTGGCCGCCGCCTGTCTTGTCGGGGATCCGGCCGTCGCCGTCGCAGTCGGGACACACAACGGCCTTCCTGGCCTTTCTCATCCGTCCCGCCAGCACGTCCGCCCCGATCGGCTTCGCGCCACCGCGCAGGGCGGTGCCGTAGCGCTCCCCCGGGACGAAGTAGACCGTCACGGTCCCCTCACTGCGGGAGGCGCTCGAAAGCCCGAGGCGGTCCTCGGCGAAGCGTTCGAGCTCCTTCACATCGGTCCCACACAGCAGGCACCACTCCTTGCCGTCCGGCTGGCGGGCGGGCTTGGTGATGTAGACGCTCACGTCGTTCCTTTCCTCAGCAGGTAGTACCACCCGTGCAGCTCGGCATCGCGGGCATGCTCGGTCTCGCCGGTCAGCCGGATCCCACGACGTCGCACCATCGCCGCGGCCGGTCGCTTGATGGTCGGTGACTGAAGGACGAACGGCGAACTGGACCGCTCGGCCAGGAAACGCAGCACGCCGATGACCTCGACGGTGCGCAGCGGGTCACCGGTCAGAGCCGGCAGGGCCCTGGTCCGCCACTCCTCGCAGACGAGCGTCGCCGGCAGGGAGGCCTCGACGATCTCGATGAGCCTTTTCGGCGGGTGGGTCGAAACATCGACATGGTCGCCGGCGAAGAGCGCCAGGCCACAGTGCTCGGCGCCTGGATCGACGGCGATGAGGGCACCCGAAGGAGCGAAGGACGAAAGTGGGGCAAACTTCCCCCCCCTATATATAGGGGGCTCTACACGTGTTTTCGATTTCTTATGTTGGTTTCTCAACATTCGTCCTTCGTACCTTCGGGTCCATGTGATTTGCAGGGACTTTGACACGAAGGACGACGCAATAAGCACCTTCGGTTCATCCTTCGCGTCCTTCGTGTTTCCACCACCGGCGTAGTGTTTTCCGATTCTCGACCCGAAGGATGAACGCGATTCCGAAGGTCGACCGAGGGTGGAAATCAAGTCGTCCTTCGGGGTCATTTCGTCGTCTCCGTAGTCGCTCCGACCATGCCGGCGAGGCGTTCTTGGGCGGGCCGAAGCTGCACGCCACGGAGCATCGAGCGTCTCGTCGTGTGATGCTGGCCGCGCTCATAGCCCTTCTCCACCAGCCGGCTTGAGAGCTGCTGCTTGGTCAGCGGCCGCTTGATCCCGCAGGCCATCGCCCACATCTCGTAGCGCTGGAAGACCTCGGCCATCTCCGTGTCCTCTTCTGAGTCCTCGAAGTGCTCGGTGATGAACTGCCCCACCAGGTCGATGTCAGACCTGTACTGATTGGTCGCCATCTCGACGGAGATCGGCGCCTCGAGCCCCTGTGCCTGCCAGGCAAGGGCGCCGGCCACCAGCCAGGCAAGGGCGCCCGGCAGCTCCTCACGGAGCTTGTCGATCAGGTGTGGGTCCTGCTCGTCCGGCGGGATCGTGACCGTGAAGGGGACCTTGAGGAACCGTCTCCAGAAGCCGTCGTCGGCGCCCTCGAGGCGCGGCTCGTGGTTGGTGGACAGCAGAAGGGAGAACTGCGGCCGGTAGACGGTCGAGGAGCGGGCGTACATGCCGCGCGGAGAGACCTTCTCCCCGCCGGTGTACTGCTTGAGCAGTGCCTCGTCGAGCTTGTGGTGGTAGCCGCTCTCGGTGGCCGTCACAAGCCGTACGCCGGCCAGACGGGTAAGGTCCGGCCTCGGCGCCGAGCCGGCTCCGTGGGAGGTGCAGAAGGTCAGGAAGTCGGCTGAGGTCGCATAGTCGCCAAGGACGGCTGAGACCGTCTCGACGGTGACCGTCTTGCCGTTGGCGCCGGTGCCGTAGGCCATCAGGATGCGGCAGTTGTCGGACGGGGAGATGCCGGTCAGGGAACGCCCGAGCCATCGCTGCATGAAGCGGATGAGGTCCTGGTCGCCGAAGATCCGCGCCATGTGTGCGTCCCAGGTAGGAGCCTTGGCGTCGGGTGTGAACGCGCAGCCGGCCATCTTGGTCATCTTCAGCGAGCGGTCGTGGGGGGAGAGTGCGGCCGTGCGCAGGTCGAGCACTCCGTTGTGCACGGCAAGCAGGAACGGATCGGCGTCGAACTCATCGGCCGCCGCGGTGATGCCGGGCATCGTCTGGGCAAGCTCGAGGAGCGCCTTGGTGCCGCGGGCGGACGATGCCGCATCGGCACAGCGGACGATCTTGTTGCGGGCCTTAGCATCCTCGGTCCGACGCGCCTCCTCGTAGATCTCCGCGATCGCAAGTCGCACGAGCTCCATGAGGGCGGGCTCATCGTCGGTGAAGATGCCGCGGGCCGAGTCATAGACGAGCCATCCGCGCCCCGGCACGTGGTAGACGTTGCCTGCGTGCATCAGGGCGAACCGCCGGGCGTTGCCGGTCTCGGTGTAGCGGTCGGGGGTGAGCGTGACGGGCTTTGCCTGCTCGGCCTTCCAGACGGAGTCGGCGACCTTGCGCCACTCGGGGAGCGGGGGCCTGGTGGACTGCGCGGCGAGATGGACGGACTCAAGGTAGGCGTCGTGGTGGGTC
>Ga0209164_1001651_pt1 | contig 27384 bp, 20 predicted proteins | sample MTBNYHSulfiMetaG_FD_187458 | JGI IMG/M metagenome (GOLD analysis project Ga0209164, IMG submission 187458) | Enrichment culture microbial communities from rom New York Harbor, USA that are MTBE-degrading - MTBE-NYH (New York Harbor Sulfidogenic)... | ecosystem: Environmental > Aquatic > Marine >... | reverse complement strand
TGGTGGCCGTTCTCCGCCTCAAAAAGATCGCATTCAAAGGTCTTGAATGCCTTTTTCACGATCATCCGAATCGTCTTGCTGTCGTCAACCGTCAACACCTTCAGCGTCATATCGTCTCTCCAGTCACTTTAGTCGTTAGATATGTTAGTTGTCTGTTTTAACAAAGACTTCGACCAGGGCCAGGTTCTCTTCATACTGGAATACAAAACTCTCGTGTCGCGTCCATCCCTTTGTTTCGGTGGTGAAATCCGAGCCGCTTGTGATCGAAGGAATCGACAGATCACATGCCAGATCAGCATCACAAAAACGCGATTTTAAATCTCCTCCCACCATATTACTCAATTCCCCAATCACATCGAAAATCTCGTCATCCCCTTCGATTTCATCGATCTCCATCCCCAGCATGGCAGCGGTAATCAGACGGGCAAAATTCTCGTTCACGTGAAGGCTGACGTTTCCCATCACCTTTCCCGCGAATCCAACCGAGCCCACAATGCGTCTCCCCTCCCCATTCCGGGGAAAACCTCTATCCGTCGCACGGATGCTCATGGAAAGCATCGTGTCAAATACCCTGGATACTGCGTTTGTAATAAACGTCTTAAGATCTAATGTATCCATGTCAGACATATCCATCCTCCTCAACCTACCCTATTTAAAAAAACAATCATCAAACCGGCCGATTCAAATTGCAACGCGTGAAGTCATTCGATGCCGCTATTTCCAGCAAAATGTATGCCAATCTAATGCCGCCTACCGGGTCCAATCCAAGTAGCGGCATCGTCCAACCGGGACGGCCTGAAAACTCTCTCGATCCCCGATGGCCACTTTAAAGTCCCCCACCTGTGGCCGCATCAAAATTAGCCGGAGATAGCGAGTCTACCAAAACATCTCGAATAGAATGCCTGATAAAAGGTCAGGAGAATCCGCGCGTCCATCCATTCGTTCAAATCATCCCCCTCGAATGCACCATGATCATCGATTTCAATTCCCGCCATTTTGATCTCAATTTCATGTCAAAAAATTGACCACATCTTTTTTTTGGCCAGGCATCTTACAGATAACAATTTGAATTATATATGCAAATTGAAAACCTGCGCCTCTGGCATGGCTATTGCTTGGATTTCAGAACGGATTGTCGTTCGCGACTCTCGACCCCGTTTTGGTTATGACAGTAAGCCTATGTAACTCAAGGGGCGGAGCTATCTGCATAATTTCAATGACTGCCTGGAAAATATAAGATGGCCTTGACAACAAACGTTTATGCCTTTGGAAGCTGCCGGGTTTTATCACCATTGGCCATATTGCATCGACATGGTCTCATTAAGGTGAGAAACAGGCGTACGGAATGGTACGTTCATTCTACCAGAGACATATTGCAGAAAATCGATATCGTTACCGGTAAAAAATTTGTTGGATTCGATCAGATTCCTCTCCTTACGACCAAACCGAATGAGTATCAGACGAAAACTGACGGGACGATAACCCTCCAAGATATTGATGTGTTTATACTGGAGATTTCGTCCATAAAGAGTCATATCTTGGGCGATATCGAAGTCCAGCAATGGTGCGTGAGAAATCTGGGGCAAGATGCTGGAATAGATATGGATCGCTATAATCACGCTTTAAGAATCCCACCTCAAGAACGAGATCTTTCCTTCCTTTCACATAACGCGCCACCACTGGTACACGACATCGCAAGCCGTTGTGTTATTCGCGTGTTAAGGAGAGAAGATGTTTTGGATGATTTGGCTGGGATTGAAGGCATACTAAATCCACGCCGCATGATTCTTGTTCCACCGATTAATTTGAAAACTGAAAATGGAAAACAGATTGAGAGCAGGGGACTCTTATGGAATACACTTCGGGACTACTGTTTTGAGAAGAGACACGCATTTTTCGATCCAGCCCCGATTATCTTACAATATGGCAGGGATAAGGCGTTGCGTGATCTCGGGCACTATACAAGACAATTCGAGATTCACTTGGCAGAATCTCTTCTAAATCAAATCCATTCTCTTCATTTACCCGAAAATAGGTCGAGAGAGAAAGTGGATTCCATAATAACGAATACAGCTGCGTCAAACCCTCTGTAGAGCAGGGTCAGTTACGTCTGCTCAGTGTGTTTCCGGTGGTGAGGGCTTTAGACTATATGGCTGTCATAATGGAGTAGAAAATGGGTGCCATCAAGACTTCCCAGAAGCATGGCTGCTCGGGGCACGGACTGTTGGGGCGGGATGAACCGGCATACAACCATGAAGAGATTAGGTGGCGGCTGTTGATGCAAATCAATATTTAGAGCCATAAAATAAACCGTGGATAAAGGCGAAAAATGGAAAAGAACATATATGTGACTCAGCCTGCTCTACCTCCTCTGTCGGAATTTGTCACATACCTGGAGAAAATATGGGAAAGCAAATCGCTTACCAATCAGGGCCCCTTTCACCAGCAGTTTGAAAAGGAATTGGCCGAGTATCTGGGTGTTGAACACCTCTCTTTGTTTTCTAACGGGACTTTGGCGCTTGTAACGGCCTTGCAGGTCCTGCGCATCACCGGCGAGGTAATTACCACTCCGTTCAGCTTTGTGGCGACTACGCATTCCCTTTGGTGGAATAACATTAAGCCTGTTTTCGTGGATATCGAGCCTAACACTTTCAACCTTGACCCAAACAGGATTGAAGCAGCGATAACGCCAAAGACCACGGCCCTCTTTCCTGTACACGTGTACGGCAACCCATGCGATGTCGACGCCCTTAGAGAGATCTGCGACATCTATGGCCTAAGGCTGATCTACGATGCCGCCCATACCTTTGGTGTCAAAATAAATGGAACTTCTGTTGCCGACTTCGGCGACCTTTCAGTCCTCAGCTTCCATGCTACCAAGGTGTTCAACACATTTGAGGGCGGAGCTATTGTATGCCATGATCCGGTAACAAAAAAACGGATCGATTTTCTGAAAAATTTTGGATTTGCAGGAGAGACCACGGTGGTTGGTCCGGGGATTAACGCAAAGATGAACGAGTTCCAGGCGGCCCTTGGACTTCTGCAGCTCAAATACATAGATGAAAATATCGCCAAACGGAAAGCCATCGCTAAAAGCTATCGAGAAGGCTTCAGGGGCATCTCAGGTATTCGATTCCTCGAAGATATCGCAGACGTTAACCACAACTATGCCTATTTCCCTATCCTCATCGATGAGGAGGCTTATGGCATTGGCCGCGACGCCGTGTACGAGGAACTGAAACGACACAACATCTACGGACGTCGCTATTTTTATCCCCTGATCAGCAGTTTTCCCACCTATCGTGGCCTGGAATCCGCCGATCCGGACAACCTCCCGGTAGCGTCCCGCGTCGCGGAACAGATCCTGTGCCTCCCAATATTTCCGGATATGCATGAAGAAGTCCAAAATAGGGTTATCAAGATCTGCTGTCAAATGCGTGGTTTCGATTCAGTGCATACCACAAAGGTCGCTGTCGTTTCGACGGCTTAACGAACAGGATTTGATTCTCCAAAAAGGAGTCGTCATGAGCTGAAATGCCGCGCATTAACCCAGACACTTTTTCTCTTTGAGCTGTAATTTGTTCGAATCCTTTTTTTGGAAATCCAGTGGTTCCTGAAAGGAATGTCGATACCCATTTCATTCTTTACTTCTTTAAGACATCCGTATCAGAACACGAGGTGATTTCAAAAGCAAAAATCGTTGTTGATATTTCAATTGGGTGAAAACTCCTGCAACAAAAGACACAAGGATTTGGTCGCCTTAAAAGAATGGTTTTATTAAGAACAGCCAGATGTTACGTATCATGGGCGGAGACAACCCTATCAGTCTGTCGGACTTTGCCCTAACATATTGAAATCATGAGGTGGGCCATTTTGACCGGAAACCTGACTGTCGCGAAATCAATGTGTTACAGAAGCCTCTGCTTTTAGGTCCCACAGATTGTTAGACTAATAAATTAAGGAGTGTTGTATGCCAGAATCTCAAGGACACACTTACGGCAAATTTGAAAGCGTCAAATTCAATCATCGACGCGATGATTTTTATCGCTATGTTGACTACCTTAAACAGCAAAACGTTCCACTGGAGGACTTGCTTTACAATTTCACCGCTTACATCGGCCACATGACGCTCAATCGGCTACTTACGATATATGAACTGTACAAAAAGGTGACGGGAGTAGCCGGGCACGTGGCAGACGTAGGAGTTTACAAAGGAGCTTCCTCCTTGCTGTTTGCAAAGCTCATCAAGATTTTCGAGTCAGAGGCGTTGACAATGTGCCATGGCTTCGATTGGTTTCAAGGTATGGTGAAAGGGGAAAGGGATTCCAATCTGACGTCCAACGGGGGATATAAGTCTGAATATGAAGGTGTCCTGGAGCTAGTGAGAATGCAGGGCATGGACAATATTCTTAAGATCCACAATCTGGATCTTCGCGTGGATATTTCGAGCTTCTTTGAGGAGAATAATCATTTGAGATTCAAGCTTGTTATGATGGATTGCGGCAGGTACGATGTTGTGAAAGCATGCCTCCCGTTCTTCTGGGAAAGGCTCAACAAGAATGGAATAATAATATTTGATCAATACTCAAACGAGCTTGCACCAGGCGAGACCGGAGCCTTACATGAACTTCTTCACGATGTCACTATTCAAACCATCCCAAACTCTTGGACTCCCAACGTATATATTATTAAGAGATAGCAGGATTGCTTTGACAAAGGAAGTTATTTTTAACCTGCATGGATTTTGGAGGCCTAAGTATGGTTGCGAAATATAAATCGAGGGCAAAAAAGGAAAATTACGAACCCCTGCACGAGCGAATTCCGCTTTCTGCACCGTATTCAATTTTAGTGGATGCATCCAGCTTATGCAATTTCAAATGCTTTTTTTGTCCGATGTCCAGCGATAAGAATGTTGAGACAAGCAGGCGAGTTCCCGGAGTTATGAAGCTTGATCTCTTCAAAAAAATCATCGATGATATAGGTGAATTCGGATTACCGATTAAGATGCTTGAACTTGGCATGCACGGAGAGCCTTTTCTCAACCGGCATTTGGCTGATATGGTCGCCTATGCGAAAGGAAAACCATATTTCAACCGCGTCAGCCTTGTATCCAATGGATCCTTATTGACGCCGGAACGCGCAATTCCTGTTATTGAGGCTGGCTTGGATCAATTGGATATTTCAGTTAACGGCACGTCGGATGAGCACTTTTTTCAGGTTACAGGCACCCGGGTTGATTTTGAAGAGTATGTACGCAACATCAAGCATGTATTTGAGCATCGCCAGGGTTGCGTCCTCACCACCAAAGCCATGTCCGAATGCCTCCAGGAGGACCAGAAGCAGCGTTTTTTGGAGACTTTTTCGCCCATCTGCGATCAAATCTTCCTGGAACACCTCGTTCCATATTGGCCTGACCATGATATCGAATGGCCTGAAGTACAGCACACAATGCTTGCCGAACAAATATTCCACTCTTCTGAAGTGTGTCCGTTTGTGTTTTATAAAATGCGTATTACTTCGGATGGCAAGGCTATTCTTTGCTCGGCCGACTGGGACCATAAACTTGTTCTGGGGGATTTGCGGCAACAAAGCCTAAAGGAAATATGGGAATCGGATACACTTTTTGAGTATCAAATGAAATTTTTGCGATTGGAGCGATCAAAAATCCCTTTTTGCAGTAAATGTGAGATGTTCCGGTATACCCAGTTGGTGCATCTTGACCCATATCGCAAAGAAATCCTGAAGAGAGTTTCGGAAAGTCGGCGATGAGAGTAGCCATTATGCAGCCATACCTGTTTCCGTACGTTGGGTATTTTCAGCTCATCCACGCGGTTGATCTGTTTGTTTTGCATGATGATGTCCAATGGATCAAGGGAGGCTGGATTAATCGCAACCAAATATTGTTAGATTGCAGGCCGCTGCGCTGGACGTTGCCAATCGCAAAGAAAGGGAGCCGTGACCTGATCAACCAATGCGAGATGGCGGAACTATCCGATGGCAGAGATCGTATTCTGAGACAAATCCGCAATGCCTATCGGCCTGCCCCATTCTTTCCGGAAGTCATATCCCTTGTCACCGATGTTATCAATCAGCAGGAGAGAAATGTGGCGATGTATATCCTCAATTCCCTTGAGAGATTAGGTGAGTATTTGGGGTTTACGACTGAACTGGTTATGTCTTCAACGGTGGAAAAGGACGACTCCCTCAAAGGACAGGAAAGGGTTATTGCAATTTGCTCGGCGCTTGGAGCGACAGAGTACATCAATCCTCCTGGGGGGGTTGCTTTGTATGACAAAAACGATTTTAGGAAGGCGGGAATACGTCTGGCCTTCCTCCAGCCGGGACGGGTTGAATATCCACAGTTTGGTAAAGCCTTTGTCCCAAACTTGTCTATCATCGACGCACTGATGTTTAATTCTGTTGAGGCTGTCCGCCAAATGCTAAACCTTTACACACTTAATTAGGGTAGCCAGTTAGGGCCAATGAGCGGTTAAGATATGAAAAAAATAAATCCCGGAGTTATTATCAATTTTACACCCACTGGAATGATCCCAACCAAAGACATGACTCCCAACGTGCCCGTTTCTCCACAGGAGATTATTGAGGAGGTTTTGGAGGCGCGACGGTACGGCGTTTCCATGGTCCATCTCCACGCGCGCGACAAGGAAGGAGTGCCGACTTTTTGCAAAAATGTCTACAAGGAAATTATTGACGGGATACGCAGGGTGGATGGTTATGACAACGACTCTCTGATTCTTGGAGTATCGACAAGCGGCAGAAATTGGCCGGATTTTGAAAAGCGCTCCGAATGTCTGGAATTGGAGGGGAATAGCAAACCCGACATGGGCAGCCTCACATTGAGTTCTTTAAATTTTAATCACATCGCCAGCGTTAACAGTCCCGATATCATCCAGAAACTTGCGCGAAAAATGCTAGAGCGCGACGTTAAGCCCGAATTGGAGGCGTTCGATGTGGGGATGATTAATTATGCCAAATATCTCTCCAGTAAGGGGCTGCTAAAGCCGCCCTTTTATTTTAATCTGTTATTTGGAAATATTGCATGTGCACAGGCCAATATTCTCAATTTGGGAGTTATGTTGACTGAACTCCCTAAAGACTCAATATGGTCTGTGGCTGGAATTGGAGACGCGCAGTTAAAGATGAATCTAAACGGAATCATCAATGGCGGCGGCGTCAGGGTTGGCCTGGAGGACAATATCTGGGTTACTCCTGAGCGCAAGACTCTGGCAACGAATTTGATTCTACTCAAAAGAATTAAGGAATTCTGCGACTTGTTTCAGATAAAGATAGCGTCGCCGTCGGAAGTTCGCAGCCGACTAAACTTGAACATAACGCCACAGGAGGAAATATGACCAAAGTAGTGATATTTGGCGCGGGTGGATTATCGCGGACGGTTGCCCACTACCTTAAACATGATGAACGTTACTCGATAGTTGCATTCACCGTGGACAGGGACTACATCGTGGAATCGGAGTTGGACTCATTACCGGTCATTGCTTTTGAAGATCTGCCAAATTTCATATCTCCTAATCAATGCAAGGTGTTGGTCGTCCTCACTCTCCAAAGAGTCCCCAACCGTCGGTTAGACAAGCAGAAATGCGAAGAGGCCAGGCAAAAAGGGTATTCTCTTTTGTCATATATCAGCAAAGACGCGATAGTGTCGCCGGGGGTTAGTATTGGTGAAAACGTAATAATTAGTCCCGGAGTCGTTGTCGAACCGTTTACACAGATCGAAGATGGCGTCATTGTTCGGTCTATGGCCTATATCGGGCATGATGTCAGGCTGGGCGAGTATTGTTATATTGCACCAAGGGCGGCGATGTCCGGCGGCGCAACCATAGGCGCTCACGCATTTATCGGTATTAACGCCACATTACGTGGAAGTGTTACTGTAGGACGTGACGCGGTGGTGGGAGCCGGAACGACTATCTTGAAAGATATCGAAGAGGGAGCCGTCATTAAAGCCCCGCCGAACATTCCTCTTCCTGTCGACAGGAACAAGATCAATCTTGACTGAGTTCGGGTATATTGTGACTTGTTCACCAGATCACGAAAGCAATAGGGGTGAGGGTGACACGGCTTATTGGCAAAAGTTTTGGAACCAGCCCAGCAACGTGTCTACCGGTTGTCCCCAAACGGATGTCGGGCGAACTCGCAATGGAGTTCCAGTTACAGACGAACAGTGGAACCAAGCTATAGAGTATATCGCGGATTTAACCGACCTTAGGGAGCGTGACACGCTAATCGAGCTATGCTGCGGCAACGCGGTGCTGCTTGGGCCTTTAGCCAAGCGGTGCGCCAGAGCGATCGGTGTCGATTTTTCCATGGTTCTCCTGAAACAAGCCCATGAGGTCTTTCCCAATGTTTTTGAAACGCTCCACGGTGATGTGCTTGACGTTGAACTGCCTCAAAATTGCGCCGATGTTGTCCTGATATATTTTGCAATTCAGCACTTCACCCAGAAAAATGCTGTCCGATTGATTCAGAAATCAATAACTCTCCTCAAGCCTGGCGGAAGGTTGTTGGTCGGAGACGTTCCTGACAATAGCAAACTTTGGCAATATTTAAACAAGCCCGAATACCGAAAAGACTACATCCGACGGCTTTTGGAGTCCCGTCCTATGATTGGGACTTGGTTCGACCGCGACTTTTTTGAGGCAATTGGTGAATACCTACAAGACGTCGATGCGAAAATTCTTGAACAGCCAGAGTTTCTGATCAACTCCAATGTTCGCTTCGATGTCCTTTACACCAAGCATTTTTCCTGACTAAAATGCCTATTTTGTTGTTCCTCTCGGGGATTTTTCTCATTGGCAATTCGTTTATTTGGGTTTAAGCAAATATACCTATAATGAGCTTAGAACGTCTCCGATAAACTAAGTTATTTGCTGGCGTTTTTGCGTTTTGGCCTGGTGATCTTCCAAGCTAATCGCAACAAATAAAATGTTAACGATACGCATTCTTTTTGGGTTCCTGAATTGAGACAGTTGAGAACTGAACAGGAAATCGCGCAGAACTGGAAGGGTGACCCTACCAAACCATTGGTCAGTATCTGCTGCACCACCTACAACCACGAGCCATACATCAAAGACGCCCTGGAGGGTTTCCTCATCCAGGAAACCGAGTTTCCCTTTGAAATCCTCATTCACGACGACGCCTCAACCGACAAGACGGCCGATATCGTTCGAAAATATGAATTCAGATATCCCAACATTATAAAGCCTATCTATCAGGCAGAGAATCAGTATTCTAAGGGCGCAAGGCCCATGCTGCAATTCAATTTATCGCGTGCGAAATGTGATTATATAGCACTGTGCGAAGGAGATGACTATTGGACGGATCCAAGAAAAATTCAAAAACAAACGGAATTCCTGGAAAGGAACAGCGATTATGTCATGTGTTATCATGATGCGATGATTTTTGATGAGCATGGCGATCTTATTGCTGCATCCAAAATGCCTGAGCACAATAAGCGAGATTACACAAGTGAAGACCTGATACTTGGTAGAACAAACGTCTTGACCTTATCAATTCTATTCAGGAATATTCTGAATCAATTTCCAGAGGAATACTCTAATGTCTTCAATGGTGACAATTTTGTAACGTCACTACTTGGTTGGTACGGAAAAGGTAAGTTCCTTGGTGAAATAAGGCCCGCTGTTTACCGGAAGCACAGTGGAGGGGTCTGGTCCCTGATGGAAGAGAAAACAAAACTGAGGCATAAGGCGAATACGTATGGGGAAATGGCAAAATATTACACCAGAATCGGAAAGAAGTACGTTGGCGGCTTTTTCAATGCGAGATCTGAAAAGGTAATGGCGGATCTGAAGCTTCTTGAAGATGGTGCACCTCAGAATGGGCGCAGAATTGCCATGCTGACCCAGACGTTTTGGCCCGTAAAAAGTGGAATGGAGATGTTTTTCCACAACCTTGCATCAAACTTTGTTAAGGAGGGACACGACATCGTTCTGTTTGCGCCGGAATACGGAGAGATGTCATATGATGAGGTAAAGGCCGAGTATGATATTGTGAGATACAGAGATTTTCGGCATCTTGGTGAGCTGTTTTCGGAAAGGGAGAAGTCTGGGCATTTTGACGCTATCCTCGTACAGTCGGCATATGTCATGGCCAGCGCCGCTCTTCAGCTTGGAAGGGCCTACAAAATCCCTGTCGTTCTCCGAATGCATGGGGAGGATATCCAGGTGAAGCCGGAGATTGGTTATGGATATCGGCTGGACCCTGAGAAGAATGAGATAATATGCAGCAATATTCGCTCTGTTCAAACCAACATCGCCATTAGCAAAGATGTCGAAAAGCTGGTCAACGAAATACCCGGGCATGCTCAGGTTCGTATCATCCACAACGGGGTTGATACAGACTTTTTTAAGCCCTCTGCGTGCCATTATTTGCATGATTTTTTGAATATTCCACACAGCATCAGAATTTTGCTAACAGTGGGAAGAAACGTCAAGAAGAAGGCCTTTCATCATGCTTTGAATGCGTTTAAGGTTGTGTCAGATGCATATGATGATTGTGTTCTAGTTCATTGCGGGAAGGACGGCAACGGTGCGGACTTGGGTCGCATGGCCAAAGAAATCGGTCTGGAGGATAGATTCTTCAGGCTGCATGAAGTGGACTATTTCATGATGCCAGAGGTCTATAACAGCGCGCGCATATTCCTTTTTCCATCGTCAGCGGAGACGTTTGGCAACGTAACGGTGGAAGCAATGGCATGTGGTCTTCCCTGCGTTGAGTTTGATTATGGCGCTAACCATGAAAAGATCAAAAACGGGCACGATGGCTTTATAGTAGCATTTGGCGATGTCAAGGGCATGGCGGACCACTGCATCGATCTGCTTGGCGATGAAACACTGTATCATTGTATATCGCAGAATGCGAGAGAAAGCGTCTCAAGAAAGTTTTCGTGGGGCGCGATTTCAAGAAAATACATCCATGCGATTGATGGGGCCAAATCTCGATATAAGAGTATCAGCGTTGTATTCGCAGCGCATGGTCCAAATCAATATAACGCTCCGAACATTTCACTGATCCGGGTCCTTCCCAGGCTGAAAAAGTATGGGGTAAACGCGCGGGTCGTTTTTCTTATGACACGGACTGGAGATTGCGTAGTCGCAAAGGAGCTGCAAGAGCATGGCATAGCATGCGGTTTCATCCCTTGGAAGAGCACTGAAAATGCCGTGGTGGAGATTCTGAAAGATCTGCGAAAAAATCCGCCGGATGTGTTCTGCGCCAACCTTTGTGTCCCCGCTCACTATGCCACGCCCTGGATTAAGGACGCCGGCATTCCGGTGATTAGTTCTATGCGATCAGACGACGACTTCTACCACGAGTTGTGCCGGTATTTTGTAGCGGGCCAGGAGCGCTTTCGTGTTTCCGGCGCCATCTGTGTCTCCGAGCGCCTTGGAGAGATCGCAAAGGATGCTGGTGGAAATAGGTTTCCTGTACTTGTTTGCCCATCGGGTGCTCCGATACCCAGCGCTTCCGCTGTCCGCAAAGCCGGAGAGCCGTTTGTGATTGTCTATTCAGGGCGGTTTGAAGAACGACAAAAGCGGATCCTTGAAACTACAGAGGCATTAATTGAGGCTGCGAGACGATGGCCTGATATCAGCGTATGGATGCTTGGCGACGGGTCGATGAAAGAACGCGTCTCAGCTATGGTCGAGCGTTCCGGTTTGTCGAGCCGGTTCTGGTTGCCGGGAAGGCTTGACCAGAACTCCGTGCTTGGTCTCCTTCCCAAAGCCCATGCTTTCGTATTACTATCAGATTATGAGGGGCTTTCCACGGCACTGGTGGAAGCGATGGCCAGCGGATTGGTCCCGGTGGTTAAGAGAACTCAGAGCGGTCTGGATGATATTATCCAGGACGGTACGAACGGACTCATTGTCGATGATCGTTCGAAAGGATTTTTGGGAGCCCTGGGAAGGCTATATGATGACACGGCGTTATGGGAGACGCTTTCAGAAGCAGCTCGAGAGACTGTGGTACAGCGTTTTTCCTCGGACCTGACCGCAGAAAAATGGGCGAAATTCTTTGACTCGCTGCGAAATGGCAAGAGGGTGAAAGCGATTGAAGTCCCTGATGAAGGCTCTCTTGACCTGCCGCGATTCGGTGTCGCCGAGAGAGGAATTCGCATAGAGGATTTCAGAAAGGCGGTACGTGCGGATATCGCGCCTAAAATGGAAAACCATGTGAGTTCTGCTGGCGATGCGAATGATAATACTTGGCGAGGTCTCTTCTTTAATACCGTCAAAGGAATGGTCCCGTTGCTAAAAGAAAGTGTTCTCTATGTTGGGAGAAACGGATTTCCTTTGAACAATTTGGTAGCATCCCCTTATCCCCCTACGGCGTCATGGTATCTGGAATTGGATTGCGCAGCCAAAGATGAGATGAAGGAAAGCGTATTGAACTGGGACGGAAAAAGAATTGCACTGGGGGACAATTCAATTGATTGTGCCATTGCCGTGAACGCTATGGAATATTTCCGGGACCCGCTGAGTGTTGTTGCAGAAATACGACGCGTCTTGAGGCCCGATGGGGTGTTTGTCTTTGCAGTGCCTGCGCTGTATCCCGTAAAAGAAGGAATTTCTGGCTTTCACCGGCATTCTTTTGCCTCTATCGAAGAAATGATCGCAAGTTCCGGTTTGGAAGATGCCCACATCCAATCGATTGGTGGATGGAACGCCAGCCTGGCGCAAATGATCGGGCTGTGGCTGAAGCATGCGCCCATGGATGACAATACGCGAAATCATATGGCGCGACAACTGTGGCCGTTATACACCCAACTGATCAAGAGCGATGTGCCGTTAAACGATCCGAAGGCGGAAAACGGCGCGAGCATCGGGTGGGCCGGCCTGGCCTTCAAGCCTGCTGAGAGCACGATTGCAAGAGATGTGTTTGAGCGGGGGGATACGCGAATCTGTCTGGTTCGGTCTCACGCGCACAACTATTCCGAAACCTTTATTCAGGATCACGTGGACTATCTGTCGGAGAATCTGGAAGTGGTCTACGGTCATCCCTATCCCCGTATGGGCCTCGATGGACAGCCGGTTTTTTCAGAGGACCGGCTGAAGGCGTTGCAGGAAAATTTTGATGCGAACCAAAAGGAGCGCATCTACGACGAAGCCCTCGCCGACTATTTTGAGCGGCGGGGATTTTCCGTGGTGTTGGCAGAATCCGGGCTCATGGGATCTTTCATCTACCGTGCCTGTGAGATCGCGGAGGTGCCGTTTGTGGTCCATTTTCATGGGGCCGACGCATTTATTCACTCCCTGCTCGATCAACTTCGCCCGCATTTTGATCGGTTTTTCCATTCAGCCTCAGCCCTGGTGGTGGTATCTCGAGCCATGCGGGAGCAGCTCTTACGACTGGGGGCGCCGGAGGACAAGATCATCCTGGGGCCGTACGGCGTTTCCATCGCTCAGACGGCCCTGGCCGACCCCAAAAACGCACCGCCCATTTTCGTTGCCGTGGGCCGTTTTGTGGAAAAGAAATCTCCCCATCTGACCATCAAGGCCTTTGAGAAGGTGTGGAAAGAGGTGCCTGAAGCGCGGCTGGTAATGGTGGGTGACGGGCCACTTTTGTCGCATTGCAAGACACTGGTCGAAGCGCTTGGTCTCGACGATGCGGTGACCTTTACGGGCGTTTTTTCACGAAGGGCCGTATCACGCCTCATGCAAACAAGCCGCTGTTTCGTCCAGCACTCCGTTATCGCGTCCAATGGCGATTCGGAAGGATTGCCTCTCGCGGTTTTGGAAGCGGGCGCACACGGGTTGCCGGTGGTGGCCACGCGGCACGCCGGAATTCCAGATGCGGTTATCGAAGGGGAGCACGGTTTTCTCGTCGACGAGCACGATGTCGACGGCATGGCGGGTGCCATGCTGCGCATGGCCCGAGATCCTGATTTGGCCGGTAAGATGGGGAGGGCCTACCGCGAAAGAATAGAGAAACACTTCACCAGGGCGCACGCGGTCCAGCGGCTGCAAGTGATTCTGGCCAAGGCAGCGGAAGAGGGCTTTAAGCCCAATAAAGATAAGTCCAAGCCCGTTACAGGAAGTCAGATCAATTTAAAAGGGGATGGCCTGCGCGCAAGCCAAGAATCCACGCACCGTTCGCAAGGGGAAGCGGGGAAAGGGGACGCGGCCTTGAAGGAGATGCGTCTGCGTGACAGCATCGGACGGGACCGCAACAACGGTCGTGCCTATCTGGAACTGGCTGAATGTCTTGTGCAAAAGGAAGACTTCGAGCAGGCGTATATTTGTTTTAAGGAAGCCGAGAGAGCGGGGGGATTGCCAGACACGGTCGTGCCCATCATTCAGCAAATGGAGCAAAATCCACATCTGGATACCCCTGTGGTACGCGCTTACCGTGAGAGGATCGGCCTGAACGATTCTGAAAGGTCGGACAATCCGCGTCGGATCCTTGTGTTCACCAACCTGCTGCCGCCCCAGGAGATGGGAGGGTACGGCCGGACAGTCTGGGAGCTTTGTGACGGCCTTTTGAAACGCGGCCACACGGTTCGAATCTTGACGGCGGATATGCCGCGATATGCCAAAACGCCTGAGCCTGGCTGGGAGCGGGTCGAAAAACATGTGGAACGCTCTCTGCATCTTTACGGAGACTGGGACCAGGGGGCAGCGCGTGTTTTGGACGACACGGAACAAATTGCCGCCGTCATACGGCACAATCACCAGGCTGTATTACGCGAAGTGGATCGTTTTGCACCGAACGCCTGTATGGCCGGGAACCTTGATTTTGTGGGCGCCGGGTTTATTGATCCCATCCTCAAAAAAGGTATTCCCGTAGTGCATCGCTTGGGCAATGCCAGACCTGGGTATCCAGCAGAAAATACACCCAAGTCTCCGCTCTACTGTCTGGCAGGGGCCAGCCATTGGATCAACGAGCAGCTTCAGCAAGCTGGTTACGTCGCGGGCAATTTCGCTGTATTGCCGCCAGGGTCGCCTTTGCATGCTTATTACAGGACGTTTCTTCCCTGTTTCGACCGTCTTCGCATCTGCTTTGCCGGCCTTGTCATGGCGTATAAAGGGCCTCACGTCCTTGTCCAAGCCCTGTCTTTACTGAAAAGGGCAGGGGTCGGTTTCACCTGCGAGATCGCTGGAGACCCGAAGGACCCCAAATTTGGAGAGTATCTCAGAGAGATGATAGCGAAGGAAGACCTTGATAAAGTTGTCCGCCTGATCGGGTTTCAAGGCCGCAAAGGCCTGGCCGCGCTCTATGCGCGGAGCAATACAATGGTTTTCCCGAGCGTTTTTGAAGAACCTTTCGGCAAAAGCCAGATTGAGGCCCAGGCCGCCGGCCTGGCCGTAATATCGAGCGGTACCGGAGGGTGTTGCGATATTATCAGGAATGAGGTTAACGGCCTTATTTTTAAGAACCAGGATCCTCAAGACCTTGCTCGCCAGCTTTTCCGGCTGGATAATGACAAGGCCCTCTGGGAACGCCTGGCACGCCAAGGCCGAGAGGATGCATTTCGTTACACCACCAGCCGTTCGGTCGTCACTCTCGAGGCGATTGTTGAAAGGCTGCTGGGTGAAACCGCATCATCGCCGCAATGATTTCGCAGATCCTCCTATAATACAACCCGACGTAATCCAATAATTGAATAGAAGCAAAATCGAAAACAGCAAACAGAGGGAGAAGACCATGGGATTTCAAAGTATGACTGAACACCCGCATCCACAGGGCCATGCAACGCCAGCGGACACCTTGTATCAGAACGCACAGCGGCTGGCAGAGGCAGGGAGGGAGGCCGACGCCATTTCAGAGTTGGAGAAGCTGATTGAGAGATGGCCCGATCACGCCCTTGCCCACAATGATCTGGGGGTTCTTTATTACAGGATTGGAGAAAAGGAGAAGACGCTCAGGCACTATGAACAGGCGGCCCTGCTGGTACCTGAAAACACCACGTTTCAGAAGAATCTGGCGGATTTTTACTGCGTTGAGATGAGTGAGCTTGAGAAAGGACTCAAGATCTATCTGAAGGTCCTCGAGGCCAACCCGAACGACGTGGAGATCCTCCTCATCCTGGGGGATATCTGTGCGGCGATAGAGAAGGGTGAAGACGCAAGGTTCTTTTATCATCGGGTGCTGGAGCTTGAACCGTGGAAGCAGGCCGCTCAGAAAAAGCTCGATGCGTTGCCCGGCGAAGGACCGGCTTTTTGATTTGATGGAAAGCCCCGCGCAGCGCCTGATTGACCGCAACACCCTTTCGCGGGTTCTAAAAGAATACCGGAGCGGGGACCGCACAGGGGCCGAGACCTATATGCGGGAGACGCTCAAGATGGTGCCAGGGGAGGAGCGTAGCCGATGCTGTCTGGCGGCGCTGGCCCTGGAAACGCGCGATTTTGATGCGGCCGGCCAACTCCTCAATGAATCAAGCGTAGAAGCGCCCTCTGTGGAGGCGCTGTATCTGCGCGGCCGGCTGGCGGAAGCGCGGGGGGATATGACACAGGCCCTCAGCCATCTGAAACAGGCCCTGGGCATAAAGCCCGATTACGTAGGGGCCCTTTACGCCATGGGCCGGGTCATGCACCGCAACGGTGATTCGGCCGAGGCTGCCGTTTATTACCGAAAGGCCTTGCGGCTCCATCCCGGTTTCACTGCCGCGGCCCATCAATTAGGCAAGGTCCTGTTTTCAGTGGGCCGTCTCGATGATGCCCTGGCGGCCTTTCGACAGGCCCTAATCGCCGATCCGACCTTCACCGTGATTCATATGGCCATGGCGTCAACGCTAAGGGAAATAGGGGACGGGGAGCAGGCCAGGGTGGTGATTCAAGCCGCTCTCGAAAGAGATGATGATCCCCTGTTGCGTATCCAGCACAGCCTGATGCTACCGATCATTTTTTCTTCCGATGGCGACATCGATGAGGTGCGCGCCAGGATGGAAAAAGAACTGGATGGGATCGCGGCGAGGCATATCCGATCCACGGATCCCTTTGCTTTTCCGGGAAACACCGGTTTTTACCTGGCCTATCACGGCCAAAACAACCGCAGGCTGCAGTCCAGGCTGGCCGAGGCCTATCGTACGGCAGCCCCTGATCTGGTCTGGACCGCGCCGCAACCGGTCAACCATTTCGGTAGCAATGACCGCATCCGTGTGGCCATTGTCTCGCATCACCTCCATCGACATACCATCGGGTACCTGAACGCGGGCATTGTCAAGCATTTGTCGCGATCCGCTTTTGAGGTGACGGTGGGTCGTTTCCAGGATCAGGCAGAGGATGACATGTCCGCCGCCATCGACCGGACCGCGGATCGGGTGGTGCATCTGGCCCCTGAGATCCCGGAGGCGCGCCGACAGCTTGCAGATTTGAACCTCGATCTCATTTACTACCCTGATATCGGCATGCACCCGGTGACCTATTTTCTGGCATATTCCCGGCTGGCGCCGGTTCAGTGCACCAGTTGGGGCCATCCGGACACCACCGGGATTGCGAATCTGGATTACTATATTTCTAATCGCCTGGCCGAACCGGTGGGGGCACAGGCCCATTATACGGAAAAACTGGTCTGTCTGAGCCGCTTTCCCATGTATCTCTCCAAACCCTCTCCGGCCCCCGTGAGGCGGCGTCAGGACTTTGGATTGCCTGCCGACCGGAGGGTGTATCTTTGCCCCCAGAGCCTGTTCAAGCTCCATCCCGACTTTGATGCCCTGGTGGAAGGGATACTGCGGCAGGACAGGGAAGGGGTGCTGGTCCTCTTTCACGGCAAGCACTCGCGCTGGCGTGAGTTGCTGCTCAAACGCATGGCCCGGCGCACACCCGATCTGGTGGAACGGGTCTTGTTTTTGCCGCGCGTGCCAGAGGCGGATTTTCCAAGCATACTGCGTGCGGCCGACGCAGTGGTCGACCCGCCCCATTTCACAGGCGGGTACACCAGCCTGATCGCCTTCGGCCAGGGGGTGCCGGTGGTGACCCTGCCCGGGGCGTTTATGCGCGGCAGGCTGACCTATGCCCTTTACCGGCAGATGGGTCTGGCCGAGATGGTGGCCGTGGATGCGACGGTCTACGTGGCCTTGGCCCTTAGGCTGGCCAACGACCGGGATTTTTACCGGCAGACCAGCGATCGGATCCGTGAACGCGCCCATTTGATTTACGACGATTTGACGCCTGTGCGCGAACTGGAGCGCTTTTTTGTACAGGCTGTCGAAGGGACGAGATGAGAGGTTTGATGTGATGCACGGCGCGATTGCCAGAACAAAAAGGCAGGGCCTGCATACCGCGGGCAAGGTCGTGAGGCAAGCCTTGACACGCTATGAACAGGGCGACCTTGCGGCCGCACACAGGCTCTGTGGGCAGATCGGGGCTGAGGTCCCCGAACGGGCCGATGCCGATCATCTGCTCGGTCTGATCGCCAACCGTAGAGGCGATCGTTGGCTTGCCGTGGACTTGATCCAGAGGGCCATCTCCAAGGACGGCCGCCGGCCCATCTGGCACGCCAACCTGGGGAATCTGTTTCGCATGCTGAAACGCTATGACGAAGCGTCCCAGGCCCTGGCCCGTGCCCTGGCCTTGGATCCGAAGGATGCAGGCGCGGCCAACACCATGGGCATGCTTCTTGAGGACATGGATCGGTTGTCCGAGGCCGTGGAATGGTATGGACGGGCCGTGGAAGCCGATTCTTCGGACGCTCAGTTCCATTATAACCTGGCCGATGCACATCGCCGGCTGGGCCATGTGCGCAGGGCCATGCTCGGTTACCGGGAGGTGCTCAAACGGTCTCCGGATTATATCGGCGCCTATATCAATCTTAGCAACCTCCTCTATTACCAGGGCCTTGTCCCGGTGGCAACGGTTATCTACCGGCAGGCCCTGACCCGGTTTCCCGAGAATCACCTCATCCTGACCAATCTGGGTGCTGCCTATATCAAGGAAGGCCAACTGACCCGGGGGGCCGACTGCCTCAGGCGCGCCATCGCCAACAAGCCGGGCTACGCACCGGCCTATAACAACCTGGCCGGTGTGTTGCAACGCCAGGGAAATATCAAGGAGGCCGTTGCGTGTTACCGGCGTTCTCTGGTACTGGACCCCCGCGACCGTCAGAACTACAGCAATCTTCTCTTTGCGCTCCACTACGATCCGAACTGCACGCAGGTTGAGATACGCCGGACCGCGGAGATCTACTGGACCCAGTATCGTCCAGAGGTACCACCTGAGCCGCCCGCATTCAGGACCCAAGGATCCCGGAGGCTCCGGATCGGGTATGTGTCGGCCGATTTCCGCGAACACTCGGTGAGTTACTTCTTCGGCCCACTCCTTTCGGCACACGACCGGCAGCGGTTTGAGACATTTTGTTACGCGTCCATATGGCGGCCGGATGAGATTACCGAGGCCCTGCGCCAAGCAAGCGATCACTGGCGTGACATCCGGCTGCTGGATGCCAGCCAGGCCGGCCAGACGATCCGCGACGACGGCATCGATATCCTGATCGATCTGGGAGGCCATACCGCGGAAAACAGGCTGGATGTCTTTGCCGTCCAGCCGGCGCCCGTACAGATCACCTGGCTTGGCTACCCCGGAACCATCGGCATTCCCCCTATCGCCTTTCGGATCACCGATGGGGTCACCGACCCGATCGGCATGACCGAGGAGCATTATACCGAGCGTCTCCTGCGGCTCCCGGAGATTTTTCTTTGCTACGGCCCGGCCACGGGCGCGCCCGAGGTGGGACCCCTTCCGGCGCAGACCCATGGCGCAATCACCTTTGGATCGTTCAACAACCTCTCCAAGATCAACGCCGGAGTGATAGGCGCCTGGGCCGCCATTCTCCAACGCGTCCCCGATTCCCGGCTCCTGCTCAAGGCCCGGCCCCTTGCGGATGAGGCCACCCGCAGGCGATATTTGACCCTGTTTCAGGAACACGGGATCGAGGCGCACAGGATCCAAATGCTGCCGAGGACCACTACCACGGCCGAGCATCTGGCATGCTATCATGACGTCGACATCGCCCTGGATTCGTTTCCATACAACGGGACCACCACCACCTGTGAGGCCCTCTGGATGGGTGTCCCCGTGATCACCTGTTGGGGAGAGCGTCATGCGGCCCGCGTGGGGGGCGCTATCTTGGGCCAGGTCGGTCTCGGCCGTCTTGCCGCTGAAGACGAGGCGGGTTATGTGGAGGCCGCGGCGGGCCTGGCAGGAGACCTTGAAGAATTGGCCGGCCTCCGGGCAGGCCTTCGCCAACGCATGCAGGAGAGCCCCTTGTGCGATGCAGACGGATTTGCCCGGCGTTTTGAGGCAGGCCTGGAAAAGATCTGGAACAGCGCAATACTGGAGAGAGAAGAATGAAGGAACCACGGGTTGTTATTTGGCGTTGAGGATCGATTTGCCCTGACATTGCACATTCAACGATCCTTCTAAAAAGAAACCCCGCTGAGGCAGTGGCTCAGCGGGGTTTCTTTTTTTGCGTCCGTCAAAAGTGACAGCTCTTTGAGTGGCCTTAATTATCATTAACCGCGGGGCGTTCCCTGAGACCTGCGGCGATGTTATGATTGATGGCGATAAGGATGTTCAGCTTTTCGGAATCCGCTTGGGCCATGAGTTGGATGATGCGACGGTCGATAAACGCGCTGAGCCGCAGCAGGTTGAGCCGGATCTCCTTGGGCAGGGGGTTGTCGTCCCGCGACAGTTCTCCCTGTAAGATGCTCCAGAGGAGCTGGTTGTACCTGAGGCTTTCGTCCAGTCGCGCGTCGCGATCGGGGAGGTCCCAGGCGTTCTGACAGGCCCTGAGTTTCTGGGCCGCCTTGGTCAGGATGAGCGCCTCGGCCTCGCGGCCGGGAAGAGTGGCTTGATCTACGGACTGATAGGCTTGCAACGGGTTTCGGTACACGGCGAACATCCTCCTTGTCTGGGACTGGTTACGGGTTGGTCTGGTTGCTTGAGTTACTTGGGCTTGAGGTTAACATATTGATTATGTAAAGATTTGTGTTTTATGTGATCGGGAGGGGGAGGCACATACCCCCTCCCGGGTTAGAGGGTTATTGGTGGTGTGGTTTAGAAGAGTCTCATGACCGACTGGGCCGCCTGCGAGGCCAGGCTCAGTGAGGTGGTGCCCAACTGCTGGCGGGTCTGGAGCATCAGCATGTTGGCGCTTTCCTCATTCATGTCAGCCTCGGTCAGACCGGCTGCGCCGTCTTCCAGGGTGTTGATCATGTTGGAGGTGAAGTCCTGGCGGATGGTGATGGTGCTCAAATCAGAGGCCAGGCCTTTGGCTTCGGTGCGCAACGCATCCCGTGCAGCATCCAGCTCATCGATGGATGCGTCGATCCCGCTTGTCGAGATGGTGGTGGTGCTGGTGGCCGCATCTGTCACTGTCCACGCCTTTGTGGCGGTCCCGGAAGCGGATCCGGCATAATCGATGGTTTTATCGGAAATTGTGAGACCGGTGCTGCTGCTGACAGAGGCTGTAAAGCCCGTGAGGGTGATCTTGCTGCTGCTGTCGTTTTCACTGAACAGGACACCCAGTGTCTGGCCGGAACCTCCGAGTAGATTGACCCCCTTGTACCCGGAATCGGCGGCCAGATTGCTGATCTGATTGAGCACGGCGTTGTACTGGTTGGCCAGGTCATTGACTGCATCGGAGCCTTCGGCCGACTTGGCGCTCTGGGCGATGGACTTGGCAGAGGCGATGAGGTCGGTGATGGCCTCGATCCCGTTATTGGCCGCCTTGACGGTCTGCACGGCTTCGGCCATGGCGTCTTTGAGCTGTGCCAGGTCCCCGGACCTCTGGCGGTGACCCTGGGCCGCAAAGAAATTGATCGGATCGTCCAGGGCGCTCTGGATCTTCAGCCCTGAGGCCAGTTTGCTCTGGGTGTCTTCCATTGACCGGGTGGTTTGTTGCAGGTTGTACAGGTTCTGGCGCATGCCCGCGGTAAGGTGGATGTTGGTTGTTGACATGATATTTTCTCCTTTCTCGTTTTGCGTGAACGGTTGCTTCGGCGTTTTCCACCGAAGGGTAAATGAGCGCCAGCTCCTGTGGGCCTGGCTGGGTTTCGGGTTTTCGCAGGTTTTGCGTTGGCTTTCCTTTGATCCGTCGCACATGCCTGCGTGCTTTCACTTCTCTTATCGACCTCGAGCCGCCGAAACTTTAGATTTTTTTTCGGGGGAACAGATTTTTTTTGTTTTGGGCCTTGTTGATAGGTTTCGGTTTGGGCCGCCGGCTTGGGAGAAAAACCTGCCGAAGCATGCCCGTTCCGCGTGTGAGCCGCACCGGGAATGGATCGAGGCACAACTGGAGCTGGGCCGAAATACCATGTGCATCTACCAAGATTTGGTGGAGCAGTTCGGGTTAACTTACCAGTACAACATCCTCAAGCGGTTTGTACGGGGCCTTAAAGAAAAGGCCCCCATCAGTATCACCCTTTGGCAATTTCTTCCTGGAGAAGAGAGCCAGGTGGACGATGGGTCAGGGGCCCCAACCCCTTATGAGAATGGAAAAGATCTCAAGCCCTAACTGTTTGTGATGGTGTTGAAATGCTCGGGTCGGACCCTCCCGAAGGCGGTATGGAAATCGAGCAAGGAAGCGTGGTGCCCCCTGCATGAGGAGGCCTTTCGGTATTTTGGCGGATGCCCGCAGGATGTGACCTTAAGTAAGGGGAGATCAGGCCGCAGACTCATGGCCTTCTGACAACAGGGAATGGCCGGGTCGTATCTTCCCTGATTCTGAAGTCGTCTGAGTCAGTTTTATGACACGGACCGGGGAAGTGGGGCAGGATTTTGTCGGTGTCCGATTCATGACGGCGACCGGCAAAAAAATTCCCCTCCCCCGGCAGCGATGTGGCTACGGGAGCAGAATTTCACCCATGCCTTTTTGAGACGCCGGCCTTTTTGAAGGGCTATCGTGTCCCATGAAATCGTCAACCCATTGGTTTTAAATATCTTTTCAGCATGTCATCCGGTTGGATAAACCGGTGATTGGATCCCCGACCAGGCCGAATGCTATTGGCATGGAACTTGTATCGACTTGAGGATGAATCAAAACAAGATGTGGGCCTTCAGCCTTGCCTGTCCATAGATCTTGGGACTGCTAAATCCTGTAATCTTCTCATGGGAAATATGAACCGCTCTCGCAACGAACCGCGTCGAAATAGGAGGATGTACGCTGCCATCGGGATAGGGGCCGCTTTCGCCCTGTTCCTTTTCTCAGGCTGTGCAACCCAGCAAGGGGCGACGCCCTCCTCGGCATCATTGCCGGAGGAGATTTATCTGGCCCCTAAGACAAACGACACCGGCAGGGCAAGGGTAGGGATTTTTCCCTTTTCCGGGCCGGACTATGCACCGGACATGGGACCGGTGGCCAGTGAAATATTGTGCAATGCGCTCGAGAAAAGCCAGGCATTCCGGGAGGTGATATCCCAGCCTCGCATACCGGACATGACCCTGGGGAATCTGGCCAACCTCGCCCGAATCAAGAGGTTTGACCTCATTATTACGGGCCGATTGCTCGACTATTTTGAGGGAACCCGTCTTGAGTCATCCCACGTCAGCGAAGAGATACGCGTGATCAGCGTGCGGAACGGGAAACCGAGGGTTCTCTGGCATGCAAAGGCGTCGGAAACCGCCGCTCCTGTGCGTTCAAAAGATTTTATCCTATTTCTGAGCGACGGGCAACCGGCCCCACCGCCTGCCGCGCTTATGAGGCAAAACGCAGAGAAATTCTGCAGGATGATCCTCACGGTCCCTCCGCAAGAGTGATTTTTCATGATAACGCATTTTTTGCCACTATGAACCACGGATCGAGACTCCCTATGTTGAACACCATTATCCAGACAGATTCCCCACGTGGAATCAGGAAGACCTCACGCATCTCAGGCCCTGAGATGCAGGGCTTATCCCTATGGAGGGCCTCAAGGCCCCCTTTATGGGCATTCGGGCTTCTAACCATCCTGATGTTTAGCGCCTGCGCGGCCCATTATCCTCAAGACAAGCACGCTGCTAAAAATGCCGCTGTTTCCAGCCCCCTTGACACGGTTCCGAGTGAGCCCTATACGGCGGTACTCGAATCCAGTTATCTGGCTGCCGACAGATTGGCCCGCGCCCTCTTCAACCGGCAGTTTCCACCGGATACGCCGATAATGGCGGCGAGTTTCGTCAACATTGACAACCTGACCACGTCCTCCACCTTCGGCCGAATGGTATCGGAACAGGTTGCCAGCAGGCTGGCCCAGCACGGCTTAAGGATCATCGAGATCAAGCTCCGGCAGGAATCCGTGTTTATAAAGGAGGGACAGGGGGAGTTCATACTCTCGAGGGAATTGAAGGACCTATCCAGCTCCCGGGAGATACGCGCGGCACTTGTCGGCACCTACGCGGTCTCCAAACATTTCATCTTTGTATCCGCCCGCATTGTAGGGACTGAAGATAGCTCCGTGCTGGCAGGGTACGATTATGAGGTGCCGAACGATGACATCACCCGATCGATCTTGAAATGACTTGAACCGGATGGAGGAAATACATATGCACATTCACATAAAAGGCCTGTCCCTACTCTTTGTGTGCCTGTTTGTTGTTGGGGGATGCCTGTCGATTTCCCATAAAAACCCGGCTCCTGAACCTCTGGCCTCGGAAGCGCCTGTCCCGAAGCTCTTCCCCCTCACCACCCAGGAGAAAATTCAGGCGGTTCACCACTGGGACCTTATTGCCGGGCACACTGCCGGCCTCGTCAAGAAGGGGTTGGAAACCAGCTATCCCCGGCGCGTCAGGGCCATTTACGTCTCACCGTCAGGGGTCACGCCCTTTGAAAAGGTATTTCACGCCCTGCTGATTACCCATCTCTTTGAGCAAGGCCTGAGCGTCTCCAACGACCCGGAAGACAATCTGATACTCACCTTTGATATTGAATTGGTGAAACACCCCGCGCGTGTCATTGGAATCGACGGCGAGGTGTATGATGCCTTGGGACCCGGATTGGTTGCAAAGACAGGATCCTTGGCACGGGAGGACCGCAAAGATGCCGGCAGAAATTACCGGGTCAGCAAAACGACCCGCCTGAGCCATGAGATCGGGGACCATCTGTTTCCCCTGCCGGAAAATGAAATCATCCTGACAACCTCCCTCACGCAGAATGAGGGCTACATAATGCGAAATTCCTCCATCTATTATATCGATGATCCCGAATGGTGGCAGTATGTTCAAAAGGCAGACCTCACATATCCGCCTCAGTCCAATTATTCCCTTACCGATCGATAGGAGGGCATCATGACCGCTGCCGCAAAATATCACTTACGTTTCATTTTGGCTCTTTTGGCAATCATCGTGATCGCAGCCGTCGGGTCTGGGATTTGTCACGCATCCCAGCCGGTCGGTTATGATGCGGACCTCATCAAAGCCGCATATGGGGCCGCCGACCATTTGGAAAAGCATCTGGTATCTGAACTCAACAGAATCATGCCCATCCTCTCGACAGGCTTTGTCAATCTTGAGCATCCAAAGGGATCTTCCGCTTTAGGCAGGTTATTGGGCGAACAGGTGGCATCCCGCTTTTCTCAACACGGGTACAGGGTAATCGATCCGGGCATGCCGAAACATCTCGCTCTTGGTGAAGGAAATACCGCCAAACCGGCACTTCTGCAAGACGGAAAGGGGATCACATCCCCCTATGAGCTACAGGCGGCCATTGTGGGAGACTTTATCGTCTCAGACGACCTGGCATACGTATCGGTGAGGCTTGTAAAGATCCCGGACAACGCCATCCTCACGTCCTGTGACTTCTCCATCCGCCTGAACGAGGCGCTCAAAAAGGCGGCAACCACGATCGACCTTCCGGATGAATCCCCAATCCAAAAACCGATCGAGACCCGGCCTGCCGATAACACAGAAAGTGAATTTTCAAACAGGCATCCGGAACAGGAAGCCCTTGACGCAAAAATCGATAACAAGCCGATTGAAAATAGGATTGAGAGGCCGCAGAACGGTCCGTTTGCCACAGGAACCATTGCGCTGAATCCGACCAATCCATTGGCTGCAAAGCTTATACAAGCTCGACTGGCGGAACTGGGCTTCTATAGGGACAGAATTGACGGGGTATGGAAGGGGCACTCAAAGGAGGCGCTGAAGCGATTCAAGGAAACCCAGGGGCTCAGATACGCCTTCAGGTGGGATATGAACACGCAAAAGGCACTGTTTGAAGGAACGGGTCAGTAGCGGGATGCCGGTTGTATGGGAATTGCGATTATCTGGCATCCGACCTCCGATCTCTGGTCTTTGCTGCTCGTTGCCCGCTCCTGACTTCAGAATCTTTGGTTGCAACTTATACGGAATTTGCGGAGAAGTTTTGTTGAACCGCCAAGGCGTGAAGGATGCCAAGAACTCTTGATGGGTTCGTTCCGACCCTGGAAGAAAGATTCAGGATCAAAACAGGCCAAGCCCTGCCGGGCGGTAGTCCGTTATTCAATAATAGCCTTTAGACATAAAAATCATTGTGTCTTGGTGGCTTTGTGTGAATCCCGCCTTGGCGGGATTGGTTGCGGCTGTTAGGCCGCCTTAGCCATTTCCAAGTGTAGTCACTTGTTCTTGATGTTAACAGATGTCTGATATACCCAACAACTTCATTGATTGTCAGCATATCGCCGGGGCATCTCCGGTGGCACCGCATGCCCCTGATCTCTCCCATGAAGCCTTCACGGGGGATGTGTCGTTCCAGGCCCTGCTGGCCGAAAATTCATCCCTATCGGATAGTGAGCCCGTACAGGGCCCCGCATTTTCATTGCTGCCCCCTGATCTCATGATACAAACCGAAGGGTCTGGTTTGGCCATGGCAGAAACCCAGCCGGCAAGCGTGAAACATACGGCCTATGGAGATGAACTCAGTGATTGGCAGAAATACAAGGACGACCAACTCCTCAGCAATCCGGGCGGCGACCATTACGATTTCAGGAACAACGCTGTTGTTCCGCAGCCGAAAGAACCGGAAACCCTCTGGGATCGGATCGGAAAAGATGTTCGTGATTCACTCGACAACCTGAAGAATTGCTTCGACAATCTTTTTCTGGGCGCCAAGACCCTGTACAGGGATGAAAACAACCGAATCCAAGAGGCGACCCACAAAGGACTCCTGGGCTCGGTAGGTGACTTTTTCAAGGATATGGGCAGTGCCCTCAGTTTCGGCGCATGGCGCCCGGATGGAGAAGCAGAGCCCGAGGGGTCTGCAGACCGGATCACGTTTTTCTTCTCAAAGATGAAAGAGGCGATCTTTGGAGACATTGTCCAGGGGGTGGGAGGAAGCGCCGTCCGGAGTGGTGAAAGCCTTGTCCTTGCAGGCTGGAATCTTCTGGAGGTGATTCCGGACGCCACCATAGGCAATTTTGAAGAGGGGGCCAAACTGACCACA
>Ga0209164_1001650_pt1 | contig 27411 bp, 25 predicted proteins | sample MTBNYHSulfiMetaG_FD_187458 | JGI IMG/M metagenome (GOLD analysis project Ga0209164, IMG submission 187458) | Enrichment culture microbial communities from rom New York Harbor, USA that are MTBE-degrading - MTBE-NYH (New York Harbor Sulfidogenic)... | ecosystem: Environmental > Aquatic > Marine >... | reverse complement strand
TCGATGTTACCCCTCGGGGGTGAGGTGTCTCGGCAGGCTGGGCTGGGTGCCCGGCGATGGGCGGACTCAGGTGGCCCTTCGTCGTCCGGCGTAGAGCGAGCCGGCGTTGAGGCCGGTGCGGGAGTTGAGGTCCTGCACGACCTGGCGGGCATGTGCGGTCACGGCCTTCAGTGAGCCCGGCTTCTTGCCGGTCACCACCGAGGTGCCCCGTTCGATGATGTAGCTGTGCCAGCTGCCGCCCATTCCCTCGGGTGGATCGGTCTTCTCGACGCTAACCACGCGGTAATGGCCTTTGATGGCTTTGAGTTGGCTTGAGGTCATACTGTCACTCCCTGTACTGATCGGATGATGAACAGACGCTGCTGGCGTTCATGCCTGACCACTCGTCTGTTGGCACTGCCTGGAAGGGCAGAGACTCAATAGTATAGCGAAGATGTCAGAATTGTGCCTTGATTTTCGGAACTTCTTTCAAAATCGGGCTATGTGCGCCGTTTTGTCAGTAAAACCCCATCTTCTGGGCGATGGAAGAGAGCAGGGCGCGGCCGCCGTCGAGGTTGTTCATAATGCCGTGGCGGTGGTCGATCCACCACTTGGCCTCCACCTGCTCCTCGAGAAAGGCGATGGATCGTGCGATCCCCTGTTTGACGCCGTGCCAGTGGTCCGGGTCCTCGCGCCCGGCCTCTTCATCCACCTGCTCGATCCACTTGAGCACCTTGTCGATGGCGCCGAAGGCGTTGAGGCGCACGGTCTCGGCCCACGCCACCTGACGCTCCGAACCCTCCAGCGGCGGCAGGCCGCGCTCGCGGGCGTGGAAGCGGGCCTGCACCGCTTTCTTGCGCCGCTCCTCGTCGCGCTCGGCGGCGGCGCAGAGGCGGCAGGGGCCCTGCGCGAGCTGGTGAGCCCGCTCCGCCCAGGTGAATTCGTCGTCGCCATAGAAGGGGTAGAGCATGGTGTGGCCGCAGCTGTGGCAGACCACCTTGAGATCGAGCTGCTCGCGGCTCTCGCCGTTGCCCTGGTTGTGGCCGACCAGGGTGCAGGGGATGGCCCGCTCGGCACAGAGGCGCGCCACATCGAGGTGGGTCTCCGACTCGTAGATGCGGCGGATCGTCACGTTGGCGAAGTGCTGGTCGAGGATGGCGGCCTTGAACTCGCCGGCGCGGGAGTAGTCGCGCGCCGGGCGCATCCACAGCGTGTCGTAGCCGATGTTCCAGCGGCGCAGCCACTGTTCGGTCCGCTCGCGGGCGGCGGCGCTGCGCCCGGTGAGAATGATCACCGGCATGCCCGCCTCGCGGGCCTGGTTGAGGCGGTCGACCAGCGGCAGGTTGGGCATGTCCTCGTCGCACGCCTCGAGGAAGCGCTCCCAGTGCTTCACCCCCTCCTCGTTGTAGAGGTGGTGCAGGCGGTGCTCGAGCAGGGCCAGCACCCCGTCGAGCCCGCAGATGACGATTTCCTGTGCTTCAGCCATGGAGCTATTGTGCCATGCGAACCGTTCCGGATACCGGGATATTGTCTACCCTAGTGGATCTATACCACTGCAACGGAGGGTACCATCATGGATCAATTGAGTGACCCCTTTACCTCGCCCGAGAGCCTGAGCCACGCGGTGGTGCAGGCCGGCGAGATGCTCGGTATCGAACGGGCCGAGGTGGCCAGTATCATCAACTTCATGTGCGAGGGCACGCGCGCGCTGTACGAGGACCGTGTGGTGCTTGAGCCGAACACGGAGACCTGGCGACGGGCCGAGCTTTTCGTCCGACTCTACCAGGCCCTGTCCGGGAAGATGGGCGGCGACCGGGCGAAGATGGTGCACTGGCTGGGCACGGAGAACCCGGCGCTCGGCGGCGAGCCGCTGGTGGTGATGGAGGACCAGGGACGCCTCGAGGATGTGCTGGCGCTGCTGGAGGGTGGCGGCAACTAATCCGTAAGGCGGGCGAAACCGGGTGCGGCCCGCCTGCCGGGTCCCCCGGCCGACTCGCCTTGCCTCTATGCGCTATCCATTTACGGCGCCCCCCATTGTGATTACAGTAGCGCCACCAGCATGCGCGCCCCCCGGCACGCCGATTTCGTGGATAAAGCAGATGAGAAACACCCTTGTCGCCAGCGTCGAGTTCTATTTCAAGGGCGAGCGCTACGCCCCCTCGGCGCACATCGACCTGGACCGGATGCTGGAGAGCGGCGGCCTGCCTTCGCTCTACAGCCTGATCGCCAGGGAGAGCGGCATCGACGCCTACTCCTACCAGTACGAGGTGATGCAGATGGAGCCGATCTGCTTCAGCGAGGTGCAGGGTCTGGTCGCCGACTTTATCCACCAGGGCGAGCTGGATGTGCAGGGCTTTGTCGACGCGTGGCACGAGTGGAAGGTGCAGGACGAACTGGGCGCGATCGCCCGGCGCTGCATGGGGGTCGAGGATCCGGCGCAGCAGCCGGGGCTCGGCGAGGCGCTGCTGGAGGCCTACCGGCTGGGGCAGCGATCCGGCCTGTAGGAGCGGCATCCTGCCGCGACAGAGGCCCGAGAGTGCCGCCAAACCCCTGACTGATCCACGATGAAGACCAATACCCGTATCGACGCCCTGGTCCCCTGGGCTCCCGACTTCTACCTGCGCTCGCCGCTGTTCGAGCCGATCCGCCCGCTGGCCGAGCGCTTCGCCGCCTTTGCCGACTGGCCGGGACTGGATGACTTCCAGCGCCTGCTCGACGCCCACGCCCCGATCCGCACCCGCCACGGTGCGGCGATCCGGGTCGTGCCGCAGGCGGGGAGGCCGGACCATTTTGCGCAGCACTACGCGCCGCGCATCTACCTCAGCGGCGAGATCCAGACCCGCACCCGCAACTGGCACGACCTGTTCCAGCTGCTGAGCTGGTTCTTCTTCCCGCGCACCAAGGCGGTGATCAATGCCATCCACATCCCCGAGGCCAGGGCGCGCATCGAGGCGGGCGGGGAGCCGGGGCGGCGCACCCCGATCGAGAACACCCTGTCGCTGTTCGATGAGGGCGGCGCGGTGCTCGTTGCCAGCGACCCGACGCTGCTGCAACTGATACGGGATTTCCGCTGGAAGGAGCTGTTCTGGCAACGGCGGGCGGAGCTGGCGGGGAAGCTCGACTGCGTCACCTTTGGCCACGCCATGTATGAAAAAGCCCTGGCCCCCTATCTCGGGATGACGGCAAATACCATCCTGTTGGAAGCGGATGAGGACTATTTCTCACTGGATCGCAACGGACGCCTGGCCTGGCTCGACGCCCGGCTGGCGGCGATCTTCGAGCAGGGCGAGCGATACCGCCAGCCGAAGGACCTGCAGCCCTTCCCGATCCTCGGCATGCCCGGCTGGGACCCGGCCAACACCGAAGAGGCCTACTACGACAATACCGATTACTTCCGCACGGGTCGTCGGCGATCCAGGCAGGTCCGATAGCGCGCCGGCGGAATCGGGCAGTGCGCCGGACACCGCTGCGCTCGGTCCGGCCTACGGATAGAGCACCGGTAGGCGGTGTTCCAGGATTACGATACGCTGGGTTCGCCACCCCCGGGCGTGCCGCTTGATGGGGGTCAGGCGACAACGATTTCTATTGTCTATGCTTCTAGCACCTGGTTACACAAAGGTTACAGGAGGATAACAATGAATAAACATCTGGTGTTACTGGCCGCAGTGTCGATGCTGTTTAGCGCTTGCGGCAACAGCGAGGAGCCGAAGGTTTCCCAACCCGCCACCGGGGCGCAGGAGAGCGAGGCCCCGGCGATGGCGTCCGGGATGGGTGAATCGATGGGCGGCGAAGCCGGTGCCGCGATGGAGGAGATGCCGCAGATGATGGCGGCGGGCGAGCCCATGGCAGAGACGATGCCGGCGGACGAGCCCATGGCAGAGACGATGCCGGAGTCGCAAGCGGCGCCTGCGCCGATGATGGCCGCTCCCCAGGGCGATCCGGCAAAGGGCAAACAGGTGTACGGCTCTATCTGCTTTGCCTGCCACGACCAGGGCGTTGCCGGCGCGCCAAAACTTGGCGACAAGGCCGCGTGGGGGCCGCGTATCGCCCAGGGGATGGATGTCCTGGTCAGCCATGCCGTCACCGGCTTTACCGGCAAGACGGGCACCATGCCGCCCAAGGGCGGGCGGATGGATCTGAGCGATGCCGATATGGCCAACTGCGTGGCCTATATGGTCAGCCAGGCCCAGTAGGGCTCGCACACCAGGGTAGCTTATCCTGCAGGAGCCGAGTCCCCTGGGCGAATGTTCGCCGAGGGGGCCCGGCTCCTGCAGATTGTTCCTTTATTTTCCTGACGCTAGAGCTCCAGCTCCTTGATCGGCGCCTCCAGCCAGTCGCTCTTTTCGCTCCAGTCGTAAGCGGGATTGTCCACATAGAGCTCCACCTCGTTGCCGTCGGGGTCGCGCACGTAGAGGCTCCAGCTCACCGTGTGGTCGGCAAGGCCGTCGACAGCAGCGCCAAAGGCCTCGACCCGCCGCCGCGCTTCGCGCAGGTCATCGAGGCGTTCGCCCACCTTCCAGCCGGTGTGATAGAGACCGAGGCGCCTGCCCTGCAGCGGACCGGGGGCGTCACCGACCTCGATCAGCAGCAGTTCATGGTGGGTGCGCCCGCCGCTGAAAACCTCGGCGCGGCCGTTGAAGATGCGCCCGAGACGACGCAGTCCCACCACCTCGTGGTAGAAGGCGCCGCTTCGCTCCAGCTCCCTGACGTAGAGGACCACGTGTCCGAGTTCTGCCATGGCGTTTTCCTTTATTGTTGTCGTTTGCAAAAGTGTAGCCATACAGGGCGGCCTGTGGCCGCCGCCAGCTCCGGAAAGGCGCGCACGGCACGCCCTGTCATTCCAACAGGTGCATCACTTATCTCTCCTCCTCTATGCCGATATTAAGAGGTTTTGTGTGCAATTCGCCGATACCGGGTGTATCAGTAGGGAATTTCACCATCCTTGAAGCAGGGGGAGCAGCATGGAGTCCGGCCCACGCGAAATCATCACCCCCTTTCGGCCCATCCCGCTGGATGTGCCGGAGGGGATGAAGCCCAACGAATTCTTCAACAGCACCGAGAACCTCGACGACCTGGAGCACAACAACGGTTTGCTGATCAATCCGGAGAACCTGCTGCTCTACCGCAAGGCGCTCGGCCACTCCAACGAGTTCGACGCCTCCATCATCTACAACACCTCGAAGACGGTACTCAATCCGCTGGGCCGCCCGGTGCGCCGCACCCAGGTGCCGGACCACGTGCGCCACGTGTGGAACCGGATGAACCAGATCGTCATCGAGTACATGCTCGAGCAGTACCCGGATCCGGCCGCGTACCTGGTGCTGGCCGGCGAGGCGAGCCTCGATGCCACCTGGCCGCTGACCTCGCCCGGGGTGCCGAGCATCCGCATGCTGCACAACCACTTCATCGTCTTTCCCATGCACGAGCTGCGCGAGGCGAAACTGGCCGAGCCGAAAAACCCCAACCTCACCGACGGCGGCCAGCACTCGCTGTTCGAGCAGTACATGCACGATGTCTACCGCGAGTTCATCTGCAAGGCGCTGCACCTGGAGGTGCTGCGGCCGATCAGCGACGACTCGGCGCGCCTGGCGCTGACCGGCTATCCCCACGGACTGCCGAGCTGGGAGATCCCGGGCGGCGCGGCGACCCTCGAGGATGTGCGTTTCTGGCAGGAGTACGACCTGGTACTCAAGGGCTTCCTCGACTTCTACCGCACCTTCTTCAGCCAGGTATCGACGCGCAACGCGCCGATGCTGCCGGATCTGCACTTCCCCGGGCAGGTGGAGAGCGTGCTGCTGTTCAACAACGACTTTCTCAGGACCGCCAAGATGGTGCGCGACCGCTGCATCACCGACCCCGCCTACGCCAACGCGATCCGCTGGCAGCCGGCCTTCAAGCAGCTCATCTACCGCAACGACGAGGGCAAGCTCATCGTCACCATCAGCCAGAACTCCATCGGCAATGCGATCACCGAGCTGCTCGGCGTGGTGGTCAACCGTACCCCCGATGCGCAGGCCTATGAGGCGTGCGAACCGGCGCTCATCGAACGGCTGCTGGAGGTGCGGCGGCGGCTGGTCGAGGCGGATCTCGGCGAAGGAATTGCGACCGAGCATTGGCCGGCAACGTGAAGCGGGTAGGAGAAACGCAAAACAGCCTCTCTTCCGGCTTGGAATCGGCACAAATCGTTCTACGCTGCAGCTATGAACATCAAGTCCCCCCTGCTGCAGCGTCTGCTGATCGCATGCCTGGTCGGCATGCCGGTCGCCGCCTGGGCGCTCTACAAGCCGATGCGCTTGCTGGCACCCGAACTGGTGCCCGGGGTCACCTGCATCATCGATGTGATCTGCATGGACGATGCAGCACGCTACGCCGAAGCGGTCGAACTCTACGACGCGTCGCTGCGCTATGTGGCCGCCACGGTCGGGGAGTTTGAGAAGAGTCCGCGCATCACCTTCTGCGCCACGCAGGCGTGTTATGAGGCGTTCGGATTTGACCGCTCGTCGGCGAGCAGCGTCGGCACTTCCGGCATCGTGGTCGGGCCGAAAGGCTGGCAAGCCCACTACATCCGCCACGAGATGATCCATCACCTGCAGGCTGAGCGGCTGGGCGTGATCCGGCAGCAGCAGGCACCCGAGTGGCTTGTCGAGGGAATGGCCTACTCGCTGAGTGGCGATCCGAGAGTGACGCTTGGCGAACCGATGCAGGGTTACCGCCAGGCGTTCGACACCTGGCTGATGTCGGTGGGGAGGAAGCGGATGTGGGATGAGGTGCGCAGGTTGTAGGTCCGCACTTTGCCCGGCCTGGGGCGGTTTCAGTCCGGCGGGGGATTAGCGCTCGAGCCGCTCGACCAGTCTCTCCAGCTGCTGGGCCACCGCGTCCCACAGGCCCATCGGCCCGCCTTTGATGATCTCCTCTTTGCGCCAGTTCTCGGTTGAGGAGAGCTTGAGTTCTTCGTAGAGCGTGGTGAGTTTGTCGCGATCGCGGATCGCCGCTTCCAGCGCTTCGCTGCTTGCCGCATCCGCCGGCGCTTCGCCAACCAGGGTGCGTGCCCGTTCCATCATTTCGTCGATGTGCTGCATGCGTGACTGATATTCGCGGATGTGCTGTTCGATCATCTGATTTTCTGTTGTCATGCGCCCTCCCGGGTGCCGAAAGATGACGGTGCTACAGGGAAAAGTTAGTCCTTACCGGGAGCGAATCAATGCGCCAGCGCCAGGACGGCGTTTGCCCCGCCGCAGTTGCCGCAATCGCTGAGGTTCTGCCGGCGGCCGACCGGCGGCATGCGCTCGCTCAGGCGCTTGATGGGCTGTTGCAGGCGCTGGTCGTAGAACACGCTGTAGGCCATCACCATGCGCACATACTCGCGGGTTTCGGCGAAGGGTATGGTGTCGACCCAGATGTCCGCATCCATGGTGCCGCTTTTCGGGTACCACTTTTCGATCCGGTGCGGCCCGGCGTTGTAGGCGGCGGTGGCCAGTACCGGATTCTGGTTGAACTGCTGCAGCACCTGGCGCAGATAGTAACTGCCGAAGCGGATGTTGGTTTCCGGCTTGAGCAACTGTCGCCGATCGGGCTGCTCGAGCTGCAGCTTGCGCGCAATGGCACGCCCGGTTTGCGGCATCAGCTGCATCAGCCCCAGCGCGCCGACCGGTGACTGGACGAAGGGCATCATCGCGCTCTCCTGCCGCACCACGGCGTAAACCCAGGAGGGGTCGAGGGAGCGTTTCTCCGCCTCCCGGGAGACCGCCTCGTTGTAGCTCAGCGGGAAGCGGATGTTGAGGTCGTCGAAATGGTCCGCCTTGGCCAGGGTCAGCAATGCGCGGTCCTGCCAGCCCATCTCTTCAGCCAGCTTGCTGGCGGCCAGCATCTGCTCGTGACTCATGCTGGAGACCGCGTGATCCCATTCGCGCCGTGCGGTACTCTTCAGGCCGAGCCGGTAGAGTTCGCGGGCGCGTACCACCCCGGGCAGGTTTGCCGTCTGCTCGAGCACCGCATCGCCAACAGCCAGCGGGTCGTTGTCCAGGTTGTAGGGCAGGCCGAGCTTGTCCGCGGCGAGAAAGCCGTAATAGTCACGCTCCCTGCTGACGGCAAGGAAGAAGTGGCTCGCCGTGGCGTCGAATCCCATCGCCTCGAAGATGCGGCCGCGCCAGTAGCGCGCCATGGAGGAGCGTCTCTCCGCCTGCGGCATCACCTCGAGCCACGCCAGGGCGCTGCCCCAGCGCTGATGGCGCAGCGCGACCCGCACCGCCAGGTTGCAGACCTCCGAATCGCGCTGCCCGATGGGCAGGCGGGCGAACCACTCCAGCGCACGCTCGTCGCGGGCGTAGGCAAAGCCGATGGCGATGGTGCGCTCGATCGCCGTGCGCTGCTGCGGGGTGAAGGCGTAGCGCCCTTCGAGTTCGGCCCATTGCGCGGCGGTGCCAATGGGGGCCCGCTCGGCGCGGTAGCGGAGGGTGTGGAAGATGACCGTGCGGTTTTTCTCGCTGTCTTCGCGCAGGGTTTTGCTCTGCAGCAGCCGGGGGTTGTCATAGGCCTTCTGCCACAACTGCAGCCGGTTGCGCTCCGCCGCCGGGAGCTCCCTGGCGACCAGATCGGCAAGCTCGGTGTTGCGCTTCTCCATCGCCAGTTCGATGCGCTGCCAGCGCAACTCGCGGCTGAGTCCGTCCGCTTTTTTCCACGCCGCAAAGAGGGGATCGCAGGCGGCATCCTGTGACTCGCCCACCAGCCACATCGCCCTGGCCCCTTCCCAGGCCGCCTCCTCATTGCCGATCCGCTGCTGGGCGTTGTGGTAGTGGCAGCGCAGCTCGGCATCGTCGCTCTCCACATAGAAGGCGAGATAGTCCTCCCAGCGTCCCTGCCCGGCGAGGTAACGCAGCCAGCGGTTGCGCAGCAGCGGCGCCAGCGGGAGATCGGCATAACGCTGCAGGAAGGCCTCGATGCTGAGCGGCAGCTCCTGCGACATGCGCCGCTCCAACTGCCAGTAGAGGAGGTAGGGGTAGAGGGGATCGTCCCGCAGCCTGGAGGCGTAGCGGCCGAAGCGCTCGTTGTCACCCCTCTCCAGGGCCTTCTTGGCCTCCCAGAAGAGCATCTGTTGTGGCGTGGGACTGTCGCTGCCCGCCTTCGCCTCCACTGTGGCGGCTTGTGCCGCGGCGCAGAAGAGTGCCATCGCGGCCAGCAGCGTGGCTGCGGGTCGAGGTGAGTACGGCCGGTCCTGGTGCACATCCCCAAAAAAGCGCATCCGTGTCATGTCCGTTGCCTTGTTTTATTGTCGCTTCCTGAAAAACCCCGTTCGGGGCAAGTGTAGGAACGGATCCGGCACTATTCAAAAAAATGGCGGGACGCCTCTTGCAGGGGCGGAGGGTGGGACAGGAAAGACGGGGGGAATTGCGAAGGAAATTAAGGGATTGCAGTAACGTGACCGATCAGCCCTGCTCGCCGTTGCAGCCGTCGCAACGGTCCTCGATCGCGGGTTTGCTGATCGGTGGCATGCGCTGGTTGAGGCGCGTGATCGGCTGCTCCAGGCGCTGGTCGTAGAAGACGGCATAGGCCATTACCCGGCGCACATACTGGCGTGTCTCGTGGAACGGCATGGTGTCGACCCAGATATCCGCATCGAGGGTTTTCCCCCGGGGATACCAGCTGCGGATGCGCTCGGGGCCGGCGTTGTACGCGGCGGTGGCGAGGACCGGGTTGTCGTCGAACTGCTCCAGCACCTGGCGCAGGTAATAGCTGCCGAAGCGGATGTTGGTCTCGGGCTGCAGCAGCTCGCTCAGGTGCTTGAGGCCGATGTCGAGTTTGCGGGCGATGGTCCTGCCGGTGCCCGGCATGAGCTGCATCAGGCCCATTGCGCCGGCCGAGGAGAGTGCCTCGGAGTTCATCGCGCTCTCCTGGCGGGCCACCGCATAGACCCACGCCGGGTCGAGCGAGCGCGAATCTGCTTCCCTGGCGACGGTTTCGCTGTAGGCGAGGGGAAAGCGGATGGCCAGGTCATCGAAGAAGTTGGCCCTGGCCAGGGTGAGCAGGGCCCGGTCGTACCACTGCCACTTGTCGGCCAGCTTGCCGGCGACCAGCCGCTCCTCGCGGCTCATCTGCGATACCGCGTAGTCCCATTCGCGCCGTGCATCCTCGGTGAGGGTCAGGTGGTAGAGTTCGCTGGCGCGTACCAGCGCCGGCTTGCGTTCAAGCCGCGCGATGGCCCCGGCGTCGACGCTCAGCGCCTCGTGTGAGAGGTTGTAGTCGCTGCCGAGACGGTCGGCGGCGAGAAAGCCGTAGTAGCTGCGCTCGGTGCTCAGGGTCCGGTAGATCGCCTCCGCTTCGGCCTCCTCGCCGAGCGCCTGGTGGGCGCGTGCCTGCCAGTATGTCCAGCCGCCCGATACACGCTCGGCGGCAGGCATGGTGCCGATCCAGGCGATGGCCGCGCGCCAGCGTTGGGAGCGCAGCGCGGTGCGTACCGCCCAGGCGCGGCCGGTCTCGCTGAGGCTCTCTGCGGGTAGCGAGGCGAACCACTCCAGCGCCCGCACATCGTGGACCAGGGCAAAGTTCAGCGCGATGGTGTGGATGGCATCGTGGCGCTGCCTGGGGCTGAAATCGTGGCGCAGCGCCAGCTCCGGCCAGAGCGTTGCGGCGGCGTCCGGCTGCTGTGCGGCGAGCCGCTTGAGTCCCTGCAGGACGATGGCGCGGATGCCCTCGTTGTCGCCCTTCAGCTTTTCGCTGTCGGCGATGAGCTGCGGCCGGCTGTAGACGTTGCGCCAGAGCGTCACCTGGCTTCGTTGCGCCTCCTCCAGACCCCGTGCAAGGTGGCTGGCCAGGCCGATGTTGCCGGCCGCCATCGCCATCTCGATGCGCTCCCAGCGCAGCGCCGGGGTGAGCCCGCCGGCTTTCTCCCAGGCTGAGAACAGCGGGTCGCAAGCCTTGGGCTGGGAGTGGCCGGCGAGCCACAGCTTCTCCGCCCCTGTCCATGCCGCGGCCCGGTCACCGCTTTCGAGCTGGGCGCGATGGTAGTGGCAGCGCAGTTCGGCGCTGCGGCTGTTGCGGTAGAAGTCGAGATACTCCTGCCAGCGCGCCTGTTCCGCCAGGTGGCGCAGCCACTCCGCACGCAGCAGGGACGCGATGGGGGTGTCGGCATTGCCGTCGAGAAATGCCCGTATGGTGGCGGTGGACTGTTCGGTGAGATTCTCCCGCAGGTGCCAGTAGAGCAGATAGGGGTAGAGCGGATACTCCTTGAGCCCCGCGGCGAGCGACATGAAGGCAACGCCATCACCCCGCACCATGGCGGCTTTGGCAGCGAGGAATCGGGTACGCTCCTGCAGCGGGCCATCCGGCTCGTCGGCCTGCAGCGGGAAGGAAAGCAGGGGGGTGAGCACAAACAGGCCGGCGGCGAGGAGAGCGTTTCCCCTGCGTCCCAGTGCTCCCCTGTTTCTGCCCGGCGCAGCCATCACGCCCCCCTCTGAATGGATTCAGCCCAGTCTAGTGGAGATGGGCTTGCGGTGACAAAGGATTACTCGCCGTTTTGTGACGAGCGGTAGACTAATCGCCCGTTCCACGCTTTTTCAGCGGCTGCAGGATGCCCTCCAGGCCGTTGATGCGGATCTCCAGCGCCAGCTGCAGCAACCGCCCGAGCTGGCCCTCCGGAAATCCCTTGCGCGCGAACCACAGCAGGTACTCCTCGGGCAGGTCGATGAGCACCCTGCCCTGGTACTTGCCGAAGGGCATCGGCATGCGCGCCAGTTTGAGCAGGTCCTCTTTGTTAAACATGGGTGGTTCCCTGGTAACAGATACGAGAGGCGAGAGAAAAGAGACGAGGGCCGGCGCGTGCAGCGCACTCAACCCCTCGTCTCTTTCCCCTCGTATCTCGTCCCTGCCTTATTTGTTCCATGGCATTGTCGATGGCGGGAACACAAGCCGGGTGCCGCTGAAGAGGTGGCGCTCGCTGGGGTCGCCGTGGTGGCGGTAGCTGCTGCGGCGCTGGATGCGCTGGCTGTGGAGGCAGCCGCCGCGCAGCGAGAAGTGGCCGGCATCGAACTCCTGGGTCGCCGCCTCCGGCTCCTGCGGCTCGAGGTAGCCGCTGTAGCGGTGGAAGGGGTTGGCGCACCACTCCCACACCCGGCCGTAATCGCTGATCGCCTGGGTGCGTGCCGCCACTTCCCACTGGTACTCATGCTGGAGCACCGCCCCCTCGAGCACTCCGCCGAGGCTGGAGACCCAGTTGGCATAGGCCTGTGACTCGTGCTGGCTGATGCCGCTGATGGCGTCCTCGGCCAGCAGTTCGAACGGGCCGTTCAGCCCGACGCCATACCAGTGGCCGTTGCCGTCCTGGCGCCAGTGGTGGGGCTGGGCAGGGTGCTGCTGCTTCCACTCCCAGCCCTCGTGGCTCCACAGGCTGGGATCGGAGTAGCCGCCGGCCTCGAGGAAACCGAGCCAGGCGCCGTTGCTGACCGGGTGGCGATCGATGCGGTAGGCGTGCAGTTCGACGACATTCGGCGGCATTTCGTTGTCCAGAGCTGCCGGATCGTTCTTGGCCCCGATGCGGTAGTGGCCCTGATGGATGTCTGCATGATCCGCCGAGGGCGGGGCGGAGCGCAGCGGGGTGGTGACGGTGAAGGCGACGGGTTGTTGCAACTGCCGCTCGCCGAGTTGCGCCAGCATCTGTTCGACCAGTATCGCCTGCTGCTGCAGCAGCAGCGGCACCAGTCGGCCCTCCGCCAGCAGCGGATGGGCCGGCAGTGTTGTCGGGTTGGCCAGGCGCACCAGGTTCTCCTCCTGCAGCTCGAGCGCCCAGTTGAGCAGGTGACCGCGGGGCGGCAGCGCTGTTACCAGGGTCTCGTCCGCCTCGACGCCGATGCCGAACAGGGTACGCACCCGCGCGGTCATGTCGGAGTCCTGCTGGACCACCTCGCGCAGCCAGTAGGTCTCGAGATAGGCACAGCGGCCGAAAAGCCAGGCGAGCGGCGGCAGTGCCGGATGGAAGCGGCGGTAGGCGTCGGCCTCGGGAACCGAGGTCAGCAGGTGGCCCATCATCTGGTGCAGGCCGCTGAGCTGGCCGAGCAGTTGGTGTGATTGCATGACGTCTCGTCTGTGGCGCGTAAGCGTGCCGCCCATGGTAGCCGAAGGGCGCTGGCAGGGAAAATAGCGCATGAATGGTGGCGGCCGGCACGGTGGATATACTTCCAGCTAAAGCTTGGGGGAGGCTGCACCATGAGTGGCACGATCGGACGGCGGCGGTTTTTGCAGTGGCTGGCCTGGCTGGCGGCAAGCTCAGCCGTGGGCCCGGCATCGGCTGCCGTGGCGGGGGCGCCACGTCGGCGCCCGATCCCCTCGACCGGCGAGGAGTTGCCGCTGATCGGCCTCGGTACCTGGCTGACCTTCGATGTCCTCCCCGGCTGGGGTGAGCGCGAGCAGCGCTGCGAGGTGTTGCAGGCGTTCCTCGAGGAGGGGGGCGGCCTGGTCGACTCCTCGCCGATGTACGGCCACGCCGAGGAGGTGCTTGGCTATTGCCTGCCGAAGATGAGGCAGCGCGAGCGGCTCTTTGCCGCCACCAAGGTGTGGATCGGCGGCAAGCGGCTCGGCATCGATCAGATGGAACATTCGCGCCGCCAGTGGGGTGTGCCGCGCTTCGACCTGATGCAGATCCACAACATGCTCGACTGGCAGACGCACCTGGAGACGCTGCGGCAGATGAAGGCCGAAGGCGCGATCCGCTACATCGGCATCACCACCTCGCACGGCCGGCGCCACTCGCAACTGGAGCGGGTGCTGGCGACAGAGGAGGGGATCGATTTCGTTCAGTTCACCTACAACCTTCTCGACCGCGAGGCGGAGCGGCGCCTGCTGCCGCTGTCGGCCGAGCGCGGCATTGCGGTGATCATCAACCGGCCGTTCAAGGGCGGTGCGCTGTTCGACCGTGTACGCGGCCAGCCGCTTCCGCCCTGGGCGGGAGAGTTCGATTGCGCCAACTGGGCGCAGTTCATGCTCAAGTTCATCGTCTCCCATCCGGCGGTAACCTGTGCCATTCCCGCCACGACCCGGGTGGATCACCTGCGCGAGAACATGGGCGCAGGCCATGGACGCCTGCCCGACGCGGCGACACGCCAGCGGATGGCCCGGCACTTTGCCGCACTGTAGCCGACGCTCCGGGCCCGGGCGGCGATCATTGCGAGATCGTTCCTCGCCCGGCTCCTCATCAAAGACATCCCTTAAATTGCATAAAGTCAGCCATAAATACGGCTTATAGTGGATAACCCTTTTTATGTGGTGCGCAGGTCGGATGGCTGGCACTCTGGGAGGTGCTTTACGAAGCTCAGGGGAATGCAGATGGAGTTTTTTGCCTATGCCAAGGTGCGTATGTCCGCTTCGGATATTCAGCGCCATATAAATATCAATAATCTTCCGGAGTGGTGCGCATCGATCGACAAGGTGCTTTCCGTCCAGGATGACCGGGGTGACATCTACTGCGTGTGGGGCGAGTTGCGCATCCACCGCGAACTGATTCACGACGGTGTTCGCTTTACCTTGTCCACCTGCAAGAACGCGGTGCAGTGGACCCTAAGCCCCAATCCGAACAATAGCGCCGAGGTGATGGTGCACTGCACCATCAATCGCGCAGAGGAGGGCCAGGAGTTCGTCGAATCGCTGCAGACGTTTGTCGATGACTGGCGAACCGGTATCGAGGGGTGGCCGCAACGGCGCATGGCCAAAATGAACAAGCCCTGTGTCCATTGCGCCGACACCTTCGGCGGTTTCGGCTAGTCACACCATCACTGTTAATGGGGAAAACACGCCTGCGCTGCGGCATAACGCCGGAGAGGGTCTACACTTGCCGGGCGTAGCGGTTTGTCGCTGCACGGCAAAGTGGGGGAGACCAATGGAGAAGGAGACCGAACGCTTTATCCTCGACATGCTTGCCGGCCAGCCCATTCTCACCCTCTCCACCAACAGGGCGGATGGCTGGCCACAGGCGAACACGGTGAGCTATGTCAATGAGGGGTTGTTGATCTATGTGATGACCTCGTCCCAGGCGCAGAAACTGCGCAATATCGAACGCGACCCGCGTGTCTCGCTGACCATCTGCAACACTGAGCAGAACTGGCGCAAGATAAAGGGGCTTTCGATGGCGGCGATGGCCGAAGTGGTGACGGACGCGGATGAGGTTGAGCACGCCACCCGGCTGATGCTGGCCAAATTTCCCCACCTTGCCGAACCGGATGCGCAAGCTCCGGAGGCGACACTTCTGCGGCTCACCCCCAAGGTCATCTCCGTGCTGAACTATGAAAAAGAGTTCGGCAACGCGGAGCTGATCGAGGTTTGAGCGGCAGCTGTGGAGAATAAAAAAACGGCCCCGCGGGGCCGTTTGCTTTTTTGTTGCACTATTTTGCCGGGGCGGCCTTCTTTTTTCTGGCCGGCTTGCCTGCCACCATCTTTTGCAGCTTCTTGAGCTGCTCTTTCTCCCAGCGCTCGCCCGCGGACAGCATCATCCTGGCTTTTTGTTCGGCGATCTTCATCAGCTCCTTTTCGCGTTTGAGTGCGGCATCGAGCTGATCCTTGACCAGCGATACCTCCGCCCTCGCGGCTTCACGCACCAGCTTGATCTCCGCCTTGGCCGCGGCGTTGGCGCGACGCAACGCCTCGCGACTGGCCTTGAGATCGGCACGAAGCTGCTTGGCCAGTGCATTGCGGGAGGCGGTGGCTGCCTTGCGATTGCTGGCCGGCGTGGACTTTTTGACAGGTGATTTTTTTCGCGTGGCTTTCTTTTTGATGGATGGGACCTTTTTGCTGACGGCTCTCTTTTTTACAGCGCTCTTCTTTACAGCAGGCATGACGAGTTCCTCTCTCAGGTTTTCTGGCGGTACTGCTCGCTATTGACATTAGTACGAAGTGGGGCAGTAATCAATTAATGCAGGTGAAAAGGTGAAAGGTGTAGGAGCCGAGTCCTCTCGGCGAACCAGTTCGCCCACTGAGTGGGCTCCTGCGCGAATTTTATTTATTCATCGCTGACCTTGCCGCGCAGCGATTTTTGCCGGCTGTGTTTGCTCTTGCTGGCGAGGCGCTTCTGCTGGGAGCTGCGCGTCGGTCTGGTGGGCTTGCGCTGTTTCTGTGTCGCGGCGACGCCGGCGATCATCTGCTGTAGCCGCTGCAGCGCCTCTTCGCGGTTTTGCTCCTGGGTGCGGTAGCGTTGCGCCTTGATCACGATCACACCCTCCTTGCTCAGGCGCTGGTCGCGCAGCGCCAGCAGGCGCTCCTTGTAGAACTCGGGCAGGGAGGAGGCGCGGACGTCGAAGCGCAGGTGGATGGCGCTGGAGACCTTATTGACGTTCTGTCCGCCGGCGCCCTGGGCGCGGATCGCGCTCAGCTCGATCTCGGCAAGGGGGATCACGACGCGGGCAGAGATCCGGAGGTGGGTGAGGTCGGATGGCATGGCTGCTATTCTCCGCGCCGGGGTGCAGGATTTCAAATGCGATTCCTGCCGGGGGACAATTAGCGTATACTCGCGCCCATTGCGACGCACCCGGTCTGCGTCATCTGCTTCGCGGCAATCCCTCTCGGTAAACCTCGAACCAATCATATCGATACCTGCCTGGACCGGCCCCTGCAACGGGCTGAGGCGGATCGAACCCAGGAGTCATCCAATTCATGTCATTTGATACCCTCGGCCTGTCGGCCGATATCCTTCGTGCCGTCAAGGAAAAAGGTTACAGCGAACCGACCCCGATCCAGCGCCAGGCCATTCCCGTCGTCCTTCAGGGCGGCGATCTCATGGCCGGTGCGCAGACCGGTACCGGCAAGACCGCCGGCTTTACCCTGCCGCTGCTCGAGCGCCTGAACGCCACCCACCGCGCCAATGGCCCCCGTCCGGTACGCGCCCTGATCCTCACCCCGACCCGCGAGCTCGCCGCCCAGGTCGAGGAGAGCGTGGTCACCTACGGCAAGTATGTGCCGCTCAAATCCGCCGTGATCTTCGGCGGGGTGAAGATTAACCCACAGATCGAAAAGCTGCGCCGCGGCGTCGATATCCTGGTGGCCACCCCCGGGCGCCTGCTCGATCACCTGTCGCAGAAGACGGTGGATCTCTCCCGCGTCGAGGTGCTGGTGCTGGACGAGGCCGATCGCATGCTCGACATGGGCTTTATCCGCGATATCCGCAAGGTGCTCGCGGTGCTGCCCAAGCAGCGCCAGAACCTGCTCTTCTCCGCCACCTTCTCCGACGAGATCAAGAAGCTGGCCGACGGCCTGCTGCACAACCCGGCGCTGATCGAAGTGGCGCGGCGCAACACCTCCTCGGAGCTGGTCAACCAGGTGGTCCATCCGGTCGATCGGGTGCGTAAGGCCGAGCTGCTCTCCTTCCTCATCGGCGGCGGCAACTGGCGCCAGGTGCTGGTGTTCACCCGCACCAAGCACGGCGCCAACCGCCTGGCCGAGCACCTCGAGCGCGACGGCATCGGCGCCGCGGCGATCCACGGCAACAAGAGCCAGGGTGCACGCACCCGCGCGCTGGCCGATTTCAAATCGGGCGCAGTGCGCGTGCTGGTGGCCACCGACATCGCCGCGCGCGGCCTCGACATCAGCCAGCTGCCGCACGTGGTCAACTTCGAGCTGCCCAACGTGCCCGAGGACTACGTGCACCGCATCGGCCGCACCGGCCGCGCCGGCAACGAGGGCGAGGCGATGTCGCTGGTCTGTGTCGATGAGGACAAACTGCTGCGCGACATCGAACGGCTGATCAAGCGCGACCTGCCGAAGGTGGTGATCGCCGGCTACGAGCCCGATCCGAGCATCAAGCCCGAACCGATCCAGAAGGCCCGCGGCGCACGCGGCGGCCAGCGCCCGGCCGGCGCCGGACATGGCGGCAACGGCAATGGCAACGGTAAGCCGCGCGCCGCCAGCCCGAAACCTCGCGGCAACGGCGGCGCTAACGGCAACGGCAACCGTCCCCGCAGCGAAGGCGGCCAGGGCCAGCGCCGCAGCGGCAATGGCCAGTCACGCAGCCGCGGTCGCGCGCCGGTTTAAAAGACTGAAACGCAAAGGGCGCTAAGACGCAAAGGGCGCAAAGGGATAATGATGCGGTACGAAGTCGTGCCGTACGTTATTCCAAATGTTGAATACGCGCTGTCGGATGCATAGGTTTAGGAAATCTGCCAGGGTGAGTTACACCTGACCGGTGCCGATTAAACACATTCATACCTTCGCGTCCTTTGCGTCTTTGCGCGATGCACATGGATGTGCAAGTGCCGCGATGGCAGGACGCCATTGAGCGGCCCCTTTGCGTTGAAAGCTTTTAAAATGAACCCCGCACAGAGTTTCCGCCAGCTCGACACCTTCCTCGCCGATCACGCCTGGTTGTGGCGGCCGCAGCCGTTCAAGCAGGCGCGTCCCGATTGGTGCGTGCGCCTGCCGGGGCTGTGCGAACGTCTGCTCTCCCTTTCCGATGCGGAGCTGGCACGGCTCACCGAAAACAGCGCTGCATTGAACGCACTGCTGGCCGAACACCTTCCCGCCATGGCCGGGATGGACGAACTCTGCCGCCTTCCGGAACATCACACCACGACACTGGTCGACCTCGGCCCGCACTTCGCCAACGGTATCCCGGGGCGCAAGTGGCGGCAGGTGACCGCCTTCGCCGCGGCGCTCGGTACGGTGCGTGCGCCGCTGCTGGAGTGGTGCGGCGGCAAGGGGCACCTGGGGAGGCTGCTGGCGGCGCAGTGGCGCCAGCCGGTGCTCACCCTGGAGCATGATGCGGCGCTGTGCGAGGAGGGCGCGAAGCTGGCGCAGCGGGCGCGGGTGGTGCAGGGCTTTCGCCTCGACGATGCGCTTGCCGCTTCCGCAGCCGATACGGTCGCGGCGCGCCACGCGGTGGCACTGCACGCCTGCGGCGAGTTGCACCGCACCCTGGTGCGCGAGGCGGTGGCGCAGCGTGCGCCGGCGCTGGACATCGCCCCCTGCTGCTACCACCTGCTGCTCGAGGGCGACTACCGGCCCTTTTCGACAACGGCTCGCCTGCAGTTGAGCCGTGACGACCTGCGCCTGGCTGTGACCGAGTCCGTCACCGCGGTCGGGCGCGAGCTGCGCCTGCGCGATCGGGAGATGGCGTGGAAGCTCGGTTTCAATCTGTTGCGGGACGCAGCGGACGACGGGGAGTACAGGCCGATCCGGCCCATCGATAAAGAGTGGTTGAAGCGCGATTTTGCCGGCTTCTGCAGGGCGCTGGCGGCGCGCGAAGGGGTGGTCCTGCCGCCGGATGTCGCGTGGGACGAAGCAGAGCAGGCGGGCTGGCGGCGCCAGCGCGAGACCATGCGCCTCTCGCTGGTGCGCCACGCCTTTCGCCGTGCCATCGAGTTGTGGCTGGTGCTGGACCTGTCGTGCTTTCTCGAAGCGAACGGCTACGCGGTGAGGATCGGCACCTTCTGCGCCCGTGAAGTGACACCGCGCAATATCCTGATCTCCGCCCGTCTCGACTGACCCGATCTATATCCGGGTGCCGTGGTTCTGCAATGATTCACCACGAAGCGCACGAAGACCGCGAAGTGGGAAGATAGTTACGTTTCTCCTGTGCCCCCCGTGTCCCCATGGTGCGCACAGGCCTTCGTGCACTTCGTGGTGACAGCTTTTGAAATCATCGCCTTATGCCGGATTGCCGTGGTTGAGCATCTGCGCCACGGCGCGGCGAAAATCGCTGGGGACCACCGGCTTGTGCTGCAGGCGGTAGCCGTGTGAGGTGGCCTCGCGCAGCCGTGCCGGCGCGGTATCGCCGGTGACGATCATCACCGGAAGCTTCACGCCGAGATGCTCGAGCACCGCTTCGGCCGCGTCGACGCCGTTCTCTCCGCCGCGCAGGCGGTAGTCGCTGATGATGAGCTCCGGTGGTGATTCGTGCTCCAGCAGTTGCAGTGCCGCATCGCCGGAGTCGGCACTGAGCACCGCATAGCCGAGTTCGCCGAGAAAGGCGCAGATACTGCGACGCACCTCCTCGTCATCCTCGATAAGCAGGATGCGTGCCCCGACTCGCGTCTCCGGCGTCCTCTCGGTGAGGGTGAGCGGCACCGCTCCGGTGCCGCGCGGGATGGAAAAGCACATCGCCGTGCCGCGGCCGACCTTCGAGTGGGCGGTGATGTTTTCGCCGAGCAGGGCGAGCAGCCGCTGCACGATGGAGAGCCCCAGCCCGATCCCCTTGCTGCGGTCCCGTTCGGGATTCGCCAGTTGATGAAACTCCTCGAAGACATTGCCGAGCTCATCCTGCGGGATCCCCATGCCGGTGTCGTAGACGCGGATCTCGTAGTGCTCGCCGCAGCGCTTGACCCCCAGCAGCACCTCCCCCTCGCGGGTGTAGTTGATCGCATTGGAGACCAGATTGCGCAGCACCCGTTCGATGAGAACCGGATCGCTCCAGGCGATGGCCGAGGTGTCGACCACGTGCAGCCGGATATCCTTGTCGATGGCCATCGGCTCGTAGTCGAAAACGATGCGGTCGAACAGCTCCTGCAGATAGAAGTTCTTGCGCTCGACCTTGACCAGCCCGGCATCGAGCCGCGAGATATCGAGCAGCGAGTCGAGCAGCCCCTTGAGCGAGAAGAACGACTGGCGGATGAGCGAGGCGATCTCGTGGCTCCTGTCGATGTCGGACTCGATCTCCAGCATCTCGGTATAGAGGCCGAGGGCGAACAGCGGCTGGCGCAGGTCGTGGCTGGCGGCTGCCAGGAATTTGGTCTTGGAGAGGTTGGCCTGCTCGGCGGCGCGGTGTTTGCTGCGCAGCTCGTCGAGCAGGGTCTGGTTCACCAGGCGCAGGCGGATGGCCTCGATCTGGGCGTGGTAGGCGTTGCGTGCGAAGTAGATGAAGGAGACGAAAAAGGCGCTGCCCCAGATGGCCATGGTGAAGTGGAGGCGGTCGCCATCGCGGAACAGCATGAAGAGGATCGGCAGCAGGGCGGGGATGAAAAAGGCGTAAAAGGCCGGGATGAAGCTGGTGTAGGCGGCGAAGGCCCCCGCACCCATCGCGCCGAGCAGGAAATAGAGCACCGCCTGGTAGGCGACCTGGTCCGGCACGTAGAGGAGGATGCCCGCGCTGCCCCAGAGCAGGCCGCCGAGCAGCGAGCCGTAAGTGGCATAGCTGCCCCAGCGGTTGTCTGTGCCGGGCGCCGGCGGCTGGTTGAAGTAGCGGTAGGTGATCACGCTGCGTGCCACGGTGAGCACCATGACCAGGGCGAACCAGGTGAGCAGCGTCCTGTTCGGCACCACCCCCGAGAGGACGTAGAGCAGGAACACGGAATTGACCAGGGCAACCACCAGGGCAACCCTGGACTGGCGATAAAGGAGGTCTATCGCCTCGGCGCTGATCTGCCTGTGGAGCAGCGCATCGCCTGAGGCGGCTGGTGTGGTGTGACTCATTGCAAAGTGTCCGTCCCCGGTGATTTCCGTAGTGGTCATGCCGGGGTATGTCGTCTCGTGTCTCAAGAAGCGGAGGTTGCGGCCGCACCGGGCAGTGCGCTGACCGCGAAGTTCTTGTCGTTCTGCTTCCGCTCAGGAATAAAATTTGATCACCCAGTCTAGGTGACGATTCCGGGTTCTGCCACCGCCGCCTGTCGGGGAGGCAGGCGGCGGGCGGAAGGAGTGTATTCATCCCCGGCGCCCTGCAGTAGAATCCGCGGCATCCAACCGGCAGGCGAAGGGGCAGCCATGAAAGCGAATGAAATCAAGAAAGGTGCGGTGATCGAGGTCGAGGGGCAGAAGGTCGTGGTCAAGCAGGTGACCGTGCAGTCGCCCTCCTCGCGCAGCGGCAGCACCCTGTACAAGGTCAAGGGGCAGAACGTGGTCACCCGGCAGAAGTTCGAGCGCAGCTTCAAGGGTGATGAGGTGGTTGGCGAGGTCGATTTTGTGCGCCGCCCGGTGCAGTTGCTGTTTCGGGACGCCGACGGCTGCACCTTCATGGATAGCGAGAGCTACGATCAGTTCGTGGTGGCCGAGGCGAGCCTGGAGGAGGAGCTCCCCTATATCAGCGAAGGGCTGGAGGGGATGACCGCCCTCATCGCCAACGGCGTACTGCTCGGCATCGACCTCCCCTCCACGGTCAGCCTCGAGATCGTCGAGTGCTCACCCGGCATCAAGGGCGCCTCGGCCGCGGCGCGCACCAAGCCCGCCACCCTCAGCACCGGCCTGGTGGTGCAGGTGCCCGAGTTCCTCGCCCCCGGCGAGGTGATCAAGGTCAACACCGAAACCGGGGAGTATATGTCGCGGGCGTAAAACCCTTTAACGCAAAGGGCCGCTCAATGGCATCCTGCCATCGCGGCACTTGCACATCCATGTGCATCGCGCAAAGACGCAAAGGACGCGAAGGGGATCAATCCGGGAAGGTCCGTAGGATGGGCAAAGGAGCGACAGCGACGTGCCCATCGCTACCATTCTGGGTGATGGGCACGCAAGCTTTGCCCATCCTACGTGACTCGTCAGCTCGTGGGGTGGGATGTTCCCACCGTGAATTTGACGAAATGATGGGATGCATCCCATCCTACACGCCCTCACGTTGTAACGATCACCCGCACCGCATCCAGCCGCGGGGTGGCCGAATCGACCACCTGCTCCAGTGCCTGGTACTGCCGCTCGAAGAAGGCGATCTCCTCGTCGCGCACGTTGGGGTTGACCCGTTGCAGCGCGCGCAGCCGGTCGATCTCCCCCTGCAGGGTCTGGCGGGTCTGGGCGTGGGCCGCGGTGAGGAAGGTGGGGCTCTGCCGGCGGGCAAGCTGCTCTGCCGCGGTGAGCATCTCGCGCAGCGGCTCGGCGTAGGCCTTGACGATCCGCCTGGCGGTCTCGCCATCCACGGCTGAGCTGCTGCGGGCGACCGCTTCGGCACTGAGCACGGCGGCCTGGTCGCGTCCACCCATATCGACCACGATGCGCAGCATGGCGGGCGGCAGGTAGCGGCTCCCCTGCTGCGCCTCGCTCGAGGCGCTCTCGAGGATGAACAGAGACTCGAGCAGCAGTGCACCCCCCTTCATCCCCGGCACCTTGATCGCGGTGACCGCGCTGTTGCCGAGTTCGTTGCCCAGCACCATCTCCATCGCGCCGCGCAGCAGCGGGTGCTCCCAGGTAAGGAAGTGCATGTCCTCGTTGGCTAGCGCGGTGGCGCGGTCCAGGGTGACGGTCATTCCCTCCTCGTGCAGGCCGGGGAAGTGGCTGGTCTGCATATGTTCGCCGGGGCGCACGATGAGCGCCTGCTCGCTGTGCGGTTCGCTCTCGACGCCGTAGCAGTCGAACAGTTGCTCCAGGTAGGCGGGCAGGGTGGAGGCGGCATCCTCGGCGGCGGCGCGCTCGCGCAGCGTCTCGGCTACCTGCGGGCGACAGGAGTTGAATTCGAGCAGGCGGTCGCGGCCGCGCTGCAGCGCCTCGTTCAAATCCTGATGCAGCTGTTGGGTGGTGGCGATGAGCGCCGGCAAGTCGGCCAGTCCCTCGTCCTCCTGATGCAGCGCCTCGAGCAGGGTCTCGCGCAGTTGCACGAAGACGCTGTGGCCTGCCGGACAGGTCTGCTCGAACGCCCCCAGCCCCAGGTGGTACCACTGCAGCATCACCGCCTGCGCGCTCTGCTCCAGGTAAGGCACGTGGATCTCGATGCGCTCGCGCTGGCCGATGCGGTCGAGCCGCCCGATGCGCTGTTCCAGCAGGTCCGGATTGAGCGGCAGGTCGAACAGCACCAGGTGGTGGGCGAACTGGAAGTTGCGCCCCTCGCTGCCGATCTCCGAGCAGAGCAGCGCCTGGCTGCCGTACTCCGGGTCGGCGAAATACGCCGCGGCGCGGTCGCGCTCGACCAGGCTCAGCCCCTCGTGGAACAGCGCGGCGTGGATGCCGGCGCGGGTGCGCAGCGCCTCGGCCAGATCCATCGCGGTGTCGGCGCTGGCGCAGATCACCAGCACCTTGGCCGGGCGCAGTTTTTTCAGCTGTTCGGCGAGCCACTCGACGCGCGGGTCGATGGCGCTCCAGTGGGGCAGGGCCTTGCTGGAGCTCGCCTGGTAAAGCAGTTCCGGGCTGAGCAGCAGCTGCGGCTCGGAGACGCCGCTGTTGTGGAAGTCGGCAAGGCACTCGGCGTAGGCATCGGGCAGCGGCAGCGGCCAGGGGTGCAGGCGCCGCACCGGAAAGCCCTGCACCGCAGCGCGGGTGTTGCGGTAGAGCACGCGGCCGGTGCCGTGGCGGTCCAGCAGGTGCTCGACCAGGCCGAGGCGCGCCGCCTGCTGCGAGGCGGTGTCGGCAGCGGGGTCCTGCACGGTGTCGAGCAGCTGCCGGTTGTCGCCCTCGTCGAGGGTGGCGGCCAGGGTGCGGCGGGCCGCTTCATCCAGCGGTTCCCCGCCGAGCAGCGCCTGCACCGCCTCGGCCACCGGTTCGTAGGCGGCCTCCTCGGCGACGAAGGTGTCGAAATCGGGGAAGCGGTCCGGGTCGAGCAGGCGCAGGCGTGCAAAGTGGCTCGCCTTGCCGAGCTGTTCGGGGGTGGCGGTGAGCAGCAGTACACCGGCGGTGGCGGCGGCCAGCTGTTCGATGAGCCGGTATTCGGTGCTCGGCTGTTCCGGCGACCAGGCAAGGTGGTGCGCCTCGTCCACCACCAGCAGGTCCCAGCCGGCCTCCTGCGCCTGGCGGTGGCGCTCGGGCCGGTCGACGAAGAATTCCAGCGTGGTGAGCACCAACTGCTCTGCCTGGAACGGGTTCTCCTGGCCGCTGCTCTCCTCGATGGCGAGGCAGCGCTCCTCGTCGAACACGCTGAAGAAGAGGTTGAAGCGGCGCAGCATCTCCACCAGCCACTGGTGCAGCAGGCTCTCCGGCACCACAATGAGCACACGCCGGGCCCGCTCGGTGAGCAGTTGCTGGTGCAGGATGAGGCCCGCCTCGATGGTCTTGCCGAGGCCTACCTCGTCGGCCAGCAGCACGCGCGGTGCGTAACGGTTTGCCACCTCGTGGGCGATGTAGAGCTGGTGCGGGATGAGGCTGGTACGCCCGCCAGTCAGGCCGCGCAGGTCGGAGCGGGCAAGGCGGACCGCCTGCTGCAGGGTCTCGTGGCGCAGCGCGAACCACTTGTCCGCGTCGATCTGCCCGGAGAAGAGACGCTCGGCCGGGCGGTTGAGGCGGATCAGGTTGTCCAGCTCCCCCTCGGGCAGCTCGGCGCGAGTGCCGTCCGCCTTCCTGCCCGCATAGATCAGCAGCCCCGCCTGCTCGTTGACCGACTCGACCTGCAGGTTCCAGCCCGCATGGGAGCACACGCTGTCGCCGGGGCCGAAGGCGACCCGTGTCAGCGGCGCGCTCTCCCTGGCGTAGGTGCGGGTCTCGCCGGTGGCGAGAAACACCACGGTCACCGTGCGGTGCTCCACGGTGAGCACCGTGCCGAGACCCATCTGCAGTTCGGCGTCGCTGATCCAGCGCTGGCCGGGAATGAAGTCGTGCACCACGAAACCTCGGTAGGAAAAAAGGGGCGCTATGGTAGCCCGTCTACTCTCTAAATTACACAAGCAGGGCAATCGCATACTTTCCGAAGGCTGGTGCATACTTCCTGATTTGCGGTTGTAGGCCGCAGGGACGCGGCCTTCAAGCCTACAGGGATGTATTCACGGCGTACCGCAAATCAGGGAGTTGCACCAGCCTGGGCGCGGACCTAGCTCCCCCGGAGTACACAAGCACCTTGGATCTCCCGTTACCAAAGCCTAAACCCATCCACCGCAAAGATCCCTGTGCATGGCTATGCTTTAAGGCAATGACGAAGGGAGACCGGGATGATGCGGTTACCGTACATACTGCTGCTGATGTTTTCGCTTGCCGGCGCTGCCGTTGCGCAGGAGCGCGACACGGCGGCCGGATCCGGCAGCCATGTGATGCAGCTGACGGTCGCCGATGCGATTGGTCCGGCCACCGATGACTACATCGAGCGGGCGCTGGGGCACGCCGCGGCCGAGGGGGCGGCGCTGGTGGTGATCCGCATGGATACCCCCGGCGGCCTGGATACCGCTATGCGCGGCATCATCAAGAACATCGTCAACTCACCCGTGCCGGTGGCCACCTACGTGGCGCCGAGCGGCGCGCGCGCCGCCAGCGCCGGGACCTATATCCTCTATGCCAGCCATATCGCGGCGATGGCGCCCGGCACCAATCTCGGGGCGGCGACGCCGATTGCGATCGGCGGCGGCTTCCCCGGCGGCGGCGATGGAGAGGAGGAGCCGCAGCAGGGTGAGCCGGAGAAACCGGCTGCCGAACCGGCAGCACCGAAGAGTGCCGGCGAGCGCAAGGTGCTCAACGATGCGATCGCCTACATCCGCGGTCTGGCGCAGATGCGCGGGCGCAACGCAGAGTGGGCGGAGAAGGCGGTGCGCGAGGCGGCGAGTCTTCCGGCACAGGAGGCACTGGAGCTGGGGGTGATCGATATCATCGCCGGCAGCGTCCCCGATCTGCTGCAACAGGCCGATGGCAGGGTGGTGCAGGTGCAGGGCGGCGAGCGCACGCTGCGGCTCGGCGGCCTGCCGGTGCGCGAGGTGGAGCCCGACTGGCGCAGCCGCCTGCTCAGCGTGATCACCAATCCCAATGTCGCCTACATCCTGATGCTGCTCGGCATCTACGGGCTGATCCTGGAATTTTCCAATCCCGGTGCCATCGTTCCCGGCACCATCGGCGCCATCGCCCTGCTGCTGGCGCTCTATGCGTTCCAGCTGTTGCCGATCAATATCGCCGGGGTGGCGCTGATCCTGCTCGGCGTAGCGCTGATGGTGGCCGAGGCGTTCGAGCCGAGTTTCGGCATGCTCGGCATCGGCGGCGTGATCGCCTTTGTTTTCGGCTCGATCATCCTGATCGACACCGAGGTGCCCGGTTTCGGCATCGACCTTTCGGTGATTGTCATCTTCGCCCTGACCAGCGTGCTGCTGTTTGTCTTTGCCATCGGTATGGCGTTCAAGGCGCGACATCGTCCGGTGGTCAGCGGCATGGAGCAGATCATCGGCAGCGAGGCTGTTGCCCTGGCCGATTTCGACGGGCAGGGCACCGTCGCAGTGCATAGCGAGATCTGGTCGGCGACTACCCGAACGCCGGTGCACAAAGGGGATGCGCTCAGAATAACCGGCTTCAAGGGACTGGTGCTGGAGGTCGAACCCGTGACTCGCCAACATGAGGAGAAAGAATCATGACTGCCTACACGATCTACACCGTCATCGCCCTGGTGGCGGCGTTCCTGTTCAGTGCCATCCGCATCCTGCGCGAGTATGAGCGCGGCGTGGTATTCCTGCTCGGGCGTTTCTGGAAGGTGAAAGGGCCCGGTTTCATTATCATCATCCCGCTGATCCAGCAGATGGTGCGGGTGGACCTGCGCACCATCGTGATGGACGTGCCGAGCCAGGATGTGATCTCCCGCGACAACGTCTCGGTCAAGGTCAACGCGGTGGTCTATTTCCGCGTGGTGGCCCCGGACAAGGCGATCATCCAGGTGGAGGATTT
>Ga0209164_1001648_pt1 | contig 27421 bp, 27 predicted proteins | sample MTBNYHSulfiMetaG_FD_187458 | JGI IMG/M metagenome (GOLD analysis project Ga0209164, IMG submission 187458) | Enrichment culture microbial communities from rom New York Harbor, USA that are MTBE-degrading - MTBE-NYH (New York Harbor Sulfidogenic)... | ecosystem: Environmental > Aquatic > Marine >... | reverse complement strand
CAGCCATGATGTTTCCTCCTTGAGTTTTTACCCAAGGGGACTACAGGCTGTCGTCGTGATTATCCAGCGTTACTTGACTCCAGACTCAGGGTGGCCCGGGACGACCGTAACGGGTGGCCGCAATGGAGCGGAATGAGTGGCCGAGATCGAGCGGAATATGCAGAAACCCTCGATTGGGTTGTCCATAATACCCTTTATCTGCGTAGACCTTTCCGATCGGGTCCTTCGTATGACAACTTGCTATCGTTAAATAGGCAAAATAGTTGGTATCATGTACTGATGCACGTGTCAGTGTCGTAGCCAGAATAAAGCCGTTATTCACATCCACCGAGGCATGTTCCTTGAGTCCATAATGAGGTTCATCATTCTTTACCGTCCAATCCGATTCTAGGTCCCTGCTGAACTTAAGCGGCCTCCCTTTCTTATCCAGTTTGCCTTCAGGCGTATTGCGTTTATCCTTCAGTTTCCGTAGCTCATCGTTGCTCAAAGGCTTGCTCGCTGATTTCACCAGTCTTGCATCTACTGCGATCCCTTCATTGATGCTCAGATCTCGTTTAGCGAACTCCTGTAACACCACGTTGTTCAGCTAAATCATCGCTTGTTTGGATACCCTGCTTCGGAATCTTGAAAACGTGGAATGATGAGGGGAAGGTTTATCAAGGCTCAGGCCTAAAAATTTTTTAAAAGAAATACGGTCATTGATTTGGTTCTCAAGTTCAGGGTCCGAAGGAATGCGGAACCACTTCTGGAGAAGTATGCACTTCAACAATATCAGGGGCGGGTAAGCATCTGCGCCTTCCTCGCTCTTACCAACCTCGTAGTGTTCCATCAACAGCGCCTCGACGTCTTTCCATTTTACTACATTGTTTATCTTCTCCATCATTTTGAGACTACAGTTGTTCTCAAGTGACTTGGAAACTGCTAAGTCGGCAAAGCTCAAATTCTTCCCTATCTGCTTGTATCCCATGACCCCTCCTTTATCTCTGTCACCAAATGCCCTTGAAGGAATCCATATCATACAAGGCGGCTCAAATCAACATAATTATTACCTGAATTTTGCACGCAAATCGTCCTTTCGAGCCCCGAGCGACATTTTTTTGATGCCGCCCAACCGGACCCGGATAAAACATGCCGGGTAGATTTAGCTTCTCGTGCAGGGTTTTCCAGAAGTAATTTGTCCTAATCAGTTCTCCTTGGCTATTGAGTTTATTGTGAAATACGTCCGTGCAAGAAATTTCTTGCCTATGAACCTTGTAAAGCAAAACGTTGTGGCCAGGTTGTTCCTCGGAGCCAAGGTCTTGGTTTGGACCCAAGGACGTCTAAGAACCTTAGAAAGGCCATCATTGCAGGGGTTCTCGCATCATGGGTAGAGTACCTCACCTTGTCCCGATTGGAATCCCTGACGACCTTGGCAGCGATGAAGAGGAGCTTTAACCGTGCAATACGAATTGTGTTTGTTACGATGCCACTTAGCCCTTTTGAATCTGGCGTGTTGTCCTTGGTGCTCATTTGACCCATTATTTTCATGTAACGCCAGATATTGTAGGCCAGCATAACAATTTGAAAGAAGGCGTAATTGTTTTTGAATTTGCCCGATGGAATGGCCTCCAAGCCCTCGCGCTTGGCTTCGCCGACCAGGTTTTCAACATCAGCTCGCTTATCGTACTCGGCGATCACTTTGTGGGGCTTTCCTTTTAGGCTGGTACAAAAGATCCGGTAGGTATAGCGGTCATCTTCAAAAAGCTCACATTGAACCGGCAGACTTGACGGTTGCTTCTGCTCTTTTGGGATCCGCATGGCAACGAACCGGCATGGAACCTCCCATCCTGTCGGCTTGTATGTGCAGCTGTTATATTCGATATCCTTGCGTTTCCATGGCCGGTACCACCCTTTAGAATCAAATGGGGGATCGCACCCTTTATTGGCAATGATATAGTGAAAGCCGGCTTCAACACAGGCCTTGACGCTCTGCCAGCTTAAAAACTCTCCATCTGCCCTCAATAAAACCCATTTCACACATCCAGGCAGGTGGGCCTTAATTGTCTTGATGAACTCCGCGGTTTCTTTACCGCTCATGGTTTCACCCCGGCGCAGTTTGCCGACCAGGTATTCACGGGTTTCATCGATAAAACAGAGCACAGGACGGTAGCCTTTTTTGCCCCGGTGTTTGGTATTGTGGCCCTTTCGTCCGCCTTGCTGCTCTCCATAGAGCGTCTCAACCGTTGTATCAATGTTCAGGTGAACACGGCTATAGTTTAAAACGCACAGTTGCCAAATCCGTTCACGCAGGATGCTCATTATTTTGACTTTTCTTGGACAGTTGCACGGGCGTAGGCGGCCAGAAGCCGCATCAATACTGGATCACTACCTGGAAAATGCCAGAAAGGTAGTGCCACAGAATATGCATTTTAGTCTTGATTTATAGGTTAATAAGTGGTATCATCGGAGTGTCCGTAATAAGGAGGCTCCGATGTTCGCACGCGTTAAAAAATCAGGAAAACACCAATATCTCCAAATCGTCGAGAATCGCAAAATCAAAGGCAAAGTGAAGCAACGGGTAATCGCTACCATAGGTCGTATGGACCAGCTGCAGGCAAAGGACCAGATCGAAACACTCATACGGTCCCTATCGCGGTTTTCTGAGAAGGCCCTCCTTGTTCTCTCAGGCAAGAGCGATGTAAACGCCTCTGCCAAGAAGATCGGACCGGCTTTGATCTTCGGGAGATTGTGGGAAGAGATGGGTATTAAGAAAGTCATCAACGACCTTCTATCCCATAGGAAGTTTGAGTTCGACGTAGAGAGGGCCATATTCCTTACCGTCCTTCACCGGTTGTTTGTTTCAGGCTCGGACCGGTCATGTGAAAAATGGAACCGAGACTACAAGATAGATGGCGTGGAGCCGCTTTCCCTGCATCACCTTTACCGTGCCATGACGTTTCTTGGTGAGGAGATAGAAGACCAGACAGGCGCCACGCCGTTTTCTCCCCGGTGCACCAAAGATCTTATCGAAGAAAGCATCTTTTCGGATCGGCGTGATCTGTTCACCGGTCTTGACCTGGTCTTTTTTGACACCACGTCCATCTACTTTGAGGGATCCGGAGGAGAGCGTATCGGCCAAAAAGGCCACAGCAAGGATCATCGTCCGGATCTCAATCAGATGGTTGTCGGCGCGGTCATAGACAACAAGGGGAACCCCGTCTGTTGCGAGATGTGGCCGGGCAATACCCCCGATGTCAAGGCCCTGATCCCTGTCATCGACCGTGTCCGCTCCCGCTTCTATGTGGGTCAGTTCTGTATCGTAGCGGATCGGGGAATGATCAGTGCTGCAAATTTAGAGGAACTCGAGCAAAGGGAGATTCCCTACATCTTTGGGGCCAGGATGCGTAAGGTCAAGGAGATCAGGGAAGATGTCCTATCCCATCCGGGCCGATATCGAGACGTTCGCCCTGAAGGGACCCTGTCCAAAGATCCTTCCCCGCTTAAGGTCAAAGAGGTCATGCTCAACCGCAAACGCTACATCGTCTGTCTCAATCCCAAGCAGGCCCGGAAGGATGCCAGGGACCGCCAGGCGATCCTTGATTCCTTACAAGAGAAGATCAAAACCAATCCCAAAAGCCTCATCGGAAACAAAGGATACCGAAAGTACCTCAAGATCGAGAGGGACAGCGTCAGCCTCAATCAAGACAAGATCCAATGGGAATCCAGATTTGACGGCAAGTGGGTGCTCATCACCAATACCCACCTCTCAGCAGAGGAAGTCGCGCTCAAGTACAAGGAACTGTGGCAGGTGGAGCAGGTTTTCAGGGATGTCAAATCTGTTCTGGAAACCAGGCCTGTGTATCATCAAAAGGATGAGAACATCAGGGGGCATGTGTTCTGCAGCTTCCTGGCCCTTGTATTGAGAAAAGAGCTGGACAGGCGTCTGCAACAAGCCGGGCATTCCTTTGAATGGGCCTCTATCAAACAGGATCTAAAGGCGCTGCAAGAGATAGAAATAGAAGACAATGGGAAAGCGCTGGTTCTAAGAACAGAATGTTTGGGGACCTGTGGCAACCTTTTCCGCGCTGTAGGTGTTGCCATCCCCCCGACCATTCGACAACGATAGACTATGTCAAAGAGCAAAAGGTAGTGCCAAGAACTTTTTTGGCTACCCTATCTGGTTAATATCACAGAGTTATTTTTTTACAACTGTTCAAGATCAGTTTGACAAATGCATTGGCCTGGTTGATCCCAAGACTATCAACATAACGCCAGAATGTACTGGCAACCGGCAGACACGGAAGTCGAAAAAATCCACACAGCAGGGCATCCAAGCGAACATAGGTAAAATGCCAAATCCGGTTAAACCCGATAAACAGTAGCATCAGAACGCCCACAACCATCAAATAGTGGCCCAGCTTGGGTTCCCGGGTCGGCTTATGATAGGCAGAAGAAAAAATCTCTTTGAATTTGACCACATCAAGAAACTTGATCAATGCCAAAAGCCCGCCAAATGGGCTCAGTTGCTCGGTACACGTGTCGTAGGCCGTAGAAGCATTGATTTTTCTGGCCTTCTCACGGCTCGGTTTAAATCCTTTACTGGGGCGGCTTTTCCTGGTATTATTTTTCTGTCTTTTTACCATCTGGGTACCTCCTGTTTTATTGGTTTGTTTTTCCCTAAACCCCATTATAACAGGATTCCCAGATGGTTTTCTATTCTCTAAGCTGTGTCGCGTGCAAGATTAAGGTATTAACTTTACTTAATTTATTTCCTGGCTATTTAATTCTAAATAGGCCTGCCATTGCCAGAGCTTAGCGTTTTTAGAACATAGCCTCCAGTGACAATTTTTGGCAGGTTTTGCAAAGGTCTCATCTCCTATCTCTTTTCGGGCAGAGCCCGTGCTGGATGATCCAGCCGCTGGCTGCCCAAATGCAGTACTCCATTCCCTCGGTTCGACGGTTTCTATCCGAGGTGGGCTACTACAGCAGCTTTACCCACAACGGCGCCTGGTACACCCTGCGATCCATTCCTCGGTTCGGAAGAAACGGGCTATGGTTTTATCGCGACATCGGTTTCTCCCGGGCAGGGAGTTTGACCAAAACCCTCATTGCATTGATCACCAGGAGCTCGGCCGGCATGAGCGCAGAGATGTTAGGGGAAACACTCCGGTGCCGTTGCCATGGGGTTCTGGTGAATCTCTGGCGCAAGGGCAGCATCCAGCGAGAGAAAATAGGGCGATGTCAGGTTTACTTTGCTGCAGATCCACACAGGGCAGATCGGCAGCGACAAGCGCAGTCTGCTCAACATTCGCCCAGAGTTCAGTTTTCTGCCGAGATAGCTGTCCTGGTGCTGGCAGAGTTTATCCGCAGTCCCGATTCAAGCTTCGAGCAATTGGCCGAAAAGATTTCCCAAAAGGGTGACCGTGCATCCGGAACAAATCGAACACCTTTTCGACCAACACGGTCTAAAAAAAATGATGCGGACTGCGGAGCCCGTGCCCTTGAAGCATTAGCCTGTGTTCTGAAGCAGCTGTCAATGGACACGTCGCCTGGCGCCCTGTTTCCAGATCCTCCGGTCATCCGATTCACGCCTCAAGAAAAAGAATGTTTTTGCGGAACCCGGCTTTTGGTGCAAAAGACCCGCCAAAAAAATGTGGTGAAAATGACCGGGCCACTGATCGCACATGAAACCGTCATGCAATGCCCGGCCTGTGGCAAGGTCTTTGGTTCTCAACCCACTACTGTCCAAAATAAGCTGAAAACAGTCTTTTTGGACAGGTAACTACCTGATTTTACATGGTCACATGTTCGACTGTGATTTTAGGTTGCCTATACCCTCAAAATGCTGTCCAAAAGCGGGGGAGGCCAACAACCTGGCTTTGGCGAGGGCAAAAAACCTGTCCAGCATGCAAAATAGGGGGTTTTGAGAGTTCCTTGCACCTTACGTGTAAATCGCCCAGGGCCTGACCCCTCTGTGTGCTGTCCAAAGAAAAACCGATTTTGGACAAGAGTGTTCTCAACCATTGCTTCAATTGGCGCCAACCCGATCAAACGTTGCATACGACGTGATGATTTTCGCTGGACGGGCAATGTATCAACGCCATAGAACCACGGAGGAGATACGCTCCGAATTGGCTGTCCGCAATGTCTTTTTGTCCCCCTCAGAGATCAATTACCTGGGGCGCAAGTTCATTTTGTACCTGGCTCGTGCTCATCGGCAGGCCATATCACGGATTCGAGAGACCATGTCAATGGCCGGCGGTTACATGCTGCATCTGGATGCAATGCACGCAGGCGATGCCCCCGCTTTGATGACAGGCCTTGACAGTCTGAGTAAAATCGTGCTTGCCAACATCAAAATCCCAAGCGAGCACGCCGATCATATCATCCCATTTTTGAATGATATTAAGGTCAGTTATGGAACACCTCTAGCCTGTGTGCATGACATGGGATCTGGCATATGCAAAGCGGTTAACGAGGTTTTCCCGGGAGTACTGGACTTCATTTGCCACTTCCACTTCCTGCGTGACATCGGCAAGGATTTTCTTGATCCCGCATATGGACAACTCAGGAACCGTCTCCGATCGCATGCAATCAGCTCAAAACTGTCCGCTTTGGTTCGCGAGACACGTCAAGCTGCCTGTCAGCAGTCTTCCGACCCAATGGGCCTGGCGAAGGCCATCCTGAGTGCTGAGGAAACACCGCCGCTCCTGCCGTTGCTCTCCGCTTACAGCTTGGCTTCGTGGGCATTAGATGGCAAACACACGGGCGATGGTTACGGGTTTCCTTTCGATCGTCCCCTGCTCAGCTTTGCCGAGCGACTGATTGACCTGGACCAGCAGATGCCCCGCCTGTTAGATCTGTCCAAAAACGACGAATCCAACAACATCCAATATCTTTACAAACTGTATTGGGCAGCATCTGAAGTTACGGAAGATCCTACAATTAGACCCCTGGTTGATGAACTAAAATGGAGGACACGCACCTTCGATTCGTTGCGAAAGGCCATGCGTATCGCTTTGCCCGGCACCGCCAATGGACTCAACGATGACGGCACAACCCAAGCCATGTCCAGTATCAAAAAGTCTGTGATGCAATTCCGCAGTCGGATCGAGCAGGATCCTATGCTTGCTTCCGATCCGCTTTGCCTGAAGATGGCCGAGCAGATCGATAAATATCGTGACAAACTTTTTACCGATCCAATTCAAGTCGATACCCCAGCAGGATCCATTCGCATATACCCTCAACGGACCAACAACATTCTTGAGCAATTCTTCAGAGAACTGAATCGCGGCAACCGAAGAAAAACAGGAAACAACTCTATGCAACGGGTGCTCAAGAACATGCTGGCGGATACTCCTTTGGTAAAGAACCTGGATAATTCCGATTACATGGCGACTCTGTTGAGGGATAAAGACAGCCTCGAAAACCTTTTTGCAAGCATGGATCCGATCCCTGTCGCAAATGAGATCGAATTACAGTCGGGGATAGATCGCATTCTACCGGGGTTTCGAAAAATCATAAGGCTGCCGACACTACCGGAACATCTAATAAGGATGGCGGCAAATGACAATTTTCCCAGAATGGCCGCATCCAACTGAATTTTGTTTTCATAGAAAAAAACCCTCAACTCACCGCAAACTGCAAAAGTTGCGCTAGCTTCTCACCAATTTGAGTGTATTTGCCACAATTCCATCCACTGTAAGCCCATAAATACCTCGCAAATACTCTTGGTCTCCCACATGCTTGGTAAACTCCGACGGAAGCGCAATCCTCTTGAACCGAACGCGCCTTGTTGCCCTTTCGCACAATATTTCTGCAATCGCACCGCCCAACCCTCCGATATGGCTATGTTCTTCAATTGTAAGAATGCAGCCGGTCCTTTCTGCAACGGAAAGGATAGCGGCTTCATCAATAGGTTTCAGGGTGTGCATACTCAAGACCTGCCCACTTATGCCCTGGCGGGACAGTTCTGCTGCCGCATCTACCGTTGTTTTAAGCATCGCGCCTGTGGAAATAAGGCTAACATCATCACCTGTAACAACTTCAATGGCCTTTCCCAATTCCCACCCCACATCCTCCCCATGCACAATCGGCTCTCCTGCCCGTCCCAGCCTCAGGTACACCGGTCCTATGCCTGCGGCCGCTGCTTTGGTGGCATTTCGTGTCTCTATTGGGTCGCCAGGTGCAATGACGGTCATGTAAGGAAGCGCCCGCATAATTGCCATGTCCTCTGTCCCGTGGTGGGTCATTCCCAATGCGCCGTAGCAAAACCCGCACCCAACGGATACCGATATAACATCTGCCTGGTGATAACAGACATCGTTGCGAAGCTGTTCCAGGCACCTCAATGTGGGAAAATTGGCAATGGAGTAGGTGAATACGATTTTCCCAGAAAGGGCAAGACCGGAAGCAACCCCCGCCATATTTTGTTCGGCTACGCCCACGTTCACAAACCGATCCGGGAACTTCTTAGCAAAATCTGTGACAACGCCAAAGCCCAAATCGCCCACTATAAGCATAACCCGAGGGTCGCGCTCAGCAATCTCAGTTATAGTATCAATGAATGCCGTCCTCACGGCTGGGCTCCCAGTTCTTTCATGGCGTTTATATACTCCTCACCTTGAGGGGCCCTGTAATGCCAGAGAACATTGTCCTCCATAAAACTCACCCCTTTTCCCTTAATGGTGTGGGCGATGATGCACGTAGGTCGGGAAGTTTCTAGTGGCACCCTTTCAAAGACGGAGACCAGCGCCTCGATATTGTGCCCATCAATCTCCTCAACTGACCATCCAAACGCTTTCCACTTACCCCCAAGAGGCTCCAGATCGACGATGTCCTTCGTGTATCCAAGGGCTTGAATCTTATTATAGTCCACGACGGCAACCAGATTGCTCAGCCCATGATGCCCGGCGAACATAGCCGCCTCCCACGTTGAGCCCTCGTTACATTCGCCGTCACTCAGTATGGCAAAGACCCGGTAAGCCAAATTCCCCCGCTTTCCCGCGAGCGCCATACCGCAGGCGATGGACAATCCGTGGCCCAACGACCCTGAGGAGACTTCGATTCCAGGAACGTCGTTCGTTGCATGGCCAGCAAGCCGCGCACCGTTAACATAAAATTGATCCAGCCACTCCATAGGGAAAAACCCGCACTCTGCAAGTACTGCGTAAAAGCCAGCTGCTGCATGGCCTTTACTCAGAACCACACGGTCCCTTCCAACATCCTCAACAAAGGCGGGGGCCACATTCAGCACCCTGCCATAGAGTACAGCCATCACATCGGCCATGGAGAGGTTGCTTCCCAGATGAGAACTCCCTGCCGCATGGATCATTCGTGTCGAATGGATGCGTATCTTTCGCGAAAGTTCTTTAAGCTCTTCTACATTCCGGACCATTTTTTCCTGCCCCCTCCGATAGCGATGCCCAACCATTTCCCTTTCCTGACAACCAAAGGTTTACAAAGAAACAGGTTGCCTTTGCTCCTTAAAATCAGACAATTCACATAGCTTGGAATGATGCTCCGGGTTTATTTCCCAGCCGATGGCGCCGATGTTGTCTCTTAGCTGCTCTTCCCGTTTAATGCCTGTCAGGGCGATGGAAAAGGGAAGCCTATCGAGAATCCAACGGATAGCCATCTGAGGCAGGGTCTTGTTCTCGTAGTTCGGCAGTATTTCCCTCATGTACTGGACAATGCGCAGATTTTTCTGCAATTTTTCTCCATGAAAATTGCAGTAAACATTTCTTCTGCGCCGATCGTTCTCTGGCAGTATGGTATACTGATCATATTTTCCACTTAAGATGCCCTGTCCTAGACTTCCCCACGATAGGAAGCACAGACCAAGTTTCTCATGGTTCGCCACGATCTCCGGCTCATGGATACGCTTTGTGAGCCCATACTCAAAGCTGAAGGACGCAATATTCGCCACCGACTCAGAAAACCCGGCCCCAACCAAGTCAATATTCGTAGCCCCAACCGCAAGCACCTTGCCCGTGCTTCGAAGATCATCCAGCACGCCAAAAACCTCAGAAAGGGGCGTCTGCCCATCCCAGTAATGAACCTGGTACAGGTCAATGTAATCGGTCTTCAACCGGGAAAGGCTGGAATCAAGAGCCTGCCTGATCCACCCAGGGCTGTTATCATAAAAGGTCTTACCATTCTCCCTGCGGACACCGAATTTCGTTGCCACAACGGCCTCACGCCTTCTCCCCTTGAGGGCCTTTCCCAGAACCGCCTCAGAAACGCCAAGTCCATAGATATCCGCCGTATCAAACAGGTTGATCCCGATAGCCAGGGCCGCATGGACCGCTCGTACCAGCTCGGTTTCACCCACCGGCCCCCACTCATGCATGCCCATGGGGCAGCATCCAAACCCGACCCGGGAGACCTTTCTGTTCAGCCCCGGAAGCCTTAAGCAATCTATATCGTTCACAATCACAAGGCCTTTTTCACGATGCATCCAATGGTTTTGGCAATCAGGCCTATGTCCCGCCAAAAGCCTCTCTCCTTCACATACTGAACACGGAGTCTGTTCTTTTCGGCCAGGACGTTTAGCTCAAAGGACCAGTCCGGGTCCTCATCGGAAATCAGGTCATTCAGGTTTACAAAGGTTATGGATGAATAATCCGTAATGCCCGGTTTTACCTGCAGAATGCCAAGTTCTTCTCCCCGATACTGGCTTGTGTACCGGGGCAGTTCCGGCCGTGGTCCGACAAAGCTCATGTCGCCCATCAGGACATTTAACAACTGTGGAAGCTCATCCAGTTTGTAGCGACGAAGGGATTTCCCTGTTGCCGTTATCCGCGGGTCATCCCGACTAGTAGTCCCTGCACCCTGTTCTGCGCCAACGACCATGGTCCGGAACTTAATGATCCGAAAAGGCCTGCCGAAACGACCGGTACGGATACCCCTGTAGAAAACCGGGCCTCGGGAGGTTGTCTTTACCCAAACAGCAATCCCTGTTAGCAAAGGTGAAAGCACCAGCAGCCCACCCAGGGCGCCGATCACATCCAAAATCCGCTTTGCCGCCTCATAGCCCTGCCCTCCCGGAACGACCAATAGTCCTCGATTCCTCAGCGGCATCACCTTGTAACCTTTTTTTCAAACCACACGCCTCCCCGCCCATCGGGCAAGAGCGGAGCCGTGATATTCCGCTCTGCCCGGAATTCGTCGGTTGCTTTCCGGGAGCCAAAGCATGTTGCATAATCGTCTATAATGACATACCCGCCAGGGGTGATCTGATCATAAAAAGTCTCCAGCGGAATCTTGGTGGATTCGTACCAGTCGCCATCCAGCCGGAGGACCGCTATCGGCCCAATCATCTCCCGATGGGCCGGAACCGTATCCTGAAACCATCCCTTCACCAGATTAACCTCATTGTGAGATAGCCGGAGCTTTTCAAACATCAGGCTGCTCACCTGCTCAATGGTCCCGAGGCAGGCCCCCTTAGGAAGAGGCCGAATGAAATGGCCGGCCTTCCCTCCTTCATAGTCCTCAGCAGTGGGTTCTGGAAGACCCTCATAGGAATCGAAAAACCATTTCATCCTCCTTACAGCGCCCAGTTCACGGTTTGTTAGGGCCAGCATGGCAGCAGTCCCTCCCTCTGCCACCCCACATTCAACCAATGCCCCTTCAATTCCTTTCTTCTCTACAAGCGCCGTGACCTCAAAGGCATTCTCAAGCGCCCGCCATCCGCCCATACTATACGGCAGCAACACTCGAGTGAATGTTGTCCTTAACCTGTCCTCAGAATCGCCAAACAGCAGCGCATGGAGAACTCTTTTGATGTAGCCTGCCTTGAGAATACGCTTATAGGTTTTAAAAAGCGTATCATAAGTCATCCGATAGGCCTTAGGGGGAAGGGATGCCTGGATAAAGGGGATGAGAGCCCGCGCAATTCGCCCGGCCGCTGAAGGACGATACTCAATTTTCTCCATATGTCCTATATTATCCACTGTACTATTTTTGCCTTTCATTTAGCTTTATTAGCTTTGCATGTTGTTCCTATTGGTTTTTCGTCCGATATCAATAAACATTTCAAGTAGCTGATCTACAATCTGGTCCTTGCGGAAGTGCTCAAGTGCAAACCTCCGCCCCTTTTCCCCCATTTTATTCCTTTCCTCCTTTGTCATACAGCAAAAACTGCTAATAGCCTCAGCCAATGCTTTAGGGTTCTCAGAAGGACACGTTAACCCTGCGCCTGCTTCCCTGACGACATCAGCAACATCCCCCTGCACAGCAGCCAATACGGGTTTACCGCTCGAAAGATAGGTTAAAGTCTTGTGCGGAATTGTGATCCTAAAAAGCGGGTCATCTTTCAAGTGCACCAAGAGGATTGAAGATGCGGCATAAAGAGCAGGCATCATTTCCGTTGGTTGCCGACCAAGAAACTTTACATTCGCCAAACTCATTGTTTCTGCCCTCTTTTTTAGTCTTAACAGATCAATCCCATCACCTGCCAATACGAACTGTACATCTGAAAGATTCCTCAGTAAGGCCGCTGCATCCAACACAGTGTCGAGCCCCTGGGCAAGACCAATAGTCCCCGCGTAAAGGATAATGGTAAACCCTGTCAAAGCAAAATGCCGTCTGACATCGGCGTCAAGGGTTTGTGGTCTATAAAACTCTGTATCGACCCAATTTGGGATATAATAGAGTTTGTCTGCTGGAACCCCTTTTCCGAGCAAATTTGAGGCGAACCCTTTAGAGATGATCCGAATCCCGGAGGCCCGCTTATAAACCCAATTACAGAATTTGCCGACCATGGATAGCAATGCTGGATTGCTCATCATACGGGTAGCAACCAAGGTTTCAGGCCACATGTCCTCTAAGTCGTATATAAAGGGCACTTGCCATATACGGCTGAAAAGCCAAGCTGGGATACAAACAGTAGGTGGTTGAATAGCAAAAATAACATGGGGCCTTTTTCGTCCCCAAGGGCCTAGAGCCATAGAAGAGCCCATGAAGGAAAGATAATTAATAATACGTCGCAAAGATGAGCGCCCGTGATAAGGATACAAAGGGACACGGATAACTCTCACTCCTCTAATGATCTGTATCTGATGCAGACTGATTCGATGCCCCGCATACACAACTCCCTTTGGCCAATTGGGGTACCCGGTAACAACCGTAACATCATTTCCTCTTGCTTGCAACGCTTCGCATAACTGCGTCCAAACATTAACCGGCTCAGGGAAATAATTTTGAGAAATGACTAGAATGCGCACTATTCTTCACACAATTTGCAGTGTCGTCTCTGCCAAACAAAACGGTTCACATAATCTGTATAACTGAGTACGATCCGCGCCACCTTTTCGGACACGTTGGGCATCTGGTAATCCGCAACAACCCGCAGATCCCTTTCTTCCCCCCTCCCCTGATCATTCAAAACACCGAGTCCTTCTTGCACTCGCCCCCAGCTCAGTCCCACCATCATCACGGCCCCTTCTTCCATTCCCTCTGGACGTTCGTGGGCCTCCCGGATGTTTAAGGCCGGGAAGTTTAAAATCGAGGATTCTTCCGTAATGGTGCCGCTGTCGGACAACACCGCCAAGGCGTCGAGCTGAAGCCTCACGTAATCTGTGAAACCGAAGGGCTTGTGCAATTCGATAAGCTGACTTAGCTCTATTCCCGCTGCTTCGATCCTTTGGCGCGTGCGCGGATGAGTCGTTAGAATGATCCTCTTTCCATATTCTCGCGCCAAACCCTCAAGAATGTCAATCAGGCCCTTGAAATTGGCATCAGAGTCCACATTCTCTTCCCGATGGCAACTCACCACAAAATACTCACCGGTGTTCAGATTCAACCGACCTCGGATACCCGACCTCTGGATTTTCGGCATATAATAATGCAGCACCTCATACATAGGGCTCCCGGTCTTGATTATCCGATCCGGCGGTAAACCCTCCCTCAGCAGGTACTCCCTGGCAATGGAGCTGTAGGGCATGTTGATGTCGCTGATATGGTCGATAATCTTACGGTTGATCTCTTCGGGCACCCGCTGGTCGAAACATCTGTTGCCAGCTTCCATGTGAAAAACGGGCACCTTTCGTCTCTTGGCAGGGTAGGCCGCCAGACAGCTGTTGGTATCCCCCAGAACCAGCAGGGCATCCGGCTTTTCCTCTTCAAGCACCGCATCCACCCGTGCAATCACCTGCCCCACAGTTTCACAGGCCGTCTTTCCCGCTGCCTCCAGGAAATAATCGGGTTTCCGCAGTTCCAGGTCCTCGAAGAAGACCTGGTTGAGCTCATAGTCATAGTTCTGGCCGGTATGGACGATCAGTTGATCCATATAGCGATCTAGTGCCGCCATCACCCGGGACAGCCGGATAATCTCCGGCCGAGTCCCCACAACCGTCATCACTTTCATTTTTTCACCAGATTAGCCACAAAAAGTAACAAAAGATGCAAAAAGAAATAAATTTAAACTGATGTGACTTCTGGGTCTTCTTGAGGCCAGGGTTTTTAGCCACAAAAATGCACAGAAATCGCAAAACAAATGCCTCCCCTTTTTGTGTATCTTGCGCCTTTTTGCGGCCAACTATTCTGAGAATACGAATTTCTTGATTTCGAGTCTTGGCGCACCAAAGTTAATCAAGAGTCCATGCTCAATATGACATGCACGCAAGTATCCCAGCAATTGTGCTGTATGTTCCGGCGCCAATGTCCGGCATGCCTTCAATTCCACGATGATCTTATTTTGCACAAACAGATCCGCAAAATACTCCCCCAGTACCGTCCCATCCTCATCGAACACCTTCAACGGATACTGCTGCTCCACCCCAAGGCCCTTTTTCCGGAGCCTATTGGCCAACGCATTCTCGTACACTTTCTCTAAATGGCCATGCCGCAAATACCGATGCGACTCAAAACTCGTCTCCCTTATCAGATCAACCAACCCAAAAATGTCGTCTTCTTCTCTCATACCCCTTTTTGCGATTCTTGCGCCTTTTCACGGCTATTCCTTTTTGCCCTCAACTTTTGTGTATCTTGTGCCTTTTTGCGGCTAATTTACCTTTTCGTAATACGTATCTGGCCAATCAGCATCAAACACCTCATTCGCCCAGAAAAGCACCACCATATCCGTTTTCCCGACATTCTCTATCGAATGCGCATACCCCGGAGGGATATCCACCACCCTGAAATCGCTCCCTGACACCGGATATTCTATTACATCTTCTCCTTCGATATGCCGAAACCTGATCACCGCCTCTCCTTCAAGCACTACGAACTTTTCCACCTTGCTGTCATGATAATGGTTCCCCCTCGTAATCCGAGGCCGGGTCCTGGACACGAAGATCTGCCCCACATGGGGCGATTTCAACAACTCCGCCAGTTCCCCCCGCTCATCTTTGAACTGCTTCAACGCGTACCCAAAATCCGGGCCATCCAGATAGCTCAGATACGTGGCATAAAGCGCCCGCACAAACGGCTTCGAAAAATCCGGCAGCAAAAGACTGATCCTCATATCCCGAAAAGATCGAATCAGCTCAGCCAAGTTACCCAGACTCACCCGATACGACGGCAGCTCCCCACCAAACCGAAATCCCGACTCCTGAATTCCCTCCAACTCCCCAACCAACGCCTCCACCACATCATCAATATAGGTCAGCTCTATTTCCCTATTAGGATCGGATATCTGAATCGGCAGACCATGTGCAACATTGTGACAAAACGTAGCCGTCACCGAATTGTAATTGGGTCTACACCATTTCCCGAACAGATTCTTGAACCGGTACACCACACACCCCGCCCCCGTCTCCTCCGCAAACCGCCTCAACACCTTCTCCGCATTCCGCTTGCTCACCCCATACGGGTTATCCAACTCCGCCTGAATGGAGGACGACAGCACAACCTTGAGTGCCCGCCCCAACTCCCTCAGCCTCCTGCAAATCTCTTCCGTGGACCCCGTATTCCCCACATGAAACTCCTCCTCCTTCTCCGGCCGGTTCACCCCCGCCAGATGAAAAATCACATCGGCTTCTTCTAAAGCCCTATCCAAATCCTCGGGCCTTTTGTCCAGGTCATAAACAAACAGCTCCACATCCTCGCGCCGCCGCAGCACCGAACAAAGATTTTTCCCAATAAACCCATTAGAACCAGTAACAAGTACCTTCATGATTTTTGTGCCTTTTGCGCATTTTTGCGGCTGATATTCTTACCCAAGCATCGCGACCAGCTCGATTTTTGGTGCAACAGCCTCCACGAAAACCTCAGACCCATTTTCCTCAGCCGGTGCCTTCTTTCGAGACAAAAGACCTTTTTGTTCTAAAAACCGAATTTCCTTAACGATAGTCTCCCGACTTCGTTTAAGAACATTTGCAAGCTCCTGAACGGTCTGCGGCCTCTTCATTATCTCCAGCATGATTCGCCGACGTCCGCCAGACAGTAACATCAGCATCTGATCCGGATCTTCAAAGGAAAGTGTCACCTTCTGCTCAAAATCCTCGCCGCGATCTGCCTTCAAGGCAGCCTCCCTGGCCCTTGCAAAAAAATCGGCCACATTTCCTGTTCGAATGCTAACAGTTGTCATGGCTGTTACACCTCCTTCTTTTTGACCAAATCCCGCCATTCAGCTTGAAATTTCTCCACTACAGCCGCATAAGATTCAAAATCAAAAGGCGCGACGGTCCCCATCCAGTGCCGATGATGATATCCGTGCGCATTGTCGTAACCCAACACCCGCCCATTGTCTCCGGGAAAAAGGGTATGATTGATATAGGCAATGTTGTATCGCGTTACAACAGTCTTGTTTTTCTCCTGATACCCCCAAGCTTCATATTGCAAAATACCGCCACCAGACTTCTTGGATAGCTCAAATCGTTCGCGTTCAAGCAAACGAATTGCTTTTTCTCCAGTCATTCTTGTGCCTTTTGAGCCTCCTTGCGGCTAACATCCTTCTCGCCCCTCGTTGTGCATCGCCTTCCTCACGATCTCCAACTTCATCAACATCTCACACATCCCATCCACATCCAGCCTTTCCGTATTATGCGAATTATATTCCTCCGCCTGGGAGAATTCCTCTTCCCCTTCGGAAAAATAGCACGAATAATTCAAATCCCGGCAATCCGCAGGCACCCGGTAGTAATTCCCCATGTCTTCAGCCTTGGCCATTTCCTCTCTGTTCAGGAGCGATTCATATAGTTTTTCCCCGTGCCGGGTCCCAATCACCCGGATGGGATCCTCCGCCTTCAGCAACTTCTTCAACGCCAAGGCCAGCGTCTGGATCGTGGCCGCCGGCGCCTTTTGCACAAAAATATCCCCCGGCTGCCCATGCTCAAAGGCATATACCACCAAGTCCACCGCCCCCTCGATGGTCATCATAAACCGCGTCATATTGGGATCTGTCACCGTCAATGCCTGCCCGGCCTGGATCTGCTGGATAAACAAGGGGATCACCGACCCTCGGCTCCCCATGACATTCCCATAGCGGGTCCCGCAAAATACAGTCCCTCCGTTGCTGAAACTACGCGCCTTGGCCACCATCATCTTCTCCATCATGGCCTTGGACATACCCATGGCATTGATCGGATACACCGCCTTATCCGTACTGAGCACAATAACATGCCCCACCCCACAGGCCAATGCCGCCTGCATCACGTTTTCAGCCCCCAGCGTATTCGTCTTCACGGCCTCCAAAGGGAAGAATTCACACGAGGGGACCTGCTTGAGTGCCGCCGCATGAAATACCAGGTCCACCCCAATCATGGCGGGCAGAATGCTCTCGTATTCCCGCACGTTTCCCAGGTAGAATTTCACCTTTGGGTCCTTGAGCGCATTTCGCATATCATCCTGTTTCTTTTCATCTCGGCTGAAGATACGGATCTCACTGACATCTGTAGCGAGAAACCGATTCAGGACAGCATTCCCAAATGAACCAGTGCCACCAGTGATTAAGAGAGTTTTATTTGAAAACATCTTCGTCCCTTCTTTTCAATTTTAGTGAATCTCAGGTCATTTTGGCGACAGCAGTTATTGCAGATGCCTTGACCGTCACTCGAACAAGTGGCACTCTCCTCCTCTTGGTCCCGACAAAAATCACTAGCAACGTCTGACAAAAAGCGGAAGGTCTCGTGCGCGCAAAGTGTCCAGGAATAGGCTTGCGCACGCCGAAATGATTCTTTTGCCATACCGGCCCGCAATTCAGGAGATTGTATCAGCTTCAAAAGCGCTTGAGCAATATCGCCAGTATTTTCAGGGTCGAAATAAACACCTGCATCTCCCAGCACTTCCGGCATGGGGCCCCTATTGGAACATGCAATAGGAAGTCCCGAAGCCATAGCTTCCAACAAAATATTGGGCATATTCTCGCAGCTGGAGGCAAACACAAAGGCATCCGCTCCATGATAGACCCCACATAGCTCACTATATGGGATAGAGCCTTTGAAGCGTATGAAACAGCTATTGGAATCCAATTTAAGTAGAGTTTCTTTAAACCTGCGCATCCCCTCTGGATAAGAAAAACCCACGAAATCAATTACAACAGGAAAACCCTTTCCCCTCAGAACTGAAACTGCTTTTGCCACATGCCATTGGTGTTTGTAGACATCCACAATAGAAACATAGAGAAGTCTAAAAGGCCTGGTTGGTGTATAAAAATCAATCGCCTTCTGGTTACGGGGTGGCAAAATAAAACTTCTATTAATGCCGTGTGGTATTATTGTCATTCGCGATGGCATTTTTTTAAGTTGTGCACAGACGGTCTGTTGCGCATATTTCGTCAGGAAAATAACGCCATCTGCTTTTTGAAAACTCATTTTTTGAATAATATTTAGCGACTTAAATCGCAATCTCCTTAAAACCGAGCTATATCTTGCAGACTCTTTCGGCTCAAAAGGAAGAAGATTCCTTGACATGGTTACCGTTGGCACAGACACATGAACTGGCAAAGTACCACCAGGCGAAAAAAGAAGCTTGCAACCGTTTTGTTTTAGCAATTTTGGCAGAACAACCTGCTGCCAGAAAATTCGACGGGGTAACATTCCATCAAGAATGGAGGCATGAACCTTTTCCAACCATGACTTCTCACATAATTTAGATAGGGTTTTGGTGTTGCCCCATACAATCACCCGATCAAAACCAGAATTAGTCGGGCTAGCGTTTCCGAGAATTTCCCTAAGATGTGTTAATCCACCACCCGAACAAATGTTAGACGCATCGACACAGAGTATCATTTACTATATACCATCTCGTCTTGAAATCTGAGATATGCCTACGCAAATCGTGGCAAAATTTTTAACCTAAAGCATATAACGTAAATCAGCCATAACGGAATCATCTTGGTGGCTAGCCCTACAAAAGAATTTGTAAATTCTACAATCGGCAGCCCTGTTATGCAACGCATAAATAATATATATAAAAACAACTGAGCCATCACCAATGGTAATATGCCTTTTTTTAACTTAAATATTATCCTTGAATATATATACACAACCGAAACCATTAAACTGAAAAGCATACTGAAGCCTAACAGAGTGCCCCCCAATAAACCAAAGTTTATTATAGATTCAACAACAATCCCTCCAGAATAATTTGTAGTTCTGCTTGTTTCATCTCCTAAATAAGTTTTAGTTAGAACAACGCCCCCGCTATCTGGTTTGCCTGGCCACAATTTTCTGGGTACAAAATTTGTTACAGCACTTAAAAAAGTGAGGCCATATTGTAGGTTTTCCGGGGGAGCTGAGTAAACAAATTCCAAGGGAATTAATCCGGATCTAATTTCCAGTCGGTGTTCCAACAGTTGTCGCGGGTCAGTTAAACCTGTTTCGAGCTTACCTTCCACAACTTTGTAGCCATGTCTTGCTACTCCAATTACCAGTGCAATAAACAATAGCGACAAAGCCAATAAGGCGGTTAATTTAATAGACAACGGCCGCTTTATATAGTGATACAATACAGCCATTGTCACAAAATTACCGAGTAATGATCCTCTAGAACCAGACAAAAGACCGATTACTATAACTATAGTCAAATGAAATATATAAAAAAGCCACCAACTCGGTTTCTTCATTTTTCCGACTAATCCAATCCCAAAATAGAACACATTAATAATTGCAATCGTTTGGATCAATATTGTGACAGTTCCTAACCCCCGAAACATTAGAACTCTAAGGTTCAAAATATTTATATATCCATCTATTCCTCCAAAATAATTAATAAGCCAAATTTGCGCCATAATAGGGAATAAAGATATAAGCCATAGTATAATTGTTATCCTTTTCAATTTGCGAGATGATATTGAGTATTGGATTTTTTCATTTCCCCAATACTCCCTCTTTGTCATAACTTTTTCGAACAAAGCAATATTCAGCCCGATGACAATGAAAATAATATAACAAACATAAATGCCGTAATTGTACGTTGAAAAAAATATATCTGAGAAAAAAAGGAAAATGGACAGAAAATAGAATTTTGTTGGAGAAAAAATATCTCTATTAGTTACGATAGAAAATACAACTCCAAGCACTAAAGCAATAAAAAGCAGTAGTCCAACCATACGAAAGTCTCAATCAAGGTTTTGCATTAAACCAATGTAGCAGCTTATGAAATCACATACTCGACTTTTCTGCCTTTGCCAAGAAACCGGCTTTTAGGAAATTCAACCGCAACGCTGGTTCTTTGCCCTTAGACAGCATCACACAAAAGATCGCCGAGACAATGACCACAATTATAGTTTTCAATAAAACATTGATATCTGTCATTACAGAGAATGAAACAATAAAAACCGTAATTATGCAAGCCAGACCAAAAAAACCTTTTGAAAATCCTATGGAATACAATCTCTCCGAATTCCACCAAGCGAGAACAGTCAAGGCTATTGAACTCGTAACCAGGGACAAAGGGACCGCAACCAACCCTAGTTTAGGAACCAGCATGAAAAGACAGACAACGTTCACAACCACACTCGCAAAATATATTCCGGTATTGAATTCGGTTCTTTTGGTGATTCCCGGCCCCAGGCCGATTGTTTGGCAAATGATATTCAAACCCATGGAGAGGGCAAGCATGCCTATAAGAGGGGCGGCCTTCATGTATTCTTGGGTCGTCAGCAATAACACCAGTTCCTTGCTAAAGAGGGCAACAATTGCGACAAGCAAAAGAACGCCCGCACAAACAGTTTTCATAACCCGCTTATATATGTCCCTGTGATTAGTTCTTTCAAAATTTTCCCACATAAATGGTCCCCATGCCATCCGGAAAGCACTGTCTAACAATCCGAAAAACGACGCGATCTTGAGTGCCACAGTGTAAAATCCTATATCAGAAACTGTCAAGTACCCCAACATGACAAAGCGATTGGCATATGAGTTGAGCCAACTTCCGGCCGCAGATGGCACCATCGGCAGTGAGTAGCGGAAAAACTGCTTCAATGTATGCCATTCCCAGGCAAAAATGATGAGAAATCTCAAATAGAAGAGCATGGCTGAGGCAGCCAACATAAAACCGATTAGTTGCCCGTAAAACACACCAACAATTCCAACACGTTCGTAAACAACAAGCCACACAGAAATACCTACGGTTGATAATAATTGAATTGTGACGAAAATCGTGTACACTACCGGTTGCTTGACATACCGCATCAATACGGTCAGAAACGAAAAGACATTTGAGAAGGGAATTATCAAAGACGCTATGAGAATCACATTGCAATATTGATCCGTTCTAAACAACAGGTTGGAAATCCATCCGGAAAGCAATGATAATGCAAAGGCCCAGAGGGTTGAGAGACAAATAATCGTCCAAAATGCCGCTGAAACATATAATTTCCTCTTATCAGCATCCTTTGTTTCATAGTAATAACGTGATATTGCAGACTCAAGTTGGGCCATCCCCAATACGCTGACAAGGATCACGACACTCGAAATGAGATCGACTATCCCATATTGATCCGGGCTGAAAACCCTCGTATAAATAGGGACGAGAATCAGCCCGATGAACCTCCCGATGCTCGCCGCTACGCCATATATGAGAGTCGATTTTAAAAGGCCCTTTAGCAAACTCTCAATAACCTGTATCGGCTCACTGCCATTTCTTCCTTTAAAAGACCAACTTCCTTATCTAAGAACTCAGGGTAATTCGAAATGTGTGTCAAATCCAAAATAAGCCAGTTAATGTCGAACTCCCGGACTAAGGGTATCAGGAGTTCCTCCGAAACATAAGGAAATTCGACGGGAAAAATTTCTTTGAAATGAAACCGCCCCGTATATAGAGATGTGAAGTTGATGGTCAAAACCTCAAATTTTCCCGTCAGGAACCATTTATTGACTTCACCATTGTTTGAAAATATTCGTACAGAACTGTTATCGCCATTTCCGATTTTAGAAAGGTGCTCTTTTATTCCTTTCATTGCTTGATTGTGCTGGTTGCTAAAACCATAACTAACTTGCAAATGGCGCAACATGAATTGGCTAAGTACTAACAAAGAACAGAACCCCAAAATAATCCAAGCGATTACGCCTAAATCCTGAAGAAAGATTCCTCCCAAAACAGAAAGCTGCGGAATACTAAATTCCATATACCTTTCCGACTCCCCGAGGAAACGTGTCTTTCTAAAGGATGTCAGAAGAAAGATACAGAAAGTGACAATGACAGGAATAGTCAGATAAAGGATACTCTTGTCCTCAGAAGACCAAATTGCTCGCATTTCGGTGCAGAAGAAAAAACATAGAAAGATCAGAGTCAAGACTGGGAACCCCCAAATAAGACTCAAAAGAGGGTTGTACAAAATATAGACAAACTTCCTCTTGAAATTCTCGAAGCGCTTTACCCAAAAGTCTCGCAAGAAATCCAGCCATATACTGTGTCTGTAATCCAAAATATATTTATCAGCTAAGTATTTGTAATATATGGTTTTATGGCCAATTTCTCCTTTAACAAAGTTTCGGGCGATTTCAGGCATAATTAAATAGTACATGCCAAAAGCGAAAACCGGAATGAGCAGAAAGATTGGATTTTTAAAAAATAGCGCAAGCAACGGTGCCGAAAAAAGTACAAACTGCATGGCAAACTGGCTTGATAGAATAATGACAAAGGCCATTAAAAATGCCAAAATAAAAAACAAACCCTTGTCAAAAAGATAGTACCAAATGATGAAATAGAGATAAACCTGCCCGAGAAAGAGGCCGAAGCCCCTGGCGCTTATGCCTCTATTCTTAGCATTCCAAATCGCATAGCTGAAGGGTGTAAGAACAAAAACAAGACCGCTAAGAAGCATGAATTGTTCTATCCCCATATCTGCTGGAATAAAAGGATAGAGCGTGAATGAAAAAAGCAGAAACGCCATTAGTTGGAAAAAACTAATGCCGAGCCCGAATAACCTATAGGAACTTCCTAAAGCCATGGATGGCACAAATGAAAGTATCCAGTGGTATAGCTGGGGGTACACGAAATATTTTTCGCCGATTATATTGGGATGTGACTGGACAAATTTATGACCATTATCGCGGATTCCATTTATAAGGCCGACATGATAATAATGATCCGAGCCTGGTCTGCTCCCAACCATTTGTAATGCAGTAAGCAGGAGTTGGAGAATTACCAACAGAATTAATTCAATATACAAAACACCCACAGTTGCTCCCAACTACTTTGCCCATCTTCCGGATGGGCTTCGAATAGCCCCATACTGCGGCAATCGATAATCAGATAAACTATTTCAGATCTCCAAAGCCTGTTAAGTATTCGAATCTGCAATTGCTCTGTGTATATTAAACCCAAACTTTTCGCTAACAGAGGTCAGGAAATCAACGGATCTGCGATCATGACCACCAGCTATAATTTCTTCTACGCGAAGTACCCCATCTTAGGTCAACACGTCTACAGGCCCGGTTGGATAGCGTTTCACGATATCCCCAGGAATTCTGCTTACAAAACGCTTCATATCTTTTGGTATGGATGCGCGCCAGATATGGAACTTCTCCTCACTGAAGGAACAAAAAGCACCGGGGTGAGGCCGTGACTGAGCCCTAATGAACTTGAAAACATCCCTGGTCGGGCGCAGGTCCCCACTTTCTATTATAACGTTTTCAGGCCCGCGGTGACAGGTGTATAAGAGGCCTTTGTTTCATCCTGCGGTGAAAACAGACGTAACCCTGAATGAGAGAATTACCAGGGTCAGCGCATTCCTCAAAATTTAGCCCGTGACATCTGCCGAGAACTATTCCTTTGCATGTTTTTGAATACCCCTCTTCAACATTACAGTAGAGATTCTTTCAGCCTCCTTAAAAAAATCTCATGTGGTATGGCGAAATTTCCTGTAACTCTTTGTTTGATTGCCACATCTTTCGTCACAACAGAGCCGATCGTTATAGATGCCCCACTCCCAATAGTGACCTGATTCGAAATCGCTGCACTTGCCCCTATCCACACGTCGTCTCCAATGCTCACACCTCCCCCTATAAGTGCCAGCGGAGCAATGATGCATCTTTTACCTATTTGTGCCCCATGGGCACAATGGACGAGAGAACCAAATTTTGTATCATCACCTATAATCGTATGTCTAAAATGAAACCCTTTTGGAACTACTGTATTTGCCCCAATTAACACTCTGTTTCCAATGACTAATTTACCATCATGTTCGACTTCTAATATGCCGCGAGACGTCCTTTTCACTTCAAGATCGCTGATTCCAAGCACAGCACCTGCTCTCACAATGCAACATTCATCAATTTCGGCACCATCAAGAATTGTTACATTCGGTTCAATTATGCAATTCCTGCCAATTTGGACATTTTTTGGCGATATGTATGCGGTCGAATGGACGATTGCTGAGGCATCGATTTGTGTCGGCACATCTATTGCCTGCATCTTCGCCAAATGATTATGTAGGGTATAATAATACCATCGGGGATCATCCACTAAGATCGGGTATATTGATGAGCCGGCAAGTGCATTTATCAGGTCAGGCGTTACAAATGCTGCGGCGATATTCCCATTATTTAAGGCCTCATTGATAAATTCACCCCTGTCGAGAAATGTTATTAAGCGGCGAGCATGCTGCATCGAAACTAAACCAAGGTCATCGAAGGCCATTCCATCAGGGATTAAGATACCGAGTGCATCTCGTATTATCGCTAGGTCTATCATTTTCACTCCCTTTGTTTTACTGAAAGACGTATCATAGAAACCCCAGCAAAGTCTGCAATTCGCTTCTCACTCCGAAACCAGTATTCCTATGCGTGATCAACTTTTTCGGATTCGCATGGTCTGCCCTCGATCGCTCATAGCATTCAAGGGTATTTGTATTGAGAAATATATGAATAGGATGAAAAGCAAAAACCCTTACCCCCCCCTCCGCACGAACGAGCAAATCTTGAATCAGAGTATTTTTCGCGTACATACAAGCTACATCATCCTCCCAAAAGTGCGGGACCTTGATCAGTCCGTTCCATAGATGCCAGGGTTCGAGTTCAATTGCGGCCTGTTCCGGAATAAAGTGGTTACACTCATGGGTCAGCCCTTTATCCAAGAATAGTTGTAGAAGTATGGAGCTTTGGGTTAGAGAATGGCTGCGCACGGATTTGGCTTCAGGCACAATCTGTAAGAGCCGATCAATCACTTCCCCTGCGTTCGCGCCGTTTCTGGAATCGGCCTGCAAAAGGAAATTGAAATTTGGATGAATGCCCAGCTCAAATTTGGGGTTGGCCCGTAGACGGGCCAGAAACATGGTATCATGGGTGACAAACCACGTCGCCGCCACATCCGCCTTTTCCACAAGATTGATTGTATCTTCCAACACCTCGTCATGCGCCCAGTCAATATCAAAGGTGAGGAATATCTTGTCTCTCCAGCTGTATTCGTTTTCTAAATCGATATCAAAAATTCTTGAGAATTCCATTTCTATTCTCATAGACCTTACAGCCTTGGAATTCGGGTTATGCCCTATAGCCACAAATGAAACGTTATTTCTTCATATACGGAATAAAAATTATTTTCTACGTGTAATTTTGCGGACAGGTGATTCCTGCTGGCATAACCAGAATCAATGTATTGTCCTCCCATTTTTCCAATTAGATTTAATGTCCCGTTAAATAAATTTATTCCCAGACCATGTCCCCGGAATGTCGAATCCAATGCAAGCGAACATAGCCTGCCGTATCTAGTTCCCAATGCTTCCGACAACTCACTATCCATTTTAAAAACAAAGTACCCGGCTACTTTTCCCTTAAATTCAACGATCGCGATGTTATCGTTATTTCTCCAGCTGGTGTTAACCCATTTGGCATAGAGAGAATTAACTTTGCGATTATCCAATTTTGGGTCGCAGTGATAATGCCCTCTTTGATATTGATAGGTTTCCGCAATTCTCATGACTTCCTGGAGATCCAGTTCTTTCATTAACCTTGTGGGGATTCTCCTGTTATCTGGGCTGATATCTTCCAAGGCGGCGACAGGCCAGATAATATTTTCATAATACTTAAAACCGTTTTCTTGAATCCCGTGAATTGCAGGCAAATTATCTCCACTAATCCTGACAGATACGAATTCTACTCCATTTTCAGCGAGAATGGCCAGTGCGCTGCGAATTAAGTTTTCGACTATTCTTTGGGAATTTGCGATTTCCGGGAGGAAATCGAAATCAGTCATGCACATTTTATGACCGAATATTTCTTCGTCCCATTTGGATATCCTGAACCCAATTAGAAAAGGAACATTATTTACTTCCGAATAAAACGTGATGTTTTCATCCTGCAGCAACGACTTCTTCAATCTCGATCGAAAATAATCCATCCACCCGTTTTTAATTTGGGAAGGGTAAAAAAGGTAGTGGTCGAACCTGTACGAAGATAAATACTCGACAACCGACTTGATCAAAACATCTACGTTGTCCACTGATACATCGATAAGTTCCCGCTTATTTTTTTTAAGTTTTATAAACATTTTTCACTATTACTTTGGTTGAGCGGTTCTTGATATGCCTAAAAGACAATTTTTTAAATAAAAACCACACCATCAAGAGTTGACTTCTTGTCCCCTACAATACATCTATCATCAATCGTCACGCCGTTGGAAATAAAACCATATCCGAGTTTCTCAAATGCAACCCATTTTAACGCTGCAAATAAATTGAGCCTATTACGCCATGCATTACTGAGGAGCTTTTTCATAACCTATTCGAACAGACTGCAAAGCACCTTTTCCTCAACCTAAGCGGGGCTCATCAAAAGGAATATGACGAAATCCCAAAAGATCGACATGTAACAAGTTGCTTTTATATGGAATCGCATTTTAGAAACTCGGATAGACAAAAACTAAATCTGATTGTAAGTCTGCAGGCACCCCAAATCCGTTCTCATCCACATTGGCACAGAGGGTAGACCTTATATCCTTCTTCACTTATGGCCCTAACAGCGCAACTTCCTGTAAACCCACCAGCCGGCACCCATTACAACGATATTCGTTTCACTAAATCCTTCATTAAAAATCCCATCGCTTTATAACAAAT
>Ga0209164_1001646_pt1 | contig 27442 bp, 25 predicted proteins | sample MTBNYHSulfiMetaG_FD_187458 | JGI IMG/M metagenome (GOLD analysis project Ga0209164, IMG submission 187458) | Enrichment culture microbial communities from rom New York Harbor, USA that are MTBE-degrading - MTBE-NYH (New York Harbor Sulfidogenic)... | ecosystem: Environmental > Aquatic > Marine >... | reverse complement strand
GTAGGGGCGAGCAGGCTCGGCCAGACGCCGGAGACGTAGCCGGCGTGCAGCGCCGCCTCTGTCGCGCCGACCCACCAGAGCGGATGCCCGAACAGGAGCGCGCTGTCGCCGTCGACATACGTCACCGTGCCGGCCGCGCCGAACCAGACGGTGCCGCGCGAGAACATGGCGACACACGGGGAGCCGGCCTCGAGCGGCGGCGCCGGCGGGCCGTCCCACACGCCGGCGCCGCTCGCCGGCCGCACGGTCAGGCCGCTGCGCTCGAGGCGGGCGGCCAGCGCCTGGTAGGCACGGCTCTGCGGGCGCAGCCCGCCGATCTCGACCAGGGCGAGCGGAGCCATCACGCTCTCCCCGGCGACCGCCTCCACCCGTTCGCCGGCGGCCGCCGACGGCGCGATCACGACGCTCGTCAGGCGGCCGTGGCCGGTCTCCACCGCTTCGTCGAGGTCGTAGGTGCCGGCGATCGAGGACGGCTCCTTCAGGTAGGCCGCCTGCAGATCGGACATGTACTCGATCGGGGTGGCCAGACCCATGCCGCCGAGCGTGAAGCTGTCGCCGTAGGACACGGCCCCGATGAGCCTCGCTCCCGCGGCGTCGTCGACGTAGACGGGGCTTCCGCTCATGCCCAGCGCGATGCCGCCGATGCGCTCGATCTCCGGGCCCGTCGCCTCGAAGAGGATGAGGCTGCCCCACGCGTCCTCGACCAGGGCGTAGACGGTGACCGGGACCTCCTCCACCGCGTAGCCGCTCATCGACGTCTTCATGAAGCCGTCCAGGGGCCCGGCCTCGAGCCGCGCGCGGAGCTGGTCGAGGCTGAGCGTCTCGTCCGGCGGCGCCGCCGTCGCCGGGCCCGCCAGCACGAGCATGGCCGACAGCGCCAGAAGCGCCAGGCAGACCCGAACGGCGCCGTGCACGAGGTGACGAGGGCGTTCCATGTGGCGGCTCCTTCGCTGAATGGACGCGCGCCGCCGAAGCCCTGGGCGGCTGCCGGCGCGCGAGTCCGGCTCTCAGGCGCACGGGCGAAGGAGGTCACGGCGACGACGCGACCGGCGACGCCCCACGTCGTCGGCCGCCCGCAAGGACCGGCCCATGTGATCCTGCAGGCCTCCATATAGGCACCGGCGGGCAAGGGTGTCAATCGGCCGCGCCGCCCGCCGTCGAGCCCGTACTTCTCTCCGCCCTTGCGCGCCGGCCCTCGTCCCTGTGGAATTGGGCCGTCCGCCCGGGGAGGCCAGATGCTCAGGCTCTATCAGGTCGAGTGGTGTCCGCACTGTCACCGCGTGCGGCAGGCGCTGACCGAACTCGGTCTCACGTTCGTCGCCGTCAATGTGCCCGCCCGTCACGAGGACCGCGCCGAGGTGGTCGCTCTGACCGGCGAGGCCGCGGTCCCGGTGCTCGAGGACGGCGACCGTGTGGTCACGCAGTCCGCACGGATCGTCGAGTACCTGCGGGCCACCTATCCCGAGCCCGAGGACGCCGGCGAGCATCGCGCCAAGTCGGCGTACCGCAACGCCGTCCGCACCTCCCTGCGCCCGCAGGCCGCGGCGGCGCGCCTCGTGGAACTCCTCGAGGCGCAGGGCTTCGCCGTGCTGGCCGAGGTGCCGGGCACGGCGATCTCGCCGCGGCTGCCGCCTGACTACGTCCTCGTCTTCGCCACCGCGCCGGCCGCGGCAGCCAAGGTCGTGGAGGCCGACCCCGCGGTGCCGACCGCCGCCGCGTTGCCCTTCGTCGTCACCGCCCACGACGAGGGCAGCCTCGTCGCCGCCCCCGACCCGGTGGGCCCGGTATGGGTGTACGGGGACCCGCGGCTCCTCAAGCCGCTGTCCGCGCTGCGCGAGCGGGTCGAGAAGGTCTTCGCCGGGTTCTGAGCCGCGGCCACCTCACTTCCAGCGGTAGGCGCGGAGGGCACCCCAGGATGCGGCCAGCGCCACGACGGCGAGGATCAGGAGCTCGCTCCCGTTCCATCCGTAGCCGAGCCACGGGTCCTGGAGGGCGACGACGGCATGCTCGAGAGGGAGCCACTCGCCGATCGTCACCATCAGGTCGCTCATCACCTCCACGGGCGGGCCCGTCCCGGAGACGAACAGCATGACGAAGAAGAGCATCAGGCCGGCGCCCTGCGCCGCCCGCGGCGCCGGGAGCAGGGCGCCCATCAGGGCGCCGATGGCGGCGAAGCACACGGTGGTCACGATGAACGCGACGGCCACCCCGAGCGCGTCCGCCGGCCGGTCCACGCCGTAGACCAGCCAGCCGAAGAGCCAGACCAGCAGCGCCCCCAGAGCGGCGAGCACGAGCGCGGCCGCCACCTGGGCCCCGAGCACCGTCCACATCGGGACGAGGGCGGCGCGGAACCGGCGCAGCACGCCGCCCTGACGGTAGCCCGTCAGGTGCGCCGGGAGCATGATCACGCCGATCGAGGCGGCGACGAGCCCGAAGTAGGCCGGCACGTAGTAGTCCATCGCGTCGAAGCCCCTGAAGCTGATGTCGCTGCCCTCGACCGTCCCGAAGATCTCGCCCATGACGAAGAGCAGGACCAGCGGGAAGGCGAAGACGAAGACGGCCGTCGTCGGCTCGCGCAGGAAGAGCTTGAGCTCCACCCACGTGAGCCGCAGCACGGCCGTGAGCGCACGCACCGGATGCAGCTTCCGCTCCACTGCTCACTCCTCGACGTGGTGACCGGTGAGCCCGAGGAAGACGTCCTCGAGCGACGGGCGCTCGACGCGCAGGTCGCGGGGCACGAAGCCGCGCGCGACGAGCGCGGCCGCCACCAGGGACAGCACCGGGCCGTCGCCGTGCACCGTCACGCGTGCGCCGGCCCTCGTCACCGCGCGCACGTGGTCGAGCCCTCGCAGCCAGCCGACGTCGAGATCGCCGGCCGTGAACACCACGCGCACGTCGGGCGCGTGCTCGTCGATCAGGGCGACGGGCGGGCCGAGCGCCACGATCCGCCCGCGCTCGACGACGGCGACGCGGTCGCAGAGACGCTCGGCCTCGTCCATGAAGTGCGTCACGAGCACGACCGTGGTGCCGCGGTCGCGGAGCTCCTCGATCAGGTCCCAGGCCACGCGCCGCGCCGCCGGGTCGAGCCCGGTCGTCATCTCGTCGAGGACGACGATCTCGGGGTCGCTGACCAGGGCGAGCGCGATGAACAGGCGCTGGCGCTGGCCGCCGGAGAGGCTCGCGAACGAGGCGGAGCGCTTCTCCGCGAGCCCCCACGCGACGAGCAGCTCGCGCCAGTCGAGGGCGTGCGGCGCGAGCCCCGCGAAGAGCTCGAGCGCCTCCCACACCTTCAAATGGTCGGGCAGACGCGACTCCTGGAGCTGCGAGCCGATCCGTCCGCGCAGCGCGTTCGCCTGCCGCTGCGGGTCCAGCCCCAGCACGCTGATGCTGCCGCCGTCCGCACGGCGCAGGCCTTCGACGCACTCCACGGTGGTGGTCTTGCCGGCGCCGTTGGAGCCCAGCACGCCGAAGATCTCCCGGCGACCGACCTCGAAGGAGATGTCCTCCACGGCGACGGTGTGCCGGTACACCTTGCGCAGGTGCTCGACGCGGATGACGGTCTCAGGAGGACTCACGGCGCGCCTCGATGGTCGGCGATGCATCGTCCATGATGACCCAAAAGGGGTAGTCCGGCGAGCGTTCGGCGCGCCGCACGCCGCCCGGCCGGCGAGTCCTCAGCGGGTCGAGCGCTCTGACGCGGGGCGGGAAAGGGGGGACCGCCGCGCCGGCGCACCGGCCAGCGGCGGCGCTTCAGACGCGCGCCGGAGAGAAGGGGGCTCCGGGCAGACCCTCCTCGGGGTCCGCCCAGACCCCGAGGCGACGGAAGCGCTCGCGGCGCTGCCGCCGGCGGACCTCGGGGTCGAGCTGCTGCAGCTCGTCGAGGGCGGCGACGATGGCCGCGCCGACGGTCTCGGCGGCGGCCTCCGGGTCCTTCTGCGCGCCGCCGCGCGGCTCTTTGACGACCGTCTCGACGACGCCGAGGTCGTACAGCTGCGACGCCGTCGGGCGCAGCGCCTCGGCCGCCTGGGGGGCGAAGTCGGCGTCGCGCCAGAGGATCGCCGCGCAGCCCTCGGGTGAGATGACCGAGTAGGTCGCGTTCTCCTGCATGAGGACGCGGTCGGCGACGGCGAGGGCGAGGGCGCCGCCCGAGCCGCCCTCGCCGATGATCGTCGCCACCACCGGCACGGTCAGACGCGCCATCCTGAGCATGGTCTCGGCGATGGCGCGCGCCTGGCCGCCCTCCTCCGCCGCCACTCCCGGGTAGGCGCCGGGCGTGTCGACGAACGTGAGCACCGGCAGGCGGTGGCGCTCGGCCAGGCTGAAGAGACGCTGCGCCTTGCGGTAGCCCTCCGGCCGCGCCATGCCGAAGTTGTGGACCGTCTGCTCGTCGAGGGTCCGACCCTTCTGGTGCCCGACGACGAGCACGGCGTGGCCGCGGAACCAGCCCAGCCCGCCGACGATCGCCGGGTCGTCGGCCCGCAGCCGGTCGCCCTTGAGCTCCTCGAACCCCTCGACCAGCTGCGCGATGTAGTCGCGCGTGCGCGGCCGTTCCTTGTGCCGCGCGATCTCGACCGTCACCCAGGTGTCGTGGCGGCGGCGCTCATGCTGGAGGCTCTTCAGCTTCGTCTGCAGCCTCTCGATCTCCTCGGACAAGTGCACGCCGGGCATAAGCGGCAACCGTCTGAGCTCGTTCAAGCGCTGCTTCAGCCAGCCGGCCCGTGCCTCGACCTCCCTGTCCTCTGATCTCTCCGTGTCCAGCTCCCTCACCTCCCCTCAGGAGTCGAAGGTAGGCGCCGAGCTTGTCGCGCAGCTCGGCACGGGGGACGACGGCGTCGAGGTGCCCGAGCTCGAGGTTGCGCTCGGCGCTGCCGAAGCCGGCGGGCAGAGCCTCGCGCGTGGTCTGCTGGATCACGCGCGGCCCCGAGAAGGAGAGCTGCGCGCCGGGCTCGGCGATGCAGATGTCGGCGAGCGTCGCGAAGCTGGCGACGACCCCGCCGGTGCAGGGGTCCACGAGCACGGCGAGGAACGGTGCGCCGGCGTCCGCGAGGAGGTCGACGGCGCAGCTCGTCTTGGCCATCTGCATCAGCGACAGGATGCCCTCCTGCATGCGGGCGCCGCCCGAGCTGCAGACGGCGACCAGTGGGAGATGCTGCCCGGCGGCCAGCTCGGCGCTGCGCCAGAGCTTCTCGCCGACGACGCTGCCCATGCTGCCGCCCATGAAGCCGAAGTCCATGACGCCGAGCACGCAGGCCACGTCGTCGACGGCCGCCGTGCCGGTCACGATCGCCTCGGGCAGGCCCGTCTTGCCCTGCGCCTCGAGCACACGCTCCGGGTACGACTGGAGATCGACGAACGTGAGCGGGTCGAGGGTCTTCACCCCGCTCCAGAGCTCGGTGAAGCTGCCGGGGTCGGTGAGCTGGCGGATGCGCTCGCGGGCGCCGATGCGCGCGTGGTGGCCGCACTGCGGGCACACGTAGAGCAGCTCGCGCACGGCGGCCAGGTCGCTGTGGGCGTGGCACGAGCGGCAGACCCAGTCCCGGCGGTGGGAGCCTGTCCCGCGGTGCTCGATCTCGACGGTGACGTTCATCGGCTGCTGGTGCGCCGCGGCCCGCGACGGGCGGCCGCGCGAGCTACTCCTCGAAGCGGCGGAAGACGAGCGTGACGTTGTGGCCGCCGAAGCCGAAGGAATTCGAGGCGGCCACGTCGACCCGCGCCTCGCGCGCCGCGAGCGGCACGTAATCGAGGTCGCACTCCGGGTCGGGGTCGGTCAGGTTGATCGTCGGGTGGATGACCCCGTTGACGATGGTCAGGACGGTGGCAACCGCCTCGATGGCGCCCGAGGCGCCGAGGCAGTGCCCGATCATCGACTTGCTGGACGAGATCGCGACCTTCGCGGCGTGGTCGCCGAGGGCGGCCTTGACCGCCTTCGTCTCGGCGATGTCGCCGGGTGGGGTCGCCGTGCCGTGCGCGTTGACGTAGTCGACATCGGCGGGCGCAAGGCCGGCCTCGGCCAGCGCCGCCTTCATGGCGCGTGCCTGCGACTCGCCGGTCTCGTCGGGCGCCGTCATGTGGAACGAGTCGGAGCTCATGCCGGCGCCCACGAGCTCGGCGTACACGCGCGCCCCGCGGGCCCGCGCGTGGTCGAGCTCCTCGAGCAGCAGGCAGCCGGCGCCCTCGCCCATGACGAAGCCGTCGCGGCCGGCGTCGAAGGGCCGCGACGCGGCCGTCGGGTCGTCGTTGCGCCGCGAGAGCGTCCGCGCGGCGGCGAAGCCGGCGACCCCGATGGCGCTGATCGGCGCCTCGCTGCCGCCGGCGAACATCGCGTCGGCGGCGCCGCGGCGCAGGACCTCGAACGCCTGACCGATGGCGTCGGAGCCCGCCGCGCAGGCGGTGCACGTGGAGCTCAAGGGACCCTTGGTGCCGAGCTCGAGCGACACGTGGGCGGCGCCCATGTTGGGGATCATCATCGGGACCAGCAGCGGGTTGGTGCGCTCCGGCCCCTGATTCAGCAGCTTCTCGATCTCGACGTGCAGCGTCTGCAGGCCGCCGACGCCGCTGCCGATCACCGCCCCGACCCGCTCCGCCTCGGGGCGGGGGTCGAAGTCCGCGTCGGCGGCCGCCATCTTCGCGGCGCCGACGGCGTAGCGGCTGAAGAGATCGAGCCGGCGGACCTTGCGCTTGTCGAGGTAGTCCTCGGGGTCGAAGCCTTCGACCTCGGCGGCGATGTGGACGCGCTGATCGGCGTGGTCGAAGCGCGTCATCTCGGCGACGCCGGACTCGCCGGCCACGAGGCGCTCGTACATGCGCGCAGGGTCGCAGCCCAGCGGCGAGACCACCCCCAGCCCCGTGACGACGACCCGCCGCGCCCCGTTCATCTTGTCCGCCATGCTCTCGTGCCCCCGACCCGTGCGTCTCAGATGCCGAGCCCGCCGTCGACCGGCAGCGTCACCCCGCTGACGAAGCGCGCCTTCGGCGAGGCCAGGAAGACGACGGCATCGGCCACGTCCTGGGCCGTGCCGATCGTCCTCATCGGCGTCGCCTCGACGATGAGCTGCCGGGTCTCCTCGGACAGCGCCTGCGTCATCGGCGTGTCGATGTAGCCGGGCGCGATCGCGTTGACGCGCACGCCGCGGCCGCCGAGCTCCTTGGCCAGCGACTTGGTGAGGCCGATGATGCCCGCCTTGGCGGCGGCGTAGTTGGCCTGCCCGGCGTTGCCCCGCCGCCCCACCACGCTGGCGAGGTTGATGATACAGCCCGACCGCCGCCTGAACATGCGCCTGGCGGCCGCCTTGCTCACGAGGAAGCTGCCGCGGAGATGAGTGCGCACGACGGCGTCGAACTCCTCTGGGCTCATGCGTATGACGACGTTGTCACGCGTGATGCCGGCGTTGTTGACGGCGATGCCGAGCGGGCCGAGTTCCTGCTCGACGCGCTCGACCATGGCGTCCACCTCGGCCTCGTCGCCGACGTCGGCGGTGACGACGAGGCCGCGGCGCCCCTGCTCCTCGACCGCAGCGACGGTCTCGAGGCATGCGTCTTCGTTACCGGCCACGTCGTTGACGGCGACGTCGGCGCCCGCCGCGGCCAGGGAGCGGGCGATCTCGCGCCCGATGCCGCGGCCGGCGCCGGTCACCAAGGCGACGCTCCCTTCGAGATCCAGCTCGATGCTCACGCGTCCTCCCCCAAGTCCCGCTCTTGCCGCTCGCCCGGCTCGTGCGTCGCGCTGGACACGTCACGCTCGCGGCCCTCGCGCGCCACGCCCCACACGTCCGGCGCTGACCCGAGCGCCGCGATCGACTCGCGGTCGCCGGCGCTCGCCGTGGTCGCCTCGGGCGCGATGCGCTTCACCAGCCCGCCGAGCACCGCCCCCGGGCCCACTTCGAGGAACGAATCATACCCTGCTGCCCGCAAAGCCCGGACGGCCTGGGTGAAGCGCACCGGCGAGACGAGCTGACGGAGCAGGAGGTCGGGGAAGGCCTCACGCTCGAAGTCGAGGCTGCAGACGGAGAAGAAGGGCTTCTGGGGTGCGCGCCACTCGGCCGCCGCAAGCGCCTCGCCGAGCGGCCCGAGGGCGCTCTCGACCAGCGGGCTGTGGAAGGCGCCGCTGACCTTGAGCGGCACGACGCGGCGCGCGCCGGCCGCGCGGGCGCGCTCGGCGAGCTCGGCGAGCGCCTGCCCGCGGCCGCTCACGACGACCTGCCCCGGCGAGTTGAAGTTGGCCGGCCAGACGCCGTCGAGCTCGGCGCAGAGCGCCTCGACGGCGTCGTCCTCGAGGCCGAGCACGGCGACCATGCCGCCGGGGCTGCGCCGGGCGGCCTCGAGCATCGCCTGCCCGCGCGCGTGCACCAGCGCGACCGCCTGGGCGAACCCGAGCGCGCCGGTCGCCACCAGCGCCGTGTACTCACCCAGGCTGTGGCCGAAGGCGGCGCCGATGCCGAGCCCGTCGCGGCGCAGCAGGCGCAGCACGGCGATCGCGTGCGTGAGCAGCGCGGGCTGGGCGAGGTCGGTGCGGTCGAGCAGCTCGGCCGGGCCCTCGGCGCACAGCGCGGCGAGGTCGCGCCCGAGCGCCTCGGAGGCCTCGTCGAAGGTCTCGCGCGCCAGGGGGTCGTGCCCGTAGAGGTCCATCCCCATGCCGAGGGTCTGGGACCCCTGGCCGGGGAACATCAGCGCCCGCAAGCCCACCCGCCTACAGTTCCCACTTCGTCAGGCAGGACCCCCAGGTGAGCCCGGCGCCGAAGCCGGCCATGAGCAGGGTGTCGCCCTTCTTCAGGCGCCCGTTCTCGCTCGCCTCGTGGAGGCAGAGGGGGATGGACGCGCACGACGTGTTGCCGTAGCGGTCGAGGTTCGAGTAGACCTGACCGTCGGTGAAGCCGAGGCGGCGGGCGGCCGACTCGATGATGCGGATGTTGGCCTGGTGCGGCACGAAGAGGTCGACGTCGTCGACGGTGAGGCCGGCATCGGCGAGCACCTTCTCGCATGACTCTGTCACCGTGCGCGTGGCGAACTTGAAGACCTCGCTGCCGACCATGTGCATGGCGTGGTCGTGGTCGCGCACGGTCGCGTACGTGGCGGGCAGCCGCGAGCCGCCGGCGGGCACGTTGAGGAACGGGGCGCCGCTGCCGTCGTTGCCGAGGTCGAAGGAGAAGATGCTGCCGTTGTCGGTCGGCTGCACGAGCACGGCGCCGGCGCCGTCGCCGAAGAGCACGCAGGTGCCGCGGTCCTCCCAGTCGACCATCTTCGAGAGCACCTCGGCGCCGAGCACGAGGACGTGCTCGTAGATCGAGGCGGCGACGAATGCGGTCGCGATCGCGAGCCCGTAGACGAAGCCGGTGCAGCCGGCCTGCACGTCGAAGGCGCCGGCGCGCCGCGCGCCGAGGCGCTCGGCGACGATCGACGCCGTGGCCGGCATGAGGTGGTCGGGCGAGATCGTCGTCACGATCACGAGGTCGAGGTCACAGGCCTCGATGTCGCTCGCGGCGAGGCAGCGCTCGGCGGCGGCCACGGCGAGGTCGCTGGCCGCCTCGTCGACGCGCGCGATACGGCGCTCGCGGATGCCGGTGCGCGTGGTGATCCACTCGTCGGAGGTGTCGAGGAACTGGGCGATGTCGTCGTTGGTGAGCACGCGCTCGGGCACGTGCACGCCGAGCGCCGTGATGCGCGCGCCCTTGACGAGGCCGCGCTTGAGGCCGATCACGTCGCCTCCCCCTTGAGCCGCGCCTCGCCGGCCGCGATCGCCGCCGCGTCGACCACGGCGAACATGAGCTCGGCGCGGCAGGCGAGCTGCCCGTCGACCGTGGCGACACACTTCGCCTTGCCGACCGGCCCGTGCACGCTCGTGATCTCGGCCTCGAGGCGCAACGTGTCGCCGGGCTTCACGACGCGCTTGAAGCGCACCTTGTCGATGCCGGCGAAGAGGCCGACCTTGCCCTCGGCCCCGCCCCCGCTGCTGGCGGCGACGGTCGCCGCCTGCGCCAGCGCCTCGACGATGAGCACGCCGGGCATGACCGGGTTGCCGGGGAAGTGCCCGGCGAACCAGAAGTCGTCGTCGCGCAGCGCGCGCGTGGCGACGCAGCGCACGCCGGGCTCGAGCTCGAGGACCTCGTCGACGAGCAGGAAGGGCGGGCGGTGCGGCAGCAGCGCCTCGAGCTGGGCGCGGTCGAGGCTCACCAGCTCCGCGCCTCACGCTCGCGACGGCCGCGCCGGCGGCCGGCCTCGACGAGGGCGATCGCGGCGAGCGCCCAGCCGATGACGTTCTTGACGGGGACCTTGCGGCCGCCGGGCAGGGGCAGGTGCCCGAGCGCCCGGTCGAGCGTGTCGAGGGTCTCGTCGACGACCTGGCCGAGCGGCCGGGGGCTGCCCGGCGCGGGCTCGGCGGCGAGACCCGTCATGACGCGCTCGGCGAACCCCGGCGAGGGCGCGAGCGCCGTGCCTCCCCACGCGGCCAGCGTGCCGCGCAGGGCCGAGAGCTCGCGCAGCTCGCGCGCGCAGTCGGGGCAGAAGCCGAGGTGCTGCTGCAGCTCGGCGACCTCGACGTAGCCGAGCTCGCCGTCGATGTAGCGGTTGAGCTGGCCGTGGCAGTACGTGCACTCCATCAGGCGTCACCCCGCACGCCGCCGGCGCGCAGACGCAGGCGCAGCGCGGCGCGGCCGCGGTGCACCATGACCTTGACGGTGCCCAGCGGCCGGCCGGTGAGGTCGGCGATCTCCTGGTAGGGCAGCCCGTAGACGTCGCGCAGCACGGTCGGCGTGCGGTAGTCGTCGGGGAGCTCGGCGAGGGCGTCGACGAGCGTGCGTGCGTCGACGCCCTCGCCGAGCCCCGGCGCCCCGTCGGCCACGTCGGGCAGCTCCGCCGGCTCGGGCCGCCGCCGCTCGCGCCGCTGGTAGTCGAGAGAGGTCGTGAGCGCCAGCCTGAAGAGCCAGGTCGAGAAAGAGGACTCGCGGCGGTACTGCGGCAGAGAACGGTAGCAGCGCAGGAAGACCTCCTGCGCGGCATCCTCGGCATCCACGTGCGCGCCGAGCAGGTTGTAGGCCACCGAGTAGACCATCGACTGGTACCGCTCCACTATCAGCCTGAAGGCGTCGTGCTCGCCGGCCGCGGCACGGGCCAGGTCGGCCGGCGACGGGTCGGGCGGCGTGCGCCACTCTTTAGGGTTAGACGAAGCCACGGGCGAAAAGGTTACACCCGCGGCCCGTGGCGGCGGAGCGGGGCGGGCCGATCCGGCATGACGCCGGCGCGGGGCGCGTGCCCCCGCGGCGCCGGGTAAGCTGGGGCGGTGCGGACGTTCTGGCGCATCACCAGGCTCCTCGGCGACTACAAATGGCTCACGGTCGCCGGGTTCGCCCTCGCCTTCGCCCAGATGGGGCTGAGCCTGGTCGTGCCGCGCATCACGCAGCTCACCATCGACCGCGCGCTGCTCGGCGGCGAGACCGGGCTGCTCGTGTGGTACGGCCTCGGGCTGCTGGGCGTCGGCGTCGTTCGCTTCGTGGTCGGCGTGGGCCGCCGCTACGTGACCGGCAAGGCGAGCCTCGGCATCGAGTACGACCTGCGCAACCGGCTCTGGGCCCACCTCCTCCGGCAGCCCTTCTCGTACTACGACCGCTGGCCGACGGGGCAGCTCATGTCGCGGGCGATGAGCGACGTGCAGAACGTGCGCATGTTCCTCGGCTACGGCCTGGTCTTCTTCGCCCTCAACGTCCTGATGATGGTCGCCGTCGCCGTGATCCTGCTGGTGATGGACTGGCGGCTGGCGCTGCTCTCACTCGCCTTCCTGCCGGCGCTGCTGGTCGTGACGGTGCGCTTCAGCCGCAGGCTGCAGCCGATCCTCAAGGACGTCCAGCAGCGCCTCGCCGACGTGACCGCGGCCGCCGAGGAGAACGTCGTCGGCTCGCGCATCGTGCGCATCTTCGCGCGCGAGGACGACGAGCTCGCCAAGTTCAGCGCGCGCAGCACGCGCGTCTTCGAGGCGAGCGTCAGCGCGGCGCGCACGCGCGCCGTCTACATCCCGTTGATCGCGTTCATCCCCAACCTGGCCGTGGCCTTCCTGCTCTGGTACGGGGGGCGTCAGGTCGTCGACGGCGACCTGACGCTCGGCTCCCTCGTCGCCTTCTACACCTACCTCATGATGCTCGTGTACCCGGCGCAGATGATCGGCTGGCTCACCGGCATCGCGCAGCGCGCCATCGCCAGTGGCGAGCGCGTGTACGAGCTGCTCGACGCGCCCGTCGAGATGGAGGAGCGCCCGGACGCCGTACCGCTCCCGGCGCTGCGCGGCGACGTCGCCTTCGAGGGCGTCGGCTTCGCGTACCGCGAGCGGGAGGCGCTGAGGGACGTCGACCTCGAGGTGCCGGCGGGGCGCACCGTCGCCCTCGTCGGCCACACGGGCTGCGGCAAGACGACGCTGACGACGCTGGTCCCGCGCTTCTACGACGCGACCGCCGGGCGCGTGCTGGTCGACGGGCACGACGTGCGCGACCTCGACCTCGACGACCTGCGGCGCCATGTCGGCGTCGTCACCCAGGACCCCTTCCTCTTCTCGATCTCGATCGCCGACAACATCCGCGTGGGGCGGCCGGGGGCGAGCGACGACGAGGTCCGCGCCGCGGCGCGGGCGGCGCAGGCCGACGAGTTCGTGCTCGCCCTGCCCGAGGGCTACGACACGGTCGTCGGCGAGCGCGGCTTCACGCTCTCCGGCGGTCAGCGGCAGCGGCTGGCGATCGCGCGGGCCCTCGTGATGGACCCGCGGATCCTGATCCTCGACGACGCCACCTCCAGCGTCGACGTCGAGACCGAGCTGCGCATCCGCCACGCGCTGGCCGAGGTCATGAAGGGGCGGACGACGTTCATCATCGCCCACCGGCCCTCGACGATCGCCCTCGCCGAGGAGATCGTCGTGCTCGACACCGGCCGCATCGTCGAGCGCGGCGCCCACGACGAGCTCATGGCCGGCGACACGCTCTACCGGCGCATGTTCGGGCGCGCCGAGCTCGAGCACGGCACGTTCGACGAGATCGAGGCGGAGAGCGGCTGATGGCCAGCGTCTCGCGTCACAGGGGCCCGCACGGCACCGGCGCCGGCCTCGAGGAGTTGCGCGGCTGGCGCGCCTTCCTGCATCTGGCGCGCGAGCTGCAGCTCGCGCGCCTCGCGCGCTTCGCCGGCCCGTACCGCCGCCGCGCCCTGGCCAGCCTCGCGGCGATGGTCGTCGTCACGCTGACGGGGCTCGCCGTCCCCTACCTGCTCGCCGTGGCCATCGACCGTGGCATCACCGCCGGCGACCTCCACGTCCTCGACCTCGTGATCGTCGCCTTCGTCGCCCTCTCGGCGCTGAACCTCGGTGCCAGCTACCTCCAGACGTACCTCGTGAGCTGGGTGGGCTCGCACGTCATCCTCGACCTGCGCCGCGAGCTCTTCGCCCACATCCAGAAGCTCTCGCTCGACTTCTTCAGCCGCCAGCGGACGGGCTGGATCGTCTCCCGCCTGACCAACGACATCGACGCCCTCGACCAGCTCGTCACCGACGGCGTCGTCTCGCTGGTCACCAACTCGCTGACCTTCGCCGGGGCGATCGTCTTCCTCTTCGTGCTCGACTGGCGGCTGGCGCTCGCGACGCTCTCCATCATGCCGCTCGTGATCGCCGCGACCCTCGTCTTCCGCAGCCGCTCGGCGGTCGCCTACGCGCTCGTGCGCGACCGCATCGCCAACGTGAGCGCCCACCTGCAGGAGTCGATCTCCGGCATCCGTGTCGTCAAGGCCTTCCGCCGCGAGGCGGCCGACTACGCCGCCCTCGACGCCGCCAACGCCGAGTACCGCGAGGCCAACATGCGCACGGTGGTCCAGAGCGGGTTCTACTTCCCCTTCGTCGAGTTCATGTCCGCGGCGGGCGTCGTCATCGTGCTCTGGTACGGCGGCTCGCTGGTCGGCGACAGGACGCTGCAGATCGGGGTGCTCGTCGCCTTCATCGGGTACCTCGCGAGCTTCTTCGATCCGCTGCAGCAGCTCTCGCAGCTCTACAACACCTTCCAGGCCTCGATGGCCGCGGTGCGCAAGATCTACACCGTGCTCGACACCGAACCCGACCTACGGGACGCGCCCGACGCCGAGCCGCTGCCGGAGGTGCGCGGCGAGGTCGCGATGCGCGGCGCGACCTTCGGCTACGACAGGAGCGCCCCAGTCGTGCACGACGTGAGCTTCACGATCGGCGCCGGTCGCACCGTGGCCTTCGTCGGCGCGACCGGCGCCGGCAAGTCGACCCTCGTCAAGCTGCTGGCGCGCTTCTACGACCCGGACGAGGGCGCGGTGCTCATCGACGGCCACGACCTGCGCACGGTGACCCAGCGCTCGCTGCGCGAGCAACTCGCCGTCGTCCCGCAGGAGGCCTTCCTCTTCTCGGGCTCGATCCTCGACAACATCCGCTTCTCGCGCCCCTCGGCGGACCCCGAGGAGGTCAGGCGTGTGGCCCGCGTGGTCGGCGTGCACGACTTCGTCGAGGCGCTGCCTGACGGGTACGGCACCGAGGTGCAGGAGGGCGGCGGCGGGCTCTCGACCGGGCAGCGCCAGCTCATCTCCTTCGCCCGCGCGTTGCTCGCCGACCCGCAGGTGCTGATCCTCGACGAGGCGACCTCGAGCGTCGACGCCGAGAGCGAGCGCCGCATCGAGCGCGCCATGGAGGTGCTCTTCAGCGGCCGCACGGCGATCGTCGTCGCCCACAGGCTGAGCACCGTGCGCTACGCTGACGAGATCCTGGTCGTCGCCGGTGGCCGCGTCCTCGAGCGCGGCCGCCACGACGAGCTCATGGCCGCCCGCGGCCGCTACGCGGCGCTCTACCGCGAGTGGGAGGAGACGGGCCGGCCGGTGTGACGGCGGCCGACGCGGCGCGGCTCGAGACCGAGCCCGCGCCGTGCACCTGAAGCGTCGGGGCGGCCACCGGCGGCCGCTGATCACGGCGGCCGGTCAGCGCGCTCCCGGCCCAGCTCGTCACGCCGCGGAAGTCGTGGTGGCCGCCGCAGGCTTCGGTCCAAGCTCGTGCACGGCGCGGACGTCCCGCCACGAGAGCCAGAAGAGGCTCACAGCGATGCCGCAGGCGGCGCCGATCCAGAGCGTGGCCGGGATGCCGATCAGGTCGGCGACCGGCCCGGCGATGGCCAGCCCGGCAGGGTAGAAGGCGAGCGATCCCAGGTAGTCGTAGGACGAGACGCGCGAGATCATGTCGGGCGGCACCTCGCGCTGCATGGCCGTGATCCAGAAGGGGTCGAACATCCCCCAGACGACCCCGAGGCCGGCGGCGGAGACGAGGAGCGCCCAGGTCGGGGCGGTGATCGCCAGCATGGCCATGGGAAGCGCGGCGACGTTCATCGCCACGGCCAGCACGAGAAAGGGACGCCGCGGGCGCCAACGCAGGGCGATCGCGCCGCCGGCGATCTGGCCGACACCCATCCCGGCGGCGAGGAACCCCCAGGTGCGGGCGCCCGCGTAGGCGTCGCGCGTCACGATGGGCCCGAGCACGGTGAGCGGCGCCTCGACGGCGAAGAGGAAGACCGAGGCGCCGCTCACCATCACCCACAGCCAGGTGTGGCTCGTGAACTCGCGCCAGCCGAGGCGCAGGTCGTCGCGGAAGCCGGCCGCAGGCACCGGCGCCTGCCCCTCGCCCGCAGTGACGCCGGCCGGGGCGACTCCGACCGCCACCGTCTCGGGCGTCTCTGCGGCCCACGTCAGCGGATCGACGGCGACGGGGACCGGCTGCGCGACCGGGGCCGGCGCCGCCCGTGCTGCCGCCGCCACAGGAGAGGGGCGCAGGCGCCAGAGGAACCAAGCGCTGACCACAAAGGTGATGCCGTCGAGCCCGATCGCCCACCCCGCCCCGACGGCGGCGACGAGCAGGCCGCCGGTCGCCGCGCCGAGCGTCACCGAGCCGCTGTGCACCAGACCCTGCAGCGCATTGGCCTGCTGCAGGCGCGCCGAGCTCACGACCTGCGGGACGAGCCCGGTGTACGCGGGGCGGAAGAAGGCGTCGCAGAGACCCATGCCGATCTGCAGCAGCAGGAGCATCCACACCTCGGCGGCGCCCGCGAGGAGCAGGCCGGCCGTGAAGAACTGGAGCGCCGCGCGCACGACGTCGGCGGTCAGCATGACCTTGCGCCGCGAGACCCGGTCCGACCAGACGCCACCCACGACGATCATCAGGGCCATGGGGAGGATGTAGGCCGCCTCCACGAGGCCGATGTCGGTGGCCGTACCGCCGATGGCGAGAACGGCGAAGGGCAGCGCGACCAGGGTGAGCATGCTGCCGGCGATCGAGGCCGCCTGGCCGAAGAAGAGCTTGCGGAACTCGGGCTCGTGCAGGGCGCCGAGGTTGTCGGAGAGCGGGCTCACGCCGCGATACTACTGCCGCCGGCCCCGGCTCCGCCCCTCGGCCGGCGCCCCGATCCGCGGCCGCCGCTCGTCGCCCCGGCTACTCGACCTTCGGGAGGACCCGCTCGAGCCAGCCCGGCAGCCACCAGTTCGCGCGCCCGAGGAGCCGCATGGTGGCCGGCACGAGCAGGATGCGGATGATGCTGGCGTCGACGGCGATGGCCACCGCGAGCCCTACCCCGATCGCCTTGGTCACGATCACCGAGGTGAAGGCGAAGGCCCCGGCGACGATCACGATGATGAGCGCGGCGCTCGTGATGATGCGGCCGGTGCGCGCGAGCCCGATGCCGACGCTGGCACGGTTGTCGCCGGTCTCGAGCCAGGCCTCCCGCACGCGCGAGAGCAGGAAGACCTCGTAGTCCATCGAGACGCCGAACACCGTGCAGAACATGACGATCGGCAGGGTGGCGTCGACGTAGCCCGGGCTCTGGAAGTCGAGCAGACGCTCGAAGTTACCCCACTGGAAGATGAAGACGAGGGCACCGAAGCTGGCGAGGATGGAGAGCGTGTTGACGATCACCGCCTTCAGCGGCAGCAGCACGCTGCGGAAGACGACCAGCAAGACAAGGTACGTGACGACGAGGACGAAGAGCACGACGTAGGGGAAGCGCGAGTAGATGGAGGCGACGAAGTGCTCGACGCCGGCCGAGAGGCCGGCGACGTGGACGACGGTCCCCGGCGGCGTCGGCACCGCCTCGATGCGCGCCGGCAGCGCGCGACCCTCGGGCATGTCGGGCTCGCCGTCGGGCACGACACGGAAGAGCACGGTGCCCGGTGCCGTGGTGGCGGCGCCGAGCCGCTCGGCGGAGGCGAGCGCCGCCGCCTTGACGGCGGCCGGCAGCGGGAGCGGGAGGGCGTCGAGGGCATCCTCGCCGCCCGTCCGCACGGCCTGCCAGAAGCCGACGGTGGCAGCCGCCGAGTCGAGCCCGGGCAGCGTGACGATGCTCTCGACCAAGGCGACGCCCTCGAGAGCCTCGAGCCGCTTCCCGTACGCGTACAGCTCGGCCAGCCGTTGCTGGTCGAACGTGTCGGGCGAGCCCTCCTCCCACGTCAGCATGACCTCGTTCGGGAGCAGACGGCCGCGATCGAAGCGCTCCGCGATCAGGTCGTAACCGCGGCGCGCCTCCTGGCTGCGCGGCAGCTCCTCGGCGGTCGGCACGTTGACGACGATGCCGGCGATCGGGCTCGCGATGAGCAGGATGACGGCGGTCGTGACGACGAGCACGGGGACCGGATGGGCCATGACCCAGTCCGACCAGCGCCGCCAGAAGCGGCCCTCGCGCGCGCCGCGCCCGAGGACGCGAAGGGCGTCGACGCGCGGGCCGAGGACGCCGAGCAGGGCGGGCAGCAGCGTGAGGGCGACGAGGATCGAGAAGAGCACGACGACGGCGCCGCCGATGCCCATCGAGCGCAGCGACATGTACTCGTAGGAGATGAGGCCGAGGAGCCCGATGAAGACGGCGAGGCCGCTGAAGAAGACGGCCCGGCCGGCTGTCGCGACCGTCGCCTCGACGGCGTCGGCGACGGTGCTGCCCCGGCCGAGCTCCTCGCGGAAGCGGCCGACGATGAAGAGCGAGTAGTCGATGCCGACGGCGAGGCCCAGCATCGAGGCCACGTTGAGGACGAAGATCGAGAGGTCGTAGGCGCCGGCCAGAAGGTACATCGCCCCCAGGGTGACGGTGACCGCGACGCCGCCGCCGATGACGGGCAGCGCGGCCGCGACGAGGCTGCCGAAGACGAGCACGAGGACGACGAGCGCGACCGGCAACGCGTACGACTCGGCCCGCCGGAGGTCCTCGGCCGAGACGTCCTGGATCGCCTCGTACACGGCGGGCTCGCCGGTGAGGACCGTCTCGAGCTCACTCGGCTGCAGCAGCCCGCGCACCCGGTCGAGCTGCCCCTGGACCGCCTCGAGCGGCGTGTCGAAGATGAGCACCGCGAGCGCCGCGCTGCCGTCCTCGGCGACGAGGCTGTCCCCTCCGGTGGCCGGGGTGAGGACGCGCTCGAGGCCGGGCACGTTCGCGGGCGTGAGCCGGGCGAGCGCGGCGTCCATCTCCCGGGCGAAGCGAGGGGCATCGGCGTCGAGGCCGTCGCCGACGAAGACGATGGTGAGCGAGGCCGTGCCGATGCCGAGCCGCGCGTCCATCTCGTCGAGCGCCCGCTGGGCCTTGGAGTCCGGGTCGCTGAAGCCGCCGCCCTTGAGCCGATCGGGCAGCCCGCTCAGGCCGACCAGCCCGAGCGCGAAGGCCACGGTCCAGACGACCACGATGGGCCATCTGAAGCGGTACGCGAACCGGCCGGCGGCGGCGAACACCGGGGGTGACCTCCTCGGAGAAGACTGCCGGCGGCGGGACCGGGGCTGCGCCGCCGCCACCGGCACCATCATACCGTCCGGCGTCCGGCGTCCCGCGGCGACGGCGATATACTACGTGCCACCAGGCCGGGGAGATGAGGTCGTGACCGAGACCCGCGAGCAGACATCCGCCGGCGGCGTCGTCGTCCGCCACCACGACGGGCTGCAGGTCTGCCTGATCAACCCGGCCGGCCGCCGGGTCTGGGGCTTGCCCAAGGGCGGCGTCGAGCCCGGGGAGACGTTCGGCCAGACCGCGGTGCGCGAGGTGCGCGAGGAGACCGGCATCGAGGCCTCTCTCGAGGGCGAGCTGGGGACGATCGACTACTGGTTCTACTCGCGCGAGAGCCGCACGCGCATCCACAAGACGGTCCATTACTTCCTGATGCGCGCCGACGGAGGCGACGTCTCCGACCACGATCACGAGGTGAGCGAGGCGCGCTGGCTGAGCGTCTCGGACGCGCTCGACCTCATGTCCTACCCCAACGAGCGCGAGATGGTGCGCAAGGCGGCGGCCGCGGCCGAGGCGTCCCGGGCCTCGACCTGAGCCGCGACGGCCGGACGCGCGCTGCGGCGCGCGCCCGGCCGCGACACGACCATCGTCACGGGAGGTGCCGGATGCGGCTGGTGACACTGGGCACGGCGGGATGGGTGCCGACGGGGCGCCGCGAGACCACGTGTCTCGCCCTCAAGGACGAGGCGACCCTCATCGTCTTCGATGCCGGCACCGGCCTGCGCCGGCTCCTGGAGCCTCTCGGGCGAGAGCTGCTCGCCGGCGTCGACGAGGTCCAGCTCGTCCTCACGCACTACCACCTCGATCACGTCTGCGGGCTCGCCTACCTGCCGGCCGTCCTCGCCGGCCGGCGCCTGCGCGTGCACGCACCGTCGGCGACGGTCAACGGCACCGACCCGGAGCGCGCCCTCGCGGAGCTCATCCGCCCGCCCTACAACCCGGGTCCATGGAGCGACTGGGCGGGGATCGTCCTCCACGCCCTCGAGGACGGCGACAACGAGGTCGCCGGCCACCGGCTCCGGCTGCGCGCCCAGACGCACCCCGGGACGAGCGCCGGCTACCGTCTCGACGACCTCTTCGCCCTCTGCACCGACACGGGACCGGACGACGAGACCGCGGTCTTCGCGCACGGCGTCGACCTCCTGGCCCACGAGTGCTGGTACGACGCCGCGGACCCGGCGACGAACGCGGTGCACGGGTCGCTGCTCCCCTCGTTCAAGGCGCACAGCGAGGCCGGCGAGGTGGCGGCCCTGGCCGGCCGCGCCGAGGCCCGGCGCCTGCTCCTCATGCACCTGAACCCCCTCTTCGACGAGCAGTACTACGGACGCCTGCGCGACCGGGCACGGCGCGGGTTCGCCGACACGTTGCTCGTGCCCGACGAGACCGCCATCGACCTGACTGGTCCCGTTTGACCGGCGCGGCCGGCTCGCGCATCATCGCCGCCGGAGGCCGCCGGAGATGCTGCTGAGCCCGAAGAGACTGATGATCGTGGTCGCCGTCGCGGCGGCCCTCCTCGTCCTGCTGCTGCCGTCGCTCGTCGCCTATCGGTACACGGCCCCGCAGCAGCGCGGCGAGTTCGTGACGCGCCCGTGGCGGGGCTGGGCCTTCGTGCTCGCCGCCTTCCGCGTCCCCGGCGACTCGCAGCTCAAGACCTCCGGGGCCGCGCTGCGCAAGGCCGACTGGGTCTTCAGGGACGGACCCGTCGACCCGCGCGAGGTGCAGCTCCTCTTCGTGCCCGAGGACGAGCCCTACACGCTGGTGCACGCGGTCGACGGGCGCACGGTGACGACGACCGTCGACCCCGAGTACCGGTTCATCTGGCAGGTGCAGGGGAGCGTCCCCTCGGTCTCCGACCGCTCCGACACCGTCGTCGCGCTGCTCGACTACCAGAGCGGCCGCGTGCTCTACGACGTGCGCGACGACCTCAGCGCGGACGAGCTCGCGCCCGACGGCGGCGCGCCGGACGAGACGGCGCCCTCGGGCGCGCCGTGAGGCTCGAGCTCGAGGACGGCGGCGCCGCGCGGCGCGCCTTGGCCACGGCCGCCGGCAGCCGTCTCTTCATCCTCCTCGTCGGCGCCGTCACGGCGGCGGCGATAGGCTTGGGCGATCCGGCGTGGACGCTGATCTTCCCGCGCCGCGCGGCGCCGTTCGACGGCGCCCTCGCCTGGCTCTTCAACCCTTGGGGTCACTGGGACGGCGTCTGGTTCGTCAAGATCGCCGTGGCGGGGTACGCGGAGACCGACGGGAGCACGGCGTTCTTCCCCCTCTACCCCCTCCTGCTGCGCTACGTCGGGGTCCTGTTCGGCGGCAATCTGCTGCTCGCCGGGATCGTCATCTCGCTGGCCTGCTACGGCGGCGCGATGGTGCTCCTCTACCGCCTGGTCCGCGCGCAGTACGAGGCGCGGACCGCGGCCCTCGCCGTCGCGCTGGTCTCGCTCGTCCCCACCTCGCTCTTCTTCCAGGCCGTGTACACCGAGTCGCTCTTCCTGCTGCTCTCGCTGGCCTGCTTCATCTGGGCGCGCAAGGGGAGCTGGAAGCTCGCCGGTCTCGCGGCGCTGCTCGCGACCCTCACCCGCAGCACCGGCGTCCTTCTGCTCGTGCCGATGGTCGTCTGCTACTACGAGCAGCGCGACTGGAGCTGGCGGCGCACCGACCAGCACGTCGTGAACCTGCTCCTCGTGCCCATCGGCCTGCTCATGTGGATGACGTACCTCAGTCTGTCCTTCGGGCGGCCGCTCCTCTTCGCCGTGGCGCAGGAGGAGTGGCGGCGCTCCCTCGCGGCCCCCACGGTCGCCGTCGGCCGCGCCCTCGCCGCGGGCACCCTCGGCGCCGTGCAGCTGCTCTCGCGCCAGAACCTGACCCTCTACTGGCCGGTGCCGAAGCCCTCGTCGGCCTTCGGGATGGCAGAGCACAACCTGCTCTGCCTCGCGTTCTTCGTCCTCGCGGCGGCGCTGCTCTACTACGGCTATCGCCGCCTCCCGCTCGCCGACTGGTCGTACTTCCTCGCCGCCGCGGCCTATCCGCTCTTCTTCCCCGCCGCACCGATGCCGCTGCTCTCCTACCCCCGCTTCCTCCTCACGATCTTCCCGGCCTTCACGGCGCTCGCCCTGGTGCTGCGCGACAGGCCCCGCGCGCGCCGGTTCACGCTGCTCCTGTTCGCGCTCGGTCTGGCCGTGCTGACGGCGAAGTTCGCCCACTTCAGCTGGGTCGCCTGAGCGGGCCCCCGCCGGGAGGGCCTCAGTCGAGCGCCGGCGCGCCGGGCGACGGGCTCGGCGCGGCGCCGTCCGGGGCGGAGCCGCCGGCCTTCGTCTCGCCGCCCCCCTCGCCGGCGCCGATGCGGCGGAAGACGTACACACCGTCGCGCGCGTACACGGACTGGTAGCGACCGTCGAACAGCACGCGCGCCAGAGCCTCGTCGTAGGCGAGGCGGTTCTCGCGGTCGAAGATGAACGGCCGCGTCTGGTCGGTGATCACCCACTCCGCACCCTCGTAGTACGGGAAGGTGTAGACGACGCGGCGGTCGGAGACGTGGCCGCCGGCCCCGTTGGTGACCGATATCGGCACGCCGCCGGGGACCATGGCAAGGGCCTCGTCGAGCACCGCCGCGTGGCCTCGCCGGGCGTAATCGCCGCCCTCGAACCGCGCCCCCGGGAGGGAGAACGGCAGCGGGCCGAGCACGAAGTTCCCGGCGACCGCGGCCACGAGCACGACGAGCGCCAGCGTGGTCCGGCGCACGCCCTCGTGGGTCATCTCCGCCTCCGGACGGCGGAAGCCGCCGCCGGCCCAGCGCCACGCGCGCAGCAGGCCCAGCACGGCGGCGGCGTAGAGGAAGGGGATCTCCGCCGCCGTGTAGTGGAAGGCGATCGAGCGCTGGAACCGCACGCTGGAGAGGGCGTTCAGGGCGAACTCGGGCGCCGCGACGAGCAGCGTGAGCGGGCTCGCGAACGGCGTGAGGGCGAAGGGCCAGAGAAGCTCCCACCAGTACCGCAGGTTCGCCGGCGCGAGCAAGTCGGCGAAGGTCTGGTCGGGCTTCGTGACGACACCGCTCGCGACCCCGAGGGCGCTGTCACCGTAGGCGGAGTACCGGCTGACGAAGGCGCTCTGACCCTCGTTGAAGTGCGGGATCACCCACCACACGACGGCGACGAAGTAGACGGTGGCGGCCGCGGTCACGAGCAGCGGCCGCCACGAACGCTTGCGCAGGGCGAAGTAGGCGCCGAGAAGCGCCACGACGAGCGGGACCTCCTCCTTGCAGAGCACGGCGAGGACGAGGAAGGGGACGGCCCAGGCCCAGCGCTCCTCCTCGAGGTACAGGAAGGCGAAGAGCAGGAACGTCGTGACCAGGGTCACCGGATGGAACTCGTTCAGCACGCCGAAGCCCAGTGCCGGGTAGAGCAGGAAGGCACCCGCGAGCAACGCCCCGGCGCGTGGGTCCCGCGTGACGCGCGTGCCGAGCCGGTAGGCCGGCCATGCGCCGGCGGCGACGATGACGCTCTGGAGGGTGAGCAGCATCACGGGGCTCGGCCACGCCAGCCACGGCAGGGCGAACAGCGCGAGGATGGGGTCGACGTGGCTGCCGAGGCGCGACATCTGCCTGGGGGCCATGTCATTTGTCGTGATCTCGAGGAAGCGGCCGTGGGCCGTGTTGTAGACCGCCTGGACCATGTTGCCGAGGTCGTAGCGGCCGACGTCGTAGTTGCGATACTTCAGGTAGGCGAGCAGGGCGTAGACGGCGGCGAAGGTGACGGCGCCGAGCGCCACCCAGACCGCGTTGCGGCGGAAGAGTCGCGCGTGCTCCTGCGGGGTCAGCTCGACCACCGGCGCGCGGCGGCGGGGGGCGCGCGCCGCAGGCGCGGCGCGCGCCCCCCGCCGCCGCGCCTGCCCGGTCATCCCCGACCCTCCCCGACGCTCCCGCCGCGCGCGTCCCGCGCCGCCGGTCCGCCGCTCGGCCCCGGGCGCCGCCGGCCCGCCGCCCCGCGCCGGGACAGACGGTCCGCGAGCAGCACGAGCCCGACGAACACGACCTCCGCGGCCGTCTGCCAGAGGCGCAGCAGCACGGCCCAGGCCAGCGCGACGGCGGTGCCCACCTCGGCGCCGAGCGCGCCGGCGAGGACGGCCTCGCGCACGCCGACGCCGCTGGGCACGAAGAAGACGGCCATACCCGCGACGTAGGCGAGCGCGTACGCGGCGACCACCAGAGCGACCGTGTCGACGCCGACGTCCACGGTCGCCTCGGCCAGACACCAGGCCCCGACGCCGACCAGGAGCCAGGTCGCGACGTAGTACCCGAGCAGCGCCACGACCCGGCCGAAGCCCAGCGCCGCGGCGAGCGGCTCGCGATGCAGCAGCCGCAGGACACGGCCCGCGAGCGGCACGAACACCCCGGGGTGCACGAGCACGAGCAGTGGCGGGATCGCCAGCAGCGACCACGCGGCCCAGGCGGCGTCGACGCGCGCGAGCGGCCAGAGAAAGGCCACCGTCAGCAGCGCGGCGCAGAGCTGCAGGGCCTGCTCGTAGACCATCGCCGCGCCGACCCGCGGCAGGTCGAGCCCCTGCCCGTGGTGGAGCCACGCGCGCCCGACGAACATGAAGACGGTCCCTGGCACGTAGCGCGCCAGGATCGAGCTGCCCCACACGGCCCACGTGGCGAGCACGCCGGGGCGCAGCCCGAAGCCGGCGAGGAGCAGCCACCAGCCCATGGCCTGCGCGCAGTAGAAGCAGAGAAGCACGGCCGCCGAGGCCAAGAGCCATCCGGGCCGGAAGGTCCAGTCGTACGCCGTCACCTCGTCCCACGAGCGCGCCAGCGCCAGCGCGACGAAGGCGACCGTCGCGGCGACGAGCAGCGCCTGGAGCAGGCGCAAGACGGACCGCCGCGCACTCATCATGCCTCTCCCAACGCGTCGAGCAGTCGCCCCGCGACGACCTCGGGCGTGCAGGCGCGGCGATAGAGGGCGAGCGCCGCCGCGCCGAGCCGCCGGCGCTCGTCGGTGTCGAGCAGCCGGCGCAGCGCGTCGGCCAGGGCCGCGCCGTCGCCGGGGGGCACCAGCAGCGCGTCCTCGCCGTCGTGCAGGAGCTCGCGGGCGCCGGGCGTCGCCGCCGTCACCACCGGCCGGCCGCAGGCGAGCCCGTCGAAGACCTTGTTGGGCACCACGCGGCCGGCCTTCTCCGAGCGGCCGAAGACACCGAGGCAGACGTCGCCGGCGAGGACGACCCGGCGGAGCTCGTCGGGAGGGAGCGCGCCGAGCCAGTCGACGTTGCCGAGCCGGCGCCGGGCGATCGTCGCGCGAAGCTCGCCCGAGAGCTGCCCCTCGCCGACGAGGACGAACCGGAACGGTTCGCCGCGCAGCCGTTCGGCGGCCTCGAGCACGGCGTCGGCGCCGTGCAGCGGGCTCCACTTGCCGTACTGGACGACGGTCAGCCGTCTCTCCGGGTCCGCCGTCCGGGCGCGGCCGCCGGCCCCCTCGACCGGCAGCGCCCCGACCGGCACGACGGCCAGGCGGGCGCGCTCGAGGCCGAACTCGCGCTGGTAGAAGGAGGCGTGCGCCCAGGTGTCGGCGAGCACGAGATCGGCGGCACCGAACGCGATCCGGTCGACCGCCGCCGCCACGAGGGCGCCCGGTGACCCCGCCCGCACGAGCCCTCTGTCGCCGACGAAGGTGTCGGCGAGCGAGACCAGAGGGTCGAACACCAGCGGCACGCGCCGGACCGCGGCGACCAGACGCCCGAAGGGGACGACGAGGTGCCCGGGGTAGCCGACGACGAGCGCGTCGGCGTCGAGACGGCGGCGGTGCTGCCGCGCGAGGCGCAGGTGCGCCGCCGCGACGCCGGCGGCGAGACGTGCCGCCCCGGCGGGGCCGGCGAGACCGGCCGCGTCGAGCGCCGGCAACGCCGCGTGGAGCTCGACCACGTCGACGCCGCGCGCGCGAAGGCCGGCGAGCAGCACCGCCGTGCGCGGGTACGAGCGATCGTACGTGCCGAAGAAGGCGAGACGCCGGGTCACGGGTGACGGACGTCGCCCGGGGCGGCCGTGGACGAGCTCGCGGAGCCCGCCTCGCCCGCGCCCGCCGGCGGCGGCACGGGCGCCGGCGCGCCGGGTGCGGGGACCCCGGGCCCGCGGTGGGCGGTGGCGGCGGAGGCCGCCGGGGCCGCGCCGCCGGGGGCCGCGCCGTCCGCCGCATCCGGCGCCGCGGGCTCCACCACGCGCTCGACCCAGGCGCGCTCAGGCCCGCTGCGGGCCCGGGAATTGACGACGAGCTCGCCGAGCAGGCCGACCGACAGCAGCTGGATACCGACGATGACGAGCAGCACGCCGAGCAGCAGCAGGGGCCTGTCGCCGATCGCCTCACCGAGGATCTTGAGGACGGTCATGTAGACGAGGATCGCGAAGCCGGCGAGGATCATCAGCGTGCCGAGACCGCCGAAGAGGTGCTGCGGGCGGCTGTGGTAGCGCCCGAGGAAGAGTACGGTGAGGAGGTCGAGGTAGCCGCGCATGTAGCGCTGCCAGCCGTACTTCGAGCGGCCGGCCGCGCGGCGGCGGTGCGCGACCCTCTCCTCGGTCACGCGGAAGCCCTGCTGCGCCGCGACGACCGGGATGTAGCGGTGCAGCTCGCCGTAGATGGAGATGGCGTCGAGCACCTCGCGCCGGTAGACCTTGAGCCCGCAGTTGAAGTCGTGGAGCGTGAGACCCGTCGCGCGGCGCACGGTCCAGTTGAAGAGGCGCGACGGCACCGTCTTCGAGATCGGGTCCTGACGGCTCTGCTTCCACCCCGAGACGAGGTCGTACCCTTCTTCGAGGCGGGCGATGAGCTTGAGCGCCTCGGCCGGGTCGTCCTGACGGTCGCCGTCCATCGTGACCACGATCTCGCCGCACGCCACGGCGAAGCCGTGCGTCAGCGCGGCGGACTTGCCGAAGTTGCGCCGCAGCTTGACGACGCGGACGCCCGGATGCCGCTGCGCCAGCGTCTCGAGCACCCCGAAGGTGCCGTCGTCGGAGCCGTCGTCGACGAAGACGACCTCGTACGGGCGCCCGAGCTCGCCCATCGCCGTGTCGATCTCGGCGACGAGCGGCTCGATGCTGTCCGCCTCGTTGTAGACGGGCACGACGATGGAGACGAGTCCCTGCATGGCGTCGCCATAGGATACAACTTCCCTGCTCACGCGGCCGCTCGCCAGCCGAGCCCCCCGGCGAGCCGCGGAGGCTCCCGGTCAGTCGCCCGCCGAGAGACCGTCGTCGGGCGGGCGTGCGCGGCCCCCCAACGCCCGCGTCCGGGCCGGCGCGGCCTCGCGCTCGTCGTCGCCGACGAGGTCGCGCGCCCGCCGGCCGATGACGACCACGTCGTCCGTCACGTCACTGTTCAGCAGCGCGGCGAGACGCTGGTCTCTGACCTTGAGCTTGACGCCGAAGAACTCGACGCTGTCTGTCGTCCCCTCGGACACCTCCCGGCCTCCCCGCGGTCGGTCGGTCCCTCGCGCTCCGGCGACGGCCCGTCGCGCGCGTGCTCGCGGGCCGCGCGCGAACGCCCGGCAGCTTGTCTATCGGCAGCTTCCTACGCTAGCATGACGCCCGCCAGTTCAACGGATGGCGCGCGGCTCGTGCCCAAGGGAAGCCGGTGAGATTCCGGCGCGGTCCCGCCGCTGTAGCCGGTCGTGCGCCTCTGCGTTCTCCTCTAGGAGAG